>Ga0302326_10018748_pt1 | contig 14344 bp, 15 predicted proteins | sample Palsa_T0_3_FD_202264 | JGI IMG/M metagenome (GOLD analysis project Ga0302326, IMG submission 202264) | Peat permafrost microbial communities from Stordalen Mire near Abisko, Sweden - Palsa_T0_3 | ecosystem: Environmental > Terrestrial > Soil > Palsa > Peat permafrost | place: Sweden: Abisko... | reverse complement strand
CACCGACCTCAACGAAGAATCCCGGCGTGTCATCAAAGAATCTCCGGACGAGTTGTCGCTCATATTCTTCGCTGGAGATCGCGTCCGTCATCGCCGTCCCGCTTCTCTTTGCCCGCTACAATAGGGAAGAATATCACGGCTCAAATTGGACCGTCTGTGACCGACTTCGCGGGTGGTTCGAGCGACTTGGGCACCGTCTCGTTACGTCTCGCTTATCGGCGGACGCCGTATCATCTCCGGCAGCTTGGCGAAGTTCGCCGCCAACCGGCGAGCCTCGTCTTTGGTGAGCAGGTTGGCGGCCTCGCGCCGGCCGGGTTCCTCCTCGAAATAGAAATAGCCGAGCCCTTGCCCGTTCTTGTCGCGGACGATGGAGCAGGCGTCGTTGTATTCCTCGACCGTCCAGGGTGGCGGGAAGCGGCGCATGACAGGCGACAGTGCCATTATCCAACCAGGGGCGCCTCTGGAAGTTCGGTCCAGCAGACGATGTTAAGAATAATCCCGGTCATGGTGTCGCCCGGGATTTTCACGGGGCGCCATCCATCGGCGGCCTCGTCCCATTCCGCAACGACCATTACGGGTTCGTCCAGAGTGCCCGCGGCGACCGCAAGGGCAAGGAATTGCCGATCGGTTGGCGGTTCTTCAACAGTCCAATCAGGCGAATAGGTCAATGGCGGCAATCGAGGCGGGAAGTGGCGGGGCTTTACTGTGGACGGTATGAAGCGAATGTGGCGCCGCCGGGATGCCGGTCAAGGTGGCTATGCGACCGCCTGGACCGATGCCGGCTCTCCGGGATCGGCCTTCGCTCCTTGCGCTTTTGCCAGTCCAATCGCTCTCGAACTTCGGCACCAAGGCGAGTGCTGCACGGCGCGGCCATAGTAAAAGCCCATGATGTTCGGGCCGCTATGCTGGAAGTGATCGCCGACGAGCCACCACTGCGACACGCAGCGATAAGAGGCTGGCCCTGGTTCGATGATGATGTCGAACTGCAGAGGGCTAGGCGGAAGGAAAGGGCTGCGCTTGTTGCCAGCAGGGCTACTCTGGTGCGGCCGTAGCATCAGATCGCGATATTCGGCACGCATTTTGTTACCCTCATCGTTACCCTAACATATCCACAAACCTAATAAGCTAATGAATTTATTGGCATATTGTAATGGTTGTCCGCCGACTGTTAGTAAGCCGATAACGGCGTTCGTCATCCGCGGTCGCCGGACGGTCCCGGGCCCGGCTATGATGCGCGCCGTTATCGCCCCGCGTTAGTGTCGTTCTACTTTCCTATTCACCACCACCCTGGAGGAGGGTCTGATGCCTAAAATCACCATGACTTTAGCTGCCGCGGTGTTTGTGCTCGGATCGATGACGTTGGCAGATGCGCAAACGCAAGGCGCTTCGAGCCTGAACGCGCAGGCGCAGAACGCGACGATCATCCACAAGGCGGCGTGCGGCGGCGTATGGGGCCGCTGGTGCCCGCCGGGACGGCACCGGGTCTGCGGCCCGTATCGATGTTGGTGCGCTTGGTGCTGATTGGCGGCATCCACAAACGCTAAGCGAGACCGCCTTCCAGGCGGTCTCGTTGTTTTTGGGCGACGTCCGCTCGTCGCCGCGCAGGCGGGGGCCCAGTTCCTGCATCTGACGCCAGTGCTGGATTCCCGCTTTCGCGGGATGAACGCAGAAAATCTTTCGCCCTCAGGCGAGCTCCACCACCGTGCCGTCGCGGATGGTCACGCGGCGATCCATTTGCGCGGCAATGTCGAGGTTGTGCGTGGCGATAACGGCGGCGAGGCCGGATGCCCGCACCAATTGGCCGAGCGTTTCAAACACGCGCTCGGCGGTGCGCACGTCGAGATTGCCGGTCGGCTCGTCGGCGAGCAGGATGCGAGGCGCATTGGCGACAGCGCGCGCGATGGCGACGCGCTGCTGCTCGCCGCCGGACAGCTCTGCCGGCCGGTGCGTCAGGCGCTCGTTGAGCCCGAGATAGGCCAAGAGCTCGGCGGCGCGTACCCGCGCCTCCCGGCGCGACAGGCCTCGGATCATCTGCGGCAGCATCACGTTTTCCAGCGCCGAGAACTCCGGCAAGAGATGATGGAACTGATAGACGAAGCCGATATCGTTGCGGCGGATGCGGGTACGCTGGATGTCGGTCAAATGCGAAGTGGCCGCCGTGTCGATGTAGACTTCGCCGGCGTCGGGAGGTTCGAGCAACCCGGCGATCTGCAGAAGCGTCGATTTCCCCGCGCCGGACGGGGCGACCAGCGCCACCGACTGGCCCGGCCAGACCGCAAGCTCGGCGCCCTTGAGAATATCGAGCGTGATGTCGCCCTGGCGGAACCGCCGGGTGATCTGGTGCAGGAACACGATCGGACGGTCTTCATCGGCGGCGGTCGATGGCGCGGTCTCCATGATCGTCGTTTTCTCGTCCATCGCGGGTGATTACTCGTACCGCAAGGCTTCGACCGGATCGAGCCGCGCCGCCCGCCACGATGGATAGAGCGTCGCCAGAAGCGACAGGCCAAGCGCCATGACCACGACAGCCGTGGTTTCGCCGGCATTCATGTCGGCGGGAAGCCGCGACAGGAAATAAAGCTCGGGCGAGAACAATTCGGTATTGGTGAGCCACGACAGGAAGTGCCGGATCGATTCGATATTCAGGCAGATGATGGTGCCGAGAAGAAAGCCGACGACCGTGCCGACGACGCCGATCGAGGCGCCGGTGATGAGAAAGATGCGCATGATTGCGCCCTGCGTCGCGCCCATGGTGCGCAGGATGGCGACGTCGCTGCCTTTGTCCTTCACCAGCATGATCAGGCCGGAAACGATATTGAGCGCCGCCACCAGCACGATCAGCGTCAGGATCAGAAACATCACGTTGCGTTCGACCTGAAGCGCATTGAAGAACGTGGCGTTACGCTGCCGCCAATCGATCATGTAAATTGGCCGCGCCGCGGCGTCGGCAATGAGCTTGCGATAGGTGTCGACCCGATCGGGATCGTCAGTATAGATCTCGATCGCGGTGACGTCGCCGGAGCGGTTGAAATAGGCTTGCGCCTCGGGAAGAGGCATGAAGACGAAGGCCGCATCGTATTCCGACATGCCGATCTCGAACACCGCGGCGATCTTGTAGGATTTTATCCGCGGCGTCGTTCCCATCGGCGTTACCGCGCCGCGCGGCGCGACCAGTGTGAGATTGTCGCCGGCCCGCAACGAAAGTTGCTCGGCCAGTCTGCTGCCGATGGCGATCCCCTGCCCCTCGTCGAAACCGTCGAGCGTACCCTGCTTGAGGTTCTTGGCGACTGAGGCCAACTTGGCGAGGTCGCCCGAGCGGATGCCGCGGACCAGCACGCCAGAGGCGTTGAACGGCGAAGAGGCAAGCGCCTGGCCTTCGACGATCGGCGCGGCCAGCCGCACGCCGGGAACTTTCGAAACGCGGTCGGAAACGGCCTGCCAATCGTTAAGCGGCGATTCCAGCGGCTGGATCAGGAGATGCCCGTTGAGGCCCAGAATCTTGTCGAGCAACTCCTGGCGGAAGCCGTTCATCACCGCCATGACGATGATCAGCGTCGCAACGCCGAGCATGATGCCGAGGAAGGAGAACCCGGCGATGACCGAAATGAACCCCTCTTTGCGCCGCGCACGCAGGTAGCGCAGCGACAGCATCCACTCGAACGGCGCGAACGGATGAGTGCTTGTCGATTCTCGCATCAATGGCAGGTCCCCGCGAGTAACCCGAGTTTCACATGATTCTGTCCGTTTTAAGCCGCGAAACATCGCCAAGGGGCCCGTCAGCGCACAGCTTCACGCACCGAGCCGCGCCAGTGCGTCCGCCGGGCTCACGAGTTCGCGCGACCCGTCGGAGCGGCGCTTGAGTTCGACCTTGCCTTCGGCCAGGCCGCGCGGACCGACCAGGATCTGCCACGGGATGCCGATCAGGTCGGCGGTGGCGAATTTCGAGCCCGGCCGCTCGTCGAGGTCATGATAGAGCGTGTCGATGCCCCTGGCGGTCAGCGCGGCGTAAAGCTGCTCGCAGGCCGCGTCGGTATCGCTCGCGCCCTGCTTGAGATTGAGGATGGCGACGCTAAAGGGCGCGACCGCTTCGGGCCATTTGATACCCGCCTCGTCGTGGAAAACCTCGATCAGGGCGGCAACCAGTCGCGTCGGTCCGATGCCGTAAGATCCCATATGCACCGGCCGCTCAACGCCGTCGGCGCCGGCCACCACGGCCTTCATCGGCTCGGAATATTTGGTGCCAAAGTAGAATACTTGCCCGACCTCGATGCCGCGTGCCGAAATCTGCTTGTCCGGTGCAATCTTGGCAAAAGCTGCGGCATCGTGCTTCTCCGAGGTCGCCGCATAAAGCCCGGTCCATTTGTCGACGATGGCCTGCAAGCCGGACGTGCTGCTGAAATCCACCTCCGCGCCCGGGACGGTGAAATCGAGATAGTCGTGGTGGCAAAACACCTCGCTCTCGCCGGTGTCCGCGAGCACGATGAATTCGTGGGACAGGTTGCCGCCGATCGGGCCGCTTTCCGCGACCATCGGAATCGATTGCAGCCCCACCCGCGCGAAGGTGCGCAGATAAGCGACGAACATGCGGTTGTAGGCGTGCTTGGCGCCGTCAAAATCGATGTCGAACGAATAGGCGTCCTTCATCAGGAACTCGCGGCCGCGCATCAGCCCGAAGCGTGGCCGCACTTCATCGCGGAACTTCCATTGCAGGTGATAGAGATTGAGCGGCAAGTCCTTGTAGGAGCGGACATAGGCGCGGAAGATCTCGGTGATCATCTCCTCGTTAGTGGGCCCATAGAGCATCTCGCGCTCGTGGCGGTCCTTGATGCGCAGCATCTCCTTGCCATAGGCCTCGTAGCGGCCGCTTTCGCGCCAAAGGTCCGCCGATTGAATGGTCGGCATCAACAGCTCGATGGCGCCCGAGCGGTCCTGCTCCTCGCGCACGATCCGGCATACTTTGTCGAGGACGCGCAGACCGAGCGGCAGGAAGGCATAGATTCCGGCCGCCTCCTGCCGGATCATGCCGGCACGCAGCATCAGGCGGTGGGAGACAATCTCCGCCTCCTTCGGCGTCTCACGCAGGATGGGCAGGAAGTAGCGGGAAAGGCGCATGAATTCTCGTCGGCCAGGGGGGTTGGGAATCGCCGGGCCAGTGAATCCGGAAAGGCGCCGGAATTACAAGGGGGGCCGCGGCGCCAGCATTCCTTTGCCATGAAACAGCGCGGGGCTAAATTTTTTTGTCACCAATCCGGGGTAAGATGATGACATTGGTTGGAAGATCGAGTACGTACAAGCACGCGATCCTGGAACCGCATCCTTCATGCGGATAGCCGGGAAGGCGGTCCAAGTCTTGGGAGGACGTTTCTAGGGAGCCGGTCCACCGGCCCGAATTCAACGCTGCCGCCGCGCTGACAAGCCACAATCGTCATAGCAAAACCGCGGATCAAGGATCAAGTGAGAATTTCCTGGCAGGGCCTTGGCCCTGCTATTTTTTTTGCCCTTCGTGTGTGCCGTTCCCGGCTGTCGGTTTTGCCGGCCCGTCAACGTATGCCGAAAAGCGCAGTGATTCCCTCGATCGTCACCAGGTGCTGGACATAGACCACGTAACAGGCGGCAAAGACCGCCAGCGAGACGAGCGTCGTCCACAGCAGTTTCCAGCCTAGCTTCGGGATCGCCGGCGCGCCGGGATCGGTGCCGGGCGCGATCTCCCCGCCTTCATGCTGGCTGCGGATTCCCCACGGCAGCACCGCGAACAGCACCACCCACCAAATCAGGAAGAAGATGGCAAGCGCGGTCGTGACCGGCATGTTATCTCTTTAGCGGCGCATGATCTTTTCGGAAAACCGGTGTCCACTTTTCCGGATCATGCTCTAAGCCTGTTCCAGCTCGACCAGGGTGCCGGAAAAATCCTTCGGGTGGAGAAACAGCACCGGCTTGCCATGGGCGCCGATGCGGGGTTCGCCGTCGCCGAGGACGCGGGCCCCGGTCTTCTTCAGCGCATCGCGGGCGGTGCGGATGTCGTCGACCTCGTAGCAAACGTGGTGCATGCCGCCGTCGGGATTGCGCTCGAGGAATTTGGCGATGGGCGAGCCCTCGCCGAGCGGCTCGAGCAATTCGATCTTGGTATTCGGCAAGCTAATGAACACCGTGGTCACACCATGGTCGGGCTGCGGCACCGCGGCTGAAACCTCCGCGCCAAGAACGTCGCGGTAAACCGCCGCTGCTTTGTCGATGTCGCGCACCGCGATCGCGACGTGATTGAGCCTGCCGATCATGGTCTCAGTCCGTCCTTTCGTCCCGGGAGCGTATTTGTCACCGGCCGAATTTGGCCTTCAGCTGATCCCTGATCGGCCCGAGGATGCTGGTCTTTTGTTTTTCCGAGCCGGCAAGGATCTCCTGCACGATATCCTTCGGCGATCGCCCGCTCCAGCCGGAATCGCGGAAGTAAATGTTTGCCGCGTTGCCGACGACATACGTGCTCCAGGCCGCGGCAAGGCCTTGCGGAACCGCCGTGAGCACCGTGCTGGTACCAAAGGTAACGGTTCGCAACAGATCGGCGGCAAGATGCAGCCCATACTCGGCGGCGGCCATGACGCCCCAGGCCCGCAGGATTTCCAGCACCATGCTCTGGGCGTTCTTGGGGGTGAAATCGGTGCCGTAGATGGCGCCGATCCGCTGCACCATCAGCGCATCGGTCGCCATGCCGGCGAGGACGTCGAACACCGGTACCGGATTGGCGCCGACGACGAGCGCCTTGCCGAGCATGAAGTAACCGATGAGGCGCGCCACTTCCTTGCCGCGCACCTGCTGCTTCAATTCCTTGATGCGGTCGCTGACGTCGGACGCGAACAGGCTGGCGTTGAGCGCGATGATCGCCTTGCCTTCCCGGTCGAGGACTTCGAGCATGCGCGCTTCCAAAGCTTCGATTTTCGGCTTTGGCTGGAAGCTGACGATCTCGATCGTGCCGTCGGCCTTGTGGATTTCCCGTTCGCTCTCGCGCGGCGCGGCGGCGGCAAAGACGATGTCGTCGGCACCGATCCGGTTGCCGACCTTGCGCAGGATCGACTCGGAGATTTCTCTGATTTGCGCCGGTCCGTGGAGGTCGGCCTTGTTGATCACCAAAACGATCGGCTTGTGCAGGTCGCTGAGCTGTTTGAAGGCGTCGAGCTCGACCCGGTTGAGGTCACCGTCGGCGACGAACAGGACGAGGTCGGTGTGGCGCACGGTCTCCTCGGCGAGCTTGCCGCGCAGCTCACCCGCCGCCTCGTTGATGCCCGGCGTGTCGACCAGGACCAGTTTGGTGTTCTTGAAGCCGGTCTTGGCGATCCGGTCGGTCGAGCCGTGCTCTGCCGAGACCGCGAAAATCTGCTCGCCCGCCAACGCATTGAGCAGCGCGCTTTTGCCTGAACCGACTTCGCCGAAAGCGGCAATCTCGACACGGCCATTTTCGAGCTTGGCGGCGAACTCCTCGATCTCGTGCATTTCCTCTTCGACACTCGCGCGCTCTTTCGGGCGCAGCCGCGAATCCGCCGACAGCCGGCGCAGGGCTTCGATAGTGTCGGGCAACAGGGATTGGTCTTGCATGGGCGATGAATCCTCGGCCGTCATGCCGCTTCGAACCGCAGCGTTCGCCCGGGCGCTGGCGGAAACACCCGCTCCAGCAGGTTCGTGAGCGCCCGGATGTCGCTCGGCGGCCGGCGCAACTCGAGGCGCACGGCGCCGCGCGCATCCTGGATCTCGCGTTCGACCGGGCTCGGCGCGCAGGCGACCGACACGATGTGACCAGAAGCGAACTTGGCTGGCATCTTGGCGCGGATCGAAAGCAGGATCGCGTCGCGATCGGCCGCGGTGAACTGATCCGCTTTGCCCAAAACAATGTAGAGCGGCTTTGCGATGGCGGCGAGACGCGCGATTGCTGCAACCTCGGGGGCGCGCAAATCCTGATCGACTACGAACAACACGCCGTCTGACGTGGTGGCCCGCTCGATAAGAGCGGCAAGATGGCGCTCATCGCCGTCAACCGATCCGGCATCGACGAGGCGGACGGTCTCATTCGTTTCGGCCGGGTTTGCACTCGTAGCTTGCACGAGACCGCCTATCAGCGCCGTCTTGCCGCTATAGGCCGGCCCCGTAATGATCAGTGAGCCCCGGACAGCCCCCGCCGGCTTCGGATCACCGGCAGGCGCCGGAGCTGACGGGGCGATCACCCTGACCTTCACCGGCGCTGGCGGACCACGGCCGGCGCGCGCCCATTGCCGCGAGATTGCTTCGGCGCGTTTGGTCACGATCTCGTTCTGCAACGGCGGAGGTTCCGGCTGCATGTGCGGCGGACTGAGCCGCTCCGGCGACGTCACCCGGCGAACCCGCAGCCACGTGACCGTGCCGATCCCGATAAAGAAACAAGCCAGGACAACGCCGTAAGCCGTCGCAATGTAAGGGTTTTTAAGCGCGTCGAAGGTGAGGGCAATATTCGACATGACCCAGACGCCGAACGCCACAACGGCGCCGGCAATCGCCAGCGTGACGATGCGAACCAGCGTCTCGGGCTTGGCCGCAAACAGCAGGAGCGGTGCGAACCACCTGAACATCTTGCGCGTCGGTCCCCAGATTTCGGCAAGACTATCAATATCGGAAGCCGCAACGACCGGCGCTACACTTCAAGCACGTGGACGTGGCAGATGGGCTTCTTGCGCCAATGCTCGGCGATGGCACCCCGCACCGCGCGCCGCACCGCCTCGGCAACCTGGTCGGGGTCGCGCCGCCGCGGCTTCGGCAACGCTTCGAACGCCTCCTCGACCGCGTCGCGGGCGATTTCGGCCATCGCCCGGCCGTTGGCATCGGTGTCGGGAATGCCGATCAACTCGATTTCGGGATCGGCCACGAGGGCCCCTTTTTCGCTCAGCGCGAGCGCCACCGAGACGATGCCCGCAAAGCTGAGCCGCTTGCGCGCGGCCACGGTGCGCGATTGCGCGTCGATCAGGAGCGCGCCGTCCTTGTAGAGACGTCCCGAAGGCACGTCGCCGATGATTTCCGCCGCTCCGGGCGCCAGGCGGACGAGGTCGCCGTTGCCACAAACCAGCACTTCGGGGACACCGGCGCGCCGGGCGAGCTTGGCGTGCTCGGCCAGGTGCAAAGCTTCGCCATGTGCGGGGATGAGGATTCGCGGCCGGACCCAGCCGATCATGTCGAGTAGCTCGGCGCGCCGCGGATGCCCGGAGACATGAACGAGGTGGTCTCGATCGGTGATAACCTCGATGCCCTGCGTAACCAGACCGTTGATGACGCGGGCCACCGCCTTCTCGTTGCCCGGTATGGTGCGGGCGGAAAAGATCACGCGGTCGCCGCGGGTGAGCGTCACCTCCGGGTGCTCGTCCTCGGCGATGCGGGCAAGCGCCGCGCGCGGCTCGCCCTGGCTGCCGGTGCATAGCGCCAATACCTTGTCGGGCGGCAAATAGCCGTAGCTCTGCGCATCGCGAAAATCCTGCACGCCGTCCAGATAGCCGGTTTCGCGCGCGACCTGCGCCACGCGCTCCATCGCCCGGCCGACCAGCACGACTTCGCGGTCGGCGGCGCGCGCGGCGTCGGCAACCGCGCGAATGCGGCCGACATGGGATGCAAACGTCGTCACCGCCACGCGGGCCGGCGCGCTGAGGATGAGTTCGGCGAGCGTCTTGGCCACATCGGCTTCGGACGGCGAGCGGCCGTCGCGGACCGCGTTGGTGGAATCGCCGACCAACGCGAGCACGCCCTCATCGCCGAGCGCCGTCAGCTTCGCCCGGTCGGTCGGCGCGCCGATCAGCGGAGTGAGATCGATCTTCCAATCGCCGGTATGCAGCACCGTGCCGGCGAGCGTGCGGATCGCCAGCGCGTTCGATTCCGGGATCGAGTGCGCGACATTGATGAAATCGACCTTGAACGGGCCAATCTCCACATGTCCGCCGCGCGGCACAACATTGAACGGAATTTCCGGCGCGCCGGGCTCCGACAGCCGCTTGGCCTCGAACAATGCGGCGGTGAACGGTGTGGCGTAGAGCGGCACCTTGAGGCGAGGCCACAGATCGATCAGCGCGCCGAAATGGTCCTCGTGGCCGTGGGTCAGCACGAGCCCGACGATGTTGCGCCGCTGTTCGATCAGATAGCGAATGTCCGGCAGGATCAGATCGACGCCGGGCAGGTGCTCCTCGGAGGCGAACGAGACCCCGCAATCGACGATCAGCCACTGCCGCCGTCCGCCATCGCCGAAGCCGTAGATCGAGAGGTTCATCCCGATCTCGCCGATGCCGCCGAGCGGCGCGAACACGAGTTCGCTCTGCGCCATCACTCTGCCTGCTGGCGCAACGTCCGCCGGTCGCCGTGAAACGTGAACGGAAAGACGTCGCCCGCCGATACGTTTTCAAGTTGTCCGCCGGGCAGTTCCAGCACCAAACGGCCGGTCGGATCGAGGCCGACGAAGCGGCCCGTCGTCTCACGGGTCCCATTGCGCACGTGGATCGCTTCGCCGACACCGTGCGCCGCGCCAAGCCAGTCGCCGTGGATGGCGGCGAAGCCCCGGCCACGGTCCCACTGCGCGATGCGCCGGCACATCGTCGCGGAGAGCCGCGTGAACAGTTGATCCGCCGTAATATCGGCGCCGTGAGCGCGAAGGTCGGTCGCCGGAAACAAGACTGCTTCCTCCCGGAACGGGATCGGCCGCGATGGCGCCGGCTCCACATCCGGGGGAAGCGTTGGCGCCGCCGGCGGGTGAAAAACGCAATTCACTCCAATGCCGATGACGACGCTGACGCCCAGGGCCGGCTCTATTTCGCCCTCGATCAGGATCCCGGCGCACTTTTCACCGGCCAGCAACAGATCGTTCGGCCATTTGAGAGCAAGGCGCGGCGCAAGCGCCGGCGCTTCGGCGGCAATGGCGTCACGCACCGCCAATGCGGCGACAAACGCAAGTTCAGGCGCCCGGTCCGTCGTCGACGGGTTCGACAGGAGCAAGCTCGCATACAGGTTTCCCGGCGGCGAGGACCATGATCGGCCGCCGCGTCCGCGGCCTTCGGTCTGCGCGACCGCGGTGACCCACAGCGGTCCTTTGTCGCCGCGCTGAGCATGGCTGCGGGCTTCGCTGTTGGTCGAGCCGATCGTTTCAAGGGCAACGAGGCGCGCCCCGGCACTTACCGCACTGGGATCAAGCTCCATCAGAACAGCGAATGGGCGGCGGCGCTCGCCACGCCGACCAGCGGCCCCGGATAGACGAAGAACAGGATGTTGAACAGCGCGCAAACCCCGAGCACCACTTTGAGCTCATTCGGCATGCTGTAAAATCCTTCCGCCGGCTCGTCGAAATACATGGTCTTGATGATCGCCAGATAATAATAGGCGCCGACCACGCTCGCCAGAACGCCGATCACGGCAAGGACGTAGAGCCCGGCCTTGATGGCGGCCAGGAAGACATAGAACTTGGCAAAGAAGCCGGCCAGCGGCGGCACGCCGGCCATCGAGAACAACAGCATCGCCAGAAAGAACGCCACGGCAGGGCGCGTGCGCGCCAGCCCGGCCAGTTGGTCGATCGATTCGACCATTCCGCCGCTCCGCCGCATCGACAGGATCACCGCAAACACGCCGAGCGTCATGGAGATATAGATCGCCATGTAAACCAGCACGCCCTGCACGCCTTCGGAGGTGCCGGCGGCAAGCCCGATAAGCGCAAAGCCCATATGGCCGATCGACGAATACGCCATCAGCCGCTTGATGTTTCGCTGGCCGATGGCTGCGAACGAGCCGAGCAGCATGGAGGCGATCGAGACGAAGGCGACGATTTCCTGCCACTGCGCGGTGATGCCGGGAAAGGCGGCGACCGCCACCCGGACGAACATGGCGATGCCCGCCACCTTCGGCGCGGCGGCGAAGAACGCCGTCACCGGCGTCGGCGCGCCCTCATAGACGTCCGGCGTCCACATATGGAACGGCACAGCCGAGACCTTGAAGCAGAAGCCGGCGAACAAAAAGACCAGTCCGAAGACCAATCCGGTGCCGGCGTCCGCGGCCGAATGCGCAATGCCGGTAAAAGTCACCGTGCCGGTGAAGCCGTACACCAGCGAGGCGCCGTATAGCAGCATCCCCGACGAGAGCGCACCGAGAACGAAATATTTAAGACCCGCTTCGGTCGAGCGCAGCGAAGTTCGGTGGCTTGCCGCCACCACGTAAAGCGGCAGGCTCATCAATTCGAGGCCGAGATAGAGCGCGATCAGGTCGGCGGCCGAAATCAGCATCAGCATGCCGAGCGTCGAAAGCACGATCAGCACGGAATATTCGAACCGCTGCTGCCCCTCCCGCTTGTCATAGTCGATGGACATCAGAATCGCCGCCGCCGAGCCGAGGAGCGCCAGGATTTTCAGGAAGCGGGCAAAGCCGTCGACCACGAAGCTGCCGCCGAGTGTGACGAGCTTGCCCTCGGGCTGCCACAGCACGATCACGCCGGCGATCACGAGCAGCGCGATCGAGGCGGCATCGATCGGAACCACCGAGCGGCCGCTGCCGCGAAACACGCCGAGCATCAGAAGCGCCATGGCGCCCAGGCCAAGGACGATCTCGGGCAAGAGCGGAAAGAGGCCGGTCAGGGTTGGAGCCGCGTACATCGCCCTTACCTCGCCAACGACGCCGCTTGCACGCTTGAAAGCGCATGCTGAAAATTGTCGATCAGCTGCGTCACCGACACGGCCGACATGTCGAGCACCGGCTTCGGATAGATGCCGAACACGATGGTCAGTATCACAAGCGGCGCCAAAATCGCCATTTCGCGCCAACCGACATCCTTGATGGCGAACAGGCTCGGCTTCTCCAGCTTGCCGAAGATCACCTTGCGATAAAGCCACAGCGCATAAGCGGCCGACAGGATGGTGCCGAGTGTCGCCAGCGTCGCCACCCAGTTGTTGATGCGGAAGGTGCCGATCAGCGTCAGGAACTCGCCGACAAATCCGGACGTGCCGGGCAGGCCCACATTCGCCAGCGTGAAGATCATGAAGGCAAAGGCGTAAATCGGCATGCGGTTGACGAGGCCGCCATAGGCCGCGATCTCGCGCGTGTGCATGCGGTCGTAGACGACGCCGACGCAAAGGAACAACGCGGCCGAGACGATGCCGTGCGAGATCATCTGGAAGATGCCGCCGGCGACGCCCTGCGCCGTCATGGCGAACAATCCCATGGTGACGAAGCCCATATGCGCCACCGACGAATAGGCGATGAGCTTCTTGATGTCCTCCTGCACCAGGGCGACCAGCGAGGTGTAGACAATGGCGACGACCGACATTGCGTAGATCAGCGGCGCGAGATCGGCCGAAGCCTGCGGGAACATCGGCAGCGAGAAGCGCAGGAAACCGTAGCCGCCCATCTTGAGGAGAATCGCGGCGAGAATGACCGACCCGGCAGTCGGCGCTTCGACGTGGGCGTCGGGCAGCCAGGTGTGTACCGGCCACATGGGCATCTTGACCGCGAACGAGGCGAGGAAAGCGAACCACGCCCAGGTTTGCAGCGCGCGCGGGAAAGCGTGATGCAACAGCGTCGGGATGTCGGTGGTGCCAGCCTCCCAATACATCGCCATGATGGCGAGCAGCATCAGCACCGAGCCGAGCAGCGTGTAGAGGAAGAACTTGAAGCTCGCATAAACCCGGCGCGGACCGCCCCATACGCCGATGATCAGGAACATCGGGATCAGGCCGCCTTCGAAGAACAGGTAGAACAGGACCAGGTCGAGCGCGCAGAAGGTGCCGACCATCAGCGTCTCAAGCACCAGAAAGGCGATCATGTATTCGCGCACCCGGCTCTGGATCGAGGTCCAGCTCGCCAGGATCGAGATCGGCATCAGCGCGGTGGTGAGGATCACGAACGGCAGCGAAATACCGTCCACGCCCATCGAATAATTAATCGCGCCGCCGAGCCATGGCCGCTTTTCCAGGAACTGGAAATCGGCCGACGTCGGATCGAACCGCCAGACCAGGATGAGCGAGATCGCAAAGGTGATGAGCGTCGTCCACAGCGCCACCCAGCGCGCGTTGCGGACGGCGGCTTCATCGTCGCGCAAAAACGCGATGAACACCGCGCCCGCGATTGGCAGGAAAGTGACGACGGAGAGGATCGGCCAGCTCGTCATCAATGGACCCCTGAGAACATGAACCAGGTGACGAACGCGGCCACGCCGATCAGCATGGCGAAGGCGTAGTGGTAGAGGTACCCGGTCTGCAGCCGCACGACGTTGCGCGTCACGTCCAGCACGCGCGCCGAAACGCCGTCGGGGCCGAAGCCGTCGATGACGAAGCCGTCACCGCCCTTCCACAGAACGCGTCCGAGCCACAGGAGGGGG
>Ga0302326_10018747_pt1 | contig 14344 bp, 11 predicted proteins | sample Palsa_T0_3_FD_202264 | JGI IMG/M metagenome (GOLD analysis project Ga0302326, IMG submission 202264) | Peat permafrost microbial communities from Stordalen Mire near Abisko, Sweden - Palsa_T0_3 | ecosystem: Environmental > Terrestrial > Soil > Palsa > Peat permafrost | place: Sweden: Abisko... | reverse complement strand
ACCGTCGCCCCCTCGAAACTGCAACCACAACTTGTACGTTCCAGCCGGGACCCGCGAAACATGCAGCGTCATCGAACCCGGCACCTTCGCGTTGTCCGGCAGAGACGTCATCGCCGGCGCGGCCATGCCGGGCATATCCATCCCGTCCATCCCGCCCATCGCCGGGGCCGTCGACGCGCCGGTCATGGGATGGACGTGCACGTAGTCCAACGTCGCGACATTCACAAAGACGGCGTGAGCGGCTGCCCCCAAATATGGCCGGAGGTCCGTCGCAAGCGACCCGCCTTTCGTGATTCGCACGCCGAGGTCGGTCGGGCCGGCAGCCCTTAGGTTGAGTGAAGAGAGGGTGACGAGGTACGGCCCCGCCGCCGCGCTGCTCGACGCCGGACCGATCGCCGCCGTCGCCGGGGGCGCCCGCCCAAAGAGCACGGGAAAGCGAAAGACTTGCTTGCCGGCGCCGGCCGGATCGGCGTCGGCGAAGACGTAGTAGCGCGCCGGCTTTGGAACGCGCAGCGCGATCGTGAAGTGTCCGTTCGCGCCGAGCTTCGGGTGAACGTGCTGGAACGACGTGAAATCGTCGGATACCACGATCATGTGCAAGCGCTTGGTCATATCGAGGGCGTAGTCGCGAATCGTGGCGCCGTGCGCCGTTTCCCAGAGGTCGAGGTTCGCCGACAACGGGCCGGTCGGCACGACGAGCATCGTCGCGCCGGCCTTCGCGGAAGCACCGGCGAGCGCGAACTCGCCGGCAACGCGAATGCCTGCAGCCTCACTTTTCGCTGCCGGCAACGCCACGCACGTGACGAGCACCAACAGCGCGGCGGACCCCAACCTCATCTCTCGTCAAACCCTCCCTTAGAACGGGGCCGTTATGCGCAGGTCGCCGCGGAACCCTTGGCCCCACTGCGTCGTGTTGAAACCGTTGTTGATTTTGAGCAGGTACTTGTCGTTGGTGAAATTCGTGAAGGTCGCTACGAATCCAACGCTGCCTTTGCGCTTGGCGTCACGGCCGAGCGATGCATCCCACGTCAAGTGCGGCGGCAACCGGCCGCTGCCGTTTTGGAATTGCACGGGATACCCCGTCCCGTACTGCGGCTCGAGCGTTGCGAAGAAGGAACGGTCGTGCCCGAGACGTTTCGTGTAGCCGAATTCCGAGGCGAAGGTTTGGTCGTGGTCCTCCGGCGAGAGCGTCAGCGACGATTGCGAGGAAATGCAGCCCGGGTCGAGGGTCGGACAGAACAGGAACGTGCTCCCCGAGACGCCGCCCGCGTTCGATTTCGAAAGCGAACCCGAAAAGAAGAGCGAGTCGCCGTTCGCGAAGCGGGAGTCCACGCGTCCTTCGACACCTTCGGCGATGCCGATCGAGTTGTTGAACACTGCGAAGATGGGTGTGTTCACGAGCTGCTGCGTGTCGAGGACGTCGGTGACGTCGCGCTTCCAGAAGTTGAGTGTCGAGCGGGTAGTAGGCGTGAGCGCGTGCTCGAGGCCGAACTCGTAGTATTGATCGCGCTCGGGTTTGAGGCTATACGGGATGGGGCTCGTCACGCCGGCGAGGATCGCTGCGGCTCGCCGCGTGTCCTCCAAAAATGGTGCGGCGTAGAGTCGCCCATAATAGAAGTGCAAGACGTCCTGCGGATCGACTTGGCCGTTGACCTCGATGCGCGGGCTGAGTTGTCCCCCGGTAACGTATCCGGTCGAGTGGTCGTAGCGCAAGCCGCCGTTCATACTGAAGTACTGCGTCGGGGTCCACTTATCTTCGACGTATTCACCGATCTGCGTCCCGCGTTGCGCCGAGTTGTCGCCGAACGTCGTGACCGGAACCGGGTCGCCCGCGGCGTTCGTGTTATACGTGATCGTTTCGTTCCCCGCGAAATTTTCGATCGATCCATCGAAGCCGAGTTTGACGGCGTTGTCTCCGAAGACGTGAAAGTGCGTGACCCGCAGGCCTTCGAACTGCGAATGGCGGTCCTGCTGTAATCCCGGCGTACCGCCCGCGAGATCTTCGCCGACGTCGCCGGCGTAGACGACCCGATCGTACTTGTACCACGGTGCGATCTGCGTGTAAGCGTTGCCGCTTGCCGAGTTGCTCGTGTAGACGAGGTTGAAGAACCGGTTGTATTCGCGTTGCACGTCGTCGGTCGAGGCGGGAACGACGATCGGGTCGTTCGGGTTCGCGGTCGAGTTGATCGGGATTTGAAAGATCGACGTGGCGTTCGAGGCATTGAACGCCAGCGTGTCGCGCGCCCCGACGTTGGTGATCGTGCGCAAGAACTCGTTCCCGGCATTGGAGTCGTCATGTTCGGGAACGAACGTCGGCGGATCGATGCCGCGATCGGTGCGTTCTTGGTTGGCGTTGAAGAAGACCTCGGTCGACCCGAGATGCAAATTCTCTGTCAGCGCGCTCTGCAAGTCGCCGTACGAGCCTGCGCCGACCGTGAACGTTCCGTCCTCGGGCGTCGTGAGGTCGTTGACGCGGTGGCTGATGATGTTGACGACCGCTCCCTGACGAGATCCACCGAATTCGGCCGGAAACGCGCCGGTGAAAACCTCGAGCGAATCGATGTTGCGTGGATCGATGATCTCGCTGAAGTTCGAGGTCGTCGAGAGCGGGAGCGGCACGCCGTCGAGCTCGTAGGTCAGCCCGTGGAATCCGTGCGCGACCGGCTCGTTGTAGGAGAAGCGCACGATGCCGGGCAGCGTCTCGATCACGTTATCCAAGCTTTGGTTCTCCGGCAGTGCCGCCAACTGTTGCTGGGTGATCGAGTTGACGGAGACGGGCGCGCTGCCCGGGCCGCGAACGAACGCCGACTGCGTGTGCCCGATCTGCTTGAGCTGCATGTCGAAGTTGATGGTGACGACGGCATCCGTCGCGACGTCGACCGGCTGCGTAAAATCGGGAACGCCGCTCTTCGAAGCGACGAGCGTGTAGTGTCCGAACGGCACGCGCGCGAACGAGTACGCGCCGCTTGCGTCGGAGGTGGTCGTGAGGGTCGCTCCTTCACCGGTGAGGCGAACGCTGATACCGGCAGCGGGTTTACCGCCAAACGCGGCCGTGCCGCGCACGAGCCCCGTCGTGTCGGCGAGCGCCTGGGTCGCGCAAAGGACGACGAATGAGAAAAAAGCGGCGAACGCCGCCGCGAAGAACGGTCGCATAGAGGTTCCTTATCAAAAACGCGAAGGTTCCGTCCGCGTTTTGCAGCGGCCGGCAAGGTGGCGCTTTAGATCAGGGCGGCGGCGCGCGGCCACGCCGCGATCCGCGCGCGACCGCCGTAGCGAACGTGCGCGGCGGGCGGCGGCGGGAGAGAACGATCGCCGCGCGCCTGGGCCGGCGCGGGCGGGTCAGCGCCGCGAAACGGACGCCGGCCGCACGAACGGCGCGGTGGGTCGCACGCGCGACGGCCAAAGCGGCAAAAGCTAAAGGAAGGCAAACGAGCAAGGCCTTGAAGCAAGGGCCGAGCGCCAGGTGGCCTTCCGAGATCTCGATGAGGGCGAAAGTACCGGCCGACGCGAGCGCAAGCAGCAGCGGCTCATAGCGGAGCTGAGATCTCGTCGCGATGGGGGTGCGCCGGAGTCCGAGCGCGCCGCCCAGGAACGCGCCGAAGACGCCGAGTCCGAGCAGGGCGCCGAGCGTTCCGAGCAGTTCGGGCGCGTGGGCAGCGCCCGGCGCGTGGCTTGTCCCGAAGACGACGAGGTGCGCGAGGACGGCAACCGACACCGCCAACGACAGGGCCCAGAACGCCCGGTGAAGGCTCATATTGGGCCACTAGGTTCGCGGGGGGAGGGCGACTTCCCGGGTCCTTTTCGCAACCCGTTGTCTCCTCCAAGGGGTCGGCCGCGACGCTCCGAACCCATCCCGCCCGAGCTCGATGCCGCCCCGGAGGCGGCCAGGGCGAACCTCTCCGAACCCCCACGACCGAACTCACGAGGCTCATGCGACCCTCCACCCGTAGCCGTATGCCGAGCGAATCGTCCGACGCAGTCGGGCTGATCGTTGCGCTATTGGTGCGGTTTCCGGAGATCGCGACGATCGTCTCGCATCCGGCCGCCGGAACGTTGACGCTTTCATTTGCAATCGGCTGCCGCATCGGGCGGGTAGCCGAAATCGACGTGCGCGAGACGCTTGCCGAGCACGTGCGCTCGCTGCTGAGCGTCTCGGGTGAGTCTGCGGATACGCTCGAGGTCGCTGCCGAGAGCGATCGCGACGCCACGTTCTTGCGAATTACGCGCGACGCGCGCAGCTTCTCGCGCGACGAACTCCAGATGCTCGTCGCCGTGCTCTCGGAACGTTTCGGCGACAAGCTCCACCGTAGTCCCGCAGTGGGCGAGGACGGCTACGACGACGACGGCTCCGCCGACGAACTCGTCGAGTACGCGATCGAAGCGCTGCGCGATCCCGAGTCGCAGCGCAGCCTCCTGGGCTTTCGCGAGGAGAAGCGGGTGCTGGTCTACTTCGTGAAGTCTCGAAAGAAGGCCAAAGCCAGAGCCCGGTCGTAGCGCGCGAGTCGTGCTCGTCGACTTTCATTGCCACACGACCGAGAGCGACGGCACGCTCGCCCCGGCCGAGCTAGGCGCGGCGATGCGGGCGCGCGGAGTCGAGATCTTCGCGATCAGCGACCACGATTCGCTCGGCGCATTTCCCAAACTCGAGGGAAGCGGCGGCGGGGCCACGATCGTGACCGGCATCGAGCTGAACACGACGTATAAAGGAAACGAGGTCCACGTACTGGGCTACGGATTTCCGCTCGATGCCCCCGAGATCGACACCGCGATTACGGCGAATCGCGACCACCGCGTCCGCCGCGCCGAGCGCATGATCGAGCAATTGGCGGCGGCGGGCTACGCGCTCGACGTGGCCGATGTTCGTGCCGAAGCGGGGCACGCCGATAGTGCGCTCGGCCGCCCGCACGTCGCACGCGCTTTGGTTCGCGCGGGATACGTTCCCGATGTCGAGACGGCGTTTCGCCAGCTTCTGGTAGCCGGCAAACCGGGCTACGTTCCGCAGACGTACATGCTGCCGCACGAAGCCGTTGCGCTGATCGGTCGATCGGGCGGCGTTGCGGTCCTCGCACATCCCGGCCGGTTGAAGGACGAGTCGATCGTCGACGAACTCGTCAACGCCGGGCTCGCGGGGCTCGAGGTCTTCTACGCGACCCACACGCCGAGCCAAGTCGCGCACTACCGCGAACTTGCGGCCAAGCACAACTTGGTGATGACGGCCGGATCCGACTTCCACGACCTGCGCTACAATCCGCGCGGCGTCGGCATGGAAGTCGAGCGCGCCGACATCGCGCCTTTCTTAGAGCGCGTGCTCTGAAGCTCTCTGTATTCTTGTTTTCATGAAATGGTTGGAACATTGGGCCCGCGAGTGCGGGCCCGGGGGGCATCGGGGGGCCGTGCCGCCCCGATCTTAAAGAAGGAAGCCGCCGGGGTAGGGGGGGGACTGCTTTAGCGCTTCGGTGAGCAAGGCGATGTGGGTCGCGTCGACGCCGAGGATCGAGGCGGTCAGCTTGGCGAGGTCCCGGTTCTTGAACTGCGGGATCGCCGCGAGGTAATTGGTCGCGATCTGGCGCTCGCCCGCGAGTGCGAAGGTCAAGAAGTCGGCTTCGGTCTTCATGTCGGGCGGCTGCAGCGGGGCGGGAGTCGTCGACGGCATGCCCCCGCCTTGCTGGACTTGCGCGATCAGCGCGTCGCGGTGCGCGGCGTGATCCGCCGAAAACTGGTTGGTCACGTTTGCAACGACGGGTGTCAGCAAGTTGGCCGTGACGGCGTCCGCGTACATTTTAATGGCCGCCAGTTCCAGCGAAATCGCCGTGTTGAGCAGCGTGAGGTCGCCCGAATCGGCGTGGGCCGCCGCAAGTGCGACCGCCGGCGCGAGCACCAAGGAAGCGCCGGCCGCGGCGAGTGCGCCGATTGCGTGGGAGCGCTAGACCAACTCCATTCCTCCTTTAAGATCGGGTCATGTCGACAGCATGCCTGCGTCACGTGCTCGCAGTCTCCCTCCTGCGACGAACGTCGCGCCGGCGCGACGCCTGGGGCTCTCATTAGTATGGCGCTAAACCGTAGCGGGTGCCATTTGTTCGCGTTTTGTTCTCAGGCTGTCGCACCGGCCGGGTTACGCTAGGAGCGACTACTCACTCGACCTCACCCGGAGCGTGCATGAAGATCCTCTCGACACTGGCTGCCGGTGCCGTCCTCGCGACGAGCATCATCGGCACCGCCGCCGCCACTCCCCGACAGCTCGGGCACATGGGACGCTCGCGGGCAGCCGACAGCCTGACCGCCGCCGGCTGGGCGGCGACCAAGACGCTCGGCGTGCAACTGATCCCCAGCGTCATCGACCTGGGCTCCGTTTCGCCGTCGATGTCGATGCACGTAACGCTCGCGCTCGCTCCGAAAAATGCCGCCGGCGCCCAGAACTATATCAAACACGAGTACACCCCGGGCGATCCGCTCTTCCATCAGTTTCTGACGCCCGCGCAGTACACGGCCGCGTACGGCCCCTCGACGGCTGAAGTGAACGCGACCGTTTCGTATCTCACCTCGCTCGGCTTCAGCAACATCACGGTCGCGCCGAACTACACGATGGTCACGGCTTCGGCGACCGCTGCGACCGTGGAGCAAGCGTTCAACACGTCGCTCCACCAGTTCAATGCAGCGGGGAAAGCGCTCTTCGCAAACGTCACGCCGGCAATGGTGCCGAGCGCCCTGTCCGGAGTGGTCGTCAGCGTTCTCGGCCTTCAGAACCAACAGATGACCTCGACCTTGCGCGCGCCGGCCGTACGCCTCGCGCCGGTGCAGCTGCGCGCCCGTCAAGCCGGGGCGCTGCACACCGCGGCGACCCCCTGCGAGATCTCGTACGTCATCAACTCGTGCCTCGTCGGCGCATACTACTCCGACGACTTCCGCGTACTCTACGACGACAACGGAAGCCAAACCGCGTCCAAGACGAACATCGCGATCATCACGGTCGCCGACACCGATGACCTGATCTCCGACCTGCGTCAGAACGAGTATGTCAACGGACTGCGTCAGGTTCCGGTCAACGTCGTCAACGTCGAGCCGCCGTACGAGCTCCCCGGGGGCGTCATTGGCGCCGACCAGCTCGAATTCTCGATGGACACGCAGATGAGCACCGGCATCGCGGGTGACGTGAAGTCGCTCTACCTTTATAATACGGGCGCGCTCACGGACCAAGACATCGCGATCGCCGACAACCGTTGGGTCTCGGACGACGTCGCGCCGGTCGCGAGCCAGTCGCTCGGCGAGTGCGAATACAATGCGTTCACCGACGGTGCGATGTTCGCCGAAGACGAGCTCTTCATCGAAAGCATGGCGCAGGGCCAGACGATGTTCGCGTCGTCGGGCGACTCGGGTGAAACCTGCGGCTTTACGCTCGTGACCAACGGCGTCGAAAACGTCGGCGTCCCGATGGTCTCCTATCCGGCAAGCTCGACGTGGGTCATGGGCGCGGGCGGCACGACGCCGATCGCAAACAACGATGGAACCTACGGCGGCGAAATCACCTGGCCGTGGAGCGGCGGCGGTCTGTCGCTGTTCGAGAATCCCGGCTGGTGGACGTTCGGCGTGCAGCCCGGCTGGATCCCCGACTACGACGGCACCGCGGGCGCGGGCGCTCCGATCCCCGGTCTCGGCGGCGGCAACCTGCGTTCCGTTCCCGACGTAGCGATGGATGCCGACGCGAACATCGCGGCCGCGATCTTCTACGAACTCGGAGCGCAGGAAGAAAACGGCGGCACGAGCCTCGCGTCGCCGCTCTCGGCCGGCTCGTATGCACGTCTGATGAGCGCGTCGAACAACACGCTCGGCTTTGCGGGCACCGCCCTCTACGGCCACTACAAACAGTCCGGCGGCGAGTGGGTCGGCGCCTCGATCGAATGCTACGGCGCCGCTCTCGACGGGCCGCCCGCGACGTGCATTCCGAGCCTTCCGACGCTTCCGTCCTACGCGCCCACGCCTCCGGCGCTCACGAGCGTCGTCGGCGGATTCAACGACATCAACTACGGCACGAACGGCGGTTACCCGGCGCTCGTCGGCTACGATCTCACGACCGGCATGGGTTCCTTCGACCTCAACGCCATGCAGGTTTCGTTCGGCTACTAATCACCACACGGCGGCGAACGAAGAAGGCCGGCGCGTGCGCGCCGGCCTTCTTTTCTCTACTTATGTCGCAGCCGCGAGCTCGAGCGCGTGGAGTGCGCTCTCCTGAGCGGCGATGAGTCCGGGGTCTTTGAGGAATGCGTGGTTGATCCGTACGTTTTGCGCGCTTGCAGCGAGCGCAGCGCGACCAAAGATTGCGGCGCACGCGACGTCGCTTGCGAGGTGGCGATTGCCGAGAGCGTCCGCACGTTGCGCGAGCCGGACGACGCCGAGAGCGAGTTCCGCCACTTGCAGCGGCGCGGCCGCGGCGCGTGCCAGCGCCGCTTGCAGCCGCTCGGTACGCGCCGCTTTTTCCTCGGGCGTCGCTTTGGGCAATGCCATCGCGGCAACGACGGCGCCGTACGCTTCCTCGTCGGTCGCGCGCGCGCGGGTCAGCGCCGCGCGCAAAGCGTCGGCATCCGCGACGATCGAACGCGCCTCTGCAACGTGCGCGGCGTAGGCCGGGTTTTCCGAGGTGATGCGCGCGACCATTGAGACCAAAGCAGCACCGAGCGCGCCGACGATGGTCGCAGCGCTGCCGCCCCCGGGCGTGGGCGCTGCAGAAGCGAGCGCTTCCATATAAGCTTCGATTTCCACACCTGGGGTATTCGGCCGGCGCGTCGAACCTTCCCGAGATCGCTTTTGATTGTTTCAAAGATCGGCGAGCCAGAACACCGTTACGACAATTTAAGGAGTCGCCGACTTGCAAGTTATCGATAAGCAGCTGGGGGACGTCAAGGACCGCAGCCTCGCCGACCAAGGCCGTTCCAGGATCGAATGGGCCGCCACGTTCATGCCCGTGCTCGCGCAGATCCGGGACCGTTTCGCAAAAGAGAAGCCGCTCGCGGGCGTGCGCATCGGCGCGTGCCTCCACGTCACGACGGAGACAGCGAACCTCGTGCTCGCCCTCAAAGCGGGCGGTGCCGAGATCGAGCTGTGCGCATCGAACCCGCTCTCGACGCAGGACGACGTCGCGGCCGCTCTCTCGGAACACTACGAGATTCCGACGCACGCGATCAAGGGTGAAGACAACGCGACCTATTACAAGCACATCGAATCCGTCGTCGCCTCGAAACCGCACATGACGATGGACGACGGCTGCGACTTGGTCACCACGATCTACACCAAGCACAACCATCTGCTGGCCGATATGATCGGCGGCTGCGAAGAGACGACGACGGGCGTCATCCGTCTTCACGCGATGGAGAAGGACGGCGTGTTGCCGTTCCCGGTGATCGCGGTCAACGATGCGCTGACCAAGCACATGTTCGACAATCGCTACGGCACGGGGCAGTCGACGATCGACGGCATCATCCGTGCGACCAACGTTCTGCTCGCGGGCCACACGCTCGTCGTCGTCGGTTACGGCTGGTGCGGCCGCGGCGTCGCGTCGCGCGCGAAGGGACTCGGAGCGCACGTCGTCGTCACCGAGATCGATCCGCGCAAGGCGCTCGAAGCGGCGATGGACGGCTTCATGGTGATGTCGATCGCCGAAGCCGCGAAGATCGGCGACATCTTCGTCACCGTGACGGGCAACTATCACGTTATCGCGAGCGAGCACTTTTTGGCGATGAAAGACGGCGCGATCGTCTGCAACTCGGGCCACTTCAACGACGAGCTCGACCTCGATGCGCTCGAGAAGCTTTCGGTGTCGAAGTCGAAGCCGCGCGAGTTCGTCGAAGCGTACAAGCTCGCGAGCGGAAGCACGATTCGCGTGCTCGGAGAAGGCCGCCTCATCAACTTGGCGGCTGCCGAAGGCCATCCGGCGGCAGTTATGGACATGTCGTTCGCAAACCAGGCGATGGCGGCCGCGCACCTCGCGCAGAACTACAAGACTCTCGAGAAGAAGGTCTACTCGGTTCCCGACGAGATCGACAGCGAAGTCGCAATGCTCAAACTCGCTGCGATGAAGATCACGATCGACACGCCGACCGCCGAGCAGCTCAAGTACATGTCGTCCTGGTCGGAGGGCACGTAGTTGGCCTATCGCAAGCTCTTTACGTCGGAATCGGTCACCGAGGGGCATCCCGATAAGATCGCCGATCAAATCTCGGATGCCGTGCTCGATGCGATTCTCGAGAAAGATCCGATGGGTCGCGTCGCGTGCGAATCGTTCGTCATCACGGGTCAGGTTCACGTTGCCGGCGAGATCACGACGTCGACGTACGTCGATATCCCGCGCATCGTGCGCAAGACGATCTCCGATATCGGTTACAACCAGTCGCTGGTTGGTTTCGACGCGTCGACCTGCGGCGTTTCGGTGTCGGTCGACGAGCAGTCGGCCGACATCGCGCTCGGCGTCGACACGTCGCTCGAGGTCCGCGAATCCGGCAAGCACGACGAGTTCGAGCTAACCGGCGCGGGCGACCAAGGCATGATGTTCGGCTACGCATGTCGCGAGACCGATGCGCTGATGCCGCTTCCGATCGTGCTCGCCCATAACCTCACGCGCGAACTTGCGAACGAGCGCAAAGCGGGGCGGCTGCCCTGGTTACGGCCCGACGGCAAGTCGCAAGTAACGGTCGAGTACGACGGGGATCGTCCGGTCCGGGTGGATGCCGTCGTGATCTCGACGCAACACGACCCCGATATCTCGCTCGAAGCCATTCGCAAAGAAGTGTCGGAAAAGATCATCGACCGGGTCGTGCCGGCATCGCTGCGCGATGCGCAAACGCGGATCTTCGTCAATCCCACGGGCCGCTTCGTCATCGGTGGACCGCTCGGTGATGCGGGCTTGACGGGCCGTAAGATCATCGCCGATACGTACGGCGGCATGGCGCGCCACGGCGGCGGCGCGTTCTCCGGTAAGGATCCCACCAAGGTCGACCGCTCGGGCGCGTACGCAGCGCGCTACGTCGCCAAGAACGTCGTCGCATCGGGCCTTGCGGATCGCTGCGAGGTGCAAGTCGCGTATGCGATCGGCGTCGCACGTCCGGTCAGCGTACTGGTCGAGACCTTCGGCACGGGCAAACTCGAGGAATCGAAGATCGCCGAACTGGTACAGCAGTTCTTCGATCTGCGTCCCGCCGCGATCATCCACAACCTCGCACTACGCCGGCCGATCTACCAGCAAACCGCGGCGTACGGTCATTTCGGCCGCACCGATCTCGATCTGCCCTGGGAGAAAACCGACAAGGCCGCGGAGCTCCGCGCCGCAGCCGGTCTCGGGTCAAGCACACCCGAACTCGCACCACTCATTCGCTGACATCGGGCGCGGCGATACCAGAAGCAGCGAGCGCCTGCGACCGAACGGTCGCGGGCGCGCTGCTTTCTTAGGTCGTCGTCGGCGAGACCGTGATCGTCTCGGTGTTTACCTGGCCCGAGGGGATCGTAAAGTTGCTTTGCGTCGCGACGCCGATCTGGGTGCCGCTGGCGTTGAAGACGAGCGCCTGAAGGCTCGTTAGCGTGACGCCGGCCGGAACCGGAACGTTGATCAATTGCAGCGTCGGGTTGGTTGCGGGGCTCGCGATGGAGAAGATCGTCGAATTGCCGCCGGTCGTCGCCGTTTGGTATTTTATCTCCGCCGACGAGGCCGACGGCAGGTTCTGCAACACGATATCGACGTTGGTTTGGGTGACGGTAACCGGCAAGGGTGTGCTAAAGCCGAAGCCCCCGTTGACCGTGACCGACGTTTGCCCCGCGCTTTGCGGATAGACGAGGGGGTCGTTCGAGTTCACGCACGTGAACGCACTATCGGCGGAGCATTGGCCCGCGCCGGCGACGGATCCGTTCGCGCTCGTTGCGCTGAAGGATCCCGCATAGCCGGGCTGGCTCGCGATGATTTCCGTCGGGTTGCCCTGGAAGCACGTAACGTTCGGCGTCGAGCCGCTCGGGCAGATCGCGGGTTGGCGATTCGAGCCCGGCGCCGGAACGGCTTGAAAGGCAGAGAGCACCGCGGGCGAGAGGCTGACGGGGCCCGGCGTCGGCGTCGGGCCGGTCGGTCCAGGTGTGGGCGATACGCCGCTCGTCGCTCCGCCGTTCTCGCGTACGACCGTCGTCGTGCCCGAACAACCCGAAAGAAACGCAGCGCATGCTGCGAGGATGCCGGCGAAAAGCCCGCGCGTGCTCATCGTGCGCTCGTGTTGGCGTTGAGTTCGCCAATTTCTTTCCGTAACATCGGGGCGGCGAAGCCCCCCGATCTCCCCCAAAACACCGGGGCGGCGAAGCCGCCCGATCGTCCCCAAATGAGAAGGTACGGGACGCGAGGGAACAAATAGGCGGCTTACCCCACCGGTAGCCCGTTCTCGATCAAAGCCCGTCCGTAGCAGAGACACTCACTTCCTTGCGTGGCTCGTAGGAGTTCTCGGCTTTGATGCGTTTTCGCGGTTCCCAGGCTCTGGCGCTCGTTGTCGCCGTGAGCAGCGGAGCGTTCTCTGCACCCGCAACGGCTGCAACCGCGATTACCGGCAGCGTCGCCAATCAACCGGACGCTCCCGTCAAGATCTCGGCGTGTGCGGCGACCGTCGACGGCGCGGAGTTCGTTCCGACGATTACGTTCGATAGTGGTGCGGGCAGCCAAGTCGTATCGTCGGTCGTACGCTTCCAATTTTTCGATGTGGCAAACGGCGCGCTCGACAAGATCGACATCGCGCCGCCCTACAAGCCGCTCGCGTTCCCAAGCCAAGCTACGAGCTTCACGTGTTCGATCGTGCGCGAGCAACTCGCGAACGGAACGGCGTGGGGCTCGGGGACGCCGGCGAATGGGAACGTACTGCCGTATGCCGTCTGGGGACTCGGCGCAGCCGCGCTCCCGTTCTTATTCTTAAAGGGCGGCTCGACGACGAGCGCGCGGACGACGATCCCGACGCCAACGCCGACGCCGATTCCGGTGCAAACGCCGACGCCGACCGGGATCCCCGTGCAAACGCCGACGCCGACCGGGATCCCCGTGCAAACGCCGACGCCGACCGGGATCCCCGTGCAAACGCCGACGCCGACGGGGATTCCGGTGCAAACGCCGACCCCGATCCCGGTACAAACGCCCACGCCTGCCGTAACTGCGACACCGGTCGCTACGGCTTCGCCGTTACCGACGGCGACGCCGGTTCCCACCGCGACACCGGTTGCGACGTCAACGCCTGCTCCGACGCCGACGCCTGTCCCGACCGCGACACCGGTTGCGACGGCAACGCCGGTGCCCACTGCGACGCCTGCATCGGGACCGCTGACGCTGACGCCAAATACGGTCTCGTTCACGAGCGTCCCGTCGCCGAACCCGACGATGACCGCGAAGTTGACCGAGAGCGGCTACACCGGCGTGTACTCGCTCTCGTCGCAGTCGTGCACGACGGGCAGCGGCAACACCAGCGGCAACGTCGCATCCGTAACGCCGACCGGCGGCAACGTGCCGCAGACGCTGACGATCACCGCGCAAGGCGCCGGAGCGTGTACGTACACGTTCAAAGATGCGACCGGCCAAACCGCGACGCTGACGGTCAACGTGACGACGACGACCGTGATCGTCAACGGCCGCAAGAAGCGCGAATCCGCGCCCGCCGCCCCGGCACCGCAAGCCGGACCGAGCCTGCCGGACACTCCCCGGGTAAGGCCGCGTTAAGCACGCGGGTTTTGTCCGAGTGGTGAAAGGTTTGCGAGCCGAGGGCAGTTAAAGGCGACCCAGTCGGCAGCCGTGGTTAGAACGCCCTTCGTTCAAATCCGCCGTGAGAAGTCTGTTCCTTGCGTTCCTCGTTGTCGGGCCGGCGTTGCTGTATTGCAGCGGGCGTCCGCCTTGCGACGTCGGGTAGGAGTTCCGGCCTGGTGAGAAAAGTTCGCGGTCCGCAAGCCCTCACGTGCACGTTCGCCGTGTATGCGGGTGTTCTGTTCGCGCCGGTGTCGGCGGCAACGACGATTAACGGGACGATCGCCAATCAACCCGACGTGCCGGTGAAAATTGCGAGCTGCGCCGCGGGCGTCGACAACGGCCTGTTCGTGCCGAACGTGACGTTCGACAGCGGTGCGAGCAGCCAAGTCACGTCGTCCGTCGTTCGTTATCAGTTTTTCGACGTCGCAAACGGCACGCTCGAGCACGTCGATCTCGCGCCACCGTATAAGCCGCACCCGCTGCCGAGCCAAGCCACGAGCTTCACGTGCTCGATCGTCCGCGAAAACCTCGCGAACGGCACGGTGTGGGGCGCGTCGGCCGCGGGCTCCGTTTCGGCCATTCCATACGCGATTGGGGCGCTCGCGG
>Ga0302326_10018746_pt1 | contig 14344 bp, 12 predicted proteins | sample Palsa_T0_3_FD_202264 | JGI IMG/M metagenome (GOLD analysis project Ga0302326, IMG submission 202264) | Peat permafrost microbial communities from Stordalen Mire near Abisko, Sweden - Palsa_T0_3 | ecosystem: Environmental > Terrestrial > Soil > Palsa > Peat permafrost | place: Sweden: Abisko... | reverse complement strand
TAGCCGGTGATCCCCCCGGGAACAAACTTCGGGTCGTGAGGCAGTTGCACGAGAGGTCTGGTATCTTCTTGCTATCCATCGACGGATTACACCGGATTCGCTATGACTGCACTGCGACTATTTCTCGTTTCGCTCGTTGCTTTCTTGCTCGCCACTTGCGGCTTGGCTGGCATATTCATAATCGCGTTCACGTTCTTCACGTACCAAGGGACTGGTCTGGATTGGATTTACCCAACTGGTGGGCTATTCATATTGTTAGGGCTTGGGAGTGCGTTTACCGCATTAGCGAGCTGCGTCACCCTCTTAGTCGGAATCATTCTGCGCAAGTGCAAACAGCGCCACTCCTAGCCCGGTTCGCGGCTCGGAGTGGCGGATTCCGAGTGGTTTGTCGCCTATCCGGAAGTTGTTGGTCCTTTTCCTCGCTTCACGCATAGTAGCCGGTTCACTCAAAAAATGGCCACGACGGCTTTCGTGGACAAAACCCAATCTCCGTGCGGGGTCAAAGAAAGGGCAAACACCAATCAAGCCCGCGGCCAATCTACCGATATGTAGATGGAACCTAGGCAACAAGCAGATAATAAAAGCAGCCATCCTGACTGGATTCGAAGCAAATGCGGCAGTCGGCACAGGAGCACGAAATGCGAAAGTCTGCGGCCTCGGTATTCCGGCAATTCACCGGCTTCCTGCTCCTGTGCCTGGCCTGCGCATCTCTCCCATTGCTGGCCTACGAACCCTCCATTCAGCCCATCGTATACAAGATCGAAATTCGTGACACCATCCAGCCCATCAGCGCCGGACGTCTCGAACGCGCCATCGATACGGCCAACCGCGAGCACGCCGCAGCCCTGCTCGTCGAACTGGACACTCCCGGCGGCCTGCTCGACTCCACGCGCCAGATGGTCGGGGCTATTCTTGCATCCAGAGTCCCGGTCATCGTCTACGTCAACCCTGCCGGCTCCCGTGCAGCATCCGCCGGATTCTTCCTGCTCGAAGCCGCCGATGTAGCCGCCATGGCTCCCGGGACCAACACCGGAGCCTCACATCCTGTCCTCGAAGCCGGCTCTCCGGACGACACGATGAAGATGAAGATGGAGAACGACGCAGCCGCCTTTCTCCGCTCCTACGTCACCCGCCGCGGACGCAATGCCGAGGTAGCGGAGACCGCTGTTCGCACATCGAAATCCTTCTCCGCCGACGAAGCACTCGATCAAAAGCTGATCGACCAGATCGCCCCCAGCGAGACGCAACTGATCGCCGCACTGGATGGCCGCTCCATTACGCGGATCAACAACGGGGAAGCGTCCAGCCAGACCCTCCACCTGAAGAACGCCCGCATCATATCGCTTGAGCCCACGGTTCGCGAACAACTGCTCGGCTACCTCGCCAACCCCAACATCGCGCTGCTGCTGCTGGTAGGCGGCGCGCTGCTCATCTACCTCGAATTCAACGTCCCAGGCACTATCGTCCCCGGCGCGCTGGGAACGGTCATGGTGCTGCTCTCAGTCTTTGCCCTCGATCTGCTGCCAATCCGCCACACTGCAATTTTGCTGCTGCTTTCCGCCGCGGTGCTTCTGCTGTTGGAGGTAAAATTCGCGAGTCACGGCATTCTTGCCATTGCCGGAATAACCTGCCTTGCCTTCGGCACGTTGACGCTGGTGGACGCACCCATCCCCGAGATGGCCATCCAGCCGGTTGTCGCCATCTCGCTCTGCATTGCTTTCGGAATAATCACGGTTGTGCTGCTGCGCCTGGCCGTGAAGGCCCGCCGCAATAAGGCGCTTACTGGCCCCGCGGCGCTGGTTGGCGCACTCGGCGCGACGATGGAACCGATCTGGACCAGAAATACGCTGCCCGTCGGCCGAATCCTCGTCCAAGGCGAAATATGGCAAGCCATCGCAACAGCGCCCATTCCGGAGAGGGAAACCGTCCGCGTAACCGGCTTTCACGACGATATTCTTGAGGTTCAGCCCGAGATACAAACGCCGCCTTCGCTCATTTCCTGAGGCTTGCAGGGAGTACAATCCGACCAGTGCGGGGGTTGCAGGTCTATGGGCTTTGTCGGTTATCCGATGCTGATCATTGCGATCGTTCTGGTTCTCTATCTTTTGAATTCCATCAAGATTCTGCGTGAGTATGAGCGCGCCGTCATCTTCCGCCTGGGCCGCGCACTCCCCGAACCGAAAGGCCCCGGTCTCTTTCTGGTGTTTCGTCCGCTGGATCAGATGGTCCGCATTTCTCTGCGCCAGGAAGTGATGGAAGTCCCGCCGCAAGATGTGATCACCCGCGACAATGTCACCATCAAGGTCAATGCGGTGGTCACGCTGCGCGTTCTGAACCCAACCCTTGCTGTGGTGCAGGTAGCCAACTATGCCTACCAGACCTCGCAATTTGCACAGACCACGCTGCGCTCCGTGCTTGGCGAAGTAGAACTCGACGAGTTGCTCAGCCATCGCGACAAGCTCAACCTGCGCATCCAGGGCATCATCGACCAGCGCACCGAGCCCTTTGGCGTCAAGGTGCTCTCTGTCGAGGTCAAGCAGGTCGACCTGCCCGAGCAGATGCTGCGCGCCATGGCCAAGCAGGCAGAGGCCGCCCGCGAAGCGCGTTCCAAAATCATCCACGCCGAGGGGGAATTCAACGCCGCGCAAAAGCTGGTCGAGGCCGCTCACCTGCTGGCGACCGAACCGCTGACGATGCAGCTCCGGTATCTGCAGACACTGACGGAAATCGGCGTCGAAAAGAACACCACTATCGTCTTCCCGCTCCCAGTCGATATCCTGTCATTGATGCGGGATGCGTTGCCGCGAGCGGCAGCACCGACTCAAATTGAAAGCAGGCAGCCGTAGCAAAATGAAGCAATCGAAAAACGAATTCAGGAAACAACCATGAGAACCGTATTTGAAGAGGAGGAGGAAGATCTGGCTCCGCCCGATCCGGAACAGGATCGGGAACTCACTATCAGTTCGACCACGCTGCTCGCCATCTTTTTCGGCCTCGTCCTGGTTTGCGGGCTTTTTTTCGGCCTTGGCTATACGCTGGGCCGCCGCGCACCGTCAGAAGCCAGCCAGCTTCCGGCCGATGCGAGCCCGAACGTCAGCGCAAGTGCCTTGCCGCCAACGGATGGACAGCCCAAGCCCTCGGCAGCATCGCAGCCTGTAGCTGCACCAGAACCAACGGCGACCGATGCGGATACGACAGACGCCTCCGGCAGCGCGACACCCGGCGGCAGTCCCCAGGATGGAACGATCGATACGAAAACGCCTGAAACCACCGCGAGCCCTGCCCCGCAACCGGTGAAACAGCAGGCTCCGGCCCCAGTCCAGGCACAGCCAGCCGCGACTACAACTCAGACGCCAGCTGTTGCGTCCGCGGCGGCCCCGGCTGCAATCATGGTCCAGATCGCCGCGATCTCGAATCCCGCCGATGCCAATGTGCTGGTCAGCGCATTGCAGAAACGCGGCTATTCCGTTACGACGCACCGCGTCCCCGGAGATCCACTCATCCACGTCCAGGTAGGTCCATTTTCAAACCGCGCAGACGCCATCGCCATGCGCCAGAAGCTGCTTGGGGATGGGTACAACGCCATTCTGAAGTAGAAAACGGCCGTCTTGCTGCGTGGTTGTCGCCATTCAGCGCATTTGCTCGGGCAGCCCGGAGGCGATCGACTCCCGCACGGTCAGCATCAGTGCATCGCGATCCCCTACGCTGGCCGGATAAACCGGCGCATGAAAGACCAACCGCACTACGCCAGTGCGAATCCGCAGACTGCCTTTACGCATCATCGACTCCGTCCCTGAAATGGATATGGGCACGCATGGCGCTCCTGATTCCATTGCCAGATAGAACGGACCTTTCTTGAATGGCAGCATACGCCCGTCGCGCGAGCGCGTACCCTCAACAAACGTCGTGATGTGGATCCCTTTGTCCAACACCGCTTTCGCCCGCTGACCGCTCTCGATCGCGCCTTCCGAGCTGCCACTGCGATCCACCGGCACAAACTCCGCCAGCCTCATGCCGTAACCCAGCACCGGAATCTTCATCAACGAGCGCTTCAGAAAGACCGAAGTCCGCCCCGGAATCAACGGAATCAGCACCGGAGGATCGAGATTCGAGACGTGGTTAGACATGAAGATACAGGCCACGCCCTTCGGAACTCGCTCCAGACCCTCCACATGAATCCTCACCCCGGCCACTCGAAAACCCAGACGCACGATGAACATGGACGCCCGGTAGAGGGGCATCACATCGCCGGTAATCAGGCACCAGGGAATGCAGACCAACGCTGTCGGCAAGCCCAGGACCACGTAGGTAGCCAGCAGAAGCAGAGATGCGATCATGCCTGCGCCAGAGCCCCAGAGGCCAAAGCTGACCGCTTCGCTAGCCGCGCGGGCAGCTTTTCGTAGATGCCGTCGAAGCCGCCGTTGGAAAGAATCGCCACCACATCGCCACGCTGGAGTTGACGGTCCAGCGTGTCCACGATCGATGCAACATCGGCGCACAGCTCCGATGGCGTTCCGGCCTCGTTGAGAGCGGCAATCACCTGTTCGGGATGCAGCCGTTCGCCCTCGGGTATGCGCTGCTGCTGGTAGACCGCCGCCAGAATCACCCGGTCGGCAAGCCCGAGGCTCTCCACCAGTTCCTGTTGAAAGACATTGCGCCGCAGCGTGTTCGAACGCGGCTCCAGCACAGCCCACAGCCGTGAGGACGGATACGCCTGCCGCAGCGCCCGCAAGGTTTCGCGAATCGCCGTGGGATGATGCGCAAAATCATCGATAATGGTCACGCCATCGATCACCGCGCGCACCTCAAGCCTGCGCTTGACGCTGCGGAAACTGGCCAGCGCAGCCCTGATCGCGGCGACCGGAACGCCGTGGTTCGCGGCCAGAGCGGCGGCGGCGGTTGCGTTCAACACATTATGTTCCCCGGCGACCTGCATTTCCAACTGAGCCCAAAGCTCGCCGTCGCGGTGGACATCCCAGAGGCTTTTTCCGTCCTCATGGCGCAGGTTTTCAATGCGCCAATTGGCACTCTCGCTGAATCCGTAACGCTCCACACGACAAAAGGCGCGGCTTACGCATTCCGTCACGTTGGCGTTGCCGTCATACGCTACGATCACGCCTCGTCGCGGCACCAGGTTCACCAGTCGCTTGAATGCCAGCTTCACGGCTTCAAGATCGGCGTAAATATCGGCGTGATCGAATTCGACACTGGTCAGAATCAGCCCGTCCGGGAAGTAATGCAGGAACTTTGGTCCTTTATCGAAGAAGGCCGTATCGTACTCGTCTCCTTCAAGAAGAAAAGTCCGCGTGGGCCGAAGCTGATAACTGGTGCCGAAGTTTTCCGCCACGCCGCCGATCAGAAACGATGGCTCCAGCGCTGGATTTTCGTTGGATGCAGTCTGGTAAATCCACGCCAGCATGCTCGTCGTAGTGGTCTTGCCGTGAGTGCCGGCGACGACCAGCGACTCGCGCCCGACGAGAAACTCGTCATGCAGCACGGCGGCCATGGATGTGAATGGAATTCTCACATCCAGTACCTGTTCCACTTCAGGATTGCCGCGCGAGAGCGCATTGCCGATGACGACCAGATCTGGCCGGGGTTCCAGATTCGCCTCAGCGTAGGGCTGAGCCACCGGCACGCCCATCGCATGAAGCTGATCGCTCATCGGCGGATACGCAGCCGCATCGGAGCCGGTTACGCGGCATCCCTTGTCCTTTAACAGCCCGGCCAGCGAAGCCATCGCCGTGCCGCAGATGCCGCTTAAATGAACGTGTTTCTGTCTTGTCATATCTATCGCGCCACCGCCGCTTCGAGCAGACGAAGCTCAGGTTCCGGTGTTGATACCAATTCAGCCTGCACGCCAAAGGTCAGGGTCACGTTGGCGCGGGAAACGTGCCCGCTCCGTAGACCGATCGCGATCGGTCCCTCAAAGTCATCCAGTGCGTTCAGAATCACTTCCTCCAGAAGATCAGGTCGGGCGCCGGGCGAAACGCAATCAAGCATCTCGCCAAATATGATGCCTTTGACCCCGTCGAGCTTCTCCGTTTGCTTCAATTGCCAAAGCATCCGATCAATCTGAAAGGGCTTCGCCGACACGTCTTCCAGAAACAGCAGCTTGCCCTCCGTCTGCGGCTCAAAGGCCGTTCCCAGCAGAGCGGTCAGAATGCTCAGGCAGCCGCCGTAAAGAGTCCCACGAACAGGTTGCCCATCTGTGCCTGCCTTGAGCAGCCGCAGTCCTTCCGTCTTGCCCACCTTATACGGCTCGCCTGAAAGCGCCGCCAGAAAGCTGGGCAGATGTACTCCGTCCTCGCGGCCAAAATCAGGCGAAACCATAGGCCCGTGAAAGGACGGCAAATTCAGCGTGTCGAGCAGAGTGATTTGCAGCGCTGTCATATCGCTGTAGCAAAAGAACGGCTTCGGATGATCCCCCAGAACATCCATATCCAGATCTTCGAGCAGGTAATTCGAACCATAGCCGCCGCGCGTGGCAAAGAGCACCCGCACCGTGTCGTCCGCAAAGGCCGCGTGCAGATCCAGCAACCGCTGCTCTGTGGTCCCTGCAAAATAGAGCGGTCCGCGGGTGAGCATGTGCGGAGCCTCGATGGGCAGAAATCCCAGATTGCGCAGCGCCTCCATGCCGCGATCCACTTTCGCCGCGTCTGGCGTGGAGGCGGGCGAGAGCACAGCGGCCTTGACTCCAACGGCAGCAGCGCGCGGCTTGAGCAGGTCAGCCATCTTTACCAGGCCTCACCGCGGCAAATTAGCGTCGCCGGCCCGGTCAGAAACAGATTCGCGCCGGGGCCTTCCCATTCCACAGTCTGAACACCGCCGGGAGCCGCGACCTCCAGCGGAGAAACCGCGCCATACACCGCGATCATCGCCGTCCCGGTCGCCGAAGTGCCAGTGCCTGAGGAACTTGTCGGCCCGACTCCGCGCTCGAAGATGCGCAGCGCCACCTGATTCAGCGGCTCCGCACGGCTGCCGAGAACGCGAACAAACTCCACATTTGTCTGCTCCGGAAAATCGGGATGGAAGCAGATTTCCTCGCCGATTTCTTCCCATGGCCGGCCTTCGATGGAAAAGCCCTCGCTCTCCGGCGTGTCCAGAAGAATCACAAAATGCGGGTTCCCCATGTCCACGAAGACGCCTTCAATGACGGTTCCATCCGCGAGTTCGACGGTCTGCTCCTCAAACTCCGGGACATCCATATCGGTCGTCACCAGTACTGTTGGGCCGCCAATCTCCGAATCGCGAAAGTCGTCAATGGTGCAGATGCGCACGCCGGCGTCGGTCTCGATGGAAAGCTCGTCTCCAGCCTGCGAATTCAATTCTTCCGCCATCCACGCAGCGACGCAGCGGGTGCCGTTGCCGCTGATTTCGGCAACCGACCCGTCTGCGTTATAGAGGCGTATGCGAGTACCAGGATTGTTGGTCTCGCCGGTCCATTCAAGAAACGCAATGCCATCCGCGCCAATGCTGGTGTTGCGTTCGCACAGGCGTTGCGCAAGCTCGGTCTTGTCGTAGCCCGCCGCTGCTTCCCCGGTGATGATAAGAAAGTCGTTCCCGCAGGCATGGGCTTTTGAAAAGGGAATCAAGGGATTAGTCTTCCTCCGGATCGCGGAATGTTTTCAGTTCGCTGATTGCCGGCTCCGCGAGCAGGCGGGAGCGCAGGCGTTCGTGGCGGCGTTTGGTGGCGGAGAGCGAAAAGCTGACTCGCTGCAGGACGCCGATCACATCCCGATCAACACCGTACAGCCGCTGCCGCTCCTTGTCCATCGCATCGAGAATCGAGACCAGCATGTTAGTCTCGTCGCTGCCGCGCGCCTCGTAGATGAGCGGATAGGCCTTGAGGCTCACCTTCCACTCTACAAAGCCGATGACGAGCATGGCTACCACCACGATCAATGTAGCAATGGCGGCGGGTAAGAACAGGCCCGCGCCGCAGGCCATGCCAATCGAGGCCACCACAAAGATGCTGGCAGCGCTGGCCAGTCCGCTCACACGGCTCTTGTTGTGGAGGATCAGCCCTGCGCCGAGGAAACCGATGCCCTGAACGATATTCGAAGCCACCTGGCCCTTGTTGGTGCCGGTATCCCCTGCAAGCACTCCAGAGAGCAGCGTGAAAAAGGCGCAGCCCATGCAGATGAGCAGGTTCGTGCGCACGCCCGCAGACTGGGCCTTCCACTCGCGCTCGATTCCCACAATGGCGCCCAGCACACAGGCCACCAGCAGGCGAAAAACAGCCTCATTGCTGACGAGGTTCTGCTCCAGCGTGCCGAAACTGAAGGGCTGGGCAAACATCGCTGCGAATTCTGCTGGAAACATTCCGGTCATGCTCGTTTCGCGTGCCCCAATCTTCCTCTGCCCGATGCTATCACCGGCCTGGGACGGCTGTTGAGCGGTCTGGCAATTGCGCCAACGGAAAGGTATCCGTTACGTACAGGGTCGCGTCCAGTTGATCCCAACCTTTGCTGGGAGAGTGGAAGCTCCGATAGATGCGCAGATGCTCCGGGTGCGCCTTCACTGCCTTGTCGATGTCATCCCCGGCAAAAGCCAACACGATAGAGGCGTGGGCTGCCGGAGCGCCAAGCGCCGCCCAGTAATATTGCTTATCGCTTTCGTTGATCGTCAGACGGTACGTGAGTCCGGCATTGGGGACGATGCTGGGAAAGGTCGATGTGTTCATCAGTACGATTCCCTGGGGATCGAGGTCGTGGAGCCGCTGCAGCGCCGCCGCGAGCGTGACGTTGTAGTAGCCGCGCGCAGCCGTATTCTTTTTCGCCTCAACGTAGGTCAGCGGTCCCTCGTGCAGCATCTCCGCCACATTTGCGGCAAGCAGCATAAAAAGCGCCGCAACGACAGCCCGCCGATACTGCAGCCTATACCTCTGCACCCAGGCCAGACCAGCCTCCACCGCGAAGGCGAAGAAGAATGCGAATGCGGGCAGCATTTCCATCCCATATCGCGTGTTGTACCAGGAGAACGGCTTCCAGACGGGCAGAAAAATCGGCACCGACCCATAGCTGACGGAGTAGGTATAGAACGGAAGTGGCAGCCATAACAGCAGGGTCCAGAGCCAGGCCTTTGCGTTCCGCGGATTTGCCTCGCCTGTGGCGCCAACGCTCGCATTCGACCTCTCTCTGCTGCGTCGAAGCCATGCCAGACCGGTTCCAATTGCCGCCGCAACGAACACAAGTTCGCCCCAGCCCAAAGCCGCAACATCCATCTCCGCGGCCTTTGCAAAATAGACCAGCGAGACCCAGGGGTTATGCCAGCCGGGATGTGGGTCAACAGCCGAAGGTGAAGTACGCAGTTCGATGGCGCGCGCCGAATATGGCCCACGCATGAAATCCAGCCAGTCGCCGAAGACGACTGCGTTGTAGACCATCCACCCGACCGGAGCGAAGAGCAGTACCACCGACGCCGCAATGAAATTCCATCGGAACAGACGACCGCGACGCGCCATGCAGACGGCCATCGCGACCCACGCCAGAAACGCCAGAATCCATCCGTCGTAGCGTGTATAGACCGCTGCCGCAAGCACAGCAGTCACGGCCCACAGCAATCGGCCCGATCGACCGTCTTCCGCATCGAGATTGCTGTACCACTCCACCAGCAACAGCACGGACCAGATCAGTTCACAGAGAAAGAGCGGCTCGGTCATAGCCGTCGTCTGCAAATAGAGCAGATTGGGATTGGCCGCAAAGAGGGTCAGTGCGATGCTGGCGGCTACCGGCGAAACCCATTTCCGCAGCAGCCGATAGAGTCCCAGGCAGGCCAGCAGATAGCAAACAGCCGACGGGATCGCGGGGCCAATGCCGCTTCGCCAAAGGCCATCCACAAGCAGAAACGGCACCAGGAGCAGATGCGGCAACGGCAGCCACACCGAGCCCAGTTGGGTGATGCCGGGCCGGTGCGAATCGAAGAGCCGCCGTGCGATATGGATGTGCGCTTCGGCGTCTCCGTAAAGTAGAAAGGCCGAGTGGCTCCAACTCCACCAGACAGCCGTGACCGAGGCCACCAAGACCGTAGCGAGCACCCAAAGCTGCTCGCTGCGGCTGGCGCTTGTGGAGCGCGGTCGGGTTGGAGTCAGCCTATTCAATGCATGTGGAGAGGACGCTCGCCGCACCTGTGGTGAGTTCAATCAAGGTGCGTCAGCTCGCGGAAGATAGCGAACCGCTCCTCAATTTCTTCGCGGCTCAACTGTTGCAGACGCTCGGTGCCAAATCTCTCCACAGTAAAGGAGCCCATGACGCCGCCGTAGAACATGGCCCGCTTGAAGACTGCGGGAGTCAGTTTGGGCTGCGAAGCGATATATCCAAAGAAACCACCGGCAAAGCTGTCGCCTGCGCCCGTCGGGTCCACCACTTCCGCCAGCGGCAGAGCCGGCGCGCGGAAAGGGTGATACGAATCGAGCCCGTTGCCGTGAAAGGAGTTCGGCCCAAAGAACGCAGTCGCGCCATACTCGCCGTGCTTGACTACCAGCGACTTCGGCCCCAGGGACAGTACGTCGCGAGCGGCCTTCACGGGATTACGGCTCCCGGCCAGCAGCTTTGTCTCGGTGTCGTTGATGAGCAGGATATCGACGCCTGCGAGCATCTTGAGCAGATTGTCGCGATGGTCGTTGATCCAGTAATTCATCGTGTCGCCACCCACCAGCTTCACGTTCGGCATTGCATCGCGCACGCGTTTTTGCAGCACCGGATCGATATTCGCGAGAAAGAGAAACTCGGAGTCCTCATAAACCGCTGGAATCTTGGGCTCAAACGAGGCGAATACATTCAAATCCGTCTGTAGAGTCTTCGCCTCATTCAGGTTTTCGAGATACGAGCCTTGCCAGAAAAAACTCTTGCCCGGAGCGCGCTCCACACCTCGCGTGTCAATGCCGCGAGCAGCGAAGACAGCTTCTTCTTTCGCGCTGAAATCCTCGCCCACGACAGCAATTACACGCACATCGGTGAAGTAGCTCGCGGCCAGGGAAAAGTAAGTCGCCGCACCCGCAAGGCAGCGATCTACGCGCCCTGCCGGGGTTTCGACGGTATCGAATGCAACACTGCCTACAACTGTGATCGCCATATTTGCCCCAATCCTAGGAGTTTAGATACTTTCCGAAGAGTAACTTCAGCCGTTCGCGCGCCTCTGCGGGAATCGCAGAGGGCTGCGTAAGAATTGCATATTTGGCCGCACTTGCGCATGCGCAGCTTCGTTCAGCGGGCAATGCTGCAACCGTGGCGCGAACCACCTTGGCCGCGTTTTCCGCGTTCTGGTGCAGGACGGCGACAATCTGCTCCACCGTCACCGAATCGTGATCAGGATGCCAGCAATCGTAGTCGGTGACCATCGCGACGGTCGCGTAGCAGATCTCAGCCTCGCGGGCCAGCTTGGCCTCCTGCAGATTGGTCATCCCCACCACGTCCGCGCCCCAGCTTCGATAGAGATTCGACTCGGCTTTGGTGGAGAACTGTGGCCCTTCCATGCAGATGTAGGTGCCACCCATCTTGCCGATGACGCTCGAGCTGGCACAGGCGTTCGCAGCAGCGGCAGCCACAGTCGCGCACACCGGATCGCCAAAGGCCACGTGGCCTACGACGCCGTCGCCGAAAAACGTGCTCTTGCGAAGAAAAGTCCGGTCGATAAACTGATCCGGGATCACAAAATCCGTAGGCTTGTGTTCTTCCTTAAGCGACCCTACTGCCGAAACGGAAACGATTCGCTCCACGCCGAGCTGCTTCATGGCATAGATGTTGGCGCGGAAGTTCAACTCCGACGGCAGCAGTCTATGGCCGCGCCCGTGACGGGCCAGAAAGGCGACATTGCGGCCTTCCAGTTTCCCGAGAATAAAGCTGTCTGAAGGATCGCCAAATGGGGTTGTAACCTTCTTTTCGCGTATCTCCGTCAGGCCGGGCATCGAATACAGCCCGCTGCCGCCGATAATTCCGATCTCCGCTTCTTGCAAACAACACTCCCTATGTGGCGCTGCTCTAACCCGCGCACTTACGAAATTCGACCCAAACACCTTAGTATACTGGTCACAATCGCCCGCCGAAACTACGCCTGGCGAGGTACCGGAGGTTCTGCAAATTCAGCAATAGTCTATTTCGAATACGATACACTTCTGCAAAAGCCGACAATACCTGCAACACTTGCGATGCTTAACTACCTTTGGAGCTGGCGAAACCATCCTGCGGGTCCGATCGAAATGGAGCCCACGCCGCAGTCCTATGAATCAAAACCGGGAACCGCGATTAGAGCCCCGGACGATTTATGGCTGACAGAGGCAGGCCGATAAGCTCCGGCGTACCGCTTGCATTCCTGTCCAGAAAGCGACGGATGTTGAAGATTCGCAATGTCTCTCGGCTCGGTCGACTGTGGGCGCCCTCAGTCGCCATTCTGCTTGGCCTGCTGGCCGGGTATTTTGTAGGAACCGAATCAATTCTCTTTACGACAAACTCGCGTCTCGCAGAATATGCCGATCGGCTGCTACAACGCGAACAGGATCTCGCGGACGAGATAGCGAGCACGCTGACCCAGGCCAATGCGTCGCCGAACGCTCCCTGCTCCGACCAGGACATCGTGCTGTTGCGCCGCCTTACATTCTCGGCGCGATTTCTAAAAGATGTTGGCCGCCTGCACGAGAATAGCTTTCTCTGTTCCGCAACAACCGGCAAACTCCCTGCATCTTTTCCCATGGCGAAGCCGGATCTTACGCTCCAGTCCGGCGCCTCGTTGTATCGGAACTATCCGCTTTATGTTCCCGCAGGAGATCGGGGCGAAATCGCGGCCTTCCGCAATGCGGACGCTGTAATCGGCCCCGAGACCTTTGCCGATTTTCCCCAGCAGCCCCTTCAATACACAGTCGGCGCAGTCGATCGGGTTCGCTCGGATCGACCGCGGAATGTTATTTTTTTCGGTATCGCCGGAGCCGATTCCATTCCTCCGGGAGTGTTGGAATCGGCGAAGACCGTTCGCGTTGGAAACACACTGTATCGAGCGCGTTGCCTCGCGCGCTACGGACTATGTGCGGTTGCAAGCATTCGCAGGGACGAGGTCTGGCGCTCTAATCGAGCGTTGCTCTTCGGATATATCGCTTCCGGCGGAACGGCAGGCATTTCCTGCGCCATCGCGCTCACAATTGTGGGGCGAAAAAAGCGCAGCCCCGCGAATCGACTCAAGCGCGCCATCTTGACGGGCAGCCTTTCCGTCGCCTATCAGCCGATTGTCGAGTTGTGCAGCCGTCGCATTGTTGGCGCTGAAGCGCTGGCGCGATGGATCGACGAAGATGGAGAGAGCATTCGCCCGGAAACCATCCTCGCGCTGGCTGAAGCCGAGGGCTTTGTCAGTGAGATTACCCGCTTCGTCCTCACCGCGTCGATTCAGGAAATCCGCCCGATTCTGGAATGGAACCCCGATTTTCGCCTGCATATCAATCTCGCCACGGCAGACCTCGCCGACCCGGAGCTGCTGATGCTGTTAGATGAGAAACTCGACGCCAGCATGATGAAGCCAGCCAATGTTGCGTTTGAGCTATCTGAGCGGAGCACGTCCAATCGCGACGTTGCTGTCGCTGCGATCGGACGCCTTCGCGAACGGGGGCACGCGACTTTCATTGACGACTTCGGCACGGGGTACTCGAACCTGGCCTATCTCAACGAACTAAACGTGGACGGAATCAAGATCCATCGCTCATTTATTGCAACCATAGGCACCGAGTCGGTAACAGCTTCCATCGTCCCGCAGATCCTTGCTGTGGCCAGTGCTCTTGACCTCAGAGTCATCGTGCAGGGAATCGAGTGCGAGAATCAGGCAAACTATTTTGCCGACGACAACCCAACGATTCTTGGACAAGGCTGGTTCTTCGGACTTCCAGTCCCAGCCAAGGGACTTATCTATCTCTGCTCGGAGAAGTCGGAGTGAAGCTGCTGGAAGGAAATCCCGTCGAGTCCGCCGTGCGCGTGCTGGCAGTCACACTGCTGTGCGCCATTGCCGGACTGGCGATTGGTGTAACAGTAGCCCTTGGGGCAACCGAGAGCCAACTGGATCGCTTCGCCAGATCTCTGCTGGACTACGCTAAAACCTACAATAACGAGATCACGTCCACACTTGACGCGGTAAATGCGTCACCATTTCCTTTCTGTTCCGACGAGGACATTGCACGGCTGCGCGCCATCGTTTTTCACGGCCACCTGGTGAAGGAAATTGGCAGGGTGCGGAAGAACATGCTGTACTGCACTTCCGTCGACGGGCGCATGGATCACCCCATTCCGGAGTCGAAACCCGACATCATCCTGCGCAGCGGCAAATCTATCTGGCTGCACTTGCCGCTTATCACCGTGCCAGGCATGTA
>Ga0302326_10018744_pt1 | contig 14345 bp, 10 predicted proteins | sample Palsa_T0_3_FD_202264 | JGI IMG/M metagenome (GOLD analysis project Ga0302326, IMG submission 202264) | Peat permafrost microbial communities from Stordalen Mire near Abisko, Sweden - Palsa_T0_3 | ecosystem: Environmental > Terrestrial > Soil > Palsa > Peat permafrost | place: Sweden: Abisko... | reverse complement strand
TAGCCGGGATTGCCGTGCTGCACATCCGCGGCCGCCACCGGCTGAGGCAAAGCCAGTGCGCCGACGAGCGCGCCCATCACGAATGCAATCGCAGTGAATCGCTGCCATTGCTTCCGCAGCAGCCAGATTACGAGCGTCCCAAGCGTGGCCACCGCCATGAATTCCGTCAGGCTTCGCATCGCATCCCATCCTTTCCAGAAAGCACCGGTAAAAAAGAGCATGGTCAGAAGATTTCCCTGCGTGAAACCCGCCTGCGAGGCTTGCGTGAGCCACGGTTCCACGAAACTGCTCCAGAGCGTGTAGGCGCCGCCCGTGCCGAGCGCGAACGCCGCGATCCAGCCCCAATGCGCCGTGCCGCGTTCCGGCGCCGCGATCACACGAGCCGGAATTGATTCATCTTCCGCGGCAAGAGCTTCTCGCAGCCAGACGCCCTCCGTTTCAAGCGCGTGGACGATTTCGCGGCACGGAACGCACGAGCCCAGGTGCGCGGAGACTTCGCTCGCGCGGCCCGGATCGAGCTGGCCTTCGAGATAGAGCAGACCGGTCATCTCATCAAAATGACCATCGGAGTGGTTCATGGCGTACCCCCTGCGGAAGCTTTCAGAGCGCTTGCACCGCCGCTTTCGCTGAGCGCGTCGCGCAATTGATGCCGCGCGCGCAGCAGCAAAACACCAACGAACGCGCGGCGCACGCCCAGCGTGTCGGCAATTTCTTCGTAACTCATGTCCGCGTAATAGCGCAGCACCAGCGCCATCCGCGCGCGATCGGGAAGCCGCGCAAGTCCCGTGCGCACCTCTTTGCTGGTGTGCTCGGCCTGCAGGCGTTCGAGCTGGCTGGGATCGGGATGCTCGAGCGGAAGCGTGTCCAGGTCGCCTGTCTCCAGGTCCTGGCGGATGCGCCGGCGGCGCAGCGTGTCCCAGCAGTGATTGCTCGCGACTTTGTAAAGCCACGCGGTAAACGGCCGCGAGGAATCGTACGTCCCGAGTTTCTGGCGCACTTTCATGAATATTTCCGTCGTCGCGTCTTCCGCATCCTCGCGGGCCGGCAGTAGCCTGCGGCAAAACCTGAAAATGGCCGGCGCGTATTGGCGATAGAGTTCGCCCCAGGCGTCGGAATCGCCCGCCCGGACCTGGGACAGCACTTGTGCCAAATCCGCGTCGTTCATCGTTCCGGTCGTGGTCCGTCTGTCCATAGATTAATACGCAGGGCCGCTGCCAAATATTTCACAACTATCACATATCAACGTACTTGTCTGCCGCACAAATCCGCCGACGCCCCTCCGTGCCTTCTCCAGGGCTGCTGCTGAGCCCGCAGCAGGCGGGAAGGGCGTGCTTTGAGTGCTTAGCTTCCTCCGTGCTCTCTATGCCTTCTCTGTGTCCCCTGTGGTAAGCCTTAGGGCTTTCTCCAGGTTCACCGGGCCGGGCGCGTCCCCGGAAGCAACCTCCCGGTCTGATATACTCGCGTCCCTGCCAGCCGTCCGCGATTCATTAGCGGATGCCGGCAACCCGAATTGCATGGCCCCCAAAACCACAAAGCGTCTGTTCCTGGTTGACGCCATGGGCTACATCTTCCGCGCCTTCTTCGCGCCCATGGACCGCCTGCAGACCTCTGCGGGCATTCCCACCAAGGTGCCCTATCTCTTTGCCACCATGATGCGGCGGCTGATGCAGAGCAAGGACCTGCACCCGGATTACCTGGCAGTCGTCTTTGACGTTGCAGCGCCCACTTTTCGCGACAAGCTTTTCGCGGAATACAAAGCCCAGCGCCCTCCCATGCCGGACGACCTTGCGGTGCAGATCCCGTTCGTGCGGCGATACTGCGAGGCGATGCGGTTGTCCATTCTCGAATATCCCGGTTACGAGGCTGACGATGTGATCGGCGCCCTGGCGCGGCAGGCCACCAAAGAGGATCTCGACGTCTTGATCGTCACCAGCGACAAGGACCTGATGCAGTTGGTCGGCGGCCGCGTGCGCGTCCTCAATCCGGCCAAGGGTGACCTGATCATAGACGAGAAAAAAGTCGAGGAGATCATGGGCGTTCCGCCTTCAAAAGTGGCGGACGTGATGGCCTTGATGGGCGACTCGATTGACAATATTCCCGGCGCACGCAATCCCAACGACAAGCCCGCTCCGGGCGAGCGGCGGAAACCCGGCATCGGCGAAGTCGGCGCGCGAAAGCTGATTCAACAATACGGCAGCGCCGAAGAAGCCTTGGCGCACGCCGCCGAAGTGAAGCCAACGAGCTACCGCGAGGCACTCGAAAAGAATGGCGAATTCGTGCGCCTCAGCAAGCAGCTGGCCACGATCCCCACCGACGCGCCTGTCCCTCTTTCGCTCGATGCTCTGCGGATACAAGAGCCGGACGCGCCCGCGCTTCGCGCGCTGTACGCGGAACTCGGCTTCACGTCGCTGCTGAAAGAAATTGCGGCGCCGCCGCCCGCGGATGACCGCACGACCGACTACGCCGCGCTCGATTCGCCCGCCGCGCTTCGAAAATTCCTCGACGCGGTTCCGCGCGGCCAGGAAACCGCCGTCTGGCTCGGGCTCGATTCCCAGGACCCGGACGATGAGGGCTTCGGCACGCGCGTCACCGGCGTCGAAGTTTCTTCGAAGCCGGACGCGGCGCGAACCTCCACAAACGACGCGGAGAACAAAACGCTCGCCGCGATGAAGGAATGGCTCGCCGACCCAAAGCGCCCCAAAGTCGTGCACGATCCGAAACTGATTCATCTGCTGGCCGCGCCCGATTCCTCTGATGGCGCGAAGGCCGTCGCGGGAATCCGCCACGCCACGATTCTTTATTCCTATCTTCTGCGGCCCACTACGGCCAATCACGCGTTCGCCGAGGCGGTGCTCCGCCACATGAATCGCACGCTTTCAGGAGCGCCCGGCGAGCGCGCTGATTTTCTGCTCCGCCTCGCGCCCGTGTTGCGAGCGGAAGTGGAAAAGGAGGGCCTCGCCGAGCTCTACGAAAAAATCGACCTGCCGCTTGCGCCCGTTCTGGCTCGCATGGAGGCCGCGGGCATCGGCGTGGATTCGCGGGAGCTGGAAAAAATCTCCGTGAAGGCGCAGGAAGAAATTGAGGCGCTCGAAAAAACCATCTTCGGCCTCGCGGGATTTGAGTTCAACGTAAAGTCCACGCAGCAGCTCGCGGAAGTGCTCTTCGACAGGTTGAATCTGCAGCCGCCGCGACGCAGACGCGCCAAGGTGCGCTCCACGGCAGCGGAAGTTCTGGAAGAACTGGCGCTCGTCCACGAGTTGCCGAAAAAAATACTGGAGCATCGCGAGCTGGCCAAGGTGAAATCTACCTATGCCGACGCGCTGCCTCGCATGATTCATCCCGTGACCGGGCGTCTCCACACGCAGCTCTGCCAGACGGGCACCGCGACGGGCCGGCTGAGCTCATCGAATCCGAATTTGCAGAATATTCCGGTGCGCACCGCGCTCGGCCGCGAAATCCGCGCCGCATTCATCGCGCCCCCGGGACGCGTGCTTTTGTCCGCGGACTATTCGCAGATCGAGCTGCGCATTCTGGCGCATCTTTCCGAGGACGCCGTGCTCACAGAGGCCTTCCGCCACGGCGAGGATATCCACTCGCGCACCGCGCAGGAGGTATTCGGCGTGGGGCCGATGGCGCAGACGCCGGACCACCGCCGCGTCGCCAAGGTGATCAACTTCGGCGTGATATACGGCCTTTCCGCGTTCGGCCTGGCGCAGCAGCTTGGAATTGACACGAAAGAAGCCGCGAAATTTATAACCGCGTATTTCGAGCGCTATAGCGGCGTGAAGAAGTATCTCGACGCGCAGATTGCCGAGGTACGCAAGGCCGGATTCACCAAGACGCTTTTCGGCCGCACGCGGCAAATCCCCGAAATCAATTCGCCGCAGCCCAACTTACGCAGCTTTGCCGAGCGCACCGCGATGAACACGCCCATGCAGGGCGCCGCCGCCGATCTCATCAAGCTCGCCATGATCGAGCTCGACCGCCGTCTCGACGGCGAATTCAAATCGCGAATGATCCTGCAAGTTCACGACGAACTGCTTTTCGAGGCGCACGAGAAGGAATTGCCGCGCCTCACGAAACTCGTGAAGGAAGTGATGGAGGGCGTTTACAAATTGCGCGTCCCGCTGGTTGTGGATACCAAGGCCGGCCCCAACTGGCGCGACATGAAATGAAGCGCGGGCGCCGCACGGCGCGTTCAACTTTCTCTGCGAACTCTGTGCCTTCTCCGCGTTCTCTGTGGTAATGTTTTTTCTTCTCATGAAAATGGCGAGGTGAAGCGATGGCTGCGGATCATCCCGAAGGCTTCCTGAAGCTGGTGCGAGAAGCGAAGTCGCGCATCAAGGAAGAAAACTTCCGCGAGACGAAAAAACGGCTCGATGCCGGCGAGAAAATCATCGTCGTGGACACGCGCGAGGATTCCGAATGGGCCCGCGGTCACATTCCCGGCGCCGTCCACCTCGGCAAGGGCATCATCGAGCGCGATATCGAAAAGACGATCCCCGACAAGGACGCCGTGGTCGTCCTGTACTGCGGCGGCGGATTTCGCTCCGCTCTGGCCGCTGACAATCTCCAGAAGATGGGCTACCGCAACGTGGTTTCCATGGATGGCGGCTGGCGCGGCTGGACCGAGGCCGATTTCCCCATCATCAAAGATTAGCTGGACCGGAGAATCGCGTGCTTGCGGGAGAGTTGGCTGGGGCGGTTGGACTCGAACCAACACCGTCCTCATTAACAGTGAGGTGCCCTACCGATTGGACCACGCCCCAACTCTGTGGAGATCGATTCCACCTAAATTTACACGAAACTTGCGCTGGCGTGAATGCGCATCGGAGAAATTCCCTTGGGGAGCTTCCAGGCGAAGAAGAAGTGAACGGGCGCACTCCACCTCCATTCACAAGGGGTAGGCGGAAGTAACAGGCGGCGGTAGTGGCCGGGGGAAGGAAGCCGGCCCAGCCCTCAATCCCCTAAAGGGATCCTCGGCTTTCCTCCCCCTGACGTCCCTACATAAGGCACGCCAAAAACCAAAGCTAAGCTGCTGAAACCAAACATCGAGCTTCGGGGGGCCCCGGTAAAAAGTCCTTGTAGCCAGCAAAAAGTTCCGCAGTACTATTTTCCACAGGAACTAAAACAAAGAAGGGTACTACGATCATCGAAACCGAGCGCCTGTTGCTGAGAAATTGGGAGACACGCGATCGCGAGCCATTCGCGCGCCTAAATTCCGACCCGCGTGTGATGGAGTTCCTGCCCGCGCGTCTCTCGCCCATTGAAAGCGATCGGATGGCCGATCGCATCGAAAATCATTTTCGCCAGCATGGATTTGGCCTGTATGCGCTCGAGCTGCGTCAGGAGCGCGCATTCATCGGGTTTGCGGGACTCTCGATACCCGCATTCGATGCCCGCTTCACGCCGTGCGTGGAGATCGGATGGAGGCTCTCGGCGGAATATTGGGGACGAGGTCTGGCCACGGAGGCAGCCGGCGCGGTGGTGCGCTTCGCGTTCGAATCGCTCGCGCTGGACGCGCTCGTTTCCTTCACCGTCCCTGCGAACATTCGATCCCGCCGCGTAATGGAAAAGATCGGCATGATACGCAATCCTGCCGAAGACTTCGACCATCCGCAGCTGCCGGAAGGCCATCCCCTCCGCCGCCACGTCCTGTACCGCCTGCGCCGCGCGACGGCGAGAATGCCGGTTGACTAATCACGCTGGGAGTATAGACTGGCGCGCAGGCTCGCAGTCCCGCTTCCAAATTCTTTGAAAGATAGTCGGAGGAAAAGAAAAATGAAGAAACTCATAACGGTATGTGTGTCGGTTCTTGCTTATGCCGGGCTCGCTTTCGCACAAGCAGCGGCGGCGCCCGCCGCAGCTCCCGCCAAAGCCCCAAGCGCATCGCAAACAGTCAAGCAGCTCGAACACGATTGGGTTGACGCCGCAAAAGCCGGTGACGCTGACAAACTCGGCCAGATCCTCGCTGACGATTGGGTTGCCATCAGTCCCGACGGCACCAAGGAAACCAAGCAAAGTGATTTGGCGGCGCTCAAATCGGGAGCGTCAAAGCTCGAGTCCTTCGAGTTTGGACCCATGGAAGTAAAGGTGTTGGGGAACGTCGCCGTGGTACAGGGCAGCGACACTGAGAAGGGCACCTCCAAAGGAAAAGACTCCAGCGGGAAGTACGTGTGGACGGATGTGTTTGCCAAGATAGATGGCAAGTGGCAGGTCGTCCGCTCGCAAACCGCCGCGGCAAAGTAAGTGGCTGTCGCAGTTTTCCGCGGAGCCTGATAGCTCGCTTTTCGGATGCCGGGCGTGATCATGACGCCCGGCTCCCGGCCTCTTACTCTGCAAAACCCTCCGAAACTCAACTGCTTTACTGCCATCGCTAGATCCTGGCCGAGCCGTCAACGAAATCTCTTGCCTTAGTGGCACAAGCAAACTGCGTCACTGCCGTGTCGGAGGCATTGTCCTACTTCGAAGAGTCGTCAGGGCACGGCTTTAGCCGTGCCGCAATGCCGTGGGAACCGAAGGGGTTTTAACCCCTGAGGCCTCAACGGCTAAAGCTGTCTTTCTTTGCCTTCGTTGTCGGCACGCTTGAAAGCGTGGCCTGACGAGCACACGAAATTTAGTCTCGGACACCGCCTTGACCGCATCCCGCCGCTCTTGCTAAGTTGGTAGATTACACTGGGCGGATTCTACCCAGTGACGAGCGGGCCCTTCTGTATAGGGCACTTCATCCATGGGTCTGAAGAAAATCGTCATCCGGGGCGCCCGGCAGCACAATCTCAAGAACATCAGCCTGGAAATCCCCCGCAACACCCTGACGGTCATCACCGGACTGTCCGGCTCCGGGAAATCCTCGCTCGCATTCGACACGCTTTATGCCGAAGGCCAGCGCCGCTACGTGGAATCGCTTTCAGCCTATGCGCGGCAATTCCTCGATCAGATGGAGCGCCCCGACGTGGATTCGGTCGAGGGGCTCTCGCCCTCGATCGCCATCGAACAAAAGACCACCACGCGCTCGCCTCGTTCGACCGTTGGCACGATCACGGAAATCTACGATTACCTGCGCGTGGTCTATAGCGCCATCGGTACGCCGCACTGCCCGAAGTGCGGCAAGTCCATCGCGCGCCAATCCACCGAGCAAATCGTGCAGGCGGTGACGGCGCTCAAGCCCGAAGATCGCATCATGGTTCTCGCGCCGGTGGTTCGGGGACGCAAGGGCGAGTACAGAAAAGAGCTCGAAAAGTACGCGAAGGAAGGTTACGTCCGCGCGCGCGTGGATGGCGACCTGGTGAATATTGATGAGCCCGTCGCGCTCGACCGCCGGAAAAATCATACGATCGAAATCGTCGTGGACCGCCTGCTGCTGAAAAGCGGAATCGCGCAGCGCCTCGAGCAATCCGTTGAAACTGCGCTGAAGCTCACGGGCGGTCTCGTCACTATCGCCGTGGTGGGCGGCGAGGAGCACGTCTACTCCGAAAAGCTCGCTTGCCCGGATTGCGGCATTTCCGTACCGCAGCTCGAGCCGCGTTCGTTCAGCTTCAATTCGCCGTATGGCGCTTGCACGGAATGCACCGGCCTCGGCTCGAAATATGATTTCGATCCGGCGAAGGTGATCGCGGATTGGACAAAGCCGCTCTTCGAGGGTGGGCTCGGTCCGGGCTCTGGTTCCGCGTATCTGCAGCGCACGCTGCGAATCGCCGCCGCGGCTCACGGATTCGATCTGGACGCGCCGTTTGAAAAGCTGCCGCGCAAGGTGCAGAACTTGATTCTGCAGGGAAATCCCTCCAATGGCGCCTCAAGCAAGGGATTGAATTTTCAAGGAGTCCTGGGGCACCTGGAAAGCAGCCTCGGAGAATCGAATTCCGATAATTACCGCGAATGGCTCACGCAATACATGTCGCCCGCTCCCTGCACCGCTTGCGGCGAGCAGCGCCTGAGGCCCGAAAGCCTCGCGGTGAAAATTGCCGGGCTCTCCATCGCGGATTTCACCTCGCTCGCGCTCACCGATGCTCGCCCGGCCGTGGACAAGATTCGCAGCAAGCTCACGCTGCGCCAGCGGAAAATTGCCGGACGCCCGCTCACCGAAATTGCCGAGCGGATTGATTTCCTGCTCAACGTTGGCCTGGGCTATCTGACTCTCGCGCGTTCCGCCGCTACGCTTTCGGGCGGCGAAGCCCAGCGCATCCGGCTGGCAACGCAGATTGGCTCCCGCCTGCGCGGCGTGCTCTACGTCCTCGACGAACCTTCGATCGGCCTGCACGCCCGCGACAACGGCCGCCTGCTCTCCACGCTTGAAACTCTGCGCGATTTGGGCAACACCGTCCTCGTAGTTGAGCACGACGAGGAAACCATTCGCCGCGCCAACTACGTGGTGGATCTGGGACCGGGCGCGGGAAAAACCGGCGGTTACCTGGTCGCGGCCGGCGCGCCGGAGGAAATCGCCGCGAATCCCGCGTCGCTCACCGGCCAATACCTTTCGGGGCAGATGAAAATTGCGGTGCCGGCGGAGCGCCGCAGCCCCAATGGCAAATCGCTCGCGATTCTCGGCGCGCACGGCAACAACCTGAAGAATATTGACGTGACCATTCCGCTCGGGCTTCTATCGGTCGTCACTGGCGTTTCCGGCTCCGGCAAATCCACGCTCGTAAACGACATTCTGTATCGCGCGCTCGCCGCGAAACTCTATCGCTCGATGGAGAAGCCGGCCGCTCATCGCGCGCTCGCCGGCGCCGAACACATTGACAAGGTGGTCCAGATTGACCAGGCCCCGATCGGGCGCACGCCGCGTTCGAATCCCGCCACTTATACGGGCGTTTTCGCGCCGATCCGAGAGCTATACGCCATGCTGCCCGAATCGCGCGAGCGCGGCTACAGACCCGGCCGCTTCAGCTTCAACGTGAAAGGCGGCCGCTGCGAGGCGTGCCAGGGCGACGGCCAGCGGCGCATCGAAATGAATTTCCTGCCCGACGTGTACGTCACCTGCGAGGTGTGCCGCGGAAAGCGCTACAACGCGGAGACGCTCGCGGTCCGTTACAAAGGCTGCTCGATTTCCGACCTGCTCGATCTGCCGATCGAAGAGGCTCTCAAGATCCTCGAAAATATTCCCGCCATCCAGCAGAAGCTGCAGACGTTGGTGGACGTCGGCCTGGGCTACGTTCAGCTGGGGCAATCGGCGACCACGCTTTCCGGCGGCGAGGCACAGCGCACGAAACTCGCGCGCGAACTTTCGAAGCGGCAGACGGGCCGCACACTCTACATCCTTGACGAGCCGACGACCGGCCTCCACTTCGATGACGTGAAAAAGCTGATGGACGTGCTCAATCGTCTGGTCACGCTTGGCAATACGGTGCTGATCATCGAACACAATCTCGACGTCATCAAGCAGGCGGATTGGATCATTGACCTTGGCCCCGAAGGTGGCGAGGGCGGCGGGCGCGTCGTCGCACAGGGCACGCCCGAGCAGGTCGCGCGCGTCAAGAAATCCTACACAGGCCAGATCCTTGCTCGCGCGCTCCGTAATTGACGCCCGCCCACGACGATGAGCCTCGACGATATTTCACTTCCTCCCGAGCCGCCGGAACTTCCCGCATCGGCGCCCGCACCGCGGGAACTCCCCGCCGCCGCGCACCTCGCGCTTCCTCCCGATCTTCGCGCGCCGTGGAACTGGCTCGATCTATTGGTGCTCGCCGTCCTCACGATGGTCGGCAGTTTTCTGCTCAACCTCCTTCTTGTCTCCGTATTCGCGGCGTTCGGCGTCAAGCCCGCCCAACTTCGCGCATCTCCGAGTGAGATGGGGCTCTTCACGATCGTGCATCAGGCGCTGCTGTTTCTTCTTCTGCTCGGCTATCTTTTCGCGCAAATTCGCGGGAGCTTTGGCGCGCCCTTCTGGCGGACGATCGGCTGGCATGCGTTTGAACCCGGCCACGCGCCACGCGCCCTGCGGTATTTCGGATTCATCGCCGGAGGATTCCTGCTTGCCGCGGCGGTTCAGGCGGCATCCATCGCGTTCGGCAACAACGCGAAGGTGCCAATGCAGGCGTTATTCCAGGATCGCCGCACGGCGGTTCTTCTCTTGCTGATGGCTGTCTTCGTCGCGCCGGTAATCGAGGAAACCGTTTTTCGCGGTTACATTTATCCCGTCGTCGCGCGCAGCTGGGGCATGGCGGCCGGCATTCTGGCCACTGGAATCCTTTTCGGATTGCTTCACGCGGCGCAGTTGTGGGGCGGCTGGGTGCAGATTGCGCTGCTCGTGATCGTCGGCATGGTCTTCACGTATGCCCGCGCGGTGTCGCGGACCGTCCTCGCCAGTTATCTCCTCCACGTGAGCTACAATTTCTTCGTTTCTTTCGCGTTCCTGCTCGGCTCTCACTGGCTGCGCCTCGTCTCGCCCGGCCATTAGCGTTTGGCGCTTCGCGGAATCAGTTAGAATGAATGACCGATGGTGAATGTGAAGCGGCCTGCAGTCGTGCGCCTCGCGGCGGGAACGGAGAAAAATCTTGCGAAGCGTTGAACCGATCCGATGGACGCCCGAAGGCGTGGTTTTGCTCGACCAGCGCCGGCTGCCCGGTGACGTCATCCACCACACCTACACGGATTACCGCGAGCTGGCGCAAGCCATCAAGGACATGGTCATCCGCGGCGCGCCGGCGATCGGCGTGGCGGCAGCCATGGGCGTCGCGCTCGGCGTCGAACGCTCGAAGGCGAAGACGCTCGCGGAATTGCGCGCCGAATTCGCGACCATTTGCGACATGCTCGCGCGCACGCGCCCCACGGCCGTGGATCTTTTCTGGGCCATAGACCGATTCAAGAAGCGATTTGAAGCACTCGCGCTGGCGGAGGCAAACAACGGCGACGCCGGCCTCGCGCGCATCAGAATCTCGCTCGTCGAGGAAGCGCAAAAGCTCCATCAGGAGCGCCGCGATGCCGATGAGCGCATCGGCAGGTTCGGCGCGGAGCTGCTGCCGAAAACCGGCCGCGTGATGACCCAGTGCAATGCCGGCGCGCTCGCGACCGGCGGAATCGGCACGGCGCTCGGTGTGATTCGCATGGCGGTCGAGGGAGGCTATCGCATCGAAGTGCTGGTGCCCGAAACGCGGCCCTACCTGCAAGGCTCGCGGTTGACCGCCTGGGAGCTTCATCAGGACCACATTCCGCTGACACTCATCACGGACAATATGGTCGGGCATTTTCTTAAGACCGGAGGAGTCTCCGCCGTCGTGGTCGGCGCCGACCGCATCGCGCGCAATGGCGATACGGCGAACAAAATCGGCACGTACGGAATTGCCGTCCTCGCGCGCGAAAATAAAGTCCCGTTTTATGTGGCCGCGCCGATTTCGACGCTCGATCTTTCGATCGCTTCAGGAGACCAGATTCCCATCGAAGAGCGCTCGGAAGAAGAAGTCACGCATCTCGCCGGAGTGCGCATCGCACCCGACGTCCACGCCGCGCATCCCGCCTTCGACGTCACCCCCGCGCGCTTCATCGCCGCGATAATCACCGAACGCGGCATCGCCCGCGCACCGTTCGAGGAATCTTTAAAGGATTTTGCGGAAAGACCTTAGGTTTTCACAGACTGACCACCAACGACCTACTCGTATCTTAAAGCCTCGACGGGATTCAACCGAGCAGCTTTCCACGCAGGGTACACGCCGAAGAACACGCCGATCATGCTGGCGACCGTCACGCCGACCGCTATCAGGGTGAACGAAACCGAGGCGGGAAACGACGAGAACGCGAGCCGGATGGCAAGGACGATGATGGATCCAAGCAGCACGCCAACCGTGCCTCCCAATCCCGCGAGCGTCACGGCCTCGAGCAGAAATTGCGTAAGAATATTGGACTGGCGCGCGCCGATGGCCTTGCGCACCCCGATTTCACGCGTCCGCTCCGTCACGCTGACGAGCATGATGTTCATCACTCCGATGCCGCCCACCAGCAGCGCCACCGAACCCACCGCCAGCATCACGATGAAAATTCCGCTCGAAATCTGATTCCACAAATCGAGAAAAGTGTCCGTGGTCAGAATCGCAAAATCGTCGTCCTTCTTGGACGAAAGCTTCCGCACCCTGCGCATATATTCGCGCGCCTCATCCACCACGAGCGGAAGGTTTTCGGTTGTATCCGCCTTGGCCAGGAAAATCACGTTCTTGAACTCGGGATGCAGCTTGCGTATCACCGAGAAAGGAACAAGCGCTGTATTGTCCTCGGGATTTTCGCCGGTTCCCAGCGCCTGCTTCTGTTCATCCAATACGCCGATCACCGTGAAGTCGTGGCCCTCCAGCAGCACTTCCTGCCCTACCGGATCTTCGCCGTTGGGGAAAAGAGTGTTTGCGGTGATGTTTCCCAGGACCGTTACCGAGGAGTGGTGCTCTTCGTCGGTATCGTTGAAGAAGCGGCCGCGCGCCATCCCAAAGTCGCTGATCTGCGAAATCTCGGGGCCGTCTCCTTCAAGGATCACGTTCTTCGCGCGAAGATTGCCGCGCCGCACTTCGCTCGCTCCCGCGCCCACGTCATAGTTCTCAATCTGCGCCGCGGGCGCTGCAGCCACCACATGCGGCAATTCTTTCAGCCCTTCGATCCATTCCGGTTGCAGGTCCTTGCGTTGAAGCACCTCGGCCGGAAGGCGCCCGAGCGTCGCCCAGGAAAACTTGGAGATGATCACCGTGCTCGAACCGAGCTGTTGTATGTTGCCGAGCACGTTGGAATTTAGCCCGTTGATCACGGCGCCAATCACGATGATCGTGGTTACGCCGATCACGATGCCCAGAACAGTTAAAAATGAGCGCAGCGGATTGCGCCACAACACGTCCAGCGCAAGCGCGATCGCTTCCTTGAATTCGCTGAACCTGCCTGTCCTGCGCATCGCCTGCCTCTTTCAATTACTCGGACCGCAAAGCCACCACCGGATCGAGCCGCGCCGCCTTCGCCGCTGGATACACGCCGAAAAACAACCCCACGCTCGTGGCCACGATCAACCCCATCAGCACCGACCAGATCTGCACGGAGCTCGGAAGCGCCGTCGTCAGACTCACAATCTTCGCGAGCATGATGCCGAGAATCACTCCGCAGACTCCTCCGATTAACGCGATCGTGGAGGATTCGATCAGGAACTGCATGCGGATGTCGCTCTGCCGCGCGCCAAGAGATTTTCGCAGTCCAATCTCCCTCGTTCGCTCCGTCACGGAGACGAGCATGATATTCATGATCACGATCCCGCCCACAATCAGCGAAATTGACGCGATCCCGATCGTCACGCCGAAAAACGTGCCGCTGATGCTGCTCCAAATCGAAAGGAACGACGCATTCGTCTCCATCGCGAAATCGTCCGCGTCCGCATACTTCAGATGGCGGCGCCCGCGCAAAATCATCCGCACCTCGTCCATCGTCGGATCGAGTGCTTTGGTGCCGGCGGCTTTCACCCACAAACGGACCGAATCATCCCTCGCGTACATTGCCTGGTAGGTGGTCAGCGGCATGATCACCCAGTTGTCCTGCGACTGCCCCATCACCGATCCCCGCTTTTTCGCCACCCCGATGATTTCGCAGGTGCCCGTGTCCGCGCGTATTTCCTTGCCAAGCGGGCTCGCTCCAGCCAGCAGCTTATCCACGACGTCGTACCCCACGTCACAGACGGGCGACGAGCGCTCCACGTCGAGGCGCGTAAAATAGCGCCCATACGCGAGTTCGCGGTTCAAGACCTCCGGCATCTCATGCGTGAATCCCACGATGTTCGTATCGGAAAGATAATTCGTGCCGTACCTTACCTGCCCTCTCTTCTGCATGTTGCCCGCAACTGCTTCGCAGCTGCGGCAGGCGTCGCGGAGGGCCTCGTAGTCGTCGTAGTGGAATTTCCGGCGCTTCTGGGCATCTGCCCATTGATCCACGTTCGTGATGATCGAGGGCGACCGATTGATCATGAAGACGTCCGCGCCCAGGCCGACAACCTTTTCAGCCACGTAGCGGTTCAACCCGCTCACCAGGCTGACCACGGCGATCACAGACGTCACCCCGATCACCACGCCCAGCAGCGTCAGCACGCTGCGCATCTTATGCGCCCACAGGCTCGCTGTGGCGATCCGTACTGCCTCGCCGGTGGACATGGAGGTTTTCGTAGCCATGGTTGTGCCTGCCTGTTCGCTCTTAGATTATACGCTCCAGCGACACCCGAAGTTGCACCCGGCGGGCGGACAGGTACGCGAAGATGGCTGGAGGCAAGTCACTTAAGCTGCGGGTGGCCGGCACAACGAGTAGCCAAAAAAATGGGGAGCCTTGCGGCTCCCCATTACAGCTTGGTCCCACACACGTAAACGCGGTTAGAAGCTCAACTTGAGTGAGAACTGCCCGAACCG
>Ga0302326_10018743_pt1 | contig 14346 bp, 10 predicted proteins | sample Palsa_T0_3_FD_202264 | JGI IMG/M metagenome (GOLD analysis project Ga0302326, IMG submission 202264) | Peat permafrost microbial communities from Stordalen Mire near Abisko, Sweden - Palsa_T0_3 | ecosystem: Environmental > Terrestrial > Soil > Palsa > Peat permafrost | place: Sweden: Abisko... | reverse complement strand
CCGGCGACATCAGCGGTTCGTCGAAGCCGCGTTTAGCTCGGCAAAGATTTCGGCGTTGTAGGCGGCACCCAGGAAGACTACAAGGGCCGTGGAATACATCCAAATGAGCAGGCCGATGGCCGCGGCCATTCTGCCGTACACCACGCGGTACGGGACGTGCAGAAAATAGAGTCCCAGGCACACGTCCACCACCCACCACAGCACAGTGGCCAGCAGTGCGCCGGGAACCAGGCTGCCCCAATCGCGCCGACGGAGCAGGCTGCGCTGGTAGAAAAGCAGCAGGACGCCGAACCCCAACGCCATCACCAGGCCGAAATATGCCAGGGCTCCCGCAACGCGCAAAAAGTCAGCCCAACCGTATCTCTGGATGAGCCAGCCGCGAAGCTGTCGCCCGAAAACCGTAAGGATAACGACGGTAAGCCACGGCGCCATGGTGATGAGCAGAAGGGAGAAGGCACGCGCTTGGCGGCGCAAAAAACCTGGTGGTTCGGGGACGCCATCAATCATGCGGACACCCTCACTTAGGGCCACCATTACCTGCGAGCCGGCCAACAGCATCGCGCCAAGGCTCAGAGTAATCAGCTTCCAGGGTGCAAGCCCGCGGCTGGTAAGAAAAGTTGTAAGAAGCTGGCTTGTGCCCGTGGGAAAAACCAGACGGACCGTCACAAGCAGAGCGCGGCCCGCATGGGGAAGATCGCCGGAAAGACTAAGCACGCCGAGCGCGAAGAGCAACGACGGGAAAAACGCCACGAACATGTTGAACGCCACCGCTTGTGCCTGCCGCACGCGCGCCGGATAGATGCGCCCGACGGTGCGCTTGAGCCTGTCCAGAGAAGGTGACATCGCCGCCCGATTATAAAGGCGAATTGGCGAATCGCGGAAAAAAGAAGCGCGCTTAGTGCATTTTCCGGACTTTCAGACGGCCCCTATAGGCCTCGCGGGTTGTGGGTTTTGGCGCGCGGGCGGTAAAATGCTAAGTTCATGTCAGCGAATATGCGTGATGCGCAGGAGGGCTGCGCGCGGACTGCGAGAGAGAGGAATCCCCGTGGCCAAGAACACAGAATCGCGAGCTAGCCGCAGCGAAGAGGTAATCCGCAAGCATCGCGAATTTCTGTGGCCGGCAGTGACGAATTACTACCAAAAGCCGCTGGTGGCGGATCATGCGTCAATGCAATACCTCTGGGACCTCGAGGGCCGCAAGTATCTGGACTTTTTCGGCGGCATCGTGACCATCGGCGTGGGCCATTGCAATCCGAAGGTGACGTCGAAGATTAAGGCGCAGGTCGACAAGCTGCAGCACACCTCCACGCTGTTTCCCAACGAAGCCATCGTAGCGTTGGCCGAAAAACTGGCGCAGATTACTCCCGGCAAATTGCAGAAAAGTTTCTTTACCAGTTCCGGCACGGAAGCCAACGAAGCCGCGATACTGCTGGCGCGTATGGCGGGGCCAAGTTATGACGTCGTGGCGCTACGGCATTCGTATGCGGGCGGCTCGGCGCTGGCAAAATCGGTAACGGGCCAAGCGCCGTGGCGCAAGGCCGGAGTGATCAGCGTGGGAATCAGCCACGCGATGAATCCTTACTGCTATCGTTGCCCGCTGGGACTGCGCTATCCCGATTGCGGAGTGGCGTGTGCACAGGACGTCGAAAACCTCATCCAGACGGGAACCAGCGGCAGCATCGCCGCGTTTATAGCCGAGCCAATTCAGGGCGTCGGCGGATTCATCACGCCGCCGCCGGAGTATTTCAAGATTGTGTACCGCATCGTCAAAGAATATGGCGGTGCATTTATTTCCGATGAAGTGCAGACGGGCTTCGGACGCACGGGGAGAAAGTGGTTTGGAATCGAGCAGTGGGAAGTGACGCCGGACATCATTACCTGCGCGAAGAGCATGGGCAACGGAGTTCCCGTGGGCGCGACGATCACCACGCCGGAATTGGCGGACCAGTTCCAGGGGCTGACGATTTCGACGTTCGGCGGAAATCCGGTGACTTCCGCAGCCGCGCGCGCGGTGATTGAAGTGATCGAAGAGGAAAACCTGCTAGAGAATACGTACAGCACGGGCGGATATTTTCGTGGAAAACTGGAAGAGTTGAAGGCAAAGTATCCGCTGATCGGGGATGTTCGCGGAATGGGCATGATGCAGGCGCTTGAGTTGGTGAAAGACCGCCAAACCAAAGAACCGGCCGCCGAAGCCGCCGGTCAATTGATGGAACGCACCCGCGACAACGGCCTGCTTGTGGGCAAAGGCGGCCTTTACAGTAATGTCATACGGATGGCTCCGCCAATGAATATTTCGCGGGCCGATGTGGACGAAGCAATACGCTTGCTGGATCGCTCGTTCAGCGAAGTGAGCATCTAGCGCAAAAAGGAGAGCCGAAGTGACCACGGTGTCAACGGCAGTACATCCCTGCCGCAATTTTATCGGCGGCGAATGGGTCGAATCACGCTCCTCGAAGATTGTGGAGCGGCGGAATCCCGCCAATCTGGACGAGGTAGTGGCCAGCATTCCCCTTTCTACCCGCGAAGAGACTGCAGAAACGATTGCCGCGGCGCAGGCCGCGTTCCCTGCCTGGCGCGACACACCCGCTCCGCAGCGCGGCCGAATTCTGCTGCGCGCCATGCAGATCATGGAGGCTGAAAAGGAAGAATTGGCGCGGATGCTGACGCGCGAAGAAGGAAAAACGTATACGAATTCGCTGGGCGAAGTGATGAAAGCCGTCAAGGTGCTGGAATTCATGGCCGGTGAAACGCGACGGCTGGGCGGCGAATTTCTTCCCAGCGAGCTGCCGAAGAATTTTGCTTACACGATGCGGCAGCCGTTGGGAGTGGTGGGGCTGATTACGCCGTGGAATTTTCCTGTGTCCATTCCCGTGTGGAAAATGGCTCCTGCGCTGGCGGCGGGAAATACGGTCGTATTTAAGCCCGCCACGCTGACGCCCCTGACGGCAGCGCGCGTGGTGGACATGTTTGCGCGGGCAGGCATTCCACCGGGCGTGGTCAACCTCGTGAACGGCGCGGGCGGAGAATGCGGCGACGAGCTCGTGAATCATCCCGGCGTGCGCGCGATTTCATTTACCGGATCGAATGTGAAATGGGCGGAAAGAATCCCCTTGTAGTGCTGGCCGACGCGGATCTCCCGTTGGTGGTGGAATCGGCGTTGCTGGGGGCATTCGCCTCGACGGGACAGCGTTGTACGGCCACGAGCCGCGTGATTGTGGAAGAAAAGATTGCGGATGCGTTCGTGAAGGCGCTGGCGGAGCGCGCCGGCAAGCTACGCGTAGGCGATGGGCTGGAGCCGGGCGTGGACATGGGCCCGGCGGTGGACGAATCGCAGTTGAAGACGGACCTGCGCTACATGGAAATCGGCAAGCAGGAAGGGCAGCTCGTTCTGGGAGGCGAACGGCTGAGCGGATTGGCGCATGATCGCGGATGGTTCGTTGCGCCTACGATCTTTGACCACGTCTCCAGCAACAGCCGGATCGCGCAGGAGGAAATCTTCGGCCCAGTGCTTTCCGTGATTCGCGTGCGCGACTTCGAGGAAGCGCTGGTTGTCGCCAATTCCGTGCGCTATGGTCTTTCGAGCGCGCTTTACACCAATGACGCCGCGAAAATCTTCGAGTTCATCGAGCGCATTGAAACCGGCATCACGCACATCAATTCGGCCACGGTGGGCGGCGAGGCGCATCTTCCCTTCGGCGGAGTGAAATCCACGGGCGTGGGCGCGCGGGAAATGGGCCACGTGGCGCTGGATTTCTATACCGAGCTGAAAACTGTCTACATTGACTACACTGGCCGGAAGCGCGAGTCGAGCATCTATTAGCCTCTTGCAACATTGAATTAGGCCATGCCATACAAACTTGTGAGGCATTTTGCTTTCCGCATTCCCCTGTGCTCGGCCGGCATCGGCGCGGTGGCGCTGCTCGCCGTGGCGATGATGGCTACCAGTCCGGCGAGCCGGAGTTCAGCAACAGGAGGACTGCGGCCCGCGACTGCTATTCCCGGTGAAGAGAAAGTCCACTGGAAGCCGCTGTCGGATGCCATCCTGAAGTTGAGCGGGCGTCCAGTGAAGACCTGGAATCTCTATGAAGGCGACAAAAAAGGAGAGCTGCTGCTGGTTCAGTTGGGCAAGCGCGTGCTGATTATTGATCTACAGGCGCGCAGAATTTATGCGCCGCCGCCGACGGATTTTCCGCAGATCGGCAAGGGCGCGGAGTTTGAAAGCCGTGGCGCATATGTTTCCGACCGTCAGATTCCCGGCAGCGATTGGACGCGGCGCGATGTCGGCCCCGCGGAACTCGTTCGCGTGACACTGGGCGACTACGGGCAGACGTTGGAGGTGCAGATTCCCCACCCCATAGACTTTCGCGGCGGAATTTACTGAGCCGCTCTCCCGTTTAGTGGTATACGGACTCGACCCAGGGAATTCCGATGATACCGGGTTTGACGTGAACCGTGATGCGATCGCCGGCAGCGAAGGCGCCATATTCGTTCGCGGTGACCGAGAGGCGCTCGAATCGGCGTCCATCGCGCCACGAGTAGACGACCAACCGGTGGCCGGCCCAGGGGCCGGGCACGGCGCGCTTGGCAATCACCGACGTGGTGCAATTTTCGGGCGGCGCATGATCGAGCGCGCCATTTACCAGCGCAATTCCCGCCAACAGCCAGGGCACGGGCGCGAGGCCGTAAAAAATCCGGCGCAGAATTTCGGATTCAAGATGGCCCGCAGCGGAGCGCTGCATCCAGAGCCCCACCACCGCGAGCAACAAACAAATCGCCGCGACGAAAGTCAGCATACCGTCGACTTCCAGAGGCGGATACCTCGCGCTGACCACAAGGAAACTCAGCACTCCCAGTAGAAAAATGATGGCGCGATTTCGGAATTTGCGGCGCGCAGCGTCTTCGGCGTCGGCTGGCGCCATTCCGCACGATGGGCAGACATCATCAGCGGCGGATGCGTTTGTGTGAAGCGGCGTGGCGCAATTGGGGCAATGTCTCATCGCGGTTGTGCGCAACGGGCTCGCTGCACGCCCCGAGATAACCCAGACACGCGCGATATAATGCCGTTCGTTGAGCACGTCATCGAGCCACTTGGCGAACGCTGGAGGGCGCCACGTCAAGGCAAGCCATATTCGCGTCGCGGCCGCTGGCAAGCTGCGAGCAGTCAATTTCCTGGCCGCTGCGGATGGCTTCGGCGGAAGTTGCCCCCGCGGCGGTGGAGCAATACGAGCCGCCGCGAAACTCCACGCACACGGTGTACTTGAATTGCCGCTGCTGTAGCGTGCCGTGAATCAGGAAATAAATTAGCGCGACGAGGCCGCACGCAATCACGATGCGGATTCCCAGGGTAGTACGCTTGCGCCGGACGGCTTCGTGTTCATCCATCGAATGGGACATTCGCTATCATTCTAATAGCTTCGCGCGCGGGCGTCACGCATTTGGCCATTTCGGAAGGCGAGCAATTTCGGTGCGTGCGCGGAAGAGCGTGGCCAATGGCCATTGCGGACGGCAAGTAGCGAAAGTTACTTCGCCGTGCATAAAATCAGCGCGAGCACGCCGCCGGTAGTTTATCCTGTTACTGAATTTTCCCATGACCGACATCGCACATCCACTGGCACCGCCGGCCGCAAATCCCGGGCTGACTCCCGCACAACAGCGTTGGGTGGACGATACGCTGGGCCGTCTTTCGCTGCGCGAAAAACTAGGGCAGATGCTGATGACGCAGGTGTGCGGCGTCTTCATGCCACGCGACAGCGCGGAATATCGTCGAGTGGTGCGCGAGGTCGAGGAAAATTGCGCTGGCGGATTTCTGCTGGGAACGCAGCAGACCACGACGGGCGTCCAGTTGAGCCAGGCGTATGCATCAGCGATTTTGATCAACGACTTGCAACGGCGCGCCGCCGTGCCGCTTTTTTTCAGCGCCGATTTCGAGCAGGGTGCGGGAATGCGCGTGTCCGAGGGCACACACTTCCCTTCCGCCATGGCCGTCGCTGCCGCAGGGAGCCCTGAAGACGCCTACACGGTCGGTCGCATCACGGCGCTGGAGGCGCGCGCCATCGGCGTGAACTGGATTTTCGCGCCGGTTGCTGACGTGAACGTCAATCCCGACAATCCTATCATCAACATTCGCTCGTACGGCGAAGATCCGCGGCGCGTCGGCGAGTTCGTGGCGGAATTTGTTCGCGGCGTGCAGGAGAACAGCGCGCTGGCCACGGCAAAGCATTTCCCCGGCCACGGCGACGCGGCGCAGGATTCGCATTTGGTTCTTCCTTGCGTTCCCGGCGACCGTCAGCGGCTCGAATCGGTGGAGTGGATTCCCTTTCGCGCCGCGATCGCGACGCGCGTCGGGGCCATTATGACGGGCCATCTCGCCGTGCCGGCCATTGAGCCGGATGCCAGCGTTCCCGCGACACTTTCGGCGCGCGTAGTGCAAGGTGTTCTTCGCGGCGAGCTGGGATTTCGCGGAATGATTGTGGCCGACGCGCTCGACATGGGCGGTATCACGTCGCATTATTCGCCCCCGGAAGCCGCCGTGCGCGCGGCCATCGCGGGCGTGGACGTGCTGCTGATGCCCACAAATTCGCGCGCGGCACTCGCCGCGCTGGAAGACGCGGTGCACAGTGGCCGATTGCCCGAATCACGCGTGGACGAGGCGGTCCGTCGCATACTGGAAGCAAAAGCGCGCCTGGGATTGCCGGAACAGGAGAACCAGGCGGATTTGACGGAACTTTCCGGTGAGTTACGGCGGTGCGAATATATTCTCGCCGCGGGTGACATCGCCGCGCGCAGCATCACGCTGCTGCGGAATTCGCAAAATCTGATTCCTCTCGATGCCGCGGAACCTTTGCGCATTCTGCTGGTGGCGCTTTCCGGCGATCCCGGCGCTGGACACGGCGAGGAATTCGAGGCCGAATTACGGTGTTGGGCTGAGTCGCTAATCGTGTTGCGCGCCGATACGCAATTCGCGCTGGTGCGCGCGCTTGAAATTCCATCCGCCGAGAATTACGACATTGTCATCGTCGCTTTGTCTGTTCGCGTAAGCGACCGCAAAGGCACTGTCGGATTGCCGGATGATCAGGCGATGCTGGTCAGGCAGCTTCTGCAACGAAATGAGCCGGTGATTGTAGTCAGCTTTGGGAATCCATATCTCATCGAACGTTTTCCGGAAGCTGAAACGTGGCTGGCGACGTTCAGCTCCGCGAGAGGAACGCAACGTGCGGCCGCGCTGGCGCTCTCTGGGCAGGTTGCGATTCAAGGCTGCCTGCCGGTGTCGATGCCGGGTGTGGCGGAACTCGGCTTCGGATTGCGACTCGCGGCGAGGCCAACCAAGCTTCAGCCGGCTCCCGCATCGCTGAGCCAGCGGATCGGATCGGCGTTTCAAGTGCTGGATTCCGCCGGGCGGGAACGCGCGTTCCCCGGCGCGACGCTCGCCGTGGGATTTCACAATCAACTCGTGCTGCGGGCGGTTGGGCGGCTGACCTACGAGGACGATTCTCCCGTCGTGGGCAATGACACGATTTACGACGTAGCTTCGCTCACCAAGCCCATCGTTACAACGACTGCCATCCTGATTCTCTGCGGCGAAGGGCAGATCGCGCTGGACGCTCCGGTTTCGCGCTATTTGTATGAATGGGCAAGCGCCCCGGATTCCCCGCGCCGCCAGCTAGTGACCATACGTGATTTATTGCTTCACACTTCAGGGCTTCCCGCGCATCGGCATTTTTACCAGGATGCAAAGGATAAACGTGGCATAGTGGCGCGCATTCTTGCGGAGCAACTCGTCACCGCTCCACGCGCGCGAATCGAATACTCGGACCTGGGATTCATCCTGCTGGGCGAAATCATCGAACGCATCACCGGCGAGCCGCTGGATGCCTTCGCCGCTGAGCGCATTTTCACTCCGCTGGGCATGTCGTGCACATTTTTCAATCCGCCCGCGGCGCGGCGCGGCGAGATCGCGCCAACGGAAGATGACAAGGCCTTTCGCCATCGCCTGCTGCAAGGCGAAGTGGACGATGGGAATGCGTGGGCCATGGGCGGGGTCGCGGGGCATGCGGGACTGTTCTCCACCGCGCGGGATCTGTCGATATTTGCACAGATGATGCTGAACGGGGGAACGTACGGCAGCGAACGGCTGCTGCCGCGCCACGAAGTCGGCGAATTCACGCGCCGAGAATCCGTCGGCGACAATGCGCGCGCGCTGGGTTGGGATGTGCCCACCGCGCCCTCCTCCAGCGGGAGATATTTCTCCCCCGGTAGTTACGGGCATACCGGATACACGGGCACGTCGCTGTGGATTGATCCGCGGCGCGCACTTTTTGTTGTGCTGCTAACGAATCGCGTGCATCCCAGCGCCGCAAATGAACGCATACGCGAGGTTCGCCCGGCTCTGCATGACGCCATCGTGGAATCATTGGCATTCGTAACGCTGGATGAGGAATAACACGATGGCTGGCCCACAGGATATAATTCCCACAACATGAAACGCGACCGTACCCCCGCCGCGAACAAAGTGCGCTCCGTCGCCATCACGGAAAAACGCAATCCGGCGTCGCAAGGACTGGATCTGCTCCCGACTGAAGCGATTTTGCGGCGCATGAATCGCGAAGATGCGCGCGTCGCTGCCACCGTTTGTCGGGAGATTCCCGCGATTGCGCGCGCGGTGGACGCGATTGTGCGCGCGATTGAATCCGGAGGACGACTGATTTACTGTGGCGCGGGAACCGGTGGACGATTGGCAATCATGGATGCGGCGGAATGTCCGCCCACGTTTGGTGTCGAGCCAAGAATCGTGCGGGCATTGATTGCCGGAGGCGACCGCGCGTTGCGCCATGCCGTGGAGGGCGCAGAGGACGATGCGGCGCAGGGAGCTCGCGATATGGCGGCGCTGCTCATCGGTTCGCGCGACGTGATAGTGGGCGTGGCCGCAAGCGGCGCGACTCCGTATGTGCTCGGCGCGCTTCGCTATGCGAAGAAACACGGCGCCATCACCATCGGCCTCAGCGCAAATCCGCAATCCGCACTGGCGCGCCTTCCGCGAATCGCAATTGTTCCGCGTACCGGCCCGGAGCTGCTGGCCGGTTCAACACGGATGAAAGCGGGCACTGCACAGAAGATGGTGCTGAACATGCTCTCGACAGCGGCGCTGGTGCGCTTGGGCCACGTATATGAGAACTGGATGATTGACGTGGCGCCGTCAAATCGAAAGCTACGGCGGCGAACACTGCGAATACTCGAAGAAGCAGCATGCGCGACACCATCCGCGGCGGCCCGAGCGTTGCGCGAATCCGGCGGCGAGGCTCGCGTGGCGCTGGTGATGCTCAAAGTCGGCGTGCCGCCCACCGAAGCGTGGCGACGATTGAACCGTGCCGGTGGCAATCTACGAATGGCGTTGGGAGAATGATCGCAATTCGGGGATACTGCTCCGCAAAAATGAGTGAGCGTTGAGTCAGGGGAATCGAGGGTTTCCGGCGCGCCGGGCTGGATAGAAGCTACGGCCGTGCTTTTGCAGCCGTCGTTCGGCAAATGAAGTGGAAGGAAGCGCATGGATCAATTCAAAATTCAGGGAGGCTGCAAACTCCAAGGAACTATCGCCATCGGCGGAGCGAAAAACGCCGCGCTTCCGGCGATGACCATGGCTCTGCTGACCGCCGAGCCGATCACGCTGACGAACGTGCCCAACGTGCGCGACATCGTCACCATGGGGCGGCTGCTCGAACACATGGGCGCGGAGGTGCAGCAGGCCGAGAGCAATCCGCATTCCTTTACGATTCAAGCACGAGACAATCGTCACGCCGAAGCACCTTACGATCTCGTAAAAACCATGCGTGCTTCCATTTTGACGCTGGGGCCGCTGGTGGCACGCTCCGGCTACGCGAGGGTTTCTCTCCCCGGCGGATGCGCCATCGGCGCGCGGCCCGTGGACCTGCACATCCGCGCGCTCGAACAAATGGGAGTCGCGATTTCGTTGGATCACGGATACATGGAAGCACGCGCTGGCAAGCTACGCGGCGCGGAAATTATTTTCGATAAGATTACCGTCACGGGCACTGAAAATATCATGGCCGCCGCGACGCTGGCCGATGGCGAAACCGTCCTGATGAATGCCGCGCGCGAGCCGGAAGTGACCGACTGCGCCGATTTACTCAACCGCATGGGCGCGCGCATCCAGGGCGCGGGCACGCCCACGATTCGCATTCAGGGCGTGGCGTCGCTGCATGGCGCTAAACATCACGTGATCCCCGATCGCATCGAAACGGGTACATTCCTAGTGGCTGCGGCAATCACGTCGGGTAATTTACTTCTCACCGGCTGCGATCCCGCGCATTTGACGGCCGTGATTAACCAATTGGCCTCCTGCGGAGTGGATGTTCGCGAAGAAGCCGCCGGGCAGTTACGCGCGCGTGGCAATGGGCAGCTTCGACCGGCGTCCTTCACCACAGAGGAGTATCCAGGCTTCCCGACCGATATGCAGGCGCAATTCATGGCCCTGGCGACGCAAGCCGAGGGCACGTCCAACGTCGCCGAAGCGATATTCGAAAACCGCTTTCTGCACGCCAGTGAAATGGCGCGGATGGGCGCGGATATTTCGATTTCGGGTAATGAGGCTGTAATACGCGGGCGGACGCCCCTGGTGGGCGCGCGCGTGATAGCATCTGATTTGCGCGCCAGCGCTTCGCTGGTGCTGGCGGCGCTCGCGGCATCAAACACAACATGGATTGACCGCGTTTACCACATTGATCGCGGCTACGAGCGCATCGAGGAAAAGCTTTGCGCCGTGGGAGCGCGCATCGAGCGCGTCGCGGACGGCAAAGAATCGTGAACTGTCGCTATGCGGGCGGACTGCACCCTTATTCGGCACGGATCGTAGATTCTACTTGAATTAGATTCCGCGACAGATCCCTCACGTTTGCACGCGAAAAAACGCGCGATGTTCGGGATGGCCTGTTTTTTAGTTCGCGCTGAAAGCTGAAGTGGTATCGGCAACAAGCCGCAGGAGGCCTTTCATATCGAAGCCGGGGCTATGCGTCAGGCCCAGTCTCACTATAATGAGGTTCGCCGAAGGAACAATGACGATGCGTTGTCCAAAATTCCCGGAGCCGTAGAATGCGTCGGCCGGCATGCCGGCGTGTATCCGGTCTTCAGCGTCGCCGTGAAAGCCGCGATTCGTCCAGAATCCCGCGCCGTAGTCGGTGTCCAGCGTTGGCGTTGCGGAATAATTCACCCAGCCTTCGGGCAAAATGCGCTTTCCGTTGACGACGCCGTCATTCAAATACAGCTCGCCAAGTCGCGCCCAGTCGCGCGCAGACATATAGACGTAGATGGACCCCACGGGAGTGCCGGTGGCATCGAATTCGATTGTAACGGTGGTGATGCCCAGCGGCTCGAAGAATTCGCGGCGGGCAAATTCCAGCACATCCTGGGCATTTCCTCCGACGGCGTCGCGGATAACTCGCGACAAAACCAGAGTGTTGCCGCTGGTGTAATCCCACTTGCTGCCAGGAGCCGCTTTGAGACGAGCCCGTTCGGCGTAACCGGCCATATCAGATTCCAGGAACAGCATCCGCGAAACAGGATCGAAACCCGTGTAGGATTCATCGAGAGCGAGGCCGGACGTCATGCGCATAAGGTTATCAATCGTAATGGCGCGGCGAGGATTTGAGGGATTGCTCCAATCGGCGACGGGCGCGCGCGCGTCAACGGATAGTTTCTTCTGCCTTACAAGAATCCCGATGAGTGCGTTGGTTACGGATTTGGCCAGCGAGTATCCCGGAATCGGTGTCTCGGATCCGTAACCAGCCGCGTAGCGTTCCCCAGCAAGTTTTCTGTTGTGCAGAATGACGATGGCTTTGACCAAGCGATATGGCGGCTGACTCGGCTCGGCGAATGCGTGATCAAGCGCTGCTTCGATCTTGGGCGCGCGTGGTAGGACTTCGAAGGGATCTGCCGGGCGCGGCGCTGACGGTATCCGGCCTTCGCCAACAGGAAGTTTACCTATGCCCGCGTCTGGTGATTCGTTACCGTGCAAAAGCATGCAGCCATATTCGCCGCGGTAAACGGAGCGGCTCTGGAAGATTCCAGCCCAGGTGACGGTGACTTGCTGCCCTTTCCGGTCGACGCTATAGCCGAGGCGATGCGAAAGCGCACCCTGCCCGGGAATCGGCTTTATGGCCTCGGCGTATAGTGAGTCCGGGTCCAGGCCGGAGACGAAAACACCTGAACAGAGCGTGTGGCTGACAACGGCTGTGCCGACTCGAATGCCGCGTGCCGCGCGAACTAAAAACCAAGCGCCTGCGCAGAGCAGCACGCCGAAGGTCCCCAGGACGAGCAGCCTGTTGCGGAATCGTCGAGTCATTTCAGTTTCAATATACGCCGGGGCGCAAGTATCTGTTCCGTTGTGCGCTCGCGTCTGGAAATGAAAAAGGGGAGGCGATATGCCTCCCCTTTGGTGCTGCAATCGTTGGGACCTTGCCTTAGGACTGCGGCTGGCCTTCCGTCTTTTGCTTTTCACGCTGCTCGCGCAGGATGGCCTTGCGGCTCAGCTTGATTTTGTTGCCTTCGATGCCCAGCACCTTCACAAGCACCTGATCGCCTTCCTTCAGCTCGTCGCGAACGGCGCGAATGCGCTGCTCGGAGATTTCGCTGATGTGCAGCAATCCGTCGGTGCCGGGGAAGATTTCGACGAAGGCGCCGAATTCCGCCAGTCGGACAACTTTGCCGAGATAGGTCTTGCCTATTTCCGCCGTGGCGGTAACGTCGCGAATCATTTTCAAGGCAGTCTCCGCCGATTTGCCGTCGGCGGCGAAGACGTGAACTCGGCCGTCTTCCATCACGTCGATCTTCGTCCCTGTTTCTTCGGTGATGGCGCGGATTTTCTTTCCGCCCGGCCCGATGAGGTCGCGGATTTTATCCACGGGAATGCTCAACGAGTAGAGATGCGGCGCATACGCTGAAATTTCCGCGCGCGGAGTGGAGATGGTCTGCTCCATGATGTCCAGAATCTGCAGCCGCGCTTTCTTGGCCTGCGCCAAAGCTTCACGCATCATTTGAATACCTACACCTGCTACTTTGATATCCATCTGGAGCGCCGTGATGCCTTCGCGCGTGCCGGCTACCTTGAAGTCCATGTCGCCATAGTGATCTTCGGCGCCGGCGATGTCGGTGAGGATGGAATACTTGCCGCCTTCCACCACCAGGCCCATCGCGATGCCCGCGCAGGTCGCTTTCATGGGGACGCCCGCGTCCATCAATGCCAGAGAAGCGCCGCACACGGTGGCCATTGAGGACGAGCCGTTCGATTCCAGAATGTCGGAAACGATGCGCATGGCGTAGGGGAAATCCTCCTCCGACGGAAGCAGATTAATGATGGCGCGTTCGGCCAGCGCTCCGTGCCCGATTTCGCGGCGCCCCGGCCCGCGAATAAATTTCACTTCGCCCACGCTGAAGGGCGGAAAGTTGTAATGAAGCATGAAGCGCTTGAAAAACTCTTCCTCGAAGAGCAGGTCCATGCGCTGCTTGTCTTCCTTGGTGCCCAGCGTGAGAGTGGCCAACGCCTGCGTCTCGCCCCGGGTGAAGAGCGCCGAGCCGTGCACTCGCGGCAGCACGCCTACCTCGCATGTAATTTTGCGAATCTGGTCAAACGCACGGGCGTCAGGACGGCGGCGCTTGTCTACCACGTCGTCGCGGAAGAAGCGTTCGCGGAGCCGCTCGAAAGCGCGCGCAGCCAGCTTGCGCTTTTCCTTGTCTTCTTCGGGAATCCCCGCCTGAATTTCCTTTTCGATGGCGGCCACGAGCGCGTAACTTTCCGACTTAGGATGCGCGGCCGTATCGAGCGCGTCGTGCAGGCGTTCGCCGTACTGCTTTTCGATCTGCTTAGATAGCGCTTCATCGAATGCCGGGGGCGTGACCGTGCCCTTCTTAGGCTGTATCTTGTCGTGAAGCTGCTTGATCGCCGCGACGATGCGGCGAATTTCCGCGTGGCCGAAGGCCAGCGCGTCCACCACGACATCTTCGGAGACTTGCAGCGCACCGGCCTCCACCATCACGATGGCTTCATCGGTGCCTGCAATAATGATATTCAGCGAGCTGGTCTTCTGCTGGTCAATCGTGGGATTCACCACCAGTTGCCCGTCCAACAAACCCACGCGCACGGCGGCAATCGGACTGGTGAACGGAATCGTCGAACAATAGAGCGCCGCGGAAGCCGCCGTCACGCCGATCACGTCGGGATCGTTCTCGCGGTCGGCGGATAGCACCATGGCCATGATCTGCGTTTCCTGCGACCATCCTTCCGGGAAAAGCGGCCGCAAGGGCCGGTCAATCATGCGCGACGTCAGAATTTCGCGC
>Ga0302326_10018736_pt1 | contig 14349 bp, 18 predicted proteins | sample Palsa_T0_3_FD_202264 | JGI IMG/M metagenome (GOLD analysis project Ga0302326, IMG submission 202264) | Peat permafrost microbial communities from Stordalen Mire near Abisko, Sweden - Palsa_T0_3 | ecosystem: Environmental > Terrestrial > Soil > Palsa > Peat permafrost | place: Sweden: Abisko... | reverse complement strand
AGACCGCGGTCACCTTGCAATAGGCCGCCGGAAAGTCGTAGGACCCAGTGAAGATATGGAAGAAGCCGGCCGGGAACTTGGTCGGCTGGGCCACCCCGTTGAAGGCGCCGTGGTCCGCGAGCACGGTGACCCGTAGCCCGAGGATCTGGCCGGCGCGGGTGGCGGCGATCTCGCCGTGCATGTGGTAATCCCGGGCAAATGACGTCGACATCAGGTTCTCGGACCGGTCTTCGACCCATTTGACAGGGACGCCGGTGACAATAGAGGCGACCACCGAGCATATGTAGCCCGGGTAGATCCCGACCTTGTTGCCGAAGCCGCCGCCAATATCAGGGGAAATTACCTGGATCTTGTGCTCCGGGAGCCCGGTCATAAGGGCGTACAAGGTGCGGTGAGCGTGGGGGGCCTGGGTGGTGGTCCAGATGGTCAACTTCCCGGTCACGTTGTCCATGGACGCCACCGAGCCGCAGGTCTCCAAGGGCGCCGGGTGGACCCTGGGATAGATCATGTCCTCGGCCACCACCACCTCGGCGTGGGCGAAGACCTCGTCGCACGCCGCCCTGTCGCCGGCCTCCCAGTCGTAGATGCGATTGTCGGTCCGACCCAGGAGGTCGTCGCGGATCAGCGGGGCGCCGGCGTCGAGGGCCCGCCGGGCGTCGACCACCGCCTCGAGCGGCTCGTACTCGACGTCGATCAACTCCAAGGCGTCGCGTGCCGAGTACCGGTCCTCGGCGACCACAAACGCCACCTCCTGCCCTTGGAATCGCACCTTGTCGGTGGCGAGGACCGACTGCACGTCGCCGGACAGGGTCGGCATCCAGGCCAGCTTGCGGGTCTCCAGCATCTTGCCGGTGATGACGGCCTTGACCTTCGGGTGGGCTTCGGCCGCTCCGGTATCGATCGACACGATGCGAGCGTGGGCGTAGGGGCTGCGCAACACCGCGCCGTGCAGCATTCCGGGCAGGTTGACGTCGTCGACGAACTTGCCCTTACCCCGCAGGAAGCGGGCGTCCTCCTTGCGGAGCATCCGGCCGAACCCGAGCGGATTGCCGGCCGCCGTCCGGGGAGCTTCGGTCGCGGTCATGCGGTCATCTCCTCGGTGCGGCCATGCTCCGCGGCCCAGCGAATGGCCCGGACGATGTTCTCGTAACCGGTGCAGCGGCAGAGGTTCCCTGAGATGGCCTCACGAATGGTGGCCTCGTCGGGGTCGGGGACCCGGTCGAGCAACCAGCGAGCCGTCATCATCACCCCAGGGGTGCAGAAGCCGCACTGCAGGCCGTGCTCCTGCATGAAGCCTTCCTGCACAGGGTCGAGCGAACCGCCGGCGTCGAGGTCTTCCACGGTGCGCACGGCGTGCCCGTCGGCCATCGCCGCCAGGGTGGTGCAGCTCTTGACGGGAATCCCATCGAGCCAGACCACGCACGCCCCGCAGTTGGACGTGTCGCAGCCCCAGTGCGTCCCGGTCAGGCCGAGCACATCGCGCAGGAAGTGCACCAGGAGCAACCGCGGCTCGACCTCACTGGTGGCCTCTTGGTCGTTGACGGCCATGGTGACCTTCATCAGGCTGTTTCTCCCCTCGCCCGGCGGGCGGCTCGAGTCAAGGCCCGCTCGACGAGCACGCCGACCAGATGGCGCTTGTAGTCGACCGGGCCCCGCTGGTCACTCTGCGGATTGCAGGCGTGCCGACAGGTGGCGGCCGCAGCCGCGAAGTGCTCAGGCGTGGCCGGCTGGCCGCGCAAGAGGCTCTCCGCCTCCTCGGAGGTGAAGTGCGGGGCCCCTACGGCCGTGAGGCCGATGCCGACATCAGACACCACGTCGCCGTCGAGCTGCACGAAGGCCCCCGCGGCGGCGATCGCCCAGTCCCCGGCGCGGCGGTCGACCTTCTCGTAGGCGCTGCCGGCACCCGGGCGGATCGGTACTCGGACCTCCACCAGCATCTGGGCGTCGCCGACCGCCGTCTCGTACGGCCCGCGGTGGAACGATCGCAGGTCGACCGTCTCGGTCGCACCTGACGAGCGGATGACCGCTTGGGCCCGTAAGGCCGCGCCTACCGCGGAGAGATCCTCGGACGGATCGGCCTGGCAGAGAGAACCGCCCAACGTGCCCCGGTTGCGCACGATGGGATCGGCGATGACGCGCTCGGCATCGGCGAAGATGGGGTAATGCTCTTGGAGTAGCGCAGAGTCGAGGAGCGCGGCGTGGCGGGTCATGGCCCCGATGGCGATGTGGCCACCGTCGAGCCGGATGTAGTCCAGGTCGGTGAGATCGTTGATGTCGATCAAGGTCTCGGGGCGGGCCAGGCGCAGTTTCATCATGGGGAGGAGACTGTGGCCTCCTGCGAGGAGCCGGGCTTCTGGACCATGACGTTCGAGCAACGCCAGGGCATGGTCGACGCTGGTTGCTCGCTCATATTCAAAAGACGCCGGCACTTGCACGCTGGTCCCTCCTGTCCCCTATCCAGCCAAGATAAGCGAACCCTTAATGGATGTGCTACATCTGATCGTGATGACCCTGACCCAGCTCGAAGCGTTCGTGTTGGTCGCCCGGCTGGGCTCGGTCAAGGCCGCCGCTGGAGTGCTGGGGGTGACCGAGCCAGCCGTTTCCGGAGCGCTGGCGGCCCTGCGCCTGCACCTGGGTGACCCGCTCCTGACCCGGGCCCCGACCGGCATGGCCCTCACCGCCGGCGGCCAACGCCTGGTGCCGATCGCTTCGCAGATGATCAACCTGGCCGCCGAGGCCGAGTCGGCCATCCGGCAGGCCCAGGGCGCGCCGGAACGGTTGCGGGTGGCAGCCACCAGCACCGTCGCCGAGTTCGTGGCCCCGCCCCTCCTGGCGGCGTTTACCGCCCGGGTGAAGGCGGTGGAGGCCAACGTGGGCGTGTCGCCGTCCCACGAGATGGCCGCTCTTTTACAAGAACGTCTGGCTGATGTGTGCTTCGGTCCCCGATTAGCCGGCGAGCAGTCGGTCGGGCTCGAGTCCGAGCCCATCATGCGCTACCGGCTGATCGTGGTGGCGTCGCCGGCCCACCGGCAGGCGCGTGTCGAGGGAATCCCGTGGAAGGCCCTGGCGCACGAGGACTGGCTGGTCGATCCGTCCGGAGCGGACAGCTCCACCGAGGTCGGCATGCTTCTGGACCGGCTCCGTGTGCCCCCCGAGCGGGTCCGGGTATTCCCGAGCCAGAGCGCGGCGTGGGCTGCTGCGGCCGAAGGCGCCGGCGTCGCCCCGGCCATCCTCCATCTGGTGTCGCGGGACCTCGACCGAGGCGCGTTGGTCCGCCTCGACGTGGTATCGACCCCGGTCGACCTGCTCTGGTACGTGAGCACCCTGCCGCGCGAGCGGCGGTCACCGGGCGTGACCATGCTGCGGCGCTTCCTCGGGACGCCGGAGGCGATGCAGAGCATGCACCGCATCGATGGAGGCGTGCCGGCCAGCCGGTTCCGTCCTCCGGTCTACGTGACGCTATGGAGCTGACGTGGCAATCAGCATGTAGCCCATGGTGACGCACATGGCGATCTGGCAGACCGTGGCGAGACGAGGCGCCACCAGCGAGGCGGACGCGGTGGTGGTGTGATCGGAGGTGGCACTGGCACCGGCACCCGACAGCAGGAGCCGGTTGACGTGGGCGCCGGCGTAGCAGTACAAGACGATGGCGAAGAGCCAGGCGAGCAGCGGGACTACCAGCCGCGCCCCGGCGCCACCCAGGGCGCTCGTGGTGCTCATCGCAGCCATGGACGAGCCGGACCCGGGGGGCATGGCGAAGAACATGTACAGCATCACGCCGCAGGCCACGAAGTGTTGCATGTGGTGGCCGGCCGTCCCGACCTGGCCACGGGATCGTAGGGCGGCCTGGACGCTGCGCCAACCAAACCAGATGGCGCCGAACCCGAAGATCACCTCCCAAACGCGGTAGGAGCGCAGGCTGAGCAGTCCGGTGAGCATCCCGGCCATGGCCACTCCCATGGCCGCGTGCATGGCGTCCGTGTCGAACTCGATCGCTCGGTCCCGGCGGCGTGACGTCACGAATCGGCTGGCGCAGTAGGTGGCGGTGAGGACCATGACGGCGGCAAAGGCGTCAGCGAGCGAACTTGGACCGGCCACCATCTCACCCTCTCGTCCCTGTGAGGGGTCCCACCCGGGCGAGCATAGGCTGCACGGGGACCGCGTCCCCCGTCCATTCCCCCAAATGGGGGAAAACGGCACAGGGGCGCGGTCGCACTATAGCCATGGCGAGCAAAATCGTCTCGCCGATCGGTTGGTAGCTGATCAAAGGCGGCTAGGCCGCCGGGTAGGGGGAAGACGTGGCAACTAGGTTGAGGGACGTCCGGCAAAGCAGCCAAAGCAGCGCCGCGGGTTTGCCCGGACCGTTCGGCGTGGCGACGTGGCTGGTGGTGTTCGTGGTCGGTGCCCTGGTCCTGGGCCTGGTGTTCGGCTTGAGCCTCTTCCCCCGCCTCGACGCCGGCCAGCGGGTGATCAACCACCTCAAGCCCGCTTTCGTCCCGGCCCGGGTCGCCGGCGACACGCCCGCGATCAACATGGTTTCCGCCATCGTCAACACCCTCGACCCCATCATGACCCCGCAGGGCGGGGCGTCGACCGAGGTCCCCAACCTGGTCGGCTTCTTGTCGACCAAGACCGGCCTCACCGACGCCCAGGTCGTCTCGACCCTGGAGGCCAACTTCCCCGACCTGGCTCATCTCCTCCTGGCGCTGCCGCTCAGCTCGGTGACCGCCGAGCTTCCGGGGCTCGAGACCTACCTGGCCACCGCCTTGCACGCCACCCCAGCCCAGGTCCTCGCCGCCCTGCAGGCCAACTTCCCGGGGCTGGCCCAATCCATCGTCAACCTGCCCGCGGTCACCAGCGGATGGGACAACGTTCCGGGTACGGCGGGTTTCACCAACTTCGACGGAAGCCCGATCCAGACCGTTCCGCAGGTCCGGGATTATTTCGCGGGCGAGGTGGTCCCCCTGGTTGCCGATAACCAGACGAACTTCGGCCGGTTGGCGGATTGGTTCCCTCCGGTGTGGTCCATACCGGTCCTTCTTCTCGTGATCGGCATCGTGGTGGTGCTCCTGGCTCTGGTGATGATCGTCCGTTCCTGGCAGGGCGCCGTCACCGCCTCCCTGGCGCAGGCCGGCTGGGCCGTGGTCACGGCGGTCGGAGTGCTCGTCCTGGTGGTGGTGTTCGCCTTCCAGCTCTCCCCCCGCCTGTCTGGTGGGCAGCGCCTGGTCAATGGGGCCAAACCGCTCTTCACTCCGGCCCGGGTCGCGGGCAACCAAGCGGGGATCAACATCATCTCGTCGGCTGTCGATGCCTTTGATCCGGTCGTCGCTTCCAACTCGGTCGCAGCCGGCGAGGTTCTGCCCCTGGTCACTTACGTGTCCGACAAGACGGGCATACCAGGCAACCAACTGTTCCTCGCCCTACAAGCCAAGTTTCCCGCCGTGGTCAACCTGCTCCAGGCCATCCCGCTCAGCTCGGTCACCGCCGAGATACCACAGCTGTTGTCGTTCCTGGAAACCACGCTGCACCTTACCGAGGCCCAACTCGGGACGGCCCTGCAGACCAACTTCCCGGCCCTGACTCAGGCCCTCGTCTACCTGCCGACGGTCACCAACGATTGGAACGACGTCCCCGGAACGGCCGCACTCACCCGCTTCAACGGTAGTCCGGTCCGGTCCGTCCCCCAGATACGCGACTACTTCAAGGACGATGTGATCCCCGCCGTCACCAGCAGTCGGGCCGACTTCCACACCCTTGCCTACACGGACCCGGCGCTCACCGTCTTCGCCCCCCTGCTGACCATCATCGGCGTCGTGGTAGTGCTCTACGGTCTGGTCCTGTTGATGCTGAGCCGGAGGTTCGGTCGTTTTGTGGAGAAGATCGGACCCACCTGACGCGTCCGATCAGCTCACCCATTGCCCCTAATAAACCAAACGCTTAGGTGACCGTTGACGACCGGAGCGCAGGAGCGCATGATGCTCGGAGAATGGGGGTGAAGAATGCCACTACTGCTGACGAACACAACGGTCCCTGCTAGAGGTGCTCCCGGTGCGGATTGAATCCGACGGGCATAGCCGCGGGAACCCCCGCCTCTACGAGCTGGTCGAACACGCCCCGAAGACCGGCAAGAGTCCGACCGTGTGGGCTTGGCCCGAACTGATGGACTACCTCAAGATCGCCGGTCAACCCGTGCAGGGCCCATGGCCACCCCACCAGGAGCCGCGACCGGATCCCGAGGAAGACACCCTGCCCGTGGCCGTGGCCGACCCGGAAGCTCGCCCCAGGCCGGTAGCCCGGGCCAGGCCGGAACCCCGCCCCAAGCCTGAGGCCAAGGCCAAGCCGGAACCCCGGCCCAAGCCAGAGGCCCGGGCCAAGCCAACCGTTCCGATTTTCCGGTCTCTTCGCGATCGTTCGGGCGAGAAGCCGTAGGGGCGCGTCTCACCGTCCCCTTGATCCGCTACCACAGGATGCTGGAGGTCGTATGTATCCGTCTCGGTTCCGTTACGAGGCACCACATTCGCTCGATGAAGCCATCGAGTTGCTGCGAGAGAATGGGGACGAGGCCAAGGTCTTGGCCGGAGGCCAGAGCCTTCTACCCCTGATGAAGCTCCGTTTCGCGGCACCGGAACTGCTCGTCGACATCAACAACCTTCCCGGCCTCGCCTACCACCGCGCGGACGCCGACGGCACCCTTCACGTCGGGTCCCTTTGTCGACACGCTGATCTCGAGCGATCGGCTCTCCTCAAGGCCAAGCAGCCGACAATGGCCGCGGCCGCCCCCCTGATAGCCGACCCCATGGTGCGCAACCGGGGCACCCTGGTGGGATCGCTGTGCCACGCCGACCCCCAGGGTGACTGGGCTTCGGTGGTGATGGCCCTGGGCGGCTACGTCGTGGCCCAGGGACCGAGTGGCACACGCCGCATCCCGATCGCCGACTTCGTCACCGGCCCCTTCCAGAACACGTTGGTGCCGGACGAGATCGTGGTCGAGGCCGTCATCCCGGCGCCAAAGGACACCCCCGGGGGTGGCTACCTCAAGCTCGAACGCCGGGTCGGCGACTTCGCCACGGTCGGCGTGGCCGTGGCGGTGGAGATGTCGGGCGAGCGGGTGACCAGGGCAGGGATCGCCCTGACGGGGGTAGGCGCCGCCACCATCGCGGCTACCGCCGCAGGCGCAGCCCTGGTGGGGAAGCCGCTGACCCCGGACACCATCGAGCGGGCCGGCGCGCTCGCCGCGGAGGCGTCCAGGCCCAGAACCGATCATCGGGGCAGCGCCACCTACAAACGGCACATCGTTGACACCTTCGTCGTGCGCCTCCTCAACCGTGTCAACGAGACCGAAGCGAGGGCGGCTTGACATGACGAGCCTGTACGAAGAACAGAGAGGTCCCATCGCGGACGGCATACCGGTCCGCCGGATCACGGTCACGGTCAACGGCGAGAAGAGGATGGCCGAGGTGGAGCCCCGCCTGTTGCTGGCCCATCTGCTTCGCCAGGGATTCCGGCTGACGGGAACGCACACCGGCTGTGACACCACCAACTGCGGCGCGTGCACGGTCCTCGTCGACGGACGGCCGATCAAGTCCTGCACCATGCTGGCCGTGCAGGCTGACGGGCGAGAGGTCATGACCGTGGAAGGGCTGGCGACCGCCAGCGAGCTGCATCCGCTCCAAGAGGGTTTCAAGGACGAGCACGGACTCCAGTGCGGGTTCTGCACTCCGGGCATGATGCTGGCGGCCAAGGGGCTTCTCGACGAGAACCCGGATCCGACCGAAGAGGACATCCGCTGGGCGTTGTCCGGCAATCTGTGCCGCTGCACCGGCTATCAAAACATCGTGAAGTCGGTGCTGTGGGCCGCCGAGAAGCTTCGGTCGCAGTCCGCTAGCTGACCAAGACGGAGGACATACACGTGTCGCAGGCGTTGGACGAGATCAAGATCGGCGGTTTGGGCGCCAGCCGGAAGCGCGTCGAGGACAACCGCTTTATCCGGGGCCGCGGCAACTACACCGACGACATCGTCTTACCGGGGATGCTGCACATGGAGATCCTGCGCAGCCCCATGGCGCATGCCCGCATCAAGTCGATCGACGCCAGCCGGGCCTGGGAGATCCCCGGCGTGCGCATGGTGCTCACCGGGGAGATGATGGCGACCCGGAACCTGGCGTGGATGCCGACGTTGTCCTACGACACCCAGGCGGTGCTGGCCACTGACAAGGTGCGTTTTCAGGGCCAGGAAGTGGCGTGCGTGATAGCCGATGACCCGTACATCGCCAGGGACGGATGCGATGCCATCGACGTCGACTACGAGCCGCTTCCGGTGGTCGTCAATCCGGTGCAGGCGGTGGCGCCGGGTGCGCCGATCATCCGCGATGACAAAGAGAACCAGCTCGACAATGTGATCTACGACTGGGAAGTGGGCGATAAGGAGGGCACCGATCGGGCGTTCGCCCAAGCCGATCTGGTCTCGAAACTGGAGTTGCACTACCCGCGCTCGCATCCCTCACCGATCGAGTGCTGCGCCTCGATCGCCGACTTCGACCGGGCCACGTCGAAGCTCACCGTGTACATGACCACTCAAGCGCCGCATATCATCCGGGCCGCGGTCGCCCTGGTGGCCGAACTGCCGGAGCACATGATCCGTATCGTGTCGCCGGACATCGGCGGAGGATTCGGCAACAAGGTCCCGGTGTATCCCGGATATGTCTGCTCCATCCTGGCGTCGATCCTCCTCGAGAGGCCCGTCAAGTGGATCGAGGACAAGAGCGGCAACCTGATCTCCACCGGGTTCGCGCGCGACGTGTACCTCAAAGGCGAGCTGGCGCTGCGCAAGGACGGCAAGATCCTGGCTGTGCGGGTGCACACCGACGCCGACCACGGTGCCTTCTTCTCTGACGCCCAACCGAGCAAATTCAAGATCGGGCTCATGCACTCGACGTTCGCGTGTTATGACGTTCCCGTTGGCCACCTCACGGCGCGAGGCACCTACAGCAACAAGGCCCCCGGCGGCGTCGCCTACCGGTGCTCGTTTCGGGTGACGGAGGCGATGTTCTTCCAGGAACGCATGGTGCAGGCGGCCGCCGATGATCTCGGCATCGACCAGGCCGAGATCCGACGGATCAACTTCGTGCAGGATGACCAGTTCCCGCACCGCACCCCCTTCGGCTTCTTGCTCGACTCCGGCCAGTACGGCAAGTGCCTGGCGGTCGGCCTGGAAGCGGTGGGCTACCAGGGCTTCCTCGAGCAGAAGAAAGCGGCCAAGGCCAAGGGACGGTTGCTCGGCATCGGTATCTCGACCATGACCGAGCCCCTCGGTGCCGGTAACAGCCGGGAGTACGACATCCTGGGCATCAAGATGTTCGACTCAGCCGAGCTCCGCGTGCACATGACAGGAAAGGCGATCCTGCGAACCGGAGCGAAGACCCAGGGCCAGGGCCACGAGACGACCTGGGCCCAGATCGTCGCCCACGAACTGGGCATCCCGGCCGAGGACGTCACCGTGGAGGAAGGCGACACCGACACGGCCCCATTCGGGATGGGAACGTACGCCTCGCGCAGCACGCCGGTCGCGGGAGCGGCGATAGCCATGGTGTCCCGCAAGATCCGCGCCAAGGCCCGGAAGCTGGCCGCCCACCTCCTGGAGGTGTCCGAAGAGGATGTCGAATGGGAGTTGGGCCGCTTCTTTGTCCGCAGCGCACCCGACCGCGGCGTCACCATCCAGGAATGCGCCATGGCCGCCTACAGCAACATGCCCGACGGCATGGAACCGGGCCTGGAGAACAACGCCTACTACGATCCTCCGAACCTCACCTGGCCGTTCGCCTGTTACATCGTCACGGTGGAGGTCGATCCCGAGACGGGGGTGTGGGACGTGCTCAACGTCGTCGCGGTCGACGACTGCGGCGTCCGGATCAACCCTATGATCGTAGAGGGACAGATCATGGGTGGACTCACCGAGGCGTACGCCATGTCCAACATGCAGTTCATCACTTTCGACGCCGACGGCAACTGTGTGGGCGCCAACTACATGGACTACCTGTTGCCGACCGCCTGGGAGACACCCGGTTACGAGCTGCACGAGGTGGTGACCCCCTGCCCCCACCACCCGATCGGCGCCAAAGGAGTGGGCGAGTGCGCCGCGGTAGGTGGCCCGGCCGCTTTCGTCAACGCAGTGATGGACGCGATCAAGGACACCGGGGTACGCAATATCGACATGCCGTTGTTGCCAGATCGGGTCTGGGAAGCCATCCAGTACCGCAAGGACGTCTCCGGCGCACCGCCCGTCCGCACGGACGCGGACGAGTAGGAGGCTCGCCAATGGACCATTCGGGAGAAGGGTGGGATGTCCTGGAACAGGCCGCTGAGCTGAAGCGGCAGGGCCAGGCCTTCGCGCTCGCGACTGTGGTCTGGCGGCAAGGCCCGTCATCGGGCAAGCAGGGCTCGCGCGCCATCATCACCTCTTCGGGCGAGCTCCACGGCTGGATCGGCGGCGCCTGCGCGGAGCCGGTGGTGATCCGGGAGGCTCGGCAGGTGATCACCGACGGGATGCCGCGCCTGCTGCTGCTCGGCACATCCGAGCAGTTCGGGGCGGCGGTCCCGGACGGGATCGCCGTCGTCCCCATCTCCTGCCAGAGCGAGGGGGCGCTGGAGGTGTACATCGAGCCGGTCCTGCCCACGTCGCACCTGGTGGTCGTGGGCCGGTCCCCGATGGCGCACACGCTGGTCGATCTGGCCCGGGCGCTCGGCTGGCGGAGCGAGCTGTTCGACGGTCCGGAGTTCACCACCGCCGCGGTGGATCGGCGCGCCATGGTCGTAGTCGCCACCCAGGGCCACGGCGACGAGGACGCGGTGGAGCAAGCCGTGGCCGGCGAGCCCGTCTACGTCGGTCTGGTGGCGTCGCGTCGCCGCGGCGAGTCGGTGCTCGGCTATCTGGCCCAGCGGGGCGTGCCGGCGGACCAACTCGATCGGGTCCGCTTCCCCGCCGGTCTCGACCTGGGCCCGACGTCGCACCTCGAGGTGGCGGTCGCCATCCTCGCCGAATTGGTCCAGTTGCGGGCGGGTGGGGCCCTGGTCGGCTCCGCCACCGCCGCGCCGGCACCGGTCGAGGCGGTCGACCCCGTCTGCGGGATGACCGTGACGGCCGGCCCGTCGGCGCACCCGTTTTCGCATCAGGCGACCACCTACTACTTCTGCTGCACCGGCTGCCGCCTGAAGTTCGAGAAGGAACCGACTGCGTACGTCAAGGAAGAGGCGCCATGCTGATCAAGACCGATTTCGACGTCGAGCAACCCGTCGAGAAGGTGTGGCGGTACTTCGACGACATTCCAGGCGTGGCGGCCTGCCTGCCCGGCGCTGAGCTCACCGACGATCTCGGCGACGATAAGTACCAGGGTCGGGTGTCCATCCGGATGGGGCCGGTCAAGCTGCGCTTCAGCGGAACCGCTCACGTCACCGAACGTGATGAAGCCGCCAAGCGGATCGTCGCCAAGGCCAGCGGGGCCGAGGAGAAGGGCAAAGGGCAGGCCGACCTGGTCATCACGGCCACGCTGGTGCGCTCCGGACGCGGTACCAAGGTGGCGGTGACCCAGGACCTGCAGCTCTCCGGCGCGGCGGCGCAGTACGGCCGAGGCATGATCTCGGATGTCACATCCGTCCTGATGCAGGACTTCTCATCCAACCTGCAAGATCGGATCTCGCGTGCGGAGCGCGGTGAAGCCGTAGCACAGCAGGCGTCTGCTTCACCCGCGCAGGGCTTCACCGTCGCTCGGAAGGCCGCCATGCTGGCGCTGATGCGGGTCTTCCGTCGATTCTTCGTGCCGTATCGGACTATCCCGAGCTGAGGAGGAAGCCATGGTCTTGTGGTGGATTGGCAACGCCGTCCTGTTGTTGGTGGTTCTGCCGGTCGTGATCGCGCTCCTCAATCGGGTCCTCGCCGCGGTGGAACGGATACGCGGTGCCACCGATGAGATCCTGCTGCACGGGGTCGGCCTGATCCGCAATCTCGATGACGTACCGGAAGCGCTGGCCACGACCGACCGCACCGTCCAAGAGGTGGCTGTCGGCGCGGCTCGTTATGGCGGCCTGGTGGCCCGCCTTCTCGGCTGAAGTTGATCTGAGTAGAAAGGACTAGGACCATGCCGGCAGTTGCTTGGGTAACAGTGGCTATCGCGGCGCTGATCATCGCCGTGACCGCGGTTGGCCTGCTGCGGATCATCTGGCACCTAAGAGCGGTGCGCGTGACGCTCGGGACGGTGGTGGTGGGTGCTCAGGTCATCGCCCACCAGACCAGCACCGTGCCCGGAGCGCTGACGTCGGTCAATGCGAGTCTGAAACCGGTCCGTGACTTCTGCGAGTCGGTCTGAGTCCGGCGACAAGGAGCTGCCATGTACGAATTCGAGTGCGGGAGCCCGGTGTGCAACCACCGGTTGACCTCCTCCAGCAAGGACGAGCTGATGCGGGAGGTCGCTGAGCACGTCCGAAGGACCCATGGCATCGCCGTGCCGCCCAAGTCGATCCTCAGCTACTTGGACGAGACCGCCGTCACCGAGACGTCGCCCACCCCCAAAGGCCGGAGGAAGCCATGACGGCCAACCCGATATTGGCCGCGATCCCCACCGGGTGGATAGTGGGATACGCACTTGGCGCCGTCGTGGTGGCGGCCGTCGTGGCCCTGGTGGTACCGATTCTGGTGCTCGCCTACGAGATCGGCAAGGAGGCCCCGGCGATCAACGAACCGCTCGAGGAGGCGGTGGTCAACACCGCGCCGCTCGCCGCCTTGACCACCACCATCGACCACGCCGAGGTCATCGTCGCGGGGCTCAACCGCGGACGCAAGCGGCTAGGAGGATAGAGAATTGGTCATCGCCCTGACTTCCAACCAGCACCACCTCTGGTCGATCACCCTCTGGGCCGGTGTGGTCGTCCTGATAGCCGTGGTTGCGCTGCTCAGCGGGCTCATCGCCCTGGTCATGATCATCGACCGTCGCGTCGTCGACGTGCGTGACACCCTAAAGGCCGCGGCCGCCAACACCGCCAACACCTCGCTGATCGCGCCAACCGCTGACGGTGTCGACGCCGTTCTGGCGGAAGGCCTCCAGCACCACCTGTTCCTCGGCCGAGTCCTCGGAAAGGTCCGGACATGAGGACGTTGGCCGTCCTCTCGGTCATCGAGATCGTCGTCCTGATCGCCGGGCTGGCGTTCTACCTCTGGTGGGTCGGTAGCCTTCTCACCCGCATCGCGGGAAATCTCGAGGAGTGCGCGGAGCTGGTCCAGACCATCGAGCACCATGCCGAGTTGATCGGGCCAGGCGTGGAGCACATCAACCAGACGGCCGCGGTGGTGGCCGGCGCCCTGCCCCTCCTGTACGGGATGGCCGAGGGCATCGTCGCCGGGGTCGCCCCCGTGCCGGCGCAGCGTGAGGCGCGGCCGCCGGCGAAACCGGCTTCGGGCCGGCGCCGGTCCCGCTTGCACGACGCGGTGGGTTACGTGGCCAGCCGGGACGGATAGGGCCGGCGGGGGCCGGCGGGGGCCGGCGGGAGCCGGGACCGATAGGGGGCCGGCGGGAGCCGGGACCGATAGGGGGCCGGCGCCTACTGCTCGCCTACCGGTCGTCGTCGGGGCCGCGACCGGTCGTGAGGGGCCCGGTCGTGGGGGCCGCGTACTCGCCGATCCACTCGTCCTTCCACGCCCGGTCGTACTGTTGCGAATTGCATTTGGGGCTGTAGATCGCGGTCAGCTCGCGGACGATCATCTCCCGGTGCGAGCGGTTACCGCCGGGCACGTCATAGGTGCAGATGTACACCTTCCACCGGTTGCCGGCCCGCTGGATCCAGCAGTTCGCCCGGCGATGCTTGAAGGGAAACCGCTCCGCAGAGAGATCCTCGGCTTGGTCGACGTAGATCACGGCGTAGCGGTCCGGTCTGGTCTCGGGATCCGGCTTGTACACGACGGCATACACCGCTGGTGTCGGCGGCGGTGTCCAACCGGCCAGCAAGCGCGGTCCCTCGAAGGGGTACCCCGCCAGCGATCCGAGCCGGATCATCCGTATCCGGTCCGGTCCTCGACCTGGTCCTCATCCTCGCTGACGAGCTCGACCCGAACGATGGGCCACTTCGGCAACCCGGCGAGCTCGGCCGCCTTCTCGAATTCGGCGGTCGCCTTTTCGGTCGCCTCCTCGCGGCTGTCGGCGAGCACTACCAGTTGGGCTCCGTAACGATTGGTGCCGATCCCGGTGGCGATACCGTCGTGCCAAGCGACCGCGTCGGCCAACTCGAGTATCTCCTCCCGGGACAACACCCGGTCACCCTCGGATTCGAGACCTACGCTCCATCTCACGGCTCCACCTAACTCAG
>Ga0302326_10018733_pt1 | contig 14350 bp, 15 predicted proteins | sample Palsa_T0_3_FD_202264 | JGI IMG/M metagenome (GOLD analysis project Ga0302326, IMG submission 202264) | Peat permafrost microbial communities from Stordalen Mire near Abisko, Sweden - Palsa_T0_3 | ecosystem: Environmental > Terrestrial > Soil > Palsa > Peat permafrost | place: Sweden: Abisko... | reverse complement strand
CAGATCACTACCGGCGACACAGGAAAAGGCAGGCGGCCGTTAAATGTGATTCAGAACTGGACAGCGCAGCTACAGGAGAAATAGAGGGTCGACGTTTCGGGTTCGATCCCGATCACTCCGGATGGACTGGGCGACCTCGTTCGCCCGTGACTCGGGTAAGGCCTGTCAAGCGCTGATCTTGCCCGCGGAGAAGCTTTTTGTGAGTGAGAGCACGGTGAAGACCCATTCCAGCCGTGTTTTCGACAAACTCGGGGCCAGACGAAGAACGCATGCACTTCGGCTGGTATGGGCCCGCTCATCTCGGCTTGGATCACTACCGCGCGCGCTCTCTCTTTGTAATAATGGACCATTCGGTCCTTTATGTGCAAGCCTCAGTCGAATTGACCGATAATGTTGCAATGGGACGACGAAAACTGTTCACCCGAGAGGATGTCCTCGATAAAGCGATCCCAGTCTTCTGGAAGCATGGCCTCGCTGAGACGAGTGTTCAGGACCTTGAGCGGGCCACAGGTGTACGCAAGTCCGGTTTGTATACGGAATTCAAGGACAAAGAAGACCTGTTCGTGGAGAGCCTGCGCAGGTATTTCGAAGTCCTGATGGCACGCGGACACCTGACGAAACAGCCTCTGGGTTGGGCCAATGTTGAGAGTTTTCACAAGGTCTGCTATGGGAGTTGGGGGCAGAAGGGCTGCTTCTCGGTGAACTCTATGCGCGAGTTCGCAGACCTCCCCCCAAAAGCCCGCCAGATCATGGTCGCGAGCGTAATGAAAGCCCATCAACTGCTCATCGACAATCTAGCTGCAGCGCGTGGATCTCGTGACGATAATGATTCTCTCGCTGGCTTGATCGTCACGTTCTTTAGCGGAATTTGCCTGGAGCAGAATTTCGGTCCAGACCGGGCGCGAATTACGAAGAAGATCGACGCCTTCATGCGGCTGATTCGCGGGATGTGATCGTCAAGTGAGACGAAGAAGGAAAGAATCCAGTCGGAGTTGGACCATTGACACCTTGGCGCGGTTCGGATTCTCCTGCTTAATGTTTGCGGCTTCTTCACTTCGTCTCAAAATCGGTGGAGACGCTGAGTTGCTTCCAAATTCGTGCTTCCTCTAATCGCGCCAGATCATTCTTCTCTCCACGGCGGCGTAGGCATCGCTGCCGAGCAAGTGTCGCAACGCAAAAAGGCAGCTCAGGCGATCGTCCAGTTGACGCAAGAACGGAACCCTCCGGTAGCTCCAACCGTCGAATCGCATTCATCTACGTTGGCTGGAACTGCCGCAATCCAAGCGTCCAATCCAGTCGTCTTTCAACCAAATCCGGGGCACCAGAAGGTACGCGCGAAATCCGCATCCGAGAGCGACCTCAGCAAAAGGACAAACCTCCCATGCAGTCCCTCCAGCAGCGCCAGCGAGGCGGCGTTTTGCCTTCTCCGCCCACACCCTAATAGATAGGTCCTCATAAACGCGCCTCAATGCGGCCAATTTTTGGGCTGAACTTCTTGGAGGGGCCGAAAACTAATTCTGAACTTGGTCGGAAAAGGCGACAGATCAGAGTTACGCAATTCCCCTTCCCTCAGGCGGACGGCGCAGAAATCACCATCCGCTTTTCCTTCTTCAGCCGTCCGCCGCAATCACCAGGCACAAGCTCGCCTTGTTCTCTGGAGCGCCGTCGTCTGTCACCTGCGATGATAGCTCGTCCAGGTAACGGACAAGATCTTCCACTGCCCATCAATTTTGCACAACTGCCAGTGCTCGAGGCCTGAATTGGTAAGCTTGTCGTTGACGTAAAAATCGTAGTTAAAGGTCACCATCCCCAAAGGACCGTCCTGGCGAATCTCGATGTTCTGAAGTTTCCCTTCGAGCTTGTCCTTCGACGTAGCGAAGATTTCCACAAGTTCATCGAGATGGCTCGGGCCAATCCCATCGAATTGAGCGTTCCGTTTGCGGGCCCTATCAATCTCTTCCTGGGTGTTGATGTGGTGAAAGAGCACATTATGGTTCAGTACGAGCTTGGTTATGGCGTAGCCGTCTTTGCGAATAATATCCTGACGGTACTCCTCCAATACGCCGCGAATCTTCGCGAGGTCATCGGCATTGGAGTTGAATTTGGGTCCCGCGTCCTGCGCTGACACTTGAGAGGCCAAACCCCATATAAGAAGTGCAACGAATACTGCGCTCATTCTCTTTTTATTCATATGGCATTTTCCTTTCGCGAAATGCGACGCTACTTCATCGGCGAAAAATCCGTCGACCGCATGTACATTCGGTCTATCTTTTCCACCAACTTGTTGGCCTCCTCGGATTTGATTGCCTCCTGAACCTCCGGGTCGGCCAGCATCGCGTCCCAGTTCTTTTTTGCTTCCTCCCGGTTGGAATGAGCCACGAGGTAGACGAATGTGTTGTCCCAATCGGCCGCCCCCTCCGGTACCCAGTAACCCACGACCTGCAGATCGTGTTTGGCTAACAGCTTTGAATAGATGTCTCGAAACCGCGATTCCAGTGCTGGCAATTTGCCCGGTACAGCGTGATAGATGCGAAGCTCGAAGATGCGATGGCTGTCGGCCCTCACGCGTTCCATGTGAGCGAGGCGCGCAGTCATGAGCGATCCGGCGGTGAGAGAAAGCAAGGCAATGGCGCAAAGACTCCATCCTCTGGATTTCACGCCTTTGAATTTCCAGCAGTTGAGTGTCATCGGTAGTCCTTTCTAGACGACGCGAAATGAGTGTCCCACGCCAGTGGCGCTCCTACTTAGACCAGGGCGGAACCACGCCGTTGCTGCGCGCGTAGGCGATCGACTGCCCCAGATGTTCGTGTTGGTCCTCGAGAATCAGCATCAGCGCGCCCTGCTTCGTCATGTCTTCTCCGAACAGTTTCGCGTGTGTCTGCAGGTCGTTGTCGGAAAGTCCCGCGATCGCTTTTTGCAGGTTGGCGTAGGAAGCCTTAAGAGCGTCTTGCATTTTCCCCGGATCGGTGATGGGCGCGGGCGGTGCCCCTGTATTCGGTGTGCCCGAGAGAGCATCGGCGAGCAGGCCATTCTCTTCAACGATCAGGCTGAACACGTCGCTGACGGAGCGAACGCCCTGGCCGGGCTTCCAGTCGTACTTGCCTGCCATCACGCGCGCGAGGTCGGTGAATTTCTTGGAAAGCGCTCCGGCATCGTCTCCGAAGGCCGTCTGGATTTTTGTCGGCTGCGCCTGCGCCAACGGCATCATCAGAGCGACCGCGAGTACATACGCTCCATACTGCATCAAAATCTTCTTCATGAAAAACTCCTTTACCTAACCTGAATGGTCCTGCTCGCCGAACATATGTCGCGAAGAACCAATATTTGCAGGAAAAATGACTTGCGGTGTCCGCGATGAGGCAAGCGGCAGGAATTAGCCGTCAAAAGGCATTTGGAGCTCTCGACGGCTCAGTCCTCCGTGATGTCTCCTTCGACGCTACAGCTATAATCCGTGCCGGAGGGACAACACCCATTGCTGCAGGCCACACCAGATATGGGACGCGCGAAATGGATTTTGATCCTCTGTGCGTGGACGATGGTAGGACTGTTGTTCACCGTGCAGGAGATCGTGGTGGCGAAGGTTCACGGCGGGCAGGTCAACTGGGTGCTCGTGGGTGCGATCGAACTCGTCTACTGGAACGTATGGGCGGCGTACACACCCCTTGTGATTGGCGTGGCCAAGCGGTTCCCGTTGACGGGGCCGAGGTTTGGACATCACATAGCGATCCACACAATCACGTCGCTCCTGATGGCTCCCCTGACATCTGTCACCGAATACTTTCTGAGCAGTGGACTTCTGCGGTTACTTTTTCGCAATACCGATCCTGGTGCGCTGCGCCTTCTCCCGACGTTCACAGTCAGTGTTCTATCTATGAGCTTCACTGGCGTGCTTACGTACTGGTTAGTTGTGGGACTGTATCAGTCGATCCACTTTTACCAGGCCGCGATGGAGCGCCAGACCATAGCGGCGCAACTGGAAACGCAGCTCTCCCACGCCGAACTTGAGAACCTTAAGAGCCAGTTACATCCGCACTTTTTGTTCAACAGTCTTCACACCATTGGAGTCCTCATGCAGGAAGACGTCGATGCTGCAGGCCATCTGCTGGTCAGTCTGGGCGACCTGCTGCGCATGGCACTCGAACGCCGGGAGAACGAGATCACCTTGCAAAGCGAACTCGAGTTTGTCGGCAAGTATCTGGAGATCGAACAGACACGCTTTCACGATCGCTTGAAGGTTCACATGGACGTGCCACCTGACCTTCTCGGAGTCTATGTACCGAGCCTGGCGCTTCAGCCGCTGGTTGAGAATGCCATCAAGCACGGCATCAGCGTCGATTCCGCCGCAGGCCGACTGGAGATCGCTGCGCAACGCTACAACGGCAGAGTCCGGCTCTGCGTGCGCGATGACGGCCCCGGTCCGGCACCGGGATCGCGCCTGCGCTTCGGCGTCGGACTCACCAATGTCCAGTCACGCTTGAAACAGCTCTATGGGGACGAGTCGTCGCTGGAACTTATCGGGGGCGACGGTCGAGGCTGTGAGGCCATCATCACCATGCCACTCCGGAGTTCGCATTGAAGACGCGAGTCCTCATCGTCGATGACGAACCGATCGCCCGGCGCGGTATCCGTCGCTATCTGGCCGAACACGACGCCATTGAACTTGTAGGCGAGGCTGCGAACGGAATAAGCGCGGTGGAGCAGATCAATGAACTTCATCCGGACATCGTTTTTCTCGATGTGCAGATGCCTGATCTGGATGGTTTTGGAGTCATCGAGAATGTGGAACCAGTCAAAGGCTCCGCTCCCATATATATCTTTGTTACGGCTCACGATGTGCACGCCATTCGAGCATTTGAAGTGCACGCAGTTGACTATCTCCTGAAACCGTATGATAAGGAGCGCTTTGCCAAGGCCCTGATTCACGCACGCCAGGTCCTCGAACAGCGGAGGGACGCAAGTCGAGGTCTCGAACCACTTCTCCAATCCCTCCGAAGTCTCCGCCCCTTGGAACGTTTTGTGGTGAAGGACAAGAAGCGGATTTTCTTTGTTCCCGTTTCCAAAGTTTTGTGGATCGAAGCCACGGGAAACTACGCCTGCATACACACCGCCAGCGACCGTCACCTGTTGCGGGAAACCATGGCGCACCTGGAAGAGAAGCTCGCGCCACACCACTTCATCCGCGTGCGGAAGTCGGCCATTGTGAACTGTGCCTGCATTAGCGAGATTCGTCCGATGTTCGATGGGGTTTACGACATCGTACTGGCAGAAGGAACGGTGGTCACGTCGAGCCGCAGATACGCTCATAAGTTACGGGCGCTGTTGGAATCCTAGTCTTGGTAGTGGAATGGGAATTGGCGCGTCGGCGATCAGGATTGTGTGAGAACGGCCACGAAGAACCACATAGGTACCGACAAACGTCCTTGCCGTCACCGATGAATCATGGCTTCTAGCTAGGCTTGGGTCGGGCTTACGACATGAATAAGAGTCCGCGAATTTGTGCCGTCCTGGATAGTCAGTGTCCTCAAGCACTTAAGCCATAAAAATCCGCCGCGCCTGCTGTCACGCAATTATCTTGTTTATTTACTTATACTTAGACGAGGAACAGAACCGGCTTTTGAGTCCGCTGCGTATCGCGGTATAGCTATGATAATAAATGGTTTAAATTGTACAAGACGTGAGAGTGTGTAAGTAAATGTGCCGGTTTTGAAGGTTTTCCACCGGTCAGGTCACCTCGCGACGGTGCGCTCTTTTCGAGAGCTTTTATCTGAGGGCTCCGAGCGGCGCAAAATACCGCCTTTCCCCTTCCCGAATGCATTCTTGTCAATTCCCAATCTCACCCCATCGAGGAGCAGATCCCTCTCGCCGCTGTCAGGCGTTTACGAGAGTACTGAGGTGGTGACATTCATTCCTGCAAATAGCCAATCAGATTGTGAAAATAACGGAGCGAGTCCGGGAAGGCGCCATCATGTACCTCACACCCAGGTCACGCGCCACGAACCGGAATGAGTTCCACTACATGTCTAGCATTCCGGATCAGACGAGTCTATAATCCGAAACAGACGTAACATTAATCCGAATTGGACGGAGCCTCTGCCCGGCATGGACGATACCGATCACGCGCTCTATCCTCGCTTTTCCGCCGAGCTGGTGGCCACCTCACTCAAGGACACGCCGGTTGTTATGGTTACCGGGCCTCGCCAGTGCGGCAAGACCACACTGGTACGCGATTTAGTCGCGGGTAATCGCGAATTCATCACTATGGACGACGACACGGTGCTGGCCGCGGCACGCAGCGATCCGACTGGGTTAGTGCGAGCGCTCGATCGAACGACCATTGACGAAGTACAGCGAGTGCCCGACCTCCTCCGGGCCATCAAGAAGTCAGTCGATGATGATCGCCGGGCTGGCCGGTTTCTGTTGACGGGCTCAGCCAATATCCTGACTCTGCCTCAGGTCTCAGAGAGCCTAGCCGGCCGCATGGAGATCGTGAGCCTTCTGCCCCTCTCACGGGCGGAAATCCGAGGCAAAAAGCCGGGTTTTCTCAGAGCAGCGTTCGATAGCAAACTCGGCAAGCCCGCGGAGCTCATGATCGGCAAAGACCTAGTACAAGCCGTGCTGACTGGCGGTTACCCCGAAATGCTGCGGCGCGAAGATCCAAAGCGCCGCCAGACATGGGCACGCGATTATGTAAGAGCCATCGTGCAGCGGGATGTGCGCGAGGTTGCCGACGTGGAAAAACTCGACCAAATGCCGCGTCTGCTACAGGTTCTTGCACACCATTCTGGCCGGCTCACCAATTTCACGCAGATAGGCGGCCAAGTTGGGTTTGACGACAAGACCACAAGGAAATATATCGCCATTCTGGAGCAGTTGTTTCTCGTTCGTCGAGTGGAACCGTGGTTTCGGAACCACTTGAAGCGTTTGGTAAAGACGCCCAAGCTGCATTTCCTTGACTCGGGCCTGCTCAGCACACTCTTAGGAGCTAGTGTGGAGCGGGTCGCGAAAGACCGGACAATCTTCGGACCACTGCTGGAAACGTTTGTTTTCTCTGAGGTGTTGAAACAGGCGTCTTGGTTTGGTGAGAGCTGCGCTTTATACCACTACCGGGACAAAGATCAGGACGAGGTTGACCTTGTGATTGAAGCGGGAAGTGGCGCGTTGGTCGGTATCGAAGTCAAGGCGGGCGCTACCGTGAATGCTGGCGACTTCAAGGGACTCCGAAAGTTGGCGGAGGCTTGCGGCGATAACTTCAAGCTTGGAGTGGTTTTCTACGATGGCGGACGACCGGTCCCCTTCGGCGACCGTCTAGTTGCTGCGCCAATGTCTTGCTTGTGGGGGTGACTCGAATTCTCGCGGTCCCCGGGGTGCAGTGGATGAATGTGTGTAAGCGTCCGGTTGTGGCCGTCTAGACAAGTAGGCAGTAGGAAGTCCATTCGCATCCAGGGAGAGAGCCTGGGAAGGCCTCGATTCGAGAATGCAGAGAGTTCCGGTAGAGTCCAGCAGTATCGCCAGCATCGGCTACGCTCCCCAAGAACGCGTGCTGGAACTGGAGTTTCGCCAATCGGGCGAGGTCTATCAATACTTTGACGTGCCCGCCGAGGAATACACCGCATTTCTCGCTGCCGACTCCAAAGGCACCTACGTGAATCAGCAGTTCAAGCCTCGGGGATATCGCTACCAGCGGCTCCCGTCCTCATCGAAATAGATTCCCACTCTTGTAAATGTGCAACTGATGTGTAGCCCTCACCTACTACAGATCTGTCCATAAACCTATGAATTTTAATGCGATAGACTTTGCATTCGTTGCTGAAGATGCCGCGAAATCCGCTGCGTCTGCTTCAGATGCGTCTCATGCGGGGAGTTAGCGCCGGCTAGCCGCTCATTCTGTAGGTTTTTGTGTGGTGCCGGGAGGGGGAGTCGAACCCCCAAGACCCGAAGGTCGGCGGATTTTGAGTCCAGCCCATTCACTTTTCAAACCTCCCCTTTTCTAGTGTTTACAAATGCTTGCGCGACTTACGGGTGTCATTCTATGCGGTCCTGTGAGGGCCCGTTGAGAGCCAATGGGCAGAGTCTGGGCAGATAATTCTGGTAGCATTTCAAACATGAATCGCGGCTCCGAAACCTCGCGCTCGCTCGCGATCACACGACCCATTGTCTTCCTCGACCTTGAGACGACCGGGAGAGTACTCGGCCTTGATCGTATCGTGGAACTAGGAGTGTTGAGGGTCACACCGGACGGAAAAGAGATTGGCTTCGCGAGTCGTGTTAACCCGGAAATGAGCATTCCAAAAGAGGCTACGACAGTCCACGGGATCAGCAACGAGGATGTCCGAAAAGAACCAAAGTTTGCAGAGATTGCGCCGCGCATATCTAGGTTGCTGGCTGGAGCCGATCTTGCGGGTTACAACATTCTCAGTTTCGACCTCCCGATGCTTCAGTCTGAGTTCGACCGAGTGGGAATTCCGCTGAGTCTGAAAGGTCGCGACATCGTTGACGTGATGAAAGTTTTTTTTGAGAAAGAACCTCGCGACTTGTCCGCTGCCTACCGCTTCTACTGCGGCAAGGAAATGAGAGAATCTCACTCCGCTGCCGGAGATGCCCGCGCAACTCTGGATGTCTTGAGAGGACAGCTACGACAGTATCCGGATCTTCCCAACACGCCGAAGGGCATCAGCGCCTTCCTAGCAGCGCGCGCGAAAACAAAGACACTGGATGAAAGCGGCTGGTTCGAGACGAGGGACGGAGAGCCCGCGTTCGCACGCGGAAAGTATCGAGGAATGTTGATTCGCGAAGTCTGGGAGAGTGATCCCGACTACATGCAATGGTTGTCCGACATAGACATCAAGAGCGACACCTTGAAGGTGATCAGAACGGTCGTTTCGGATTTCGGAAAATAACTGCACGAGTTCGCCAACTGATCGAGCAGGCTTTATAATCCTGGGCCATTGTGCCGCTCGTTGATCTTCTCGACAGAGGCTATTTCCCCAAGGAACTGCCCAGCCCTTTTGTGTCCAGTTCGTTCGCCAACGTAATTTCAGGAACGGCTGTCCTTCCGGGCGATTTCGCAAAAGCTGCCGTCAAGGGCAACGCGATGCCCTCTGCGATGCCCGCCATGTACTCCCACGCGCGAGGTGGTTTGCTCCGCAGGCAATTGAGCATCTGCAATCCTGTGCTCTTTGGGCTTCTATGCAAGGAGATCATCAACAATTGGGCGACCTTACAGCCAAAGGTCGCAGGCACTTCACTCTCAGCGACGGCGCCCGAGTTCAAAACAAGCGGTCGGGCTATAGATGGCAAGTTTCCGCAGAGTGCTCGCAGCCAATTGGCCCAAGACACCAGACTCGGGAGACGCTTTGTTCTTCAGACGGACATCAGCAGGTTCTACGACAGCATCTACACTCACTCAATCGCGTGGGCGATTCATGGCAAGTCAGCAGCGAAGGCAAATCGGACGCTTGCACTTCTCGGAAACAAGCTGGACTACTGGGTGCGAATGGGTCAAGACCAACAAACTGTCGGCATTCCGATTGGCCCTGACACGTCGTTGTTGATCGCGGAACTAATTATGCAGAGGTGTGATGAGCAGGTGCTTGCCAAACTCAGAGATGTAAAGGGGCATCGCTTCATCGACGACTACGAACTGGGCTTTCGAACGCGCACAGAGGCGGAGGACGCTTTCCACGTCCTAGATGCGTGTCTGTCGGAGTTTGAACTGGCCCTCAATGCGAAGAAGACGATAGTCCGGGAGCTTCCGCTTCCCCTAGAGTCGAATTGGGTGAATGAGTTGAGGCGATTTGATCTCTCTCGAACTAGGGATACCGCACAGGCAGCGCATCTGACGAATTACTTTAGCAGGGCTTTCGAACTCCATGCGCTCAATCCCGATGAGGCTGTCCTTCAATTTGCTGTGTCGCGGCTGCGTGGTTTGGAGATATTCCCCACAAACTGGAAGCTTTTCCAAAAGCTCCTGTTGCTGTGCGTGGCTCCAGAACCTGCGAGTTTTCAATATGTGCTCGAACAAATAATCACCCGCAAGAACGCGGGGGCCGCTCCAATTACTCCGGAGCTAGAGGAAATCGCTAACACCCTGATTGTTGGACACTCCGACCTTAGGCATTCCAGTGAAGTAGCACATGCTCTTTGGGCCTGTCTTGCCCTGAACCTGAGGATGAGTTCCACAGCGGTGGACAAGGTTTCAAAATGTGCCGATCCCGTCGTCGCGCTCCTGGCACTCGATCGCGAACAGCACGGCCTAGTTGCGAAGCCTCTTGACAAGACCCTCTGGGCAGCGCAGATGACGAGCGCGGCGTTGTATGACGAACAATGGCTTCTTTCATACGAAGCCAACGTCAAAGGTTGGCTACCTAGTGTTGGCGCTACGGATCACGTCGATGCCGACACAAATTTCTCGTTTCTCAAGAAGAGTGGGGTTTTCTTCTACGATCCAGGGCGCGGCGCGCCGCCCGCTGTTGCTGCACCAATCCCACTTCCCGCGGTAACAAAGCTCGTCATCACGGCGGCGGGCTATCCCTAGGGGCGGTCTGCTTTTTCCGCTTGATGGAAAATCGGCCCACCAACTGGGCTTGGATCGTGCAATCGCGGGCCGCTGGAATTTGATTATTGCGCGGGGCATAACGCGAATATGCCAAGAGCAGGCTCAGAGGACTGCATATCCGCCGCGCCCTTTGACATGAGTGGAACTCCTTCCGGCTCAAAAGCTTAGAGATCGCGAGATAACCCTCTGCCCAATCTCTGCCCAGCTTCGACGATAACCGTGGCGGTCCGCGATATGGCCCGCGCTGTCTCCGCGATTGCCGGAGGGTTTCGCGGCTGCCGCTGAGTCTCGATTCGTCAATGGGTTGAACTGGTGCGAGAAGGGAAAATTGGGCCTCGCAAGGGGTTCGATGAAGAAACGTAGAATAGGCGTGAGCCGGGCACAGATAGCGTCATCCTCCCTCCGCACCCGTTTCGAAAAGTACGTAAAATGTTGACAAAGGGGAAAGCAGTGCAGGAGTTTATTGCGGAAGATGAATTAACCACGTTCGAGGGATGGCTGAAGTTTCAGTGCATTGACGCGGCGACGATTACACCGGATGAATTGGAAAAGTGGCGCTGCTCGTTTAACGAGTCACGGTTGCTGAGTTCAGCCACACCCAAGGTCGGGCTGATGAAGCTCAGACCGGTTCCCGGTGAGCATCGATACGCTGTAGCGGTCCGAGAGGGCACCGATCTTTGGCTTACCTTGTGGGTTCGGCACTCGCGTAAAGGCGAATTCTTCGTGATGCTCCCGCGCGGTGATCAAGCCTGGGACGTTCATGCCAGTTATCATCTCGACGGCACTCGGCACATAAAGAGTCATGGCCACACAGGCCTTCCGGCACAGAAAATCCAGCCGTTGACGGGGGCGTTCCGCGGAACTGAGAATCTTGTGACCTTTGCTGGCTATGGTCCCAAGACCGTTGGGGCGATTTGCGACCCATCGGCGTTTTCTGGGATCGTCGAAATTGCCCCGGGTATTCTGGGCCCACGCGATGGCCAGATCACGGTGGATCTTTTAGAGCCAGGTTGCCAGCCGCCAGCAGCTTCCCCTTACACTACGATCGTCCGCAGAGATGTCTTTCGCGATACTACTCCGTGGGTCGTGATCACAATTGAGTCATTTTCCTGACCGAACAGTTCCCCGTCCGGGGCGATTTTCCGGGTTTCCTTTCTGAAGTGCGCGGCCCATATAAAGTCCGCGCGTAAGCGGAATCCTGCGGCTCCGGGTTGCACTTTGGCGTTATAGTAGATCGCCGCGCGCAACTCGCACGGCAAGATAAGGAGAGTGGAGTCCGCCAGAGCAAAAAAAATGCCGCCATGCGTGGGCGGCGAACTTCGGAGCATTGCTCATGGCAGAGCGGCGGCACGCTGGACGTTTATTATCCTAATTACGCTGTGCCATTTTATCTTAATTGTGAGAGCGCTATTCCATGTTGTGGTCGGCGTCGGCAAGCGGCTTCACTACAGTGCTTTTTTCACTTCGTTGACCACAAAATTAAGAAATGTTTTGGTTTTGAGGGGCGTGTGTTGTCGAGAGGGATAGATAGCGATAAGCGGAAATACCTCTTCTTGCCAATCGGGAAATAGGGCGATCAATCGTCCATCACGTAATTGGTTACGCACAGCGACTTCGAGGACTTGCGCAATACCGAATCCAGCGAGGCAAAGGCCATGCATGTTAGCGATGTCATTGACGATAATTCTTCCATCGGTAGGTATCGTGACTTCTTCTTTCCTTTTATTTCGGAAGGTCCACTCAAACGGGCGAGCGGTGATGGGATCGCAAAAATCGATGATGACATGATTCTTCGCGAGCATATCGGTCGGACTCCGCAATCTTCCGAAACGCTCAATATAACGCGGTGAAGCAACGGTAATGACTCTAGTTTCGCCGAGCTTTCTGCGTATGAAGCTTCCTCGTGGAACTGCACCAAATCGTATATCGAGGTCGACCGACTCAGATCGCAAATCGCTCCTCCTATCCTTCGTGATCAGATCCAATGTCAACTCGGGATTTTCGGCAAGGAAGACGCCCAAGGCTGTAGGCGAAATCACACTAAGAAAAACGGTGTCCACCGTGACCCGTAGCATACCGCGGGCGGCACCCTTGTCATCTAGTGTTTTTGTCACAGCATCTTGAAGGGACTCCAGCACGGGGGAGACGCGTGCATGGAACTTAACGCCCTCGTTTGTGAGCACCACTTGTCTTGTCGTGCGCTCGAACAACCGCAACCCCAACCGCTTCTCCAAACCCGCAATCGAGCGACTGACGCCTGCTTGTGAAATAGAAAGCCCTCTCGCAGCCGCGCTGAAACTCCCATGTCTCGCGGTTGCGACAAAAACCTCCAGGCCATCGAGGACTAATCCATCTGTTTTCATAGCTATCCATTCTTGCATAAGTGATATGCAAGGAAGTAACCATCGCGCTCACTGGAGAGACGTTATTCTGGGCAACGGATTAGGGACAAGACAATTTTCTTCTGTCGCCTCGATGTCCCATAACGATAAGGAAAACACTCTCATGCCCACAGAAGTGCTTTTACGAAATGGATACATCGTCACAATGGATGAGTCCAGGGGCGACATAGCTGACGCGGATGTTCTTCTCCGTGACGACAAGATCGCTGAAATCGGCTGCGGGCTCTCTGCTTCACATCCGAACGCTGAAGTGATCGACGTAACAGGAAGGCTTGTCCTTCCCGGACTCGTCGACACTCACAGGCATGTCTGGCAGGGAGCGATTCTAGCCTTCACTCCCCAGGTGACGGGAGCAGGCTACGATCCGATGGTGCTGAACGGCATCGCACCTCAGTATGAACCGGACGATATCTATGCAGGAGCGCTATGGGGTGCTTTGCAAGCCCTTGATGCTGGCATCACGACCGTCGCGGATTGGGCGCACAACCTTCGGTCCGCTGAGCACGCCGATGCGAATCTGAAAGGTCTGAAGGAATCAGGAATTCGCGGCTACTTTCTCTACGGCGGACCGGGGCCTAAGACTAATGATCGAAATCCGCCGCACCCCCAAGACGCTCGCCGTATGCGGGATGAGCATTTCCCAAACGGCGTGAATGGACGACTGCGCATGGGAATGGCGCTTCGAGGCCCATGCTTCACCTCCGAAGAGCAGAATGCCCGCGATTTTGCGTTCGCAAGAGAACTTCAACTTCCTATTTCGACCCACGTGGGAATGGCGGGAACTGCTGACGCCATCGAGAAGCTGGAGCGCGGCAGGCTGCTGGGTCCAGACGTGAATTATGCGCATGGAAACATGCTTACCGACCGAGAGTTCGATCTGGTGGCGGCGAGTAAAGGAACACTGTCAATCACGCCTTCCTCGGACATGCTCATGCAGTTCGGAACATATCCAGGCACTGGTCGAGCGCTCGAAAGAAACATCACCTGTGGCTTTGGCGTAGACACAATCTGCAGTGTGGGAACCGACTTGTTTTCGGAGATGAGACTTGCTCTGGCTGCAGAACGTTCGAGGGCAAACGCTCAGGCACTGGCCCGTGGGGAAAGGGTCCCGACCGTTGCGCTACATCAACGCGACATGCTCCGCCTTGCCACGATCGACGGGGCCCGCGTCTGGAATCTCGATTCGGAAACTGGGAGCCTCACCCCTGGCAAGCAGGGTGATGTCGCGGTTGTTGACATGGGCTCGCCACACCTTGACGGTGTGGGCGACCAAGTCGCATCGTTGGTGCTTGGAGCCAACCCAGCAGACGTTGAACACGTCTTTGTTGGCGGAAATATTGTCAAACGCGACTATAAGCTGGTTGGTTATCAGGTCCAGAAGGCCCGCGATCTG
>Ga0302326_10018732_pt1 | contig 14351 bp, 7 predicted proteins | sample Palsa_T0_3_FD_202264 | JGI IMG/M metagenome (GOLD analysis project Ga0302326, IMG submission 202264) | Peat permafrost microbial communities from Stordalen Mire near Abisko, Sweden - Palsa_T0_3 | ecosystem: Environmental > Terrestrial > Soil > Palsa > Peat permafrost | place: Sweden: Abisko... | reverse complement strand
CCACGGCCGCATGCCCGTCCTGGCGGAAGTCGCCGCGGTGCCTGGCGACTTCGACGTTCGCCGAGATGATAGGAAGGAAGGCGTAATCGAGGCTCGCTCCAGGAAAACGCAGCAGCTCGAAGCCGCAGCGGGCGCGGCTCTAGGGGCTGCCGCGGGATCCGGCGCGTACGGCAGCCTGGGAGCAGCGGTAGGCGGAGCGGCGGGTGGGGCTGCCGGATTTGGGGCCTCCTCCGCCGACGGCCAGCAAGTCGATCTCCCGCGCGGTACGAAGCTCGACCTGGTCCTCGAGCGCCCGCTCTATCTGATTCCGTAGGCGTCGCGCCGTTCACACCGCATGCTGGTTACGCTCGGGCCGAAGTCACTTCGGCCCGGATGGAAATCGCCGCACGGAAACATCGCCGCGAGGCAGCTGCCCCACTGCTTCTCAGGTCTGCCAAGCTCGCCCCGTCTCTTGCCACCCGCACTCCACGCACGTAGTGTTATTATTGCGAGCCTCAGGCAGTAATACACCCAACTGCATCCGGTACGAAGGAAGGCTATTGAGTCGCAGCCGCAAAAGTCCGCTTTAGAATACGACGGCTTCGCAAGCCTGGAGGAAGACATATGCGCAGAAACTTAGCAATATCCTTAACGTTGGTGATCGCGAGCGCCCTTGTGATCGTGGCAGCGTTACCCGCGCCGGGGCAGCAGAAGCCAATGGCTGAGCGCAAGATACTGCTCCGGCAGGATCTGCCCATGCCTGGGTATGAGGTGGTCCAAGCCTTGGGGATCATCCAGCCGGGTGGACGGGAGGGGAAGCATACGCACCCCGGCATGATGGTGGCCTATGTGTTGGAAGGAGCGGTGACGATGGCCATCGAGGGCGGGCCAACGGTCACCTACAAGGCAGGCGACTCGTACGTCATCCAGCCCGGGGTGGTTCACGAGGGAATCAATAATGGCAAAATTGAATACAAGGGTGAAGTGACGTACATCGTCGAAAAGGGCAAGCCGCTAACGTCACAGGTACCGTAGCTCGTAGCTGGGAGTTCTCGCGGGGCGCTGCGCGGTTGGAACTCACACGTAAAAGCGGCGTGTGGGGCGCCCGCAACAGACGAGGAAAAAGCCCACCTCCATACAGGGGAGGACAGGGCTCCCCAACTTCATCAGACTCGGCGGCGGCTTATTTTTCGAAGCCGAGGAAGCTGTCGTTATCGGCGCAGTCTTGTTCTTCAAGCCTCCAGGTCGGGTGAAGCTGGAAGCCTAAATGCCCGGTCCATGGTTTCGCCAAAGCCTTGGGATCTTCCATGGACAGGTCCATTTCGAGGTCGTTGAGGTTCAGGCGCTGGAACCGCTCGATGACGTGCAACTGGTCGCTATGACCATGGCCGAGCCGGTCAAGCCAAGTTTTATCGTTGAAGCCGACGGTGTCGACGACAAGGGTGTCCCCGTTCCAGGTGCCAATCGAATCGCCCATGTAGGTGGGGAGGACGTCGTCGGGGTGCTTGCGGCCGTCGGTAAAGATATGGCGCACCGTGTGGTCGTATTCGTAAAGAATGATGATCTCTGTCGGGGCCTGCACAAATTGCAAGGGAAACGGCTGTAAATAGATTCGCGGCACTCCGGGCGGGTAGCACTTGGTGATGACGGGATCGTTGGTCTGATCTAAGTTGTAGTCTCCGCCGTTGGAGGACTTGGCCAGTTTAAATTGCTGCTGGCCCCAGGGCGTCAGCTGCGGTTCTTCCTTGCCGTACGTGTTGGCGAAGCCGCGCACGTTCCACACGCCGACGAGATCGTGGGGGTCGTGCGGCGGCCCGGCCACGGGCCCAGCGCCTCGTCCGTTCCCCTGCGGAGCCGGCGCGGCGGCCGGCGCCGGTTGGTTACCTTGCGCGGGCTTTTGGCCGGCTGGAGCACCGGCGTACTGCGCGCTTGCCATCGTGGCGAAAACGAAGATCACGGCCAGAAAAAAAGCGGCCTTTAGAGCAGGCTTTCGCATCATCGAACTCCCTTTACCAAGTCTGTGATCGTGCCGGTGACCGTAACGGTTTTGGACATCGCATGCGCGGCCGATCCATGCGGCGCGAGAGCAGCCCCACGAAGAGACGAGCAAGCGACTCACGGCCCGCAACGACAGCCGTAACGATTCATTCCGCATGTGGGGAAGCCTCCCGCTGCCGCAGAAGTCTCGCATTGAGTCCAAGCGGTGTCAATACTCGGCTAGGCGCGCCGGGCGCCGAAATGGAAGGATTGGTTTTAGCGATGAGCCCCGAACGCTGGCGGTGCACGAGGAAGGGCGCTTCGGGTGCCTTCCTGCATCGCCGTCGCGATCCGTCGTCGAGACCCGTTGTTTGAGGTTTTGCGGGCGTGCTATCATCCGGAATGGCCCATCCAGCGCAAGCGCGCAGTCTCAGCGGTTCTTCACTACCCATCACAACGGAAAGCAACGGCGCTTTGCCCGACGTCGTGCGCTATATCGATCTGAAGTTGGCGGCGCTCGGCTATTCTGGCAGCCACCACGCCGACTCCGAACTTTTTGAGATAGCGCGCCCGCTCCTCCGCAACGTTCACCAGAAGGACATGATGTTGGGAAATCTCCAGTGTCCTTCGGATCGGCGGATTCAGTCGTTTCTGGATAGCACGCTCAAGGAAGTTTGCCCCCGCGGGGCGCCGCAGATTCCGGCAAACACGTTTCTGCTAGACCGGCCGGGGCTGGCGCGGGTGATGTCGCTGCCATTGAGTGGCGACACGTTCGCTTCGCCGTATTTGCAATCCTATCGCCTGCCGCAAGGAATCCTGCACAACCCCAGGAGCGACCGCCGCACGACACAGGGCATTTTTCACGTCGTCGAGGGCGGCCTGCCGGTACCTGCGGACAAGCTGGCGGTTCCGAAGAGGACCTTTGCGGCGTTGCTGGCGGCGGCGTTGCAGCCTCCCGCGGCTCTGATGACACTGCCGTTCACGACGGACCAGAGCGATCCCGTACAGATGTTTGTCTCGCTGCTGCTGCGTCCCGTGGTGTGCCCAGCCACCGAGCAAGACCCGATCAAATCGATGGAGATACGCTTCTTCGCGCCGGGAAGCCTGGTGAGCAACCTCGATTTCGTGGAGTCGATTTTTGGAAATGGCGGCGATCCCTACTTGCCGGAGAATGACGCCGCGCTCGACGTCATGCACTGGACCGGGCACACCGGCTGCGTGATCGTGGCGCCGCACCTGGCGGGAATGAAGAAAAAAGATTTGGGCCTGCCGCGTGAAAAGGACGCGACGGAGCGGCAGCGACGCGACGGAATGTTTTGGCGCGATCCCGACGAGCCGTATAACGGCGGAGGCGCGTTCAAAGTAGCCTGCCGCGACGAGCGCGGCGTGATGGTCACGATCATCGCCGACAATTATTACGGCTACTGCAAGAAAGAAGTGAAGACGCAGATCAGTTTCGCGGCCAACCTCTACGGCTTGTGCGAAGAGGAACACGCCGGTGGTGCGATTGCGTTCGCGACCTACGTGCTGGGCCAGGACTTTCGCGCGGGCCATGCCGTGAGCTTGCGAAAGGCTCATTTCAACGACGCGGTACGCCTGTTGGGTCCCATGGCGGACGTCCATCCGGAAGGCTACGCGGTCGACCGCAAATATCCGAATATTCTCTACGTGCCGGAAGATTCTGAGCTGAGTGTGCGCGACAACTCGATCCAATGGTCGACGGCGGGCGCCAAGCGCCGGCTGGCGCTCAGCGCCGATACCACGTACGTGCTTCCGAACGGTTTCCGCGTGCGAGTCGAGAAGCAGTCCGGCGGATCCGCCTGGAGGCTCGTGGGAGCGCGCCCGCGCGGCACGCTGTGCCACAAACCGTGCACGGTTTCGGGCGGCGGCAAATCGGAAATCTCGAAGTCGATCGGCAACGTGATCCTGGAAGGGCCCGTTTTTGTGGGCGACTATCAGCGCGACGTCGAGCAGGTGACGGAAATCCTGAAGAGAGATTTTTCCAGCGTCTACAAAGACCGTGCCGCCGACCCGAGAACGAGCCGCTCGATTCTCAGTCCTGAAAGGACCATGGGATCGGTCATTCAGCTTTTTACGCCGTCGCCGGAATATAAGGACGAGCACAACGAATGGCTGCGCAACTTGCCCTACGGGCTTCGCGAGCTTCTATTTACGGTGAAGCGCTATTACCGGCCGGAGTGGGGAGAACAATGGCGCGAGCATTTCGCCGTGGACCGAGTGAACGGAGTCTGGGGACACGAACTAAAGTATGACAATCAAAAACTGGTCAACTACTACTTGCGGGTTGGATACGACGAGGACGGCCTGTGGCGGGTGTACAAACTGCGGCCCGATTTTCATCCCGCCGACAAGGTGCAAGTGGAAGACGACATCACGGTCTCGATCGTGCTGCCGCGGGAACGCCTTAGCGGCCTCGATACGGAATTCCGCAGCCCCAGCGTGAAGCTGGTGCTCAATTGCGAGGCCCTTTTGTTCCAGCGCCCGGATGAGGCCATTCATCGGGGGGCCGACAAACAGGCGGAGGCGGATATCGCCAGCCCGGGTACCTTCTTATCGAATTACGAGCCGCTGACGGTAGACAACGCCGCAAGAATTACGGAACACGTCGCCGAGTTTGACAAATACACCGAGCCGATGAAGGAGTTGCTGGGAGAATTTGTTGCGGCCGTTCCGACGTCCTATGTGGTCTCGTCGGCGCACCCGCGCATGGTGGAAGGCAAGCCGTCCAAGAATCCGCGCTACCTGCAGCGACGGCCCGACGTCGAAAATCCGCGCGAAACATATTTGGCGGAGATTACCGCGCGTCTCGATCGTGAGATCCCGGCCGACAAGCCAGTCCATTTCCCGGTGAATGCAGTGCTCGCCGGACGCAGGAACAGCCCTCCGGATCCACAAATTGGCCTGCCGCCGCTCGCGGTGTACGGCCCCATTCACTATCAGGAGCTTCCCGAACTTTTCATGGAATTTATTTCCAGCCTCACCGGGAAATCGCCCTCGACGACCGGATTCGGCAGCGAAGGCGCTTTGACGAAATCGCCATTCAACGCGCTATGGCCTGTGGTGGATCTAAACAATGCTCTTTTGGCCGCGATTCTAACCGGCTATGCGGGGTTCACCACATCGGCGGGTTACGTAGGGCCCCGCGTGCAGGTCGATCACGACGTCAGCATGCTGGTGCCGGAGATTTGGTGCCGAATGCGTGTCCACGAGCGCGATCCTCAGTTCATGATTTCGGAGGGACTACTCGAGCCGGTGGAAGATTTTGTGTTTGAGGGCCGGAAGGTTCTGGCGAGCCGGTTGGGGTACCGTATCACTTGGATTTTTGTGGAACGGTTTCTGGGCAGAATGTTCGAGACACCGGACGTGGTCTTTTCCGAGGAAATGCTGCGGCCGGAAAAGCAGGGCCTCGAGCTGTTTGCAGCGGGTATCGACGCGATTGTGGAGGCGCAACAACGGGTCGCGCTGAATTACTTCGAGGACGGCAGCGTCGAGTTCGCGTGCCCGCCGCTCAAAGCGCTCTTGTACATCATGGCCCAGGGCGAATATCAAGGCATGGGCCTGAGCGATCGCCGGTTTCGGGGGCTTTTTGAACGGGAAGCGGTGCTCGAAAGCGGTTGGTATCGAGAACGGCTCCGCGTGAAGCAAGAGCGCGACGTCGCGCTTTGGCAGCGTCACTTGACGGCTCTCGAGCAATTTCAAGGTGCAAGCCACATGGGCGCTTCGTCGCCTGGCTTCAGCGTGCAGGAGCGGCTTCGCGAAGCTCGAGAGCAGCTGGCTCGAGTGTCCTCGGCGGCTTATCTTGAAGAATTACGCGGCACGATTGGGGCGGACCCTTTCGCTGGACAGATTCCATTAAAAAACGAGGGATGAAGCCAGGAAAAAGCGGCTGATGTGTCGCCCCGCCGCGTGGCGTGGCCGCTGGTCACCGCAAGAGGCCTAGCGAACAGCGCACAGGCAGAGTGCCTGTGCTACCCGGAGGTCTGCGCAGTTCGCCTAGGCGAGCCATATAGAGCATTGGGCGGGCCTGTCAGGAAGGTTCGGCGGGGTCGGGGTCGGCGGGCACTACGTTGACGGACACGTGCAGGCGGTGGCGCCTGCCGCCTACCAGGACCCCGCGAATTGGGCCCACGTCGCTGTAGTCGCGGCCCCAGGCGACGGTGATGTGGCGGCCAGAGGGCACAACCCTGTTGGTGGGATCAAAGTCGACCCAGCCGGAAGCTGGATCAAAGGCGCTGACCCAGGCGTGCGATACGTCGCAACCCGTCAGGCGCGCCTTGCCCCCGGGTGGGGTGGTGACGAGGTAGCCACTGACGTAGCGGGCCGCCAATCCGAGAGAGCGCAGACAGCCAATCTGAAGATGCGCGAAGTCTTGGCAGACACCTCTTCGTAGGCCAAGCACTTCGAGCACGGGCGTGCCTATTTTGGTCGAGCCCGGCAGGAACTTGAAATCGCTGTGAATGCGCTCGGTCAGCTCCAGAACACACTGCAGCAGGGGCCGTCCTGGGGTGAAGGATGGCTGCGCGTAGGAGATTAGCTCGGGGGCCCGGGACACGTGTGGCGAGTCGAAGGTGAATTCGCGCGCGGAGATCGTGCGGGAGTCGAGTGCGCTGAACAAGGTGTCGCGTGCCTGCTCCCAGGACGGGCCTTGGGAAAAATCGATGGGCGAATGTTCGCTCATCTCGACTTCACTTTGCGCGGCGATGGTCAAGTGATGATGCGATTGCTCTAGGCAAAAGTAGTCGCTGTGGTTTCCGAAGTAATCCACGTTTGCGCTTTGCGTGGCGGGGGCGGGAACGATCGTGAGTTTATGCGCCAAGCAAGTTTGCGAGCCATGGTTTCGCGGCTTTACGCGGACAACATTGTGCGAGAGCGACACGGGTTGGACATAGTCGTATCGGGTCGAGTGGGTGACGCGGTACTTCAAGTGGTCGTCTCCTCCTGCTCCTCTTCCTCTTCCTCCAGCACCTCTTCCTCGACATTCGCGCTGAGGGCGGGCGAGATCGTGGCGTGCGAGAAGTACAAATGCGCGATCGCGTCCGAGAGCCGGGAGGTTTGCCGCAGGATCCGGGACAGGAATTCCGTTAGGCCCTGCTGCGGCTCATCCGCCAGCACCTCGCACAGATCCGCCAAGTTTGCCGTTTGGATCGACGCACGCAACTCGACGAGCGACTCTTGCACGAAGTCGCGGTCGGGATGGTTGGGATCACGTGGCAACGCGGCAAGGTGTTGGGAGATGGTCGCCAATTGGAACGCGACCGAGCGAGGATTACTGGCCTCCGCGAGCAGCAGATCCGCCACCGCTCGTCTTTCAAATTGCGTCAAATAGCGCCGCCGATAGGGGAAGGCGCTCTCGGTAATCTCGAGAATCGCCTCGAGGAGAGGGGCATCCGCGCCAGGTTTCGCGATCGTGTCGCGCAACAACTGCGTCGTGGAGATGGCTCGCTCGATGCGGCGTCCCATATCCAGGAATCTCCAGGATTGGCTGTGCATCATGGAGTCGCCCGCGAGCCCGCTAAAGGCGGCAAGCGCCGTGACCAGGTCTTGCAGCAAACGCATCCAAAACGCGGCGGGTTCCTCCGGATCGGTGCGAAGGTTGGCGATCAGCTGGTAACACTCCTGAAGGATGCGCCAGCAGTCCGCCGGGAGCCTGTCCCGCAGCACTCTGGCCAGGCTCTGAATTTGTGCGACGGATTCCCCGATCCCTCCTCCTTCTTTATCTTCAAAGGCATAATGGACGAATTGTTTTGCGAATGCACCGTCCTGTTTGGCCAACGCGTCGTCTGGTTTGGCGGCCGCGTCGTTTTGTTTGGCGACGGCATTGTCGCGCGCCGCTTTCAGAGGAGGCCGTGAAGCGGCGAGGATTTCGGCGGTGCGAACCTCGCCGAAATCGTTTTCATCGATGATCCGGCGATACGCGGCTCGCGCATGTCGCACGCGCACTTCGGCACGCTCGACGTAGCGCCCCAGCCAGAACAGATCATCGGCGATGCGACTGGGTAGATCGCCCGCGCCGCGGCTGAAGGGGATTGGCTGGGCTCCGGTCGGTAGCAGCGTTACCTGGCTCACCGGTTCGTCCGACAGAATCCAGGTGTCCTTGCTGCCTCCTCCACGCTGCAAAGAGACAATTTGAGAATCGTTTGACGGCGTGATGCGAGTCAGCGCGCCGTTCATCACTTCATAGGAATCGCCCGAGGCAGCCAGGTAGGAGCGAACGACGAAACGGCGCGGCTGCACCTGTTCGTCGATGAGGGCCGGCGTGGTGGAGGTCATGACCGGATTTTGCGCGACGTATCGTTCCGGCCGCGCCTTGATCGATTCCCGCAGTTTGCCGAGCTGTTCGTGCGTAAGGTCTTGCCCAAAGACGGGATCTGCTCCTCGCGTCGGGTAAGCCAGCTTGATCACCATTTCGTCCAGGTGGTCAAGGACGAAACGCAGTTCCCGTGGTTGGCCGCACCACCAAGTCGGCACCGAGGGCAGCTTCAATTCTTCGTCCAGCAGACGCCGGCACAAGCCGGGTAGGAACGGGAGAAAGCCAGGGGCCTGGAGGGCGCCCACGCCGAGGGCGTTCGCGACGGCGACATTGCCCCGGCGCACCGATTGTAAAAGACCGGGCACGCCCAGGTAGGAACCGGCGAAAAGTTCCAAGGGATCGCAATAGTTGTCGTCGACTCTGCGCAGGATGACGTCGACGCGCTGCAAACCGCCGATCGTTCGGAGATAAACGGTTTCGTCGCGCACGGTCAGGTCCGTGCCCTGGACCAGCGAGTAGCCGAGGTACTGCGCGAGGTAGGAGTGCTCGAAATAAGTTTCGTTGTAAGGCCCCGGAGTGAGCAGAACGACGCGCGGATTGATGCGTCCAGCCGGCGCCAGAGAGCGCAGAGTCTCGCGCAACGCGCTAAAGAACGGGGCCAGCCGCTTGACGTTACATTGCCGAAAGATCGCGGGGATTGTCCGGGACAGGGCGATCCGATTCTCGAGCGAGTAACCGGCGCCGGAAGGGGACTGCGTGCGGTCACTGAGGACCTCGAAACGCCCGTCCGACGTGCGTATGAGATCTGCGGCGTACAGGTGCAACCAACGATCCCGAGGCAATTTGACGCCGTGGCAGGCGCGGAGAAAACCGTTGTTGGACCAAACGAGTTCGGCGGGAAGTAATCCGCTCAAAATCGTTTCCATCGGCCCGTAAAGGTCGGCGAGCAAGCGGTCGAGCAGCCTGGCGCGCTGGATCAAGCCTTCGCGCACGATCTGCCATTCCGCTGAGGAAATTAGGAGAGGAATCAGGTCCAGGTGCCAGGGACGATCCAGGCCATTGGGGTCGCCATAGACGTTATGAGTGACACCGTTTTCGTGAATGATCCGCCGGGCATACCTCCAGCGCCGCTGGAGATCTCCGGCGCCCATTTGATCGAACATCGAGATGCCCAGTTGCCAGTGCGGCCGCAGTGTGCCGTCTGGCGCGATCATCTCGTCGCGGAGACCGGAGCCCGCGGCATAGTTCTCAGCGATGCCGCGTGGCCGGCCGGGATTCGCGTCGGAGATTTTCGGAGGCGTGATCGTTGGCATCCTGGCTGCGTTCCCCTATATCCTTATTATGAACTTATATTCGTTTCTAAATTACGGAGTTATCCTCAGGTCCAGGGTAAAAGGAAATTCCTTACTGACGTGCTCTTCGCCAACCGACATTGGCCCCGGCGTGTGGCCGAACTGGAAGAATCGTTCCATGCGGCGGCTCTCAGCCTCGTAAGCATTGACCGGATAATGTTCGTAGTTCCGTCCTCCGGGATGCACGACGTGATAGGTGCACCCGCCGATCGACCTCCCCGACCAAGTGTCCAGGAGGTCGAAGACCAGCGGCGATTGAACGCCGATGGTGGGATGCAGACAGTTGGGCGGCTGCCAAGCGCGATAGCGCACACCGGCCACGAATTCCCCGTTCGTGCCCGTCGCGTGCAGCGGAACCCTTCGGCCATTGCAGGTGACGACGTGGCGGCGATCGACCATGCCGTTGACGAGAACCTGGAGCCGCTCGACCGACGAATCGACGTAGCGCACCGTACTGCCGGCGCCCTGTTCTTCGCCGAGAACGTGCCAGGGCTCGATGGCCTGGCGAAGTTCGAGTTGAATTCCGCGATGCTCGATGGTGCCGTAGCGCGGGAAGCGAAATTCAAAGTGCGGTGCGAGCCATTCCGCGTCGAACGGATAGCCTGCCTGCTTGATCTCGCGGATGACGTCCTCGATATCCTGGCGGACGAAGTACGGGAGCATGAACCGATCGTGAATCTCCGTGCGCCAGCGAATCTGAGGTTCGCGATAGGGCCGCGCCCAGAATCGCGCGATCAAGGAACGGAGAAGCAAGTGCTGCGTCAGGCTCATCCGCGCATGCGGAGGCATCTCGAAGGCGCGCATTTCGAGCAAGCCGAGCCGTCCCGAAGGGGAGTCCGGCGAGTAGAGCTTGTCGATGCAAAATTCCGCGCGGTGGGTATTGCCGGTTGAGTCGACCAGCAGGTGGCGGAAGATGCGATCGACGGTCCAGGGCAAGTCGGGGCCGCTATCCGGGACTTGGTCGAAGGCGATCTCGAGCTCGTAGATCTGATCGTTCCTGGCCTCGTCGGTGCGAGGCGCCTGGCTGGTGGGGCCGACGAATAGGCCGCTGAAAAGGTAGGAGAGCGACGGATGGTTGTGCCAGTAGCCGAGCAGGCTGCGCAACAGTCCGGCGTTGCGAAGCATCGGAGAATCGGCGGGAGTGGGGCCGCCAACTAAAATGTGATTGCCTCCGCCAGTGCCCGTGTGTCGCCCGTCGATCATGAATTTTTCGGTGCCCAGGCGGCTGAGCCGGGCTTCTTCGTACAGGATCGTTGTGTTCTTGACGAGTTCGTCCCACGACTTAGCCGGATTCGTGTTGACCTCGATCACGCCGGGGTCTGGAGTCACTCGGATCGTGTTCAAGCGCGAATCGCTCGGTGGGGTGTAGCCCTCGATGAGTAACGGAAGCCCTAGGCTGGCCGCGGTGTCTTCGATCGCGGCAATCAGCACGAGATAGTCTTCAAGATAGTGCTGGGGAGGCATGAAGACGCGGAGAACACCGCCGCGGACTTCCGTGCAAAGTGCGGTGCGAGCGATCCATGACGCCGACTGACCCTCGACGGGCTGCACGTCGGGGACTTGCGCTTCCGGCGGCGGGCGTCGCGCAAAGATGCGCGGCCCCAGTATTTGATCGCCGCCTTCTTGCGGAGCTCTGTCGGCGGACGCGGTGAGGACCTGTGTTTTGGTGGATTTCGCGGATAGGGACGCTCGATCCGGGAGCGGCGGGCGCTCTGCCATCGGGTCCTGGTCGAACACATGCGGATAGTCCGCCTCGCTGACCCAGGGGATCGAATCGAGCGGAAGGCGATAACCCATCGGGGAATCGCCGGGAACCAGAAACATTTGCTCGGAACGGAAAGACCACTGACTGCTGGCCCAGGTGGCGCTTCCGCCCGGTCGGTGTTTACGGCCCAGCGGCAGCGCGTAGCCGACGATGTGGCTTAAGCCTTTCTCGAATACCGCGGCGAGACGCTTGCGGTCTTCCTCGTTAGCGAGCTTGCTGTCGCCAGGAGAAACGTTGGTCGGCAGCCGCCGCTCTTTCCACAGGTAATACCAAGTGTCTTCATAGCCGGGCAGCGCGTGCTTCGGATTCACTCCCAATCGTTCGGCAAGCGCGACGATAAAGTTGAGGGAATCGGCCGCGGTCAGGCGTCCAGGCGCTTGTTCGTCTGCGATCAGCGCCACGTCCCGCCAGATCGGCTCGCCGTCTTTCCGCCAATAAAGGCCCAGCGCCCATCGGGGTAGCGATTCACCTGGATACCACTTGCTTTGTCCGTAGTGCAGCAGGCCGCCGGGAGCGAACCTGTCGTAGAGTTTGCGGATCAGGGTCGTGGCGCGCTTGTATTTGGCCGGCCCCAGCGCCGTGGAGGTCCATTCTTCGCCGTCCATGTCGTCGATGGAGACGAAGGTAGGCTCGCCTCCCATGGTCAGCCGGACGTCTTGCTTGATCAGGTCGGCGTCCACGCGGTGGCCGAGCGCTTCGATGGCGGTCCATTGGGCGTCGGTGTAGGGCTTGGTGACGCGCGGATCTTCGTGGATGCGCGTGACCGACATGCTGAACTCGAATTTGTTGGTGACCTCGGCCCTGTGCCCGTTCTGCTCGCCGAATTCGTCCGTGACGACCGACTGATCGTCCAGTGAGAAGTGGCCGTCGATCGCGGAGGCCGTGGCCGGGTCTGCTGAACAAGCCAGGGGAAGGTGCCCTTCGCCGGCCAGCAGGCCGGAGGTGGGATCGAGGCCGACCCAGCCCGCCCCGGGCAGGTACACTTCCGCCCACGCGTGCAAGTCGGTGAGATCTCGATCGGTGCCGCTGGGACCATCGAGCGATTTCACGTCGGGCGCCAGCTGGATTAAGTAGCCGGAAACGAACCGCGCTGCCAAGCCCAAGTGGCGGAATAGCTGCACCAGTAGCCACGCGCTATCGCGGCAGGAGCCGCTCTTCAGCGTGAGTGTCTCCTCGGGGGTCTGGATGCCTGGCTCCATGCGGATCAAGTACCTAATCCGGTTATGAACCTGCCGATTCAACTCCACGAGATAATCGATCGTGCGTATCTTCTGAGATCGTACTTCACGGATCAGTTCCTGCAACTTCGGTCCCGCCGGCAGCATTTCGCGGTACGGAACTAACTCGCGCAAAAGAATCGGATCGTACGGGAAGGGATACTCTTCGGCGTATTTCTCGAGAAAGAAATCGAAGGGGTTGGTGACCGTCAATTCGGCCACCAGGTCCACTTCCACGGAAAACTCCGCCGTCTTCTTGGGAAATACCAGCCGCGCCAGCCTGTTGCCGTAGGGGTCCTGTTGCCAGTTTATGAAATGTTCTCCGGGTGTAACCTTCAGAGAGTAACTAGGCACGGGAGTGCGGCAATGCGGCGCGGGATGAAGGCGCACGACGTGCGGGGACAGCCAGACGGGGCTGTTATAGTGATACCGGGTTCTGTGATTCAGTGCGACGCGTATTGCCATAGACCTCTAGCCTGCCCGTTGGCAGCGCTGCGATCAAGCGCTCTTCTGTCGGCGCACGCACCCCTCACGCCCCCAATCAGGGTGCGGTCAGGCACCCTCATGAGGACGCGCCCGGCGGCTCAAACGACGGCCCAGTCTTGTGCACACGGTTTCGCACCATAGCATAGTGGCTGGCTGGCGCGGCCATGGCACGGAAGTTTAGAAGCCTTCCATCGAAAAAATGGATAGCGGCCGTTGTGCGAGGCGCCCCGGCAAACGGCGCTTACGCCGCGCAAGTGTCTCGTTTCGTTAATGATGCCAAAAATACGCGCTCCCAGCCATACTTTTGGCTAGGTTGCGGCCTAGCCATTCGACTGATGTACAGCACCTTTGCGCGTGCCAAAGTGTCCCTGGAGGCAACAACATCATGGCAGACACATTGATCGATTTTTCGAATGAACTAGCGGGCATCGTGCAACGGCTGAGCCCGTTTGTTGTGAGTATCGCCGCTCGCAGACGTTACCCATCGAGCGGGTTGCTGTGGAGTCCAGATGTGATTGTCACGGCGGCCCATACGATTCAGCAGGACGAAGAGATTGCCGTAACTACGGCCGATGGGAAGGCTCTGGCCGCGAAGCTCGTCGGACGCGATCCGGGGACGGACCTCGCGGTTCTGAAAGCGGAGCTGCCTGCGCCGCCTGGAGTGGCACCCGGTCGCGCAGAGAAAGTGAGCGCCGGCGAGTTAGCGCTGGTGCTGGGCCGTTCCGCGCAGAGCGGAGCCAACGCGAGCCTTGGGATCATCAGCGCCACGTCCGGGCCCTGGCGAACTTGGCGGGGAGGGGAACTCGACGGCTACATTCGTTTGGACGCTCGCTTGTTTCCGCAATCGTCGGGCGGTGCCGTCATCAACATGCGGGGCGAGATCATCGGGATTGCTACGTCGGCGCTCTCGCGCATCGCCGGGCTCGCCATTCCGGTTGCCACGGTCAAGCGCGTGACCGAGCAGCTGCTCGAAAAGGGCTTTGTGCCACGCGGCTTCTTGGGTATTGGGGTGCAGTCTGTACCGCTATCCGCTGAGCTGCAAAAAAAACTCGCGATTCCGAATCAAAGCGGCTTGATGGCCCTGGCCGTCGAATCCGGTGGCCCTGCGGAAAAGGCCGGACTTTTGATCGGTGATATCGTGATCGGATTGGGCGATGTTCGGGCCGAGCAAACCAGCGATCTTCAGACCTATTCCGCATCAGGAGTAATCGGGCAATCGCTGAAGATCCGATTCATTCGTGGTGGCGAATTGAAGGAGTCGACGCTCACCGTTGGCGAACGGCCGGGAAGGCGGAATTGAGGCG
>Ga0302326_10018731_pt1 | contig 14351 bp, 9 predicted proteins | sample Palsa_T0_3_FD_202264 | JGI IMG/M metagenome (GOLD analysis project Ga0302326, IMG submission 202264) | Peat permafrost microbial communities from Stordalen Mire near Abisko, Sweden - Palsa_T0_3 | ecosystem: Environmental > Terrestrial > Soil > Palsa > Peat permafrost | place: Sweden: Abisko... | reverse complement strand
GTTCACGCGGTATCGAGACCCGGCGTCGATCGTCTTTTCTGCCTCACACACGAATGGCGAGTGGGTTTTCCGGGTCGCCGATGACGGTGTGGGCTTCACCCCGAGCGAGAATCTGTTCGTGCCGTTCAAACGGTTTCACGACCAGAGCTTCGAAGGTACGGGCATCGGGCTCGCCACCGTGGCGCGCATCGTTCGCCGGCACGGCGGTCGCGTCTGGGCCGAGTCCAAACACGGTGCAGGATCGACATTCTCCTTCACCCTCGGCGAGGCAACCGCGCGGAGTGACCAGCCCAGAGGCGCGGCCCTGGCGGCGTCCGGAACATGAGATTCGTCGAATTTCATCTTCTGCGTCGGCGCGCAAAAGGGCGACGCAGGTCGCTTAACTCGCAACGATGATGCGGAGGGCGCGCGCGAACGCGGCGCGCTCAGTTTCGCCGCCGACCGACACGCGGACATACCGATCGAGCGGCGGTTGAGATGGTTTGCGAACGTGGATGCCCTCTCTCAACAGCGCTGCGACGGCGGCGACCGCACGCGGCGCATCGCCGAGATCGAAGAGGACGAAATTCGTCGTCGACGGGAGCGTTGGGGCGCCGAGTTCGGCCCCGAGCGCGGCGTATTCTTCGCGACCTTCCGCTACCCGCCGCACGACGTCTTCAACGAAATCCGAGTCGGCGAGCGCCGCGATCGCAGCGGCTTGCGCCGGGCGGCTAACGCCATAAAGCAATCGAACCGCATCGAGCGCCGCGATCGCGTCCGGCGTCGCGAGCGCGTATCCGACGCGCATCCCCGCGAGCCCATATTCTTTGGAGAACGTGCGCAAGCGAACGATTCGCGCGTCGATCGCGTCGAGCGGGAAGCGCTGCGCGGGCTCGAGGTAGTTCGCGTACGCTTCGTCGTGGATGAGGAGCGAATTGTCCGGCAGCGCGTCGACGAACGACAGCACGTCGTGCCAGCTATAGCTCGAACCGCTCGGGTTATCGGGGTTCGGCAAGAACACGAGCGCGCCGCCCGCGCGTTCGGCAGCTTGGGTGAAGCCCGCAAGGTCCGTGCGACCGGTGGGCAGATACGGAACGCGCGTCAACTCCGTTCCGAATCCGAGGGCGTGCATCTCGAAGGTTGGAAATGCGCCGAGCCCGGCGACCGTCGCACCGCCCGGCGGCACGAAAGCGCGCACGACCCACCCGAGGAGATCGTCGATGCCCGCGCCCGCGGTCACACACGCGCGATCGACGCCGTGGTGCGCTGCGATCGCGGCACGCAGCTCTGCGCAGGAAGGGTCCCCGTAGCGAGAGACGCCGCGCGCCTCCGCTTCTAGCGCCGCGAGCGCCTTCGGACTCGGGCCGAACGGCGATTCGTTGCTGCCGAGGCGTACGAGCCCCTCGATGCCGGCGCTGCGCGCGAGCTCCTCGGGACCGACGAGCGCCGCATGAGCGACGCCTTGGCTGATGCCGATCGGGCGCAGCGGAAACTTCACTACTGGTCCCGGAACCACACGATCTGCTCGGTCGTCGCGAGCAGTGCGCCGGCGCGGCTCCACAGCTGCGCCGTTGCGTCGAAAAACCCGCGCGCCGCGCGCCGCATGCGCGTCGCGTTCAAGACGAAGTCCGTCCCGACGGCGTCGAGCTCGGCCTCGTCGGCGAAGAAAAACACGTTGAGCGTCACGCTCGAGACCGGAACGACGCGCTTGAGGCGCATGAAGATTTGCGGTACGCCCGCATCGCAGAGCGCGGCAAGCGTCTCAAAGTCGAAGATCGTGGTGTCGACCGCACGCATGTAGGTCACGGTGGCTCCGTCGATCAGGCTCGGGAATATCTTGTGTGCGCCGAAGCGCATGTCGAGCTTCTGCATGAACGGCAGGAGGCGCGGCGGAGCGAAGCGCGTCCAGCCGTCCGGCGCCTCGACCTCGGGCATGCTGACCTCGACGAATCCCGCCGTTTCGCGTCGCCGCGCCGTCACGACCGTCGCGAACGCGCAGAGCACGTCCGCTTCGTTTTGCAGCTGCGTGAGTTCCGCGGACCAGAACGTCGTCGAGCGATTGTGCCGCAACTGGCGCAGACGCACCACGAACGCTCCCGGTTCCATCGCGCCTGCAAAATTGAGCGAGAGCGACAACGGTGTTCCGATCGTTTCTGCCTCAGAGAGCACGGCGTGCATCAACACGGCGGCGATCCAGCCCCCGAACGGCCCGATCAGATTCCAATACGCCGGATCGGTTTGTCCGGAATACGTTCCTTCGCCCGTCCGTACGAGCTGCGCGTTATCGTAGAGCCCCATGTTGCTTCGGCTTGTACGCCCACGTTGCGTCTCCATTTGCGCGCGAGGAGAGCGGCGCCGTTTTGGGTACGGTAGCCGCATGAGTAGCACTGCTGCCTCTCAGCGCCGTCTCGGCGCGCTCGAGGTTTCATCGATGGGCCTGGGCTGCATGGGCATGTCCTTTGCGTACGGCACGCCCGACGACACCGAATCGATCGCAACGATCCATCGTGCCCTCGAACTCGGCATCACCTTCCTCGACACGGCCGAAGTCTACGGCCCCTATACGAACGAGGAACTCGTCGGCCGCGCGATCGCGGGCCGCCGCGAACGCATCGTCATCGCCACGAAATTCGGTTTCAGAATCGATCCCGCGAGCGCCCGTGCCATCGCCGGGGTCGACGGCAGCCCCGCCAACGTTCATCGCGCGGCCGATGCGTCGCTCGAGCGCCTCGGCGTCGAGGTCATCGACCTGTTCTACCAACATCGACGCGATCCGAACGTTCCGATCGAAGAGACGGTCGGCGCGATGGCCGAACTCGTGACCGCCGGCAAAGTGCGGCACCTCGGCCTGTCGGAAGTCGGCCCCGATACGATCCGCCGCGCGCACGCCGTCCACCCGATCGCCGCGGTCCAAAGCGAGTACTCGCTTTGGGAGCGCGGCATCGAAGAGCGCGTTATCCCGACCTTGCGCGAGCTCGGCATCGGGCTCGTCCCATACAGCCCGCTCGGACGCGGCTTCCTGACCGGCGCCGTCGGCGCTGCTTCGGAACTACCCGAAAGCGATTACCGTCGCCGGGACCCGCGCTTCACCGATGACAACGCCGCGCGTAACGCTGCCTCGGTCGCTATCGTCAAAGAGGTGGCGACGAAACACGCCGCCACGCCGGCCCAAGTCGCACTCGCGTGGGTGCTCGCCCAAGGCGACAACGTCGTCCCCATCCCCGGCACCAAACGCGTTCACTATCTCGAGGAAAACGCCGCCGCCCGCGACCTCACCCTCGACCCGGACGATCTCACCAAACTCGGCGCCATCTCCGAACAAACCGCAGGCCCGCGCTACACCGCGGAAATGATGGCCCTCGTCGAGCGTTAGCGCGCGAACAGCGTGTTGGGCGCGGTCGAAAGGTCGCGGACCCAGCGTTCGACGGCTTCGGTTTCGCGCGGGAGGCTGTCGCTGAGGATGCGGCATCCGGTTGGGGTGATCAGGACGTCGTCTTCGATACGGACGCCGATGCCGCGATAACGCTCGGGAACGGTCCGGTCGTCCGGCTGGAAGTAGAGGCCGGGCTCGACGGTGAGGACCATGCCCGCTTCGAGCTTGCCGAACCGGTACGTTTCCTTACGGGCCTGCGCGCAGTCGTGGACGTCGAGTCCGAGCATGTGACTTACGTTGTGCAGCGAGTAGCGTTTGTAAAACAGATTCGTTTCGAGGAGCGCCTCTTCGGCGGACATCGGCAGGATGCCGAGGCGCTCGAGGCCGTGCGCGAGCACGTGCATGGCGGCGACGTTCGGCGCCAGGAAATCGTTGCCGGGAACGCATGCGGCAAAGCCCGCGTTTTGCGCTTCGAGGACGAGGTCGTAAATCTCGCGCTGTTCTTTCGAGAAGCGGCCCGAAATCGGAACCGTTCGCGTGATGTCGGCGGTGTAGAGCGTGTGGGTTTCGACGCCCGCGTCGAGCAAGAGCAGATCGCCCGTTCGGATCGCGCCGTCGTTTGAGGTCCAATGCAAGATGCACGCGTGGCTGCCCGATGCGGCGATCGTCCCGTAACCGACGTCGTTGCCTTCGACCCGCGCACGCAAATTGAACACGCCTTCGACGTAGCGCTCCGTCTTCGAACCGGGGAGCGCACGCAACACGTCCTCGAACCCGCGATGCGTCGACGCGATCGCTTTTTCGAGCTCGGCGATCTCGAGGTCGTCTTTGATCAGACGCATCTCCGAGAGGAAGCTTGCGAGCTCGGCATCCCGTTCCTGCGATGCCGGAACGCGCACATCGAGGCTCGGGTCGATGCCGCGCACGACGCGGATCGGATGCGGACCATCGGCGAGCGCAGCTAGCGACGTCTCAAGATCGGGTAAGCCCTGCGTGGCAATCCCGAATCGCGCCGCACTCTCCTCGACGCCGAGGCGCGGCCCAACCCAGAGTTCGCCGTTGACGCGATCGGTAAAGAACGCCGCGTCGGTTTTGCCGGGATTCGGCTCGACGTAAAGGCGGGCATCGTGTCCGCCGGCGGCGCGCGGAACGAGTACGAGCACCGTGTCCGGTTCCAGCGCTCCGGTGAGATAGTAGAAATCCGTACCCGGGCGGAAGCGGTAGTGGGTGTCGTTTGCCCGCACTTTTTGGCGGCCGGTTCCGACGATCAACACTTCGTTCGGGAAGCGTTCCGACAGCGCGTGGCGGCGCGCCGCGAAGTGCTCGATGCCCGCAACCGGCGTCCCAAGCGCGGGGCGAGGCTCCCACTCCGTGACCATGAAGTCGAGCAGCGCCTGGGGCGGCCCCTCGTCATGGCCGGCCGTCGCCGGGACCTCAACCGGGAGCGCCTCAGGCATCTTCGCTTTTACGTCGAGCATGGGCCGATAGGTTCGACGCGAAGCCGCGCGAGGCTTGCTCGCGCGCGGGCGTTTCCCGTTACGGCAAGCTCAGCGGGCGATAGCGGATGCGATGCGGCCGCGCGGCCTCTTCACCCAGGCGCTCGCGCTTGTTCGCCTCGTACTCTTCGTAGTTGCCTTCGAAGAAATAGACGCGCGAGTCGCCTTCGAAGGCGAGGATGTGGGTCGCAATGCGATCCAGGAACCAGCGGTCGTGGCTGATGACCAGCACCGTCCCGGCGAACTCGCCGAGCGCGTCTTCGAGCGCGCGCAGCGTCTCGACGTCGAGATCGTTTGAAGGCTCGTCGAGCAGCAGCACGTTGCCGCCGTCCAGGAGCGTCTTTGCGAGGTGGAGCCGTCCACGCTCGCCGCCGGAAAGGTTCCCGACCTTCTTCTGCTGGTCGCCGCCCTTGAAGTTGAAGCGCCCGAGATACGCCCGCGACGCCATCTCGAACTTGCCTACCATGACGATGTCGCGGCCGCCCGTGATCTCGTCGAACACCGTCTTGTCGCCTTGCAATGCCTCGCGGCTCTGATCGACGACGGCGAGCTTCACGGTCGGCCCCACGAAGATTTCGCCCGCGTCCGGCAACTCTTTGCCCGCGATCATCCGAAAGAGTGTCGTCTTGCCCGCACCGTTGGGACCGATGATACCGACGATCGCGCCCGCCGGAATCTTGAAGTTTACGTCGTCCATCAAGAGCCGGTCGCCGTATGCCTTACGCACGCCCGCAAATTCGATGACGCGATCGCCGAGCCGCTCGGCAACGGGTATGAAGATCTCTTGCGTTTCGTTGCGCTTCTGGTATTCGTAGCTCGAGAGTTCCTCGAAGCGTGCGATGCGGCTCTTGCTCTTCGCGTGCCGCCCCTTCGCACTCGAACGAACCCATTCGAGCTCTTTCTTGAGCGCTTTTTGACGCGCCGATTCAGTCGCTTCTTCTTGCGCGAGCCGCTGCTGCTTCTGATCGAGCCAGGAACTATAATTGCCCTTCCACGGAATTCCACGACCCCGGTCGAGTTCGAGGATCCATTCCGCAGCGTTGTCGAGGAAATAGCGATCGTGCGTCACCGCCACGACGGTGCCCGGAAAGCGCTGCAAGAAATGCTCGAGCCACTCGACGCTCTCCGCATCGAGGTGATTGGTCGGCTCGTCGAGCAGCAACATGTCCGGCTTCGAGAGGAGCAGGCGGCACAGCGCGACGCGGCGCTTTTCTCCGCCGGAAAGCGGACCGATCTTCGCGTCCCACGGCGGAAGGCGTAGCGCGTCGGCAGCGACCTCGAGCTGTTGCTCGACGCTGTCGCCGTCTTGCGAGAACAGCACGGCTTCCAGCTTGGCCTGCTCCGTTGCGAGCGCGTCGAAATCCGCATCGGCATCGCCGTACGCGGCGTAAATCGCATCGAGCCGCTTGCGCGCGGCGATCACTTCGCCGAGCCCTTCTTCTACGGTTTCGCGCACGGTTTTTTCGGGATCGAGCTTCGGCTCTTGCTCGAGGTACCCGATCGTGAGGTTTGCCATCGGCCGTGCCTCGCCGTCGATCTCCGTATCGATCCCCGCCATGATTCGCAAGATCGTCGACTTCCCCGCGCCGTTGAGGCCGAGAATGCCGATCTTTGCCCCCGGAAAGAAGCTGAGTGAAATGTCCTTGAGGATCTGGCGCTTTGGCGGGACGGTCTTCCCGACCCGGCTCATGGTGTAAACGTACTGCATCGCCGCCGGTCCTTCGCGCCCACTCCGTCACGACCTCGGCTCAGCGTGACAAGGGGCTACTCGGTGACGACCTCCGCTTCGAAACCACGTTCATTGATGGCGGTCATGATGCCCGCGAGATCCTCGGGACGTTCGACTTCGACCGTGACGTCGAGTTCCGCGTGTTTGGCGGACAAGCTGCCGAAAACGCGGTGGTGCGCGATGTCGAGCACGTTTGCGCCGCGTTCGCTGATGGCGAAGGCGACCGTTGCAAGCTCGCCCGGCTTGTCGACCATGTGCACGCGAATGCGCGCAACCCGGCCCGAGCGCATGCGGTGGCGCACGATGACGGCGGCCAGCATGCCGAGATCGATGTTCCCGCCGCAGAGGATCGTGCCGACGCGCTTGCCCGCAAAGCGCTCCGGATATTCGAGCAGCGCCGCGACACCCGCAGCTCCCGCGCCCTCGACGACGAGCTTCTCGTCTTCGAGCAAACGCGCGATGCTCGTTTCGATCGCCGACTCCGACACGAGCAGCACGTCGCTGACGCCGCGACGAATGTACTCCATGGTCAGCGTTCCGGGAACCTTGACCGCGATGCCCTCGGCAATCGTGGGACCACCGGCCGGGATCGGACCTCCGCCCAGTGCCCCCGCAACGCCCGCGTAGAACGCCGACTGCACGCCGATCACTTCGGTCGCCATGCCGGCAGCCGCAACGGCAAGCGTTGCGCCGGAGATCAACCCTCCGCCTCCGACCGGAACGATCAACACGTCTATCGGTTGGGCTGCGTCTTCGAGAAGCTCGAGCGACGCCGTGCCTTGGCCTGCGATGACGTTGGCGTCATCGTAGGGATGAACGACGGTTGCGCCGCTCTGCGCCGCAAGCTCGCGCGCATGCGCCGCAGCCTCGTCGAAGTTCTCACCGTGCAGCACCACGTTCGCACCGAAATCGCGCGTCCGCCGCACCTTCAGGAACGGCGTCGTTGCGGGCATCACGACCGTCGTGCGCAAGCCGAGTCGCGCACCGTGATACGCGACCGCCTGACCGTGGTTGCCGGCCGACATCGTAATCACGCCGCGTTCGCGCTGTTCCGGCGTCAACATTAACATCGCGTTGAGCGCGCCGCGCTCTTTATACGAGCCCGTCGTTTGCCGGTTCTCGACTTTGAGGAACACTTCGGCGCCGGATGCGGCCGAGAGGGTCCTCGAGCGGGCGGTCGGAGTATGACGGACTCCGCTCTCGATCCGCGCGGCAGCGGCGCGCACGGGGTCGGAAATTGGATCAGCAACGTTCACGGGCAATCCGCATTGCCTCGGCCCCGCACCGCGTCCTGCCGCAAGCTCAAGGAAGGCGACGCTTCGCGCCTTAACGGCCATTTGGTTCGGCGCTTGGGGGGATTGGGGGGGCTTCGCCGCCCCGATTTTTAGAAAGGACCGGTGTTCATGCGCGATCGGCTCGGCGAACTTACCATCCGTGGACTGCTGCTGGGCGGTGCGATCACACTCGTCTTCACCGCGGCCAACGTGTACCTCGGGCTCAAGGTGGGCCTGACGTTCGCCTCATCGATTCCGGCAGCGGTCATCTCGATGGCGATCCTGCGCATGCTGCGGCAAGGGACGATTCAAGAAAACAACATCGTCCAGACCGTCGCGTCCGCCGCCGGTACGTTGTCGTCGATCATCTTCGTGCTCCCGGGTTTGGTGATGGTCGGTTGGTGGACGAACTTTCCGTTTTGGGAGACCTTCGGCATTTGCGCGGTCGGCGGAATCCTCGGCGTGATGTATTCGGTGCCGCTGCGCCGCGCGATGGTAACGACGTCGGACCTTCCGTATCCCGAGGGAGTGGCGGCCGCCGAAGTCTTGATCGTCGGCGCGGGTTCGCGCAGCGAAGAGACCGCGGGCGAAAATCGTACCGGGTTGTTGACGGTCGTCGTCGGGTCGATCGCGTCCGCGGGTTTCGCGCTCGTCGTCGCGACGCGGCTCTTCATCGACGAGATCGATACGTTTTTTCGCGTCGGCCCGGCGTCGACCGGAATGGGGATCGCGCTTTCCCTCGCGCTCCTCGGAGCGGGGCACCTGATCGGACTCTCGGTTGGTCTCGCGATGTTGTTCGGCTTGTTCATCGCTTGGGGCATCGCGACGCCGGTGCTCACGGTGTTGCATCCGATTGCGGGCACGGCCGCCGAGGTCGCGAACGGCGTCTGGCGCCATCAGGTGCGCTTCATCGGCGCGGGCGCGATCGGCGCCTCGTCGCTGTGGGCGCTGGGCCGTCTAGCGCGTCCGGTGACCATGGGCGTCATCTCGTCGCTCGCCGCATCGCGACGCCTCGCGCAGGGCGACACGGAGTCGGTGCCGCGGATCGAACGCGACATTCCGATCGGCACGGTCGCGGTCATCAGCGTCGCGTGCCTCGTGCCGCTGGCGGTCCTGAGCGTCGTCTTCCTCGCCGACGGCGCGCTCGCATCGAGCACTGTGATCTTGACCATCGGCGCGATCGTCTACGTCGTCTTCGCGGGATTTCTCGTCGCGGCTGCGTGTGGGTACATGGCCGGGCTCATCGGCTCGTCGAACAGCCCCGTCTCCGGGCTTGCGATCCTCACCGTGCTCGGCGCGTCGCTGTTGCTGGTCACGCTCGTGAAGAGCACGAACGCGGCGGCGGCCCCAACCATGGTCGCGTACGCGCTCTTCGTCACGGCCGTAGTACTATGCGTCGCGACGATCGCTAACGATAACCTGCAAGACCTCAAGACGGGTCAACTCGTCGACGCAACGCCATGGAAACAGCAGGTCGCGCTCATCATCGGCGTCATCTTCGGCTCGCTCGTCATACCGCCGATCCTCGACCTGATCAACCACGCCTACGGCTTCGCCGGAGCACCCGTGATGCACGGTGCCGCCGCGGCGATCTCCGCGCAACCCCTTCCGGCGCCGCAAGCGACGTTGATCTCCACGCTCGCCAAGGGCGTCATCTCGGGCGATATCCCGTGGAACCTCATCGGCATCGGCGCGCTCGTGGGCCTTGCGATCGTCGCGCTCGACGAGATCTTGCGGCTGCGAAAACTCGCCCTTCCGCCGCTCGCGGTTGGCCTCGGGATCTACCTGCCGGCCGGAACGATTCTTCCGGTGGTACTCGGCGCCGTGCTCGGTCATTTCTACAACCAGCGCGCCAAAAAAGCCGCAAACGCCGAGGGTGCGCAGCGCCTGGGCATTCTGCTCGCATCCGGTCTCATCGTCGGAGAGAGTCTCTTTGGGGTGCTGCTCGCGGGGATCATCGTGGCCACCAGCAAGGGAACGCCGCTCGCCGTGGTCGGCGACTCGTTCGGTCCCGCGTCCAACGTCTTGGGCGGCCTTGCGTTTGCCGCGGTCGTCGCCGGTCTTTACGCCTGGATCGACCGGTTAGGCCGAAAGGTCGCCTAGCCCGGCAAGCGCGGTAAAATCCGGCAATTGGCTGCCGATAGTGATGAAGATCACACCTTATTTTAAGAGGACGTGCATCACATCATTCGGCGTTGAGGAGATAACTTAACCAAGTGTCAACACACTCGGTCGAAATTCATTATAGACTTCGACTGGGGTCGACGACTGGAGCCAATGGACTGGAATACCCTCCCCGATCTGCTCGCGCTGACGGCGCTCGTCGCCGTCTTTGCTTCGCTATTGCCGCGAAAACCCGATAGCGATCTGCGGCTGTGGCTGGTCGGTTGGGCGCTCATCGTCGTCCACTTCGCCGCCAAATTCTCGGATGCGTCGGGCACGAAGATCGTACCGACTCTGCTAACGATCGGCACGCTTCAGCTCGCGGGCCTCGCCTTCATGTGGGCGGCCGTCTCGCGGAGCATTTCGCGCGACGGGTTTATCGGCTTTTGTTCGCTCGCTCTTCCGCAACTCGGGTATATGGTGCTGGGCGTTTTCAACGTCACCGCTCCCGGTCCGTATCTCGCGGACGCCATCGCCATCGTCGTGCTGCCGGCCATCGTCTTCACGCGGGTCATCCGCACGAACTCGACCGATCGCACGCTCGCGACGCTCGCGTGCTTCGTGCTCGGTCTCTCACTGCTCGTCGTCATTCGCTTCGATAGCTCGCCCTCGGACGGCATCGACAACATCCTCACGTGGCTGTTCCTCGGCGCCGGAGCGCTCGTCTGGCGACGCTACCGCCGCACGACCGCGGGCGTACTGACGATGGTCGGCGGCTTTATCGCTTGGGGTCTCGTCTTTCCGGCCGGCGATGCGTTGGCAGCCTGGGCGCCGCACCTGCACATCGACGACGCTGCGTACAACATTCCGAAATACATCGTCGCGCTCGGCGTCATCTTGACGATGCTTGAAGAGCAGATGGAGCGCACGACGTACTTCGCGCTGCACGACGACCTGACGGGTTTGCCCAACCGGCGCCTGCTCGAAGATCGTTTGGAAGGAGCCTTGGCTCGGGCGCGGCGGAGCGGGACGAAAGTTGCGATGCTCGCCATCGACCTCGATCGCTTCAAGGCCGTCAACGACTCGTTCGGGCACCACGCCGGCGACGAGTTCTTGCGCACGATCGCGCAGCGATTCGCACGCCGCGTACGCAAGACCGACACGTGCGCGCGCCTCGGTGGTGACGAGTTCCTCGTGGTCGCGGACCGCATCGAGAATCGTGGCGACGCCGAACGGCTCGCGTGCGAACTCCTCGCGACGCTCGACGATCCGATTCGCCTGCGCGGGCAGGACGTGTACGCGGGCGCGAGCATCGGAATCGCCGTATTCCCCGACGACGGCGCCGATTCCGAAACGCTGCGTCACGTCTCGGACGATGCAATGTATCGCACGAAGCACGCGAACCGGCGCGGCCTACCCGAAACCCGCGCAGCCGGTTAGACGACGACCGCTTGCCGCAACACGCCCGGAGTCGCCAACAGATTACGCCCTGGATGCTGCTGCTTGCGGCAGCCGTCGTGTTGCCGATCTTGCTGTTGCTCGGATCGTCGGTGCGCGACGTCAGCAACAAGATTCGGGTTGGGCATGGCGAGCAAGCGGGCTTGGCGTACGTACTCGCGCTCCAAACACTCTTGCGCGACGCATCGGCTTCGGGTTCGTGCGCGGGCGATCGCGTCACGACGACCGCTCGGATCGACAAGGACATCGCGGCGATCGACTCGCTCGAACGCACCTATCGCTTCGGCGGCGAAGAATGGCACTCGGCCGTTGCCGCATCGCGCGGGGGTCGTAGCGGCGACCTCGTCGGTGCGATCGCTGCTCTCTTTCCGCTCGTCTCGGATCGCAGCGGGTTAACGTACGATCCCGACTCTGCAGGCATCGATCTGGCAGACGCCCTGACCTACCGGCTGCCGGTCGCGATCGACCAATTCCAACGCGCGCGCGGGCTGCTCTGCTCGCGCGGCGCCGCGAGCGTGGCAGCCAGGCTCCAACTTTCGCAGCGAGCCGGCCACGCCGAGGGGTATTTGGACGACGGGTTGAGCGAAGCCATCGAAGCGATAAGTATCGCACCGGCATTGCCGGCGGCGGTCGCCGCGAACGGCTCGCGCGCGCAAACCGTCACTTCGCAGGCACTCGCGGCGTTCGCAGCGTTTGCAACCGAGCCGTCCGCGCCCGCACGAGCACGCGCCTCGGCGGCAGCCGGCGCCGGCATCGGTGATCTCTACGGGCTCGTCGCGGAGATCCGTCCGGCGCTGGGCGGCATGGTAGAGCGCCGCGTCGACGAGCTCGAGTACGAGCGCAATCTCCAAGTCGTTCTCGGCACGATCGCGATCGTCGCAGCCGGTCTCATCGTTATCTTCGGTATGCGCACGGCGATGCAGCGCGCCGAACTCGCGCGCATCCGGCGCTCGGCCCTCGAGTTTCAATATCACGCGACTCACGACGCCCTGACCGGACTGCCCAATCGCGCCGCGTTGCTTGCAAAGGTCGACGTCGCGCTCGACCGCGTGCGACTCGAGCGAGGCGCCGTAGCCGTGCTCTTCATCGACCTCGACAATTTCAAACTCGTCAACGACAGTTTGGGCCACGCCGCGGGCGACAACGTGCTCTGTATCGTCGCACAGCGGTTGCGCGCGATTTGCGCGACCGAAGAGGATCTGTCGGCTGCGCGATTCGGCGGCGACGAGTTCGCGATGCTGCTGCTCGAGCCGGAAGCAGCGCGGGTCAACCGCCGCATCGAAGCGATCGTGGCGAGGATTTCGAGCGCGCTTGCCGAGCCGGTCAACATCACCGTGCCGTACGAGCAGCGAGTGGTCATCACCGCGAGCGTCGGCGTGACGATGTTCGACAGCTCGCCCGGAAAGGATCGCAGCGCCGCCGACCTCTTACGCGAAGCCGACGCTGCGATGTACGAAGCCAAGGCCGGCGGTCGCGCGCAATCGGCAACGTTCGGCCCCGCGATGCGCGAGCGCGCGATTCGCAAGCTGCAGCTTACGACGGACCTGCGCGGCCCGGGCGACCGCGGCGAACTCGCGCTCGAGTTCCAGCCGTTCGTACGGCTCCTCGACGATGTGCCGATCGGTTCGGAAGCTTTGCTGCGCTGGAATCACCCCGTTCTCGGAATGCTTGCGCCCGGGAGCTTCCTTCCGCTCGCCCAAGAAACGGGCGCGATCGTGCAAATCGGACGCTGGGTATTCGGCGAGGCACTGCGCCAGTTTGCCGCGGGGACTACGCCCCCCGGCGCGATTCACGTTAACGTGTCGGCACGTGAGTTGCTCGAGACGTCGCTGCGCGGCGAGATCGAAGCGCTCCTGGATCGCTACGAAATCGAACCGGCGCGGCTCGCCATCGAAGTCGTCGAAGGGTCGCTGATCCGCTCGGGCGATCGCGCCGAAGCGATGTTGCGCCGGCTGCGTGCCATGGGCGCGAAGATTTGGATCGACGACTTCGGCGTCGAGTACTCGTCGCTGCGCTACCTCCACCGGCTCCCGATCGACGGCGTCAAGATCGATCGCTCGTTCGTCACCGGCGCCGACGGTTCGCTTGCATCGCCCTCGATCGTGCGCTTGATCATCGAGTTGGCGCGTTCGCTCGAACTCTCGGTCGTCGCGGAAGGCATTCAAACCGCCGTGCAACGCGACTCGCTGATCGAGCTCGGTTGCATGCACGGGCAAGGCTTCCTCTTCAACGATGGTCCGCCAAATTACAAGGCGCGCCGTGCCGGCGCGGAATCGTATCTGCCGCTGCGTTAGGCTTCGCGCGCGACGATCAGTTTCGTTTCGTGTCCCGCGAGGATCGCGTCCGGTGCTTCATCCCAGGTTACGACGCGCGACGTAACCACCTCGGGGCGCAGGCGGCCCGAAGCGATCAGATCGAGCACCTTGGGGATCGCGGGCCGCGCGTTCGCGCGCCCCGTCTCGAACCGCATACCTTTGAAATACATTTTGTACAGCGGCAGCGGAGTCGTTTCACCAAAGTACATCGCCGCAGAGACGCACGTTCCCGCAACCGCGGTCGAGGCGATCGCGGCATGCAGCCGGTCGATCGCGCCGCTCACGTCGACGACAAGGGGATAGCGCGGCACGATCTTCTCGGGAAGGCGCTCGAGCGGGTGTGCTCCCATCTCGGCGGCACGCGCCCGGCGGCCCGGATCGGAATCGAAATACTCGACGCGTGAGGCTCCGAGCGCGACCGCGCTTGCAACCGCGTACAACGCAACGCTCGCACCGAAGCCTCCGATGACGAGCACCTCGCTGCCGGGATGCTCTTCCAGAAAGGGCGCGACGCAGCGGTAACCGTCGACGACGTTGTCGGACAGGCTGGCAACATCGACCGGCGAGATGTTGTCGGGCACGCGCACGAGCATCGCGTCGGCAAACGGGACGAGTGCGAGATCG
>Ga0302326_10018729_pt1 | contig 14352 bp, 8 predicted proteins | sample Palsa_T0_3_FD_202264 | JGI IMG/M metagenome (GOLD analysis project Ga0302326, IMG submission 202264) | Peat permafrost microbial communities from Stordalen Mire near Abisko, Sweden - Palsa_T0_3 | ecosystem: Environmental > Terrestrial > Soil > Palsa > Peat permafrost | place: Sweden: Abisko... | reverse complement strand
GATCCCCGCGACATCGAACGCATTTGGGCCGACCTATACCGGACATTCGATTTCCAGATCGCCGGCGGCACTGAAATGCGAGTGCTGAGCGCATTGGATCTCGCCCTGTGGGACTTGCTGGGAAAGTCGCTGAATGCCCCGGTGTACCGGCTGATCGGCGGCAAAGCCAATCCACAGGTCCGCCTCTACAACACCTGCTTTCCCTACAAGTACGATTTCAATCGCGAGCCGGAAAAGATCATGCGCGAGCTGATCGACACCCGTGGCATCAAAGCGATCAAGATCTGGCCCTTCGATGGCGCCGCCTTACGCAACAAAAACGAGTACATTACCTGGCACGATATCGACGAGGCACTGGTCCCGGTAAGAAAGCTGCGCGATACCTTCGGCGACGAGATCGAGATTGCCATCGAGTTTCACGCCCAGTGGAATCTGACTTCCGCCATCCGCATAGCCCATGCTCTCGAACCCTACAAGCCGATGTGGCTGGAAGATATGCTCATGCCCGGCAACTTCGACCAATATCACCAGCTTGCGATTGCAACCTCTTTGCCGCTCACGGTCGGGGAACGCATGGCGGGCAAGATGCAGTTTGAGCGGCTACTGGAGTCGCGGACTCCAAAGTACGTGATGTTCGATGTCACCTGGTGCGGCGGCCTGACCGAAGCACGCAAGATAGCCGCGCTTGCCGACGCCCAGGAGTTGCCCATTGCGCCGCATACGGCGGGAGGTCCGCTCCTGTTCTACGCGTCCACGCATCTCACCACCGCGTCACCCAACGTATGGATCCAGGAAAGCTGCCAGAGATTTTACGAACACGACTGGCCGCTCATGCTGGAAAATCCCATCGCTCCGAAAGACGGCTTCATTCAGGTCCCGGAGGAAAGCGGCTTCGGCATGCGGATCAAGCCCGAAGCCTGGAACCATCCCGCATCGATTCACGCAGTCACAGACCACGCCTCGAATCCATAAAACTCACCGGAGGACAAACATGGGCCGAGTTGTCGCGGTGTTACTCATCTTCACGCTCAACGCTGGTTTGACCGCCGAGCCGGCCGGCCCTGTGATCACCGGCTTTACCGCTCAAAGTGAGCCCGCCGAAGTGAGCTGGGAGCAGCGTTTCAAGCAACTGCCGGATCCGCAGCGCATGAAGGACAACATGCAGCGGCTCAGCGCGCGTCCTCATCATGTCGGTTCACCCTACGACAAAGAGAACGCCGAGTGGATCCTGGCGCAATATAAGCAGTGGGGATGGGATGCCCACATCGAAGAATTTCAGGTTCTCTTTCCGACGCCAAAGCTGCGTCTCCTGGAAATGATCGCGCCCACGAAATTCACCGCCAAACTTGAAGAGCCCGCGGAATCTGTCGATCCCACGTCGAAGCAAAAAGACCAGCAATTACCCACCTACAACGCCTACTCTCCCGACGGAGACGTGACCGCGCCGCTGGTCTACGTGAACTATGGCCTGGTTGCCGATTACGAAGAGCTTGCCCGCAACGGCGTCTCCGTCAAAGGAGCCATCGTCATTGCCCGCTATGGAGAATCCTGGCGGGGCATCAAGCCGAAACTTGCTGCAGAGCACGGCGCCATTGGATGCATCATCTACTCCGATCCCGCCGAGGACGGCTACACCAAGCAAGTACCTTTTCCTCAGGGGCCCATGCGCCCGCCAGAGGGAGCACAGCGGGGCAGCGTGCTGGACGCGCCGCTCTATCCGGGGGACCCCCTTACTCCCGGAATCGCAGCGACCAAAGATGCCAAGCGACTCCGATGGCAGGATGCCCCATCGATTGCCAAGGTACCGGTTCTGCCTATTTCCTACGCGGACGCGCAGCCGCTGCTTGCAGCGTTGGAGGGCCCCATTGCGCCGCCGAATTGGCGCGGAGCGCTGCCCATCACCTATCGTCTGGGGCCCGGGCCGGCCAAGGTTCATTTGCAGCTTGCTTTCAACTGGGACCTCAAACCGGTGTACGACGTGATCGCCACCATGCGCGGCTCTGGGGAGCCTGACCTCTGGGTACTGCGTGGCAACCACCATGATGCGTGGGTCAACGGCGCGGACGATCCGGTGTCTGGCCAGGTAGTGCTACTGGAGGAGGCACGAGCGCTGGGAGAACTGGCGAAGCAGGGATGGAAACCGAACCGCACCATCATTTACGCATCGTGGGATGGCGAAGAGCCCATGCTTCTCGGTTCCACCGAGTGGGTGGAACAGCACGCGGACGAGCTGCGACAGCACGCTGCCGTTTACATCAACAGCGATGCGAATGAGCGTGGTTATCTTGATGTGGAAGGGTCCCATTCGTTGCAGGCGTTGATGAATGGCGTCGCCAAGGACGTGGAAGACCCTGAATCCAAGGTCTCTGTCTTCAAACGTCAGCAAGCTCGCCTACTGCTGCACGGAACCCCCAAACAGCAGGCCGAAGCACGGAGCGGGGGCGACCTGGGCATCGGCGCGCTGGGTTCCGGTTCAGACTTCAGTGCGTTTATCGATCATTGCGGGATTGCAACCATCAATCTTGGATTTGCGGGAGAGGATCCCTCGGGCAACTACCACTCGGTCTACGATGACTTCTACTGGTACTCGCACTTTTCCGACTACGATTTCGTCTACGGTCGCGCGCTGGCGCAGGCAGCAGGCTTGACTGTGCTGCGCCTGGCCGATGCCGACGTCATGCCTTATGAGTTTGCGGGGCTTTCTCGTACGGTGGCGCAATACATTGAGGAAGTGAAAGCGTTGTTGGAGAGCCGCCGCAAGGAAGCGGAAGATATCAGGCTGAATCTAAATGAGGGTGTGTATGCGGCGGCGAATGATCCGCGAAACCCGACGGTGGCGCCGCCGGCAAGAGAAATTCCCCCATATCTGAACTTCGCCCCACTCGATAATGCCGTCGCTGCTCTGGACCAGGCAGCCGCGCACTACGACAAGGCTCTCGCAAGTGCGCAGGGCAAGACCTTGTCACCGGACCGCTTGTTGGCCATTAACCAGCAGCTGTCGCAGGCGGAGAGAAAACTCACCAGCGGGCAAGGTTTGCCACGGCGGCCTTGGATGCAGCACCTGCTCTACGCTCCCGGTTGGTACACGGGCTACAGCGCTAAGACAATGCCCGGGGTAAGAGAAGCGATTGAAGAGGGTCGCTATACCGAGGCGGAAGAGCAAGTGGTCCTGGTGGCTCATTCGCTACAGGACGAAGCTGCATGGGTTGACCAAATCTCCAAAGAACTCGCGGGCAACTGAATCTGAATTAAACTCGAAGAGAACAGCAGGTCCCTCCACTCGGCTGCGACGGCCTTTTGCTTTGTATCAGGGCACGACTTTAGTCATGCCACCCCGTGCCAAAGTGGTCAGGGCTTTACAGGCTGCGGAAAAAGTCCATTTTCGAAAAACAGCAAAAAACAAATCGCGTAAGGATGCCCAAGGAGCGATTTGTTGGCCGTCGGTGATGGTTTTGTATCCCCAATTTCGAAGGCAATTTGGCCCTATTCCGACTTTTTTCCGCAACCTGTTTAGCCCCTGCCACCGCAAAAATCTGCACGAGAATTCCAATCGAAAAGCGCAGGGGCTAAAGCCCCACTCCTTTTTGCGTCTTTACGGCACGACTAAAGTCGTGCCCTGATACAAAGTAGCTTGTCGCGTAGCGGAGTGGAGAGACCTGCTGTTCATCATCCGTGGCATCGAATCTGGATGGAAGCGCAACCCTCCCCTTTGTCATCCCGACCGGAGCGTAGCGTAGTGGAGGGATCTGCAGTTCAGCGGACCTCTCTTGGAAATATTTTTCCTCTTTTTCGGCTCATATCAGCTGTTGGTCGCGCATGGACGCCCTCACCGCAGTCAGATCCTTGCGCATCGCGTCAATCAACTGCTGTTTCGGGATGCTCAGCCTGGTTGCGCCATCCTCGGCGCCCCCCAGCCCCTGGTACTCGTAGTGAAGTTGTACCGGTCCGGAAAATCCGTTGGCCTTCACAATCGCGAAAAACCCCGCAAAATTAACCATGCCCTGCCCGATAGCGCACCAGTGGGGAACCCAGGCACCCTCCGCGCCGAGCCCAGTGTCGAACGGGTCGTGGTGGGTATTCCCGGCTTTATTCTGCTGCCAGGTAAAGTCTTTCAGCGCGATCCCGCTCATTTGCTCCTTGACCAGGCGAGAGCTATCGATCCAGCCGCCATACCCGCCTTCGACCGTAGCGTGACCGATGTCGTAATTGATGCCAATCCAGCGTGGATCAAGATCCCGAAACAGTATCCAAAGATCCCAAATAGGCGCCCCAACAAGTCCGGGCCCGGAATGCGTGTGATACATCCCGCATATCTTGTATTTCTGGTTGAGCTCGGCAAGCGCTTTCACCTGCGGCCTCACTTCGTTCAGCCTTTGGTCGATGCCCCGGTTTGCGGGATAGGTAATTCCTCCCCACCGATAGTGGCCAATCCCCAATTGGCTGGCCGTTTTCAGGATGGCTTCCGCATGGGGGCTTTGGATACCGGTAATTTCCGTCGAAATCATAGGGACGGTGAGGCCGGCACTTCGCGCAGCCGCTACCGCCGCAGGAAGATCGACCTCTACGCGCTCGGGTAAAACGTGACCCTGGGCGCGGACCGTAAAGTCAATGCCATCGAACCCGATATCCTTTGCGATCGCTGCCGCCTCAGAAGGGCTGGTCCACTGCAGGTGCTTGGAGAAGACGCAAATCTGCAGTTTTTGCGCGGGTGTATCTTGCGCTAGCGCATGCAAGGCGCCAGCTGTGGCTGCACCCACCAGCAATGTACGGCGCGACATCGTATTTTCACTCATTCGCAGCCTTCCAGACTTTAGGTAGAGTAGTATCACTGTCCAAATAACGTCGTAAAGGTGTGGTGCAAATAATGCCTGTTTCTATCAGCGGCCAGGTGGTCATCATCGTAGGGGCTTCCAGCGGAATCGGCCGCGCGGCGGCAATGCTCTTTGCGCGAGAGGGATCGAGAGTGGTCGCCGCCGCGCGGCGCGAGGATCGATTGCAGGTTCTCAAAGAGGAATTGGCGAAAGAACAACGCGAGATCACGGTGCGACGCGCCGACGCCTCAAATCCCGAAGATATGCAGCAGCTTGCCCGGGAGACACTCCAACATTTTGGCAGAGTCGACATTCTGGTCTTCGCCAGCGGGATCAATACCCGTGACCGGGCCATGGATCGCCTGACACCCGAAGTGTGGAACTCCCTGGTTGCGGTCAATCTCAACGGAGCCTTCTACGCCACCCACGCCGTTCTATCCTCCATGCGGAGCGCTCGCTCCGGCCATTTGATCTACATTTCGTCGATTAGCGGAGTGATCACAGACGTATCCGGCGCCGCGTATCAGGCGTCCAAGCGTGGGGTTCTCGGCATGGCCCATGCAATTCGCATGGAGGAGAAGCAGAACGGCATCAGGACGTCAGTAATCTGCCCCGGCCTTGTCGATACCGAATTGTTGGAACAGCGCCCGGTGAAGCCGGCTCCCGAGGTTCTGGCACAGGCCTTACAGCCCGAGGATGTTGCGGAGACGATTTTGCATGTCGCGAAATTGCCACCACGGGCCGCTATCCCAGAGTTGCACCTGATGCCAACCTTCCAGTAGCGGAGATCAGATGAATCGACGTAGTTTCATGGTCCTGTCGGCAACAGCGGCGGCCGCAGCTTCCTTGCCTGGGCACTTGTTTGCGGACGCTACGCAACCAGCCAATCTACCCTGGCACCAGAAGATCCGCCGCGCCGGCCAGGTCAACATCACGGAGCACGATCCAGCCGTGCTCAATGTCGAAGAGTGGGCCGATTACTGGGCCAGTCTCAAATGCGACGTGGTCTTCGCTTCCGTCACCGGCATTGTTGCTTTCTACCCCACCAGCGTCCCCTTCCACAAGCAGAGCAAGTTTCTCAATGGCCGGGACTTCACAGGAGACCTGGTCGCTGCCGCAAAGAAGCGCAACATGCGCGTCATCGCCCGCTTCAGCCCGGATCTCAACTGGGGCGATGCGCTGGAGGCGCACCCGGAGTGGTTTCGTCGCGACAAGAAGGGAAACCCCATCCCGGCCGCGGAAGAGTCAGCTCTCTTCAATACCTGCACCTTCACCAGCTACATGACGGAGCACATGCCGGCCATCATGCGCGAAGTGAACAGCCGCTACCAGGTTGATGGCCTCTTCACCAACGCATGGCCGACCCTGGGCAAGATGCCGGAGTGCTACTGCGATGCCTGCAAAGACCTGCCGCACTACGACACGCCGGCCTACTGGCAGAAGTACACCGACCGGGTGGTATATCTGTGGAAGATGTGGGATGCCATCGCGAAAGAGAAAAGTCCCGAAAACCTGTTCTTCGCAAACATGGGCGGCGCCATCGAATCGGGTCCCGACATGATCGCTCTCAAGAGCGTCGCGCAATGGTACAACTGCGACAACCAGGGCCGGGGTGGAGATGCAGAGCCAATCTGGGGTTGCACACTGCAGGGGCGCGTCTGCAGCGCCATCATGGATGGACACACCGCAACCAATGTGACAGCGTCCTATTCGACGGGGAAGCCCCGCTGGAGAAATATCCACAAGTCGACCCAGGAAGCGCAGATGTGGATGGACGAAACGGTCGCCAGTGGCATGGTTCCCTGGTACCACTTCATTGGTGGTGAAGATGGGCTGGGAGCCGACCGCCGATGGCAAGAGCCGGGCCGCGAGTACTTCAACTGGCTTGCCAGGCACGATCAGCATCTGACCAACAAGGCAACCATCGCGGACATAGCGGTGGTGATGGGTCAACGGACGCAGCGGTTCTATCGAAGTAGCGATCTCGGTGACCCGATGATGAACATCCACGGGATCTACCTGGCGCTGCTGGAAGGCCGATTCGTTTTCGACTTTCTCCACGAGCAAGACCTGACCACTGACAAGATCAAGAAATACAAGACCATCCTGCTGCCCAACATCGCGCTGCTGAGCGATGCGGAATGCGCCGCGCTGAAAACATTTGCGCAGGGCGGTGGATCGATCATGGCGTCCTTCGAGACCAGCCTGTACAACGAAAAGAACGAGCGGCGGAGTGACTTCGGCATTGCCGACATCTTCGGCATCCATGTAGAGGGAGAACGGCGCACACGGGTCGGCAATGGCTTCATGGGCCGTATCGAGCGCAAGCATCCGATTCTGGATGGGTTCACCGATACTGACTGGCTTCCCGGCGCGCAATGGCTCCAGCCGACTGCTCCAGTAGAGAACCCGGTCATGACCGTCATTCCACCGTATGTGAACTATCCGCCGGAGCTCGCCTATCCCCCCATTCCGAAAACCGACATGCCCGACCTGGTTGCCAAGGAGGTGGGTCAAAGCCGGTTGGTTTATTTCGCCGGAGATATCGAGCGGACCACGTGGCAATCCGGCAACACGGATTTGAGCATGTTGCTGCGTAACTCGATCCGCTGGGCCTCAAAGGGGGAGGCCCCGGTAAAGATTGAGGGGACCGGGCTGATCGAAACCTTCGCCTGGGAAACCCAGGCGGGCTATGCGCTTCATGTCCTCAACTACACCAACCCGGGTGCATTCAAGGGATGGATCCGGGAGTACTACCCGATCGGCGAGCAGCGCGTCACGATGACTATTCCACAAGAAAGACGTGTATCGCGCGTGGAGTTGCTGCGTGCCGGCAAGACCATCTCCTTCCATCAATCGGGGAGCACAATCGCATTTGTAATTCCCAGTGTTCTCGATTACGAGATAGTTGCGCTTTATTCGAAAACAGCCTGATCGCTGCGGCAGGAGCCAACATGGATTTGCAAGGGAAAGTCTGTCTTGTTACCGGAGGTACCAGCGGCATTGGCGCCGCGACCACGCTTACCTTGGCCAGAAGAGGCGCCCAGGTTGTGACCATTTCAAGGAAGGGAGCTGCGCAGATGCCGGCCGCTCTTCTTTCTGAGTTCAAGACTCATGGGGAGCGCATCCGCTTTTTTTTAGCGGATGTAGCCGATCCCGCTGCCTGCCGCCGGAGCGTAGACGAGGTCGTCAAAGATCTGGGCCGGCTTGATGTCCTGGTGCATTCGGCTGGTGGTCCTGTTCCAGGAAGCCTGGATGCAGTCACGGAAGAGAGCTGGATGAATGCTTTTGCGGTGCACGTGCACCCCATTTTTCACCTTACCCGGGCGGCAGCGCCGCATATGGATAAGCAGGGAGAGGGAGCGATCATCCTGTTGGGGTCAGCCGCCGGTATGCGTGGTTGTTTAGGCGCTGCTGCTTACGGCGTGGTGAAAGGCGCTTTACCGCACTTCGCTCGCGTGCTCGCCCGCGAACTCGCCGAGCAGCGCATCCGTGTCAACTGCGTCTCCCCTGGCGTCATTCGCACCCCCTTTCATGATTCGCTTTCCCCGGAGCAGGCAGCGAACAATATCCAGAATCGCATCCCGCTACACAAAGAAGGTAAGCCGGAGGATGTCGCCGCCCTGATCGCTACCCTGATTGAAAATGACTTTATTACCGGAGAGAATTTCGTCATCGATGGCGGTATGACCATGCGCATCGTCTAGGGTGCGGCTACGAGTTCCTCGCTCACTGGAAGCGTCCACACTAACCACGCAGCGATGAGCGGGATGATTCCAAAGAGCACAAAAGCAGGTCCAAAGGAGTATCGCTCCACCAGCCAACCAGTCACTAGGCTCAGAATCATACCTCCGAATCCTGCGCCCGTGCTGGCAAAGCCCCAAATGGAAGCGACCGCACCCTTGGGAAAGACATCACCAGGGACTGCCAACAGGTTCGCGAGTGCCCCGGTGTAACCAAAGGTTGCGATGGAAATCAAAGTGATGCATCCAGTCGCGCTTTTTACTTCTCCCACAAAGACGGCGGACGTCATCAGGGCGGAGAAGAGAAGTATGGCAATTCGCCGTGTCGTGGCTACCGTCGCTCCAAAACGCAGCAATCCGAGGAAGACGACTCCTCCCGCCAGGTTGCCGATGGCCGCGGTCAGGAAAGGAATCCAGGCCGTCTCTCCAATGCGTCGCATGGAGAAGCCGTGGACAACCTTCAAATACTGCGGGACCCAGAAGATGTAGAAGTACCAGGCAGGATCGCTGAAGACCTTCGACAAAGTGAACTGCCAAAGAAACCTCGATCGCAGCAAGGTCTTAAGCGGAAGACGTTCGGACATATCTGGTTGTCCCTGGAGCTTGAGCCCGGGATAGAAAGCGATCCATGCCGCGAGCCAGACAAGACCCAGTAAGCCAACAGCCAGAAACGCCGTCCTCCATCCCGCGCTGAGCAAAATCCATGCCAGCAGGGGAGGAGCGAGAATCGCACCGACGGATGAGCCGCTGTTGAAGATGCCCGAAGCGAGCGATCGCTGTTCGCTGGGAAACCACTCCGCGACCAACTTCACCCCGGCTGGATGGTTGCCTGCTTCTCCCATGCCCAGCAGAAATCGAAATATGCCGAGGCTCAACGCACCAGAGGAAAGGGCACACAGCATCTCTGCTGCCGACCACCATCCCATGGTCAGTGCATAGCCAATCTTGCTGCCCAGCCGGTCCAGCAGTCTGCCGGAGACGCCATTCATCAGCGTATACGCCAGCATGAACGCGGAAACGATGTAGGAATAGTGTTGTGCCGAGATGTGAAATTCTTCCAGTAGTACGGGGGCCATCACCGACAGAGTCTGCCGGTCCAGGTAATTGATGACCGTGGCTACGAACGCAAAACTCAAAACCAGCCACCTGGTTCGGTTGTCGATTAGCTGGGTCTGCGTCGCCATCGCTTGCAGTTGTATAGCAGGTTCGGGCTCAGGTTTGGGAAATCAAGTTGCAACAGAACCGAGGGTGCCCCACATCTCGCTCGTTTTTCGCGAGATGTGGGATACCACAGCTTTTGACCTGCGTATTTTGAAGCCCAAAAGGAACATCTCGTTGCGATTCGCGTTGCTTGCTGGGGATGTTTTCGTGAAAACTCCCACAAAACCGTCATCCTGAGCGGAGCGCCTAGCACATCTTTCGCAAGACAAAGCGCTGGTAGCGCGGAGTCGAAGAGCCTGTCCTGAGCGTAGCCGAAGGAACCCTGACGGTGCTTATCTTACCGATGCCGTTCGGGCCTTTTCAACCAGCGACGCCCACACCTTTCGGATCCGCCCATCAAGGGTGAACCGTCGGAAGAAGTTGCAAATTAAGAATGAGTCCCCGGAGCGTCAGCGGTCTTGTACCCCATGCCCGCAAGAACCCCGCGCATGTAGGCGAAGCTGCTAATGACGCCGGGCATCGGGTCATCCCCGTGAACCTCATATTCCAGATCGACAAATCCGTCGTATTTGATCGCAATCAAAGTTTCAAAAATCCGTCGCATAGGCATTAAGCCATCGCCAACGGCCACCTGGCTTTCCTTGGACTGGAAATCCGTAAGATCTTTAGTGTGCATGTTGAACAACCGCGGACCCACTTGCCGAATCGCGTCAACGACGTCGGTCCCGGCACGCGCAGTATGCCCGATATCGATGCAGCATCCCATGCGCGGATCCATGCTTCCGACCACCTTCAGCACATCCAGCGGCGAATGCCATATCTTATCCTCCGGACCGTGATTGTGGATGGCGAAGCGTATGTCGTACTCCTTCACAAACTTCTCAATGCGCGGGAGAGTTTCCGGCGTCGGGTCTCCAGCAACGATGACCTTGATGCCCGCGCGCTTGCAGTACTCGAACTTACTGCGGATGTCGTCGTCTTCGTTCTTGGGAAAATAAATCGCCCCCGCGGCGTGGAGTTGAATCCCGGCTGCATGGTAGTCGTCCAGCGCTTTCGCCTCAGCCGCCGGATCCATCGGAAGGTGATCCTTCACATCCTTGGCATTCAGCGCGTACACGTTGAGCTGCTTCATGTAGCCGATCAACTGCGCGCGATCGAAATTTCGAAAGGTGTAGCTGCACAAGCCCAACCGAACCGGGGAGACTGCATCACTTTCCGGCGGCTGCGCTACTGCCGGCAAGGTGTTCGAGGTGGCATAGGCTGCTGCGGCAAGAGCACCGGAGCGAACGAAGTTGCGACGGGATAGGGTCATTTCCATAATTGGTGTGTCTAGATGTGCGGCGCCCAGCCCTTTTCATACTCGCGTCCCCACATCTTCATGGCTTGCGCATCGCTCTGGATCTTGCCATCTTGCGTGTCGAGTAGCAACTCGCGGTTGACTTCCCAGGCGATGTTTGAAAGCTGGAGCATGGTGACTGACACGTTCCCAACAGCAATCGGGGCATTCAGTTTTTCTCCGTTGCGGATAGCCTCGATGAAGTTCTTGAAATGGGCGTCCGTCATCGTATCCGCGCCGCGAAGATCGGAGGACGAGGTCATCTTCCCGGTCTTGAACTCGCTGGTTTTCTTCCCGTTGAGATCGTAAATCTCATAGCCATCGCGATCCACGACGACGGTGCCGGTAGTCCCCATAATCGCCGCACCGCGGTCGCGACCATAGAACTTCATTCCCTGGCAGCTCTTCCCCTCCCACGAAATCATTTTGTCCGGGTAGGCAAAGCTGGTCACCAGCGTGTCGTAGAACTGCCAATCATCCTTGAACTGATACCGCCCTCCGGTAGAAGTAATCCGCTGGGGATAGTCGACATCGAGCGCCCAACGGCAAACATCCACCTCGTGGGTTCCGTTGTTGAGCGCTTCGCCGGTGCCGTAGGTTCTGAACCAGTGCCAGTTATAAGGCTGGATGTTGTCGGTATACGCTCGGCGAGGCGCCGGCCCCTGCCACAATTCCCAATCGAGCTGGGGCGGTACAGGTGCCGGCTTGCCGAACCCAATCGTCTTTCTCGTGTTGGAATACCAAGCCTTGGCGTAGTAAGCGCGGCCAATCAGGCCGTCGTGGATCTTACCAACGATCTCGATGGTGTGGGGCGAGGAGCGCTGTTGAGTGCCCATTTGCACCACCTTGGCGTACTTCTTCTGCGCCTCAACCAGCAGTGCTCCCTCAGCGGGGTTGTGGCTGCAGGGCTTTTCTACATAGACATGCTTACCAGCTTGCAATCCGTCGATGGCCATCGGGGTGTGCCAGTGGTCAGGGCTGGCGATGCTGATCGCGTCCACATCCTTTTGCGCCAGGATCTTACGAAAATCCTTTTCTTTCGCGGGAGCTTCTCCCATCGCCTGGGTGGTGGTGGCAGCGAACTTGTCCATCGTATTGCTGTCCACATCGCACACGTGCGTAATGCAAGCGGTTGCCTTATTCGCCTGCAGCGCCGATAGGTGCGCATATCCCCGGCTGTTGAGCCCAATCACCGCAAAGTTAAGGCGGCTGTTGGAGCCGAGAATCTGGCCGTAGCTCTTGGCGTTGGCCCGGATTGCCAGCCCGGCTGCTCCTACGGCGAGTGCATCGAGAAACTCACGACGATTGACCATAATTCACCCTTACTGTTCGACCACACAACAATATACCCGGGGATGGATGATATGCACCTGGAACCTGACCGGCCCGCGCCCTTGATTGTCCTGGCAGGCCGGCAGAAGATATCCTATTATCAATAAGTTACAGCAGGATGAGCGAGCCGGCTGGCGTTCCCCAAAGCGGAACGCGACGTAAGCGTTGACAGCGGTTGAGAGCCGAGACTAGCGTGGAAGGTCCGACCTCTTTCTGTCGCCGATTAGTACGGAGACTGCTCCTTGGCCCTTAAGATCCTGCCATCCGCGGTGATAGCGGTGGCCCTGTTGGCGACAACCGTGGGCTGCAACGGCAGGCATTCCGGTGGCACTCAATCCCGGGGGCACCTCGACTTCAACCAGGATGTGCAGCCGATCCTGGCCAGCAACTGCTTCAGTTGTCATGGTCCCGATCCGGAGATGCGGAAGGCTAACCTGCGGCTTGACCTCGAAGAGTCGGCCTTCAGGAAGCGTCCCGGCAAGCCGGATGCGATCGTGCCCGGGCATCCGGAATCGAGCGAATTGATCCGGCGGATTGAATCCAAAGATCCCCATTACCTGATGCCGCAGACTTCGCTGGGTGAAGCAAAGCCCATGAAGGCGGAAGATATCGCGATTCTCAAGCAGTGGGTCGCCGAGGGCGCGCACTATCGGCCGCACTGGGCGTTTGAAAAACCGGTACGGCCCGCGCCTCCGCAGGCGCAAGCAAACGATTGGGCAAAAACGCCCATCGATTTCTTTGTTCTGCGGCGGCTTAATAAGGAAGGCCTGCACCCTTCTCCCGAGGCCGACAAACATGCGCTGATCCGCCGCGTCACTCTTGACCTGACTGGTTTGCTGCCGACGCCTGAAGAAGTAAATGCTTTCGTTCAGGACTCTCCTCCTCAGGCTTACGAGCATCTGGTCGATCGACTCCTCGCGAGCCCGGCCTTTGGCGAACACCGAGCGCGTTACTGGATGGATTACGCACGCTACGCCGATACGTATGGCTTGCACTACGACAATAGCCGCTACATCTGGGCGTATCGTGACTACCTGATCAAGTCGTTCAATGCCAATAAGCCATTTGATCAATTTGCCCGGGAACAAATCGCCGGCGATTTGTTGCCACCGAGCAACCTCGATCAGATCATTGCCAGCGGATACGTCCGCTCCGGCGTAAGCAGCAATGAAGGCGGAACCATTCCGGAAGAGCTGCGGGTCAATATTGCCAGGGAAAGGACAGAGGCCTATGGAGCCGCGTTCCTGGGTCTAACGGTGGGTTGCGCGGTCTGTCACGATCACAAATATGATCCAACCACGCAGAAGGACTTTTATCAGTTAAGCGCTTTCTTCAACAACATCAACGAACAGCCCTTCAACGGCGATAAGCCGAATTGGGCTCCCGTGGTCCGGATTCCCAAGCCGCAAAACCTGGAAGCATTCAACCGCCTCCTGGCAAAGCGAGCAGACCTTCAGCGGCAGCTGAATGTCTCCAAGTCACAGGACAGGGCCCTCGTACAGCACTGGCTGGCATCGAAACAGAACCCTGCGCAGCCCGTCTCGACCGACAAGCTGCAACTCCGCCTGCGGTTGGATGAAGGCGGCGGTGAGGAGCTGAAGAACAGCGCACCAGGGGCAAATCCAAAGAGCTTTCCCGTCGGGAAATACAAGCCGCAGTGGGGTGAAACCACGTGGCTGTGGCCGGACTTCCGCATGGACACCAGCACGCGGGTGGAGTTTGGGCAGCTGGGTAACTTTGAGTGGAACCAGCCTTTCTCCAGCGGCGGTTGGTTTATGCTGCGTTCCGCGCCGAACTTCACCTCCTCGACGGTGGCGGGCGCGCTGATCGCAAAGATGAATTCGCCCGAGCACGATCGCGGCTGGGATCTGGCTGCGGAGAAGGGCACCATTCGTGTGGAACTGGTCAACCAGTCGCCGAAGGAACAACCCGCTCCAGAAAAGCCGAAGAAGGGCGCTCCCAAGGACAA
>Ga0302326_10018727_pt1 | contig 14353 bp, 15 predicted proteins | sample Palsa_T0_3_FD_202264 | JGI IMG/M metagenome (GOLD analysis project Ga0302326, IMG submission 202264) | Peat permafrost microbial communities from Stordalen Mire near Abisko, Sweden - Palsa_T0_3 | ecosystem: Environmental > Terrestrial > Soil > Palsa > Peat permafrost | place: Sweden: Abisko... | reverse complement strand
TCCCACGAGGTCGAAGGCATGGCGAAGGGCGTCATGGCGGCGGCCGCACTCATCTTTTTCGCCTACGTGGGATTTGACGCCGTGGCGACCGCCGCCGAGGAAACCCGCAATCCCAATCGCAACGTGCCGATCGGGATCTTAGGATCCCTCGGCGTGTGCACTCTTCTTTACGTGCTGGTCGCCGCCGGTGCCATCGGCTCCACGCCCTATCAGCAGCTCGTCGGCAATACCGAGCCGCTTGCCTACATCCTGCGGCATTTGGGCTTCGCCACCGTAGGCAATCTCGTCGCACTCGCCGCCGTCATCGCGCTGCCGACGGTGGTGCTGATGATGCTCTTTGGGCAGTCGCGCATTTTCTTCGTGATGTCGCGTGACGGACTCCTGCCGGAGGTTTTCAGCCGCGTGCATAAGCGCTTTCAGACGCCGCATGTGATCACCGCGGTGACCGGCGTTATCGTCGCTGTGATCGCCGGGTTGTTCTCGGTGTCGGAAATTGCGGAATTGTCGAACACCGGCACGCTCTTCGCATTCATCGCCGTGAGCGTCGCGGTGGTCGTTTTGCGGCAGACGCAGCCGAATCGTCCCCGGCCCTTTCGCTGCCCCGCCGTCAATGTGGTCGGGACTCTGGCGATCCTGGGCTGCGCCTATCTCTTTGTGAGTCTGCCGGGCAAGGCCCAGGTGCGCTTTTGGGTATGGACCTTGATAGGCGCGATCGTCTACTTCCTGTACGGCTTCAAGCGCAGTCCGCTCGGCAAGCCCGTCCCCGCCTAGGCCACATCACTCCTCGCGCAAGTCCTTCGGCACGTGGCGCGCCAGTGCCGCCAGGAGCGCGGTGTACACCCGGGGCGCGCCGGCGACGATATTGCCCTTCTGCGTGTAGACCTCTCCGGTGAAGGTGCCAATGCGCCCGCCCGCCTCCTGGATGAGAAGCGTGCCGGCGGCCGTGTCCCAGGGCGAAAGGCCGATTTCCCAGAAGGCATCGACGCGGCCGGCCGCGACGTAGGCAAGATCAAGCGCCGCGGAGCCCGCGCGCCGCACGCCGGCGGATTTCATCATCACGATCTTCAGCATCGCCATGTAGGCGTCGATGTAGCGCGTGTTGGCGCGGTAGGGAAAGCCGGTGGCGATCAGGGCACCGTCGAGCGTGCGCTGCTGGCTGACGCGCATGCGGTGGTTGTCCAGATGCGCGCCCCCGCCGTTCGAAGCCGTAAAAAGCTCCTGGCGCAGGGGGTCGTAAATGACGGCGTGCTCGAGCTTGCCCTTGTGCTGGCAGGCGATGGAGACGCAAAAGACCGGATTACCATGCACGAAGTTCGTCGTGCCATCGAGCGGATCGATGATCCAGAGCGTATCGTCCTCGCCGCTCGCGCCGCTTTCCTCGGCGAGAATGGCATGATTGGGGTATGCCTTATGGATGACGGCGATAATCTCCCGTTCGGCAGCGTGGTCGACTTCCGTGACGAAATCATTGCGGCCCTTCGAGGCGATGTGCAGGCTGTCGAGGCGCGACATGCTGCGAACGATGATCTCGCCCGCACGCCGTGCCGCGCGTACGGCGATGTTGAGAAGTGGCTGCATGCGCTTGAGGATAGCATCCGTTGATACGCGTAGTGTTGGTTGAACCCTCGCATCCGGGCAATATCGGCGCCTGCGCGCGCGCCATGAAGAACATGGCACTCACCGAGCTTGTGCTCGTGCGGCCCAAGCTCTTCCCGCACCCGGATGCCGTGGCGCGCGCCTCGGGCGCCGATGATGTGCTCGCGCAGACGCGGGTCGTTGCTACGCTTGCAGAGGCCATCGCAGGCTGCGGCTTCATTGCCGCGACGACGTCGCGGCATCGCGACCAGAATTTCCGCATTGTCGATGCGCGGGAAGCGGCGCCGCGGATTCTCGCCGAAGCTGCGCATGCACCGGTGGCATTGCTTTTTGGCGCCGAGCGCACCGGCCTCACCAACGAGGACCTCGAGGTCGCGCACCTTCTTATCCGCATTCCCGCCCACGAGAGCTATCTGTCGCTGAATTTGGCGATGGCCGTGCAGATCATGGCCTATGAGCTCTTCTGCGCCGGCGGCACGGCGCCCGCTGCCGAGCCGCGCGCGGTGCCGCTCGCAGCGGCTGCCGATCTTGCGCTCCTCTACGAACATTGGGCCGCGGTGCTCGAGGAAGTCGACTTTCGCGATCGCACCGAAAGCGGCACGCACCTCATGGCGCGCCTCAGACGGCTCCTGCAGCGCGCCGAGCCCGACAAGAACGAGGTCAACATTCTGCGCGGCTTTTTGACTGCTGTACAAAGACGCCGCCGTCCCGCCGGCACACGCAGCTCCTGATGGCGGGGATCGTCTATTTGGACTACGCGGCGACGACGCCGGTGGATCCGCTCGTCGCCCAGGCGATGAGCGGATCCTTAAGCGAAGGCGGCGATTTCGCCAATCCCGCATCGAGCACCCATGGCATGGGCCGTCGTGCGCAGGCGCGCATCGAGCGCGCGCGCGATGAGGTCGCGGCGCTGATCGGCGCGGAGGCGAGCGAAATCATTTTTACGTCCGGCGCCACGGAGTCCAATAACCTTGCGATCCTGGGTGTTGCGCGCAGCAATGCCGACCGCGGCCGCCACATCGTCACTTCGCGCATCGAGCATCGCGCGGTCCTCGATCCCTGCCGCCACCTGGAAAAGGAAGGCTTTACGGTCACGTATCTGGCGCCGGATCGCGCCGGACGCATCGCACCCGAGACGCTTGAAGCTGCGCTGCGCGCCGACACCGTGCTTGTGAGCCTCATGCACGTCAACAATGAGATCGGCGTGGTGCAAGACATTGCCGCGCTCGGCGCCCTGTGTGCGCAGCGCGCCATCCTGTTCCATACCGATGCGGCGCAGTCGGTGGGCAAGCTCGCCGTCGATGTGGGCGCGCTGCCGGTCGATTTCTTGAGCTTCACCGCTCACAAGCTCTATGGCCCGAAGGGAATCGGCGCGCTCTATGTGCGCTCGGGAAGCCGTGCACGCTTAAGTCCGGTGACCTTTGGTGGCGGGCAGGAGCGGGGGCTGAGGCCGGGCACGCTACCTACGCATCAGATGGTCGGATTTGGACTCGCCTGCAACCTTATTCGCACACGCAGTGGCGAGTCGGCGCGCCTGGCGCGCCTGCGCGATCGGCTCTGGAGCGGGCTTGCGCACCTGCAAGGCGTGCATTTGAACGGGGCAGAGGCAACCCGGATTCCGGACATTCTCTCGGTGTCCTTCGAGGGCGTGGACGGCGAGAGCCTCGTGACCGGCTTGCCGGACCTGGCGCTTGCAACCGGTTCGGCCTGCAGCTCGGCGACGGGCGAGCCTTCCTATGTGCTGCGCGCTCTGGGGCGCAGTAGCCAGCTTGCGCAAAGTACGCTGCGCCTGAGCCTCGGCCACGGGACCACTGACTCGGACGTTGACGCCGCCATCGAGGCGGTGAGCCGCGAAGTCGGGCGCCTGCGCTCCGTCTCCCCTAGTAGTTTTTCGGAGAAGATCGCGCCTGTTAGCCTCAGATTATCACCTGATCGCGACATGATCGAGTTTGACATATTGAGCCCGGCGGCGCGCCAACTCTTCTACGAGCTTCCGGGCGCCGGTGCTCTTTCGGATGCGCCCGGGGTCGTCCGGGGCGAGGCCGGCGGTCCGGACGCGGACACCTGGGTTCGTTTTCATCTGCGCATCGAGGATGGCACTGTGAGGGATGCACGTTTCCAGGCCCTGGGCTGCCCGCATACTCTGGCGGTGGTGGCTTGGCTCACGCGGCAGCTTCCCGGGCGCGCGCTCTCTGAGCTTGCGGTGGGAGAACCTGCCGAATGGGCGCAGGCCCTCGATGTGCCGGTGGAGAAACTTGGAAGGTTGCTGGTGGTCGAAGATGCGCTGCACGCGTGTCTTATATGATCGCGCTATCCGGCGTAGAATAGTTAAACGGAGACTTTTCCGAACACGATGGCGATATCGCTTACCGAATCCGCAGCACATCGAGTGCAGAGCTTCTTATTCGCTCGTGGGGCCGGTGTCGGCTTGCGTTTGGGCGTCCGCAAGACCGGTTGTTCGGGCTTTGCCTATGTCATCAATTACGCCGACGCGGCGTTGCCCGATGACGTCATTTTCGAAGATCGCGGCGTGAAAGTATTCGTCGATCCGGCGAGCCTTTCCCTCATCGACGGCACGGTCATCGACTTCGTGAAGCAAGGGCTGAACGAGGCTTTCCGCTTCAAAAACCCCAACGTGAAGGGCGAATGCGGCTGCGGGGAGAGCTTCTCCGTCTGACCCTCGTCCGGAGCTTATTTTGCCGGGCGTCTCCCGCGGAGTAGACTCACGCGCCGTGCCGCTCGCCCAGGCGCTGCGGCATTTCATGGGGGTTTCACGGTTTTTCCGCGAAGGGTCATCGAATGCCGCTTGAGCGCACGCTTTCCATAGTCAAACCCGACGGAGTCGCCCGCAATCTCATCGGAGAGGTTTACCGGCGCTTCGAGGCCGCAGGGCTCAAGATCATCGCCGCACGCATGACGCAGCTCGACGAGCGCGAAGCGCGTGCGTTCTATGCCGTGCACAAGGAGCGCCCCTTCTACGCGGATCTCGTGCGCTATATGAGTTCCGGGCCCGTCGTGGTGCAGGTGCTGGCAGGCGATGGTGCCATCGCGAAGAACCGCGACATCATGGGTGCGACGGATCCCAAGAAGGCCGCCAAGGGCACGATACGTGCGGATCTTGCCGAGAGCATCGAGCGCAATGTGGTGCATGGCTCGGATGCGGTCGAGACGGCGGCGCAGGAGATCGCCTTCTTTTTCAGATCAACCGAAGTTTATCCACGCGGTTGATCAGGTGTTGGACGATCTGCCCATGATCCCAGGTGCCGCCGAACGAGTGAATCTCCTCGGACTTGAGCGCACCGCGCTCGAGGCGCTCGTGCTCGACCTCGGGAGCAAGCCCTTTCGCGCGCGCCAGCTCATGCACTGGCTCTATAAAAGAGGCGAGGGGCGGATCCATGAGATGACTGATCTCGCCAAGGACTTTCGCAGTATTTTGTCTCTGCGTTCCGAAGTGCGCACTCCCGAGATCGTGAGCGTGCAAGCTTCCGAGGATGGCACGAGGAAGTGGCTCCTCAAGGCGGATGCCGCGCAGGCCTTTGAGATGGTGTTCATTCCGGAAGATGACCGCGGCACGCTGTGCATTTCCTCTCAGGTGGGCTGCGCACTCGACTGCTCCTTCTGCTCGACGGGCCAGGAGGGCTTCAATCGCAATCTCTCGACGGCGGAGATCGTGGGCCAGGTGTGGCTCGCGAAGCGTGAGTTGGGCGAGGGCCCGCAAACGGGCCTGCCGGGCGAGCGCATCGTGACCAATGTCGTCCTCATGGGCATGGGCGAGCCGCTGGCGAATTTCCGCGCCGTGGTGCCGGCGCTGCGCATCTTTCTCGATGACTTCGGATTTGACCTCTCACGGCGCCGGGTGACGCTGTCAACTTCGGGGCTTGCACCGCAGATCTGGAAGCTCGCGCAGGAGGTCAACTGCGCGCTCGCCGTGTCGCTGCATGCGCCCGACGATGAGCTCAGGAACGAACTCGTGCCCATCAACAAGAAGCATCCGATCGCCGAATTATTGGATGCCTGCTGGCACTACATCGATGAGCAGAACGGGCGCAGCGTCACCTTCGAATACGTCATGCTCGCCGGCGTCAACGATGCGGTGAGCCAGGCGCGCGCGCTTGCGGCCCTTTTGAAGGGCCATCCGGCCAAGGTCAATCTCATTCCCTTCAACCCCTTTCCCGGCACGCACTATCGGCGCTCGGCGCCCGAGGTGATCGAGCGCTTCCGGGACGAGCTCATCGGCCGCGGCGTGCTGGCCACCATTCGGCGCACGCGCGGCGATGATATCGACGCGGCCTGCGGACAGCTTGCCGGCCGTGTGATTGATCGCACGACAGCGCGCCTGGGAAATAAACACATGAATGTCGCGGTGACTCCATGAACGTCGATCCGCTGTGCGCCCGGTTCGGCACCGCTGCGCTTGTTGTCCTGCTCGCCGCCTGCGGCTCGATGCCACACCCGCAGAGCTCCAATGACGAGGCTGCCGGCTACAACGTGCAGCTCGGCCTCGGATATCTGCAAAAAGGCGATCTTTCGGTGGCAAAGGAGAAACTCGAGCGTGCGCAACGAGAAAGTCCGCACAGCCCCAAGGTGCACAGTGCGCTCGGACTTCTGTATGAGCGTTTTGGCGACATGAAGCGGGCGGACGATGAGTACCGTGAGGCATTGCGCTACGGGCCCAAAGATCCCGACGTCGCCAACAACTACGCGGTCTTCCTGTGCAAATCCGGGCGCACCGAGGAGGGCGTCAAGTATTTCCTCGAGGCGGCGAAGAATCCGCTGTATCGCACGCCGGAGGCGGCCTACACCAATATCGGCGTGTGCCTGCGTGCGGCGCACCGCGACGATGAGGCGCGGCAGAACTTTATTCGCGCGCTCACCATCAAGCCCAATTTTGGCGAGGCCGCCTACCAGCTGGCGGACCTGGAATTCGAGCGCGGGCATTTGAACGATGCACGCACGGCCATCACCCATTTCACCGATAGCTTCGAGGCAACGCCCGACCTTCTGCTCCTGGGCGTGCGCATCGCACGCGCCATGGGCGACCGCGTCGCCGCCGAGCACTATGCACGTTCGCTGCGCATGGATTTCCCAACTTCGGATCAGACGCGTGCGCTCGCCGATCTCAACCACAACCCCGGCTCCTAGCGCACTATGACACCTGACGTCCCCGGCGCTCGCCAGAGTGGCATTGGCGCGCGGTTGCGCGCGGCGCGCGAGCACGTGGGTCTAACGCTTGCGCAGGCTGCGGAGAAATTGCACGTCGATCCGAAGAGCGTGGTCGCGCTCGAGGCGGAGGAATACGACATTTTTGGGGCGCCGGTCTTCACCCGCGGCCATATTCGCCGCTATAGCGAGCTCGTCGGGGAGAAGAGCGATGAGCTCGTCGCGTTGTATAACGAGACGGCGCGCACCGTGCTGCCTGACCTACCGCGGCCCCCGAACATCGATCCGCTCGCCGATGTGCGCCGTTTTGCCGTGCCCGCGCTGTTTGCGTTGATCGGTCTGGTGCTGCTCGGGGTCGTGTGGTGGGTTTTGAAAAAAGGTTGAGGCGTGGCGCAGCAGATCCAGGCCATTCGTGGAATGAACGACGTGCTGCCCGCGGACATCTGTGCGTGGCAGCACCTGGAGGCGTGCGCGCGCGAAGTGGCGAGCTCCTACGGCTATGAAGAGATCCGCGTGCCGCTCATCGAGCACACCGAGCTCTTCAAGCGCGCGATCGGCGAGTTCACGGACGTCGTCGAGAAGGAGATGTATACCTTCACCGATCAGGGCGGCGAGAGCCTCACCCTGCGGCCCGAGGCGACGGCGGGGATTGTGCGCGCCGCGATCTCGAACGGCCTGCTGCGCGGCGCGCGCCACAAGCTGTGGTGCATCGGCCCCATGTTTCGCCATGAACGCCCGCAGAAGGGGCGCTATCGGCAGTTCTACCAGCTCGACGTCGAGGCGATCGGATTTGCGGGTCCCGACGTCGATGCCGAGCTCATCGCGCTTACGGCGCGCCTGTGGCGCAGACTTGGACTCTCGGGCGTGCGTTTGGAGATCAATTCGCTCGGCACGCCCGAGGCGCGCCGCGCGTACCGCGAAATCCTGGTAGCCTATTTCCGCCGCCACGAGAGCTCACTCGATGCGGACAGCCGCCGCCGCCTGCAGGGCAATCCGCTGCGCATTCTTGACAGCAAGAATCCGCAAATGGCCGAGGTCATCGCCGCAGCGCCGCTCCTCACCGATCACCTCGATGAGCCCTCGCGCGAGCACTTCGCGGCGCTCAGCGCCGTGCTCGATGGCATCGGCATCGCGTATCGCGTGAATCCGCGCCTGGTGCGCGGCCTTGATTACTATTCGCGCACCGTCTTTGAATGGATCACGGATGCGCTTGGAGCGCAGGATGCGGTGTGCTCAGGCGGGCGCTATGACGGGCTCATTGCGCAACTGGGCGGCGAGGCGACACCTGCCATAGGCTTTGCGCTCGGCATCGAAAGGGTGGTCGATCTGCTACTGCAGGCGGCGCGCGTGCCGGCCGCGAAGCGGGCCGACGCGTATGTCATCGTGAACGGCACGGACTCGTGCGCGGCTATTCAAATGGCCGAGGCGCTGCGCGATGCGCTGCCGCACCGCAGAATCGAGTTCAATTTGGGCGGCGGCAACTTCAAGGCGCAGTTCCGCCGCGCCGACCGGAGCGGGGCGCTGCTGGCGCTCATTTGCGGCGATGAGGAGATGGGGCGCGGCGTCGTTGCCATGAAACCTTTGCGCCAGGAAACGGGTCAGACGGAGTGCCCGCGCTCCGAGATTGCGGCGCGGGTGGAGGAGCTCCTGGTGCGGCTGGCGAGTCGCCCGAGCGGTTAAAGTGTTTTGAGGAGGCTGAGTGGACGATTATCTGTCGGAAAAAGAACAGTGGGAATGGCTGAAAACGCAGCTTAAGGTGAACGGTCCATGGATCGTGGCCGGGATCGCCGGGGGCGCCTTGCTGCTTTACGGTTGGCATTGGTGGCAGGGACGCAGCGATGAGCTTGCAGGCCAGGCGAGCGCGCAGTCGCGGCAGATTGCCGAGGCCTTCGGACGTCGCGAGACCGCGCGGGCACTTGGAATGATAGACACGCTGCAGCGCGAGCAACCCAAATCCCCTTATCTGGATGAGGCGAATCTCATCGCGGCGCGCGCCTTTGTGGATGCCGGCGAGCTCGACAAGGCGGCGGCCAGTTTGAAGACAGTCATGCAAAGAACTCCCGACCATGCACTCGCGCTGGTCGCGCGCGAGCGCCTCGCGCGAATTCAGATCGCACAGAATGCGCCCGACGCCGCCCTCGCGACCCTTGCCGCCGTCGACCCGGGCAGTTTTGCGTCGCGCTATCATGAGGTGCGCGGCGATGCGTTCGAGGCAAAGAAGGATTTCGTATCTGCGCTCAAAGAGTACCGCGCCGCGCGCGGTAGGGATACGTCCGAATCCGTGGATCCGGAGCGGCTTGATTTGAAGATCGGCGATCTCGTCGCGGACGAGTCCGCGCCGCATGTCGCCGTCGGGGCCAAATAAGCAATGCGCCGCCTGATTGTGATCGCTTGCCTCGTCGCGCTCGCCGCGTGTTCGAAGGACAAGGATCCTGATAAGCCTGCGAAGCTTGCGAATCTGCAAGCCACTTTGCGCGTCGATCACGTCTGGGGCGACGATGTAGGAGGCGCCAAAGTACCGCTGCGGCTCGGGCTTGCGCTCGCAGTCGACGGTGACCGCGTGTACGCCGCGGGCCGCAAGGGCGACGTTGCGGCCTTTCAGCTTGCTTCTGGTCATCAAATTTGGCGCACCAAGACGAAGGCGCCTTTGGGCGGCGGGACGGCCGTGGTAGGCGACCTCGTCGTCGTGGGTTCGAGCGACGGCGATGTGATCGCTCTCAATGCCGCCAATGGCAAGGTACGCTGGCGCGTGCGCGTGAATGGCGAGATCCTTTCATCGCCCGCCATTGGCCCGCGCGCCGTCGTCGTGAGAACGGCCGACGGCAAGCTGCGCGGTCTTGGGCTTGCAGACGGCAAGGAGCTGTGGCAGCAGGAGCAGGCCGTGCCGCGGCTGTCGCTGCGCGGCGTCGCGCAGCCGACGATTGCGGGCGATATGGCGATTTGCGGCTTCGACAACGGCAAGGTGGTCGCGGTCAACTCCATCGATGGCACGATCGCGTGGGAGACGCCGGTCGCGCCGCCGCGCGGGCGCACGGAGCTTGAGCGCCTCGTCGATATCGACTCGGCAGTGAGAGTGTCCGGCGAGGACATCTTTGTCGTCGGCTTCCAGGGCAAGGTCGCCATGCTCGCGCTCGACACGGGACAGGTGTGGTGGTCGCACGATGCCTCGAGCTATCGCAGCTTGGGAATCGACGATGACAACGTTTACATGGCGAGCGCCGACGGAGAGATCGCCGCGCTCACCCGGCGCACGGGTGCGCAGGTTTGGCAGCAAAAAGCTCTCATGCATCGCGGCGTCTCGGCCCCTGTGGTATCGGGCGACGCGGTGGTGGTGGCGGACTTCCAGGGCTATGTGCACTGGCTCGACAAATCAACCGGCGCGCTCGCCGCGCGCGTCTCCACCGGAAAGTTTCGCATCAGCAATGCACCGGTGGTCGCGGGCAATCTCGTCATCGTCATCAATGATCGCGGTCGCATCAGTGCTTTTCGCGCGACCCCGATCGCTGGACATGCGAAGGCCGCCGCTGCACCGGCCCCAGCCCCAGCCCCAGCCCCAGCCCCAGCCGCGCCGAGCACTGCACCCGCCCCCGCCGCCCCAAGCACTGCTGCGCCCGCCGAGCCTGCTCCGCCGCCATCGCCACCGGCGGCACCGGGCACTGATGCCTCAACCGGCCGGTGAGGGAAATTGCTGCCGGTCGTCGCCATCGTCGGTCGTCCTAACGTCGGCAAGTCGACGCTCTTCAATGCACTGACCGGTACGCGCGATGCGATCGTCGCGGATGTGCCCGGCGTCACGCGCGACCGCCAATACGGCTACGGCCGCGCAGGCGATCGCGCCTACGTCGTCATCGATACCGGCGGTCTCGTCGAAAACCCCGTCGGCATCGAAACGCAGATGCGCATCCAGACCGAGCGCGCAGTGGAGGAGGCGGATCGCCTTGTGTTGCTGGCGGATGCGCGCGCTGGCCTTACGGCGCAGGATTTATTTGTGGCGCGCGAGCTGCACCGCGCGGGCAAGCCGGTTTTTTTGGCAATCAACAAGGCGGAGGGGCTCGATCCAGGCGTCGCCGCCGCCGATTTCCACGCGCTCGGAATGGGCGAAGCCTTTGCGATCTCCGCGAGTCACGATCAAGGCTGCGATGAGCTCATCGAGCAGGTGCTCGCCGGGCTTGATGCGAGCCCCGAGGAGACCCAATTTCCCGACGCCATCCGCGTCGCCGTGATCGGTCGGCCCAACGTCGGCAAGTCGACGCTGGTGAATCGCCTATTGGGCGACGAGCGCGTGATTGCCAGCGAAAATCCCGGCACCACGCGCGACAGCATTCTCGTGCCGTTTCGCAAAGACGAGCGGGATTTCGTCCTCATTGACACCGCAGGCGTACGCCGGCGCTCCAAAGTTGACGATCTCGTGGAGCGCGTGAGCGTCGCCAAGACCCTGCAGGCGATCGAGGATGCGCACGTCGTCATTCTCGTGCTCGACGCGCACGATGCCATCGCCGAGCAGGACGCGAGCGTCCTCGGGCTTGCGCTCGAGCGCGGGCGGGCGCTCATCATCGCGGTCAACAAGTGGGACGGCATCGAGGATGATCAGCGCACTCAGATCCGCCGCCAGCTCGATCTGAAGCTCGATTTCGTGCAGTTCGCGCCGAAACTCTTCATTTCCGCGCGCCACGGCACCGGGGTTGGCGAGCTCGTGCGCGCCACCGTGCGCGCTCACGATGCAGCCTTTCGCGAGATGACGACACCACATTTGACGCGTGCGCTCGAGCAGGCGCTCGAGGCGCATCAGCCGCCGCTGGTTCGCGGGCGGCGCATCAAACTGCGCTACGCGCATCAGGGTGGCAAGAATCCGCCGCGCATCATCGTCCACGGCAATCAGACGACATCCGTGCCGGAGGCCTACCGCCGTTACCTGGCGAATGTCTTTCGCAAGACCTTCGATCTCTTCGCAACTCCCGTTGCGGTGGAGTTTCGCACCGACGATAACCCCTACGAGCGCCGCAAACGGCGCGCGCAGCGTTAAGGGGCGCTACTGGTTGGGGGCGCGGGCGCGAGAAACAGCGCCGGGTCAACGTCGACTTGGTTGAGCACCACGGCCCAGTGCAGATGGGGACCGGTGACGCGCCCGGTCGCGCCCACCTTGCCGATCAGCTGCCCCGCCTTAACGTGTGCACCCGGCGCGACATCGATCGCACTCAGGTGAGCATACAAGGTCATGAACCCCTCGCCGTGATCGAGAATGATGGTATTGCCGGTGAAGAAGAGATTGCCCGTTTCAAGCACGCGGCCGTCCACCGCGGCCAGCACGGGTGTCCCCGTGGCTGCTGCGATGTCCATGCCGGTGTGCGGGCTGCGCGGCTCGTTGTTGAAAATGCGCCTCAGGCCAAAGGAGCTTGAGCGTACGCCGGGAACGGGCTGCAGAAGCCGCAAAGTATCGGGCGGATTTTCGGTGAAAGTGGCAAATGCCGCGACGACGCGTTCGTGCTCGCGCGCGCTGCGCGCCAGATCCTTCTTGGAAAGATTGACCTTGCCGGGTGCGACTTTCAGGGACTGGGTCGCGTAGGCTTTGGCCGTGATCTGAAATTGGATGCGCTCTTCGGGCGCATCGCCGCTGTGCACGAGGACGCTCGCGGTTCCGGGCACGGCGGACAGAGGCAGGCCGACGATCGCAAGCCAGCCCTCGCCAACTCTGAGCACGAGAGTTCGATTGCCGTCAAAAGTCACTATCGGCACGGGCGTCTCGGGCGCATCGAGGTGCACGCTCAAGACACCGCCCGGCACGACGCTCATCTGCGGCAGCTCCGGCGCCGCGCCAGCGAGCCTCCAAGCGCAAACGAGCGCGAGCGCCACGAAAGCTTGCTTGACGGGATGGGCTTTTCTCATGCGCTCAACTTTTCCCCAGCACACGCGCCCGCAGCCGTCCACGGTCGAGCCGCGCTTCGATTTCATCGCCGATATTGACGCGCGAGGCATCGCCAATGAGTGCGCCGTCCGCGGGCCGCGTGATAATCGCAAAGCCGCGCGCGAGCGTGGCGAGCGGACTGACGGTATCCAAAGTGCGCTGCGCGAGGCCCAAACGATGCTCGGCACGCGCAACGCACGCCAGGAGCGCATGCCGCAGGCGTCCGGCAAAGAGCTCGTGGCGCACCCGCAGGTCGCGCACCAGGCGGTCCGGAGAATGGCGCACGAGGCGGGCAAAGACCTCTCCCAGGCGACCGCGCTTGTGGTGCAGTTCCGAACGCAGCGCGTGGCTGATCCGCTGCTCGAGATCATCGAGTCGCTGCTGCTGCTGAGCGAGCCGCACCCCCGGATGCGCGAGAGACAGACGCTGCAGGGCGGTATCGAGGCGGCTTACGGCACCTCGCAGCTCGCGGCGCATCGCAGCGTCCAAGCGCTCGGCCGAGCGGGCGAGCGCCGTGACCCAGCTGCGCCGATCGGGCACGACGCTCTCCGCGGCCGCCGAGGGTGTGGGGGCGCGCGCATCCGCGGCAAAATCCGCGATGGTGAAGTCGATTTCGTGGCCAATGCCCGTCACCACGGGCACGACGCAGGCGCGGATGGCGCGGGCGACGCGCTCATCATTGAAGGCCCACAAATCTTCGAGCGATCCTCCGCCGCGTGCCAGGACGAGCACATCGCACTCGGCGCGGCTCGAGGCGAGTTCGAGGGCCGCGACGATGCCCGGCGCCGCCGCTGCACCTTGCACGGGCGTGGGATAGATGAGCACGGTCGCCGGCGCAAAGCGGCGCGCGAGCACATGCAGGATGTCGCGCAGTGCCGCCGCCGTCGGTGAGGTCACGACACCGATGCGCTGCGGAAAGACGGGCAGGGTTCGCTTGTGCTCGAGAGCGAACAGTCCCTCTGCAGCAAGCTTGACCTTGAGCTTTTCGAACTCGCGCCTGAGCGCGCCCACGCCCGCCTCTTCCAGGTGCTCGACGATCAGCTGATAGTCGCCGCGCGCCTCGTACACGCTGACACGGCCGCGAGCGAGCACATGCTGGCCGGCGCGCGGCGCGAATCCGACTGCGATATTTCGCTGCCGGAACATGGCGCAGCGGATCTGCGCATTGCGATCCTTGAGCGAGAAGTACCAGTGGCCGGAAGATGGCTGCGAGAGGTTCGACAGCTCCCCTTCAACCCAGACGACGCCGAGGCCGCGCTCGAGGAGCACCCGCACTTCAGCGTTCAGCTGCGAGATCGTGTAGACCTTGCGAAGAGGCCCATCCGCGCTTGAGGCAGAGATGCTCATGCGCGCGAACATAGGGTAGTGGGTCAGTTTGGACAAGCCGAAATTTGCGCCGCGGCCGTGAAGTGCGATAATCCGGCGCTATGTCCAAGCGCCCAAGCAAATACGCACGCGAGCTCGATTCGCTCGCGGAATTCATCGTTGATTCCGCTGTGGGCAAGCCTCACAAAGGCGACCTGCTACCCGATGGTCGAGACCCCGCGGCCGTGGCGCTGGGACGTCGTGGCACTCTAACGGCTGGCAAGGCGCGTACGGCGCTGCGGCCTAAGAGCAAGCGCAAGCTTATTGCCAAGAAGGGCGCCAGGGCGCGGCGCAAACCCTGATACCTCTCTCGCACGCGGTTTACGCTTG
>Ga0302326_10018726_pt1 | contig 14353 bp, 13 predicted proteins | sample Palsa_T0_3_FD_202264 | JGI IMG/M metagenome (GOLD analysis project Ga0302326, IMG submission 202264) | Peat permafrost microbial communities from Stordalen Mire near Abisko, Sweden - Palsa_T0_3 | ecosystem: Environmental > Terrestrial > Soil > Palsa > Peat permafrost | place: Sweden: Abisko... | reverse complement strand
ATGTGCCGAAGTCCAGAGCTGGAGTTTCTGCTGCTCCACCTCGGAAATCTGACACAACGTTCCCATGCCTCAGGATAACGCGTCACGGCACGTTCTGTCTAGTTATTTGTTGGACACTACACTAGCGCGCTGCGGACCCCACGGCTCAATCTGAGTCCCTACTCTTGGAATATCCGGCGGCGTAGCCGGTATTTAAATGCTCGCTGGGTTGCCGCCAGCTTGGCTCCCTGTTCATGGACGCCTGCGTAAACCTGCGCAGCGCATGGATTGCGCGGCCGTACGTCATCACGGCGTTCGACGATAGCAGCGAGCCGGGCGGCTGAGCCATGAACGGCATGAATTTGTCCGGGAACCCTGGCATCGTGCAGCCGATGCAGATACCGCCGATATTGGGACATCCACCGATCCCCGACATCCACCCGCGCTTCCCGACATTGCATTGCACCACCGGACCCCAACAGCCCAGTTTCACAATGCACTGCATCTCTCCATAGGCCTCGGCAAACTCGCCTTGCTCGTAGTAGCCGCCCCGGTCACAACCTTCGTGCACCGTTTGTCCAAATAGCCAGCGAGGCCGCAGCGCATCGTCCAGGGGAATCATCGGAGCATGCCCCGCCGCCATATTCAGCAGGTAGAGCAGCGTCTCCATGAAGTTGTCCGGTTGCACCGGGCAACCCGGCACGCACACGATTGGTATTCCCGCCGTCGATTTCCACTGCCAGCCCAGGTAGTCCGGAAGGCCCATGCAACCCGTTGGGTTCCCTTGCATAGCATGAATCCCACCGTAGGTTGCGCAGGTTCCCGCGGCTACCACGGCCCAGGCTTGAGGCGCCAGCCGGTCGATCCATTCGCACGTGGTGATGGGCTGTCCCGTCACCTGGTCGGTGCCGAACGCGGCCCAGTATCCTTCGTCTTTTATTTTCTCGTTGGGTATCGATCCTTCCATCACCAGGATGAACGGCGCCAGGAGGCCCTGCGCGGCGAGATGGAACTTTCGCATGAAGTCTTCACCGTTTTCCATGGCGAGAAACGGGTTGTGAAGATGCACTTTGGGAATCCAGGGAAGGCCTCCCAGCAGAATGTCTTCGATGCTGGGCTGCGTCGCGGCTGTCATGGCGATGGTGTCTCCATCGCAGCCCAGCCCCGCCGTTATCCAGAGAATGTGGATTTCAGCGATTGGCTGGCCGGCTGGGCTGTCTCGCATTGGTTGAATCTTATCAGGAAGTCACAACGGCTTTCTTGCCTTCAAAACCTGCTTCCAAAGTCGTGGAAGGGCGACGATGTACCATACCTGAGCCATTCTGCGGGCCACCAGTTTCATGCGTACCAGTACAATCGCAGGATTGCTGAAGCACAATCGGATCTAAAATAATCTCGATCTGTGTTTTACTGATCGAGGAACCAGCTATGCGGGAGGTACAGCGACTATTCGGATTATAGTGCGTTCAGCATTGGTGCCTTCAGCACTTCGGTTTTTCCCCTATTTGTCGTGTAAATGCCCGAGGTGTGGCACGCCGCGCGTGAACAAGAGGGGAAGGCGCGACCGTATTGACTCCATGTCCCATCGTCCGTTGAGCATCATTCAACTTCTTCTAGGCGGTAATCTCTATCATTGCCGAGGATGCCGCCTTCAGTTTTATGACTTGCGCCCGCATCGAAGTAACGCGCGCGGGCAGCCGACGACAACTTAGCGACGGGGGCAATTGCCGATCGCGCCGCGGTGAGAAGGCTTGAGTTGATATACTACTCGCGTCCGGGCCAGCGAAAAGATGGAATCGCTGGACTTGAACTTGGGGAGGGCAAACATGACAAAGCCTGCGACCTTCGTTTCGTTACTCGGGATCGTGTTCGTCTCGCACATTTGGGCACAGGGGGGCGATGCCAACTACAAGCCGAAGCGCCTGAACAAAGCGATCGAACTCCTGGCGGATGGCCAGCCGATATACAACGCCAGCGCTCAGGGCGGCGATGGGTATGAAGCTGGTTTGAGGCTTGCCGGGACCTACAACGACTTCATCATCTACGAAATGGAGCACGGCACTTTCGACCTGGAGGCGCTGCGACAGTTTATGGTGGGTCTGGCCGCCGGAGGACCTACCAAGAGCGGCCATCGGACGCCCGCGGTCATCGTCACTTTACCGGTGCTCGGTTATGACGAAACAAGCATTCGAGCCAATTACTGGATGATTCATCAGGTTCTGGCGGCTGGCGTCCACGGAATTCAGCTTTGCCACGCGCGCAGTCCAGAGGCGGTCAAATTGTTGGTGGCGGCGTGCCGCTATCCTATCGAACGGCCCAACATACAGAAGAACGACCTGGAGGAGGGCTGGCGAGGCGAGGGTAGCGAAGCCTTCGCGGCGAAAATCTGGGGTGTCTCCACCACCGAGTACCGGCGGCTTGCCGATCCCTGGCCGCTGAACCCGAACGGCGAGATCATGCTGTCGGTCAAGATTGAAGACAAATATGCACTGGCCAACGCGGAGAAAGTTGCGGCAGTACCGGGAATCGCTTTTGCGGAGTGGGGTCCCGGCGATATGGGCCTCTCGCTCGGCTTCCCGGAGAACCACGATCCGCCTTATCCGGCGCCCATGGTGGCGGCCCGCGCCCGTGTAATGGCGGCGCTCAAAGCCAATCATGTGGGTTTCTTGGAAACCGTCCGCATGGATGACATGGAGCGGCTATTCAAGGAAGGAACGACTGTAACCCACGGCACGAGCGAAGCTTTGACCAACAAGGGCCGGAAGCTGACTAACCGGCAAATGCCGTATTGAGTATCCGAATACTATTTTTCAAATTCGCTTGCCTCTCACGGAAGGCTTTTCAGCGCATGCTTTGGCGCAGCTCGATCAGCACACTGTCCACCGTCTCCACCGTAGTTAATCCCATCCCGGGGTACTCGATGTCCAGGATGACATAAAGGACGATCGTCATCATGACAGCAAAAACGAGCATCTGGAGCCAGTGACGCGCTCCGCTCCCCGCCATTACATCCCCGGCTATCATCGAACAGGATAGGACGAGTATGCCGAGCATCGCGAAGATAATCGAAGGCGGGTGGCTCTCAAGCGCCACGGTTCGCCGGGTGGTCATGTCGATCATTTCGTTGAGTGCCGACAGAACCAACGTCATCACTGCCGGCGAGGCTGCCTTTTGACTGCCGGCGACGGCCAGGGCCCAAATTTCATGCTGCAGCACCGCGGCACGCGACAGATTCTCCTTGGCCTTTGGCGCGCTGGATAAATTCCGATAGAACGCAATTCGCGCGTCAACGTACTGGCTGAATTTATCCCGCAAAACAGGTTGGACATCGGCGGGCAACACGTCGATTCGAAGATACGCGGTGCCGATCGCGTTCGTTTCGTCAGCTACCAAGTGCCGCCGCTCGTCCAATCGCGAAGCCGCGCCGTTAAACGTGAACGCGATCATCAAGCTCATGAGGCCGAAAACGGCGCCTTCGAGAACGGCTGCTCCGGATCCGGTGCCTGCTGGAGTTGTGGCGCCTCGCCAAACTCGCAACCGGCGGCCAGATTCCAGAAGCACCAGTATTCCGGCAAACAAGCCTGCGGTGACGACCAAAAAAGCGAGAAAAGAGTTCATAAACGGATCGTGTAACTACCACGTCCCTCCTGCAAGTTGGATTTCTTTGCTCAAAGCCGGCGGTCGACCCTTATCTTAGCTTTGCGGATATTTAGATATCCAGGCTCCTGGACTCAACCCAAACCGTGGCAGCGCCGGAACGTGAAGCATCAGCGCGAGGTCATTAGAGGCCATGAGCGCCAAGAACCCTGCTGGTCCAGAAAATAGCTTTTCAGCGCAACGTAGCCAGACAGGATCAGGCTGATCTGTGGTCCGAATTTACTTGCCCATTTGCCGCTTTACGTTTTCAATGAAGAGGTCGCAGAAAGGCCGCCGTAACCCTTCCCTCGTCACCGGGCCGGCGGCGGAGAATTCCATGTACGCCCGCGAGACAGGATCGAATTGGGGCCACTGAGGAAGCTTGACTCCGCTCGGATTACCGGCTTTGGCGAAGTTGGTCCAATACTGCTCGATGGCATCGGAAGTGGCCTGGTCAGCGGAGTCGTAGTGTGCCGCCGGAGTTTGCGACCGTGCGAATGTCCCAAATGTATTGAACACGTATTCCATTTCCGCGGCATGCGTCACACCCACGCCCTCACGGCCTGGAGCCGCCCGGCCAAACTCAAATTCAAAGGCGCGGTTTCCCGCCGTTGCGTGCCACATCAATTGCAGTACTGCGGAACATCGGAAGGAAGTGTCAGTGGCCCATTGATCGGCGGGCGTGCCATACAGCGGGTCGGCTGCGCCCACATAAATGGCGAGGGCCTGCTTCGCGATCGGTCCATATCCGTCCTCGATAGCTCTCGTCAGATCGGACGGGGGAGTTGTACCTGGAATCCTCTCACGTGAATTGTTGCCGAGGAGAAGATCGACGCGGTGCTCTTGGCCCGCCGCAAACACGTCCGCTGGGCGTCTCGGAAACACGTAGCCGTCAACGGCAATGCCCAAGTTTACTGGTGGTGTCTGCAAGTAGTTTGGTTCCTTCTTCAAAATCTCGGATACTGGAACCGCGCGCATTGCTTCCAGGGAAGCGTCGTGGCTATTCCATTGTTTGGCAAACGATTCGCCCTGTTTCTCCGCTTGCAGCAGCGTCAAGGGATCACCGACAAGGACGACGGCCCCGCTTTCGCCGATGACGTGGCGGAACAGTCCTTTCGATAAGGGTGAGGTCATCAGCACGCTTACATCCAACGAACCGGCGGACTCGCCGAATATGGTTACATTCGTCGGATCGCCGCCGAACCTGGCAATGTTCTGACGAACCCACCGAAGCGCGGCGATCTGGTCGAGAATTCCCTGATTCCCCGACGCGTGATGCGGCGACTCGCGCGTTAGCTCCGGGTGCGAGAAAAAACCAAATAAGCCGAGCCTGTAATTAATGGTGACCACCACCACGCCGTGCCGCGCTAGATTCTCACCGTCGTTGACACCAATCCCGCTGGCACCTCCAAAGTTTCCGCCGCCAGGAATCCAGACCATGACCGGTTTCCGCGATTTGCCAGGCCACTCTGGAGACCATATGTTCAGGAAGAGACAGTCTTCCCTGCTAGCTTCCTTGGCGTTGGCAATAAAATAAGGGTTCTGCGCACAGGGCGCCCCAAAAGCCGTCGCGTCGCGCACTCCACTCCACGGCTTGACGGACATGGGTTCCCGCCAGCGCAAGTCGCCGACCGGCGCCTGCGCGAATGGAATACCCTTGAACACGGCTTCGCCCTTGTCGAGCGCCACGCCTCGAACTCGCCCACCGGTTACGGCGACGACAGGGCCAGAATCCACAGCGCTCGCTGGTATCGCAGCCAGAGCGATAAATAGTGCAAACCTTCGGAGGACACAGTGATCACGCACACGATCAATTTAATATGAAACCTGCTGGAAAGCTAGCGTGCAGCGGTACGAGTTTTTGGAACGCGGCCCGTCGAATTTGGGTTCCGTCCGGATGGCCCCCCGATGCGGAAAGTGAGAGTCTTTGGCCGGGACCGGATTCTCAATGAAAGGGCAGCGCGTCCACCAGGACCTATCCGGCCGTTTGGTCGATCCGCTAAACTAGCGATACGACGAGCTTTGGCTCTACGAAATGGTCGCGTTGGCAGGGTCAGGCGGCGGACCGATCGAACTGCCGGTGCGAAGTTGGGCCACCAACTGTTCCTTCAAGAATGAGTAGAATTAAGCCAATGCGTATCGCCTTTGGGATCGCCATCTACTTGATTTGCTCACCTCTTTCAGCCCAGTGGTTACATTACCCCACTCCGGGGATTCCTCGCCTTCAAGATGGAAAGCCGAACCTCACAGCGCCTGCGCCCCGCACTGCCGATGGCAAACCGGATCTCTCCGGAATCTGGGGCTTGGCTTGCCCGGTTGCCGACAATCGCAACGGCACCGTCACTGGCGCGAATGTGTTTTGCGCGACCGAGGTCTCTGTCCCTCCTGAGTTTTTCAATTTCGGCCAGTCTATTAAAGATGGCCTGCCCTATCAGCCCTGGGCCGCCGAGGTGGTGAGAAAGACCAGGGCCGCTGGCCGGCCCGACGACCCTTTGAGCCGCTGCTTTCCGCCGGGCATGGTGCGGCTGGAAGTTTTTCCTTTGTTCCGCAAGATGATCCAGATTCCGGGCCTTCTGGTGATCCTGAACGAACATAACGCCAGCTACCGTCAGATCTTCACCGATGGGCGTCCTCTGCCCGTGGATCCGAACCCGTCCTGGAACGGCTACTCGTCTGCGAAATGGGAAGGCGACACGCTAGTTGTGCAGACCATCGGATTTCGCGACGGGCTGTGGCTCGACACCGGAGGCAGCCCTCTCACGGATGCCGCAAAGGTCACGGAAAAATTCCGGCGTTTGAACTACGGGACACTGGAGATCGAGCTAACGGTCGACGATTCGAAGGCCTACACCAAGCCGTGGAGCATCAAGGTTACGCAGATCATCGCGCCTGATACGGAACTGTTGGATTATATTTGCCTGGAAAACGAAAGGGACGTCCGGCACCTGACCTCGCCGATTAAGTAGAGATGGAATTTCATATCGTAGGCATTGGGATCGTCTACGTCTGCGCCGTCAGCTTTATCTGCTCCTCGTTCGGATAGACTGAGTTGAGTTATTTCCGGGAGAACGCGAAACATGCATGATCCGACCAGACGCGACATACTAACCGCGGGCGCCGCGGCAACGGCTTTGGCCACAACACCGGCGCTGTTTGCTCAGCAGACTGGGCCAGGAGGAACCGGCGCGCGCTTCTACGAAAAAGGCCCCGTTCGCATCCACTATGAGGAGTCCGGTTCCGGCTTCCCGTTGTTGCTCATCGCTGGCGGGGGATTGAATTCAACGATCTCCGGCTTGACCAGCGGCAGTCCTTTCAACCCGATCGAGGAGTTCAAGGGAGAGTACCGCTGCATCTTTGCGGACCTGCGCAACGCCAATGGCGGCCAGTCCTCCGGCCCGCTCGAGATCGACCGGCCGTGGGATGCATATACCGATGACCAGCTCGGTCTGATGGATCACCTGAGCATCGAGAAGTTTATGGTGCTGGGCTTTTGCATCGGCGGCCCCTTTATCTGGAACCTCTTGCGGCGGGCACCTGATCGTATTGTCGCAGCGGTGCTGGCGCAGCCCAGCGGGTCGCGTCCGGAGATGCGCGACCTTTTCTACCAAAACAATATTACGGGCTGGGGTCCTGAATTAGTCAAGCGCCGGCCCGACATAACGATGGAGATTGTCGACAAATTTCTGACCAAGATGTACCGCGCCAACCCCGACTTCGTCTTCACCGTGACACGCGATTTCGTCCGCAATTGCCAGACGCCCGTACTGATCCTGCCGGATGATATTCCGGCGCATCCGTACGCCGTCGCCATGGAGGCGGCGATGCTCGCGCCAAAGGCCGAAGTGAGCATGTTCCCGTGGAAAGAACCCAAAGAGCGGATTCCCCTGGCGGTGCGCCAAATCCATTCCTTCCTCAAAGCGCATCGGCCCGCTTAGACGGAGGTGTTCATACGACCGGGCCGGGGCGAGTGCCAGTTTTACATTTCCGGACGGTTGGCCACCTTCCACTTTTTTGGAGGACCCTCGACTCTGCGCCAAATACCAAATTTGTAAAAAGTAGGGAGGCTGCGCCGTCGAACAGTCCCTATCTGCCGAACGGAACGATTCGGTGTGAACTTACTTTGGCGTTTGCGTGGCAATGGCCCGTTCTTTGGCATGAGCGACGAGTGTTTCAAATCCTGGATCGCCATGAAGCGATTTAAGATCGAGGTCCTTTTCAATCCCTTGACGAGTTTCGGCGTCCAGGGCGTGCTCCACGGCGAAGCGCAAATTGGTGAACGCGGGATCGCGCTTGCCCTGCAGCGCCAAGACTTCCGCTAAGTCATAAGCTGCCTTTGCAGTGTCGGGATGGTTGGCGCCAACCGCGCGGCGTAATCCGTCGAGCGTTCGCTCAAAAAAGATTTCCGATTCCGCATAGCGCTTTTCCTTTTTCAGGACTGACGCTAAGCCCATAATCGTGACCAGCGTGTCGGTATGATCCGGCCCCAGGGTTCGCTGCTCGGTTTGCAGGGTCTCGCGAACCAGTTGCTCGGCTTCGGAATACTTGCCTTCGTCGGTGAGCGTGTCAGCCAGGTTTCCCATGGTGACAAGGGTGGAACGATTTTCCGGGCCAAGCTTCTTGCGCTTGATTTCCAGCGTTTCACGGAACAATTTCTCAGCTTCGGGATAACGTTGCTCGTTACGCAGCGTTAATGCCAGGTTTCCCGCGATCAACAGCGCACGAGGATGTTCCGGGCCTAGAACGCGTCGCATCGCCGTTAGCACGTCGCGATATAACTTCTCCGCCTCGCTGTAATGCTGCTCGTAAAGTAGCGTGGACGCCAGGTTGCCGGTATCGGCCAATGTCCTTGGACTGTCCGGGCCCAGTTTGCGCCGATTGATTTCCAGAATCTCGCGAAAAGCGTTCTCGGCGTCGGCATATTTTCCTTGATAAGCGGAAACAATTGCGGACTGCTGAAGAGTATCGATGTATAGTTGATCCTGCGGCCCGAATACGCGCTTCGTGACGTCCAGAACGTTGCGATCCAACTTCTCCGCTTCCGCGTAGTGGCCTTCGTTTTGTGTAATAAATGCCAGTTTCGCGAGGGACGCCAGGGTGTCGTGATTCTGCGCGCCCAGCACGCGGCGGCGAACGTCCACCGTCTCGCGAGCTAACTTCCCGGCCTCCGAATATTTGCTGTCCTCGTTCAGAACATAGGCCAGATCGTACATGGATTTCAAAGTATCCGGATGGTCGGCTCCGAGGGCTTGCCTCCGAATTGCTATGGCGCGGCGCAGTAACGATTCACTCTTAGAATACAGGCCAAGACTCATGTAGACGTTGCCCATGACGTCCATCATCTGGGCCTGGAGTTCGGGTTCTTTCGCCAGCCCGGTGTCGATGTCTTGAGACGCTTTGTCGAGAATCTCGCGAGCGCGGACATCGTTACCGCGCGCTTCGCTCGGGTCCGACACTTTAAACATGCCAGTCATGAACTCGGTGACCCGATCAGCGCGGTCGCGCTCAACGCGGACCCGCCGCAGTTCGATGGTTTGTGTCACCGCAAAAGCGACCAACAGCAAGGCGGCGGTAGCTGTAACTCCAACAGCCACCCGGTGGCGGCGAATGTACTTTCGAGTTCTATACCAGACGCTGGCCGGACGGGCGGTCACCGGCTCGTTACGCAGATATCTTCCGATGTCGGCAGCCAGATCCGAGGGCGTAGCATACCGCCGCGCGCGGTCTTTCTCCAGAGCCTTAAGCGCGATGGCGTCTGCATCACCGCGCAGTTGCCGGGTGAGCGTAGGAAAGTCCGTGCCGCGGTTTTGCGCAGTAATAGCGGACTCGCCGCCGAGCGTGCGCAGTTTCGTGCTGGGCCGCGGCGCGTCTTCCTCGCGCAGTCGGCGCAGAATTTCGTCATAGGCCAGCTTCGCAAAATCGAACGGCAGCGCGCCCACCAGCAGCTCATAGAGCACCACGCCAAGGGAGTACACGTCGGTGCGAGTGTCGATGTCCTCGCCCTCCGAGTTGGCTTGTTCGGGACTCATATAGCCCACAGTGCCGATAATGCTTCCCACGCGCGTGTACATGGTTCCGGCGCTGAGCCGCTGCGAGGTCGCTTTCGCCACGCCGAAATCGATGATCCTCGGCATGGGCTTGCCGTCCAACTCGCTGACCAGAATGTTGGAAGGCTTCAGATCGCGATGGATGATGGCTTTCTGGTGGGCGTGCTGCACTCCTTCGCAAACGAGGATGAACAACTCCAGCCGCTGGCGCGGGCTCAGCTTGTGCTTGTCGCAGTAGTCGGTTATAGGTAGTCCGGCGACGTACTCCATCACGAAGTAAGGCCGGCCTTCCGGCGTTGAGCCGGCATCGAAGACTTTAGCGATGGCCGGATGGTCCATCAGCGCCAGCGCCTGGCGCTCGGACTCGAAGCGCGCCACCACCTCGCGCGTGTCCATGCCGGCCTTGATTAGTTTGACGGCGACGCGGCGGCGTACCGGCTGTTTCTGCTCGGCCAGCCAGACTTCGCCCATGCCGCCCTCGCCAATTCGCTGGAGCAGATGATAAGGGCCGATGACGGTTCCCGCGCCCGAATCCGTGGATTGGATGGTGCGGGTGGGGAACGATATTTCGCCGGTCTCCGACCGTGTCGAGCCTCCGACGCCTGAAGTACCTTGGCCCTCTGCTCCGGATCGCTCAGCAGGCATGTCTGCCTCCTCGTGGTCTATTCAGTCTAGCTCAAGAAGAACGCATTTCATGACGCGGAGACCCAGAACTTCCTTCGACGAACTGCGACAAGGGGTGCCTGCGGGCAAGTTATTGCGGCTTGTGAACGGGCGGGAGGAATGACCGGCTAAAGTCCTGTATCGTCCCCGATACGGCAAGTGAGAATGTGGGCCGGGACCGGATTCTTGATGAAAGGGAACCGGCGTTCCAAGAAGCCTAAGCTAGCTTCAGTGCCGCGGGCGCGGTCCGATTGGGTTTGGGCTCACGGTCCCGACCATTCCATAGCCATCTGGTTTTGGCGGGGCGCGACAGATCGGGCAAAGCCCAAGTGGATTGGTCCTGCGTGCCTGGAGCGACGCGTCGGCTTTTTGGAGGGTGGCTGAAACGGTCAGCCGGGACTATGCCGTCCAGCAGATGAAGGAATCCTCGCGAAGTCTTCACAAGCCAATTAGTTCAGCGCCGGTTCCACGTCGGCGTGAGCCACCGCGCGGCGCATGCCAACTTAAACAGCGTCACAGCATTTTGCGCAAACGACTTTTCATCACTTGCTCATTCGGGCTCCTGCCGCCGCCATCGAGCCAGCTCTGGAATTTGCCGACGCTGACGGACGCGGATGGTCAGCCGGCTCGCGGGGCCGAACGTGGCGTCCGCGAATCCGCACCGGCGGAACTCGGCGAGCGCCACCACGGCCGCTTCGTAGACCAACGCGGCGGCGACTTCGACAGCGCGTTCGAGCCCTTCGGAATCGGTAAATGAGACGCCAGGAGCGGGAAGCAGGATTTCGGAAATTGATTCTTAGCTTTCACTGTCGCCGGCTTGTGGTTACTACTAGTACTCCAGCCCCCAAAAAAATGGCGCAACCGAGAGGCGAGCCGCTTACAATTGCAGCGGGAGAAGCTCTATGTCGAAGAGAACGCTTTTTGCATCCATCTTTTGCGGACTGATCGCCATCGCAGTTCAGACCATGTCGGCCGCGACGCCATCCCTGGCAGGATCGTGGGAGTTTACATTGACGGCTACCACGCCTACACCAGCCGTTGAGATCCCCGGCCTCGCGACTTTCACTACGGACGGTTCGGTAATCGAGACCGACGGTTCGGAGTTTGCTCCCATCCCGTCCTCGACGGCGACGGTCAAAGCCAGCACTCCGGGCCACGGCATCTGGCAACTGGCTAACACACCGGAAACTCTTTATGTCCAATACATCAGCTTGGTATTGGATGCGGATGGGGCGCTCTATGCCCGTAACGTGACCACGATGTTTCTGACGATGGACACGACAACGGGGAATTCGTTCAAGGGCACCTACACGACAGAGCAAACAATGGGCACGCTGACAAGAACCTTATCTTCCGGCACGGTGACCGGGCAACTCATTCCGCACCTCCCGTTGCCTTAGACGATCTTGGCGCCCGCGCGGATTTTGTCCGGCGCGGAACGCTGCGGCTTTTACGATTCGCCGTTCACGATAAGAGCCAGTGCAGACGGATAGTGGTCGCTGGCCCGTGGAACCTCACAGTTATTGATGGCGTTACACAACAGCTGATTGGCGCTGTGCCTCCGAGTTTCATTTCAAGGGTTAGCGGTGGCGCCATATGGCTATCGGGCCTATATCGCTCCGTCAGGCGAAGACGGCGGAGATTCTAGTCGTCAATCTTGACACATTGCAAGTCGTTGGAGCCTTAAGCCTCATGGCGTCCGAGTTCTCCGTCACCAGCCTGCCATGACACCTGATTGTCGCAACTTTAGGTTCGTCCGACTTCTCGACTTCATGTGTGGTGAAGAAGCTTGCACTACGGGCCGGACTCGATGCTACGGCGTACGCGGGGCATTCTCTAAGGGCGGGTCATGCTACCAGTGCGGGGAAGCTGGGGCTGTAGCCTGTTCACCCCTTGCCAGCAGCTCGCCGGTTGATCAACAAATGGCTATTCCTCGGGAAGTTTGTTTTCGAGTTCACTGGCTAGCTCGTGCACGTTCGTGGTTTTACTAAATGACTGAATCTCTTGCTTGGAGGAATCCACGTTCACCCCCACGTGCTGGCAGAGTTTCTGCAACATTTGGAGGATTGTTGTTAGTTCCTGTTCAGAAAGCATGCCGACTTGAAGATCCAGATGCGATCTCCGTTCGGACTGGCGGGCCATTCGACTCTGACTGATTAGTACGAAGATAGTCAGAAACACGCTCTCGGAAGAGACGACGAGGGCCAGGATGCCGAAAGGGAACGGATCAAACGCTTTGACCCCTGGGATGACATGGAGATTTAACAGGCTCCAACCGGAAATCACTATCAAATGAGCCACCAGGAATCCCAAATTGCCCACCAGCTTAGTCATTACGTCGCTGACTCGCTCAGTCCCAGTCCGGCGACCAAGGGCGTCATGCTCCAATTGGGCGATCGCCTCAATATTGTATTGCGTGGGATTCTCAGCAGCTCTGCGTGGCAAGGGATTGTCCATTGGTTGGCTCCTAAATCGTTCTTCAGATTTCTGCGTCCGCGAGAGAACTTGCGGACATCTTTAATTTCTCACGAAGCGTTGATCGCACCTTGCTATCTAAGTCCATCCGGTCCGACAACTTTGATTCGGCCCCAACAGTGGACCTCCAGGCTAATCAGAAATGTTCCCGTTTCCTCGCTCATTCCAGGAGGGCACGCTTTGCGAGCCATGTATCCTGGGCTCAATGGAGTACTTCTTCACGTGCCCCTATTGCTCGGAACGGATATCGATGGTGCTGGACACCTCAGTCAAGCGTCAAACTTACATTGAAGACTGCGAAGTGTGCTGCCGCCCGATCGAAGTGCGCTACGCCGTTAAAGATGACGAGGTGTGCCAGTTTGAAGCCAGGGCGATCTGATGCCACGGAGGATCTGTCGCGGAATTGCTCCGAGCTACCCCAGCGTGATGCCGAGGGGCGATAGTCCGACCGAACCAGATGGTTGCGACGGGTATGCGGTGCGTTCATACTTCCAACATGGCACTCAAGAACGCGGCACTTTTCGCGCTGATCGGGACGCTTCTGCTGACGATTCTGCTTGTGGCAGGCTTAGTACTCGACGTGCTCAACTCCGCGCCAGGTCTAATTCCTGCAACGACGATGTTGTCGGCTTTTATCCATTCGTTCGCTGCTCTGGCCGTGACGGTGTTTTTTTATGTGTTCCACAAAGCCCAGTCCTGACGCTCCAAGCCGATGATGATGTGAAGAGCACCGTCGCAGCCAAGAGCAAGACCGGAAGGCACTAACAGAAGAACGTGCGTCGGCTATGAAATCAAAACTACTTTGGCTGATCGTCGCTATCGCAATCATCCTCGGCTACGCTCTCTATTTGTCCGTGGCGTCAAAGGGCCGCTTGGAAATAGATCCCCACGCCCGCCAGGAGATTGAGAAAGCGAAGCATAGATGAATTCTGACCCGCCATGTCGGATTTATGTTTCAACACCCGGTATCCTGCAAGAATGGACATCGACAAAATGTTCGCCGAGCTGCGGACAGACCGGGACCAACTTGACGAAGCGATGGTTCACTTCAGCTGCATCCAAACAAGCTCGTAGCTCCATACTCGTCCGCTCTGCCAGCGGCTTCCTTCAAGTCTCCTTATCGAAAGTGCTTCGGCCCGAGCTATCCTCTTGCTTCCCCGCAACGCTCGCCGAAGCACTCCCGATCAAGGCTAACGACCAGGGAGGAGCCATCCACGCCACAACGCGAGAATCCAGCTTCCGGGTGGTTGACCGCTCAGTAAGTGCCCGGCGAGAATTGCGTCCCACGGGCCGGATTGGCGATCGAATTATTTGAGCTTCGGAATCGAATATCGTCGCGGGGCGGTGACAAAAGCCTAGAAGCGTGTCGGCAGTCCCGGAATAGTTTTGACGGGCAGCCTGGCAGCTTCCAGCGTAAAATGATACTTTTCGCCTAGGAGCCTGTCCGATTAATGCGACGAGAACCACTCGAATACCCGGCTTTCCCGTAGCACGAAACCTTGGCGACCCTACGCTCATTGACTGGGCAGCGTCGCCGATTACTCCAGGACCACTTG
>Ga0302326_10018724_pt1 | contig 14354 bp, 13 predicted proteins | sample Palsa_T0_3_FD_202264 | JGI IMG/M metagenome (GOLD analysis project Ga0302326, IMG submission 202264) | Peat permafrost microbial communities from Stordalen Mire near Abisko, Sweden - Palsa_T0_3 | ecosystem: Environmental > Terrestrial > Soil > Palsa > Peat permafrost | place: Sweden: Abisko... | reverse complement strand
GCAGGTGTGGCGCATGCATGCGGATGGCTCGGGCCAGGAGCAGGTGACGGCCGACGACTACTACAACTGGTTTCCCCATCCGTCGCCGGACGGGCGATGGATCGTGATACTTTCCTCCCGGGTTGTCCCGAAGACGGGCCATCCGCCGGACGGCGACTACGTCCTTCGCCTGATCCCGGCCGCGGGCGGCGCCCCTCGGGAGATAGCGCGATTCTACGGCGGCAACGGCTGCTTCAACGTTCCCTGCTGGTCGCGCGACAGCACGCGCATCGCCTATGCGACCTTTGAACCGGCGCCTTAGCCTGCCCGTCCTCGCAGCGGGGCTCCTCGCCGGCGCCTCGCTTCACGGGCAGGACAACCCGGCCGAGACGGGGAGGGCGCTGTTCACCCAGCACTGCGCCACGTGCCACAGCCTGGCCCAGGATGGCATCGGTCCTCCGCTTGGGGGCGTCACGGACGTGCTCTCGGAGAGCCAGATGCTGCAGTGGATCCAGGATCCGCAGAAGGTCCTCGCGAACGGTGATCCGCGGGCCACCGCGCTCCTCGTTCGCTACAAGGCGCCCATGCCCGCGTTTGCCGCCCTGGACGGCGCCCAGGTGGCCGCGATCCGCGCCTTCATCGCCCAACAGTCCGGGGCCCTCCACCTGGTTCCCCTGGCAGTCGTGGCCAAGGGCCCTACAGCTCGGCATTGGTTCCCCCCGGTGCAGAAGACGGGCCTCTCGGTCGAGGTGGAGGATTACGCGGAGATCCCGCGCCTGCCCAACCGGACCCCCTACAAGGGCATAACGCTCCTGCGACCGGACCCGCGCCAGGACGGCGCGCTCCTTGTCTGCGACCTCATGGGCGTCATCTACCGCGTGACCGACCGCAAGGTGAGCGTCTTCCTGGACATGCGCGGGATGTTCACCGACTTCGTCTGGGACCCGGGAGTGGCGACGGGCCTCGGCAGCTTCGCGCTGGATCCGGCCTTCGCCCGCAACGGCCGGTTCTACACGACCCACGCCGAGAGGTTCAGGGGAACTTCCGCCATCAATTCCGCGGATATTCCCGCGGACGTTCCCCCGGGCCTGACACCGCCGCTGGAATGGGTCCTGACGGAATGGCGGCTGGCGGATCCGGCGTCGCCGTCCTTCGCGGGGACGCACCGCGAGGTCCTGCGGTTTGTCACCCCCACCACCGCCCACGCCTCGCAGGAGATCGCGTTCGCCCCGGTTGCGGACCCGCGCGACCCCGACTTCGGCCTGCTTTACATCGGGATAGGCGACGGCGGGTCGGTGAACCTGAAGCGTCCGGACATGGCGGGCCATCCCCGGACGCTTCTCGGCTCGATCATTAGGATCGACCCCGTGGGCCACGACGGCGCCAACGGCCGCTATGGAATACCGGCCGACAATCCCTTTGCGCGGAGCCGCGACCCGGGCATTCGCAAGGAGATCTGGGCTTACGGCTTCAGGAATCCCCATCGGATGAGCTGGGACCTGGCCCATGGGAAGCGCATGATCGCGGTGGACATCGGCGAATCCAACGCGGAGGAGGTCAACCTGATCGAGAGGGGAGGCGCCTACGGATGGGGCGTCGGCCTGCTGGAGGGCACGCTCCACATCGAGGCCGCGACCGACGCCAAGGCCGTCCGCCCGGCGACCGCGGCCGAGCTTGCGCCCTGTCGTCCGCCCTTTGGGGAATACGACCACACCGACGGCGCGGCCATCACCGGCGGCTACGTCTACCGGGGGCCGCTCGCGGCGCTGAGGGACAAATACATCTTCGGGGACATCGTCACCGGCAGGCTCCTTTACATGAACATGGGAGCCGACCTGTCGGACCACACCATCTATGAGCTGAACATCGTCCGCGGAGGCACGGTGACCGGCGTCAAGGAGCTCGGGCACCTGGACCGGGCGCACCTGCGGATCGGGTATGACGACCGCACGGGCGACCTGTTTCTCATGACCAAGGGCGACGGGATGGTGCGCAGGGTGATCGCCGCGTACCAGCGGTGAGGGCCCCGGGCGCCCGCCTCAGGTCTGGAGGGTGTTGCGCATCCAATCGTCCAGGACCGCCTTGTCATACCTCAGGGGATCGCCGGGGTCGGCGTTGCGGAAGAGATCCATGTAGCTGTCCTTCTCGAGCTTTTCCCAAGCCCTCCTGACGACCTTGCCCGAGGGATCGGTAATCGCCCAACCAAACATGAAGAGGGGAGGGGTGCCGGGAAACATGAACCGTCCCCCGCTGGACACCTCGCCGACGGAAAACACGCCCGCGAGCTTGATGTTGGTGAAGGTCACGTACAGGCAGTCGCCCGCGGGAAGGAAGGCGGGCGCGCGCTTGGTCACATAAGCCCTAAGCGATTCAAGGATCTTGTCCCGACCCTCAACCGTGGGGAAGTTGCTGTCCCTCACATCGAGGAACTTCTCCGGGTGCTCGAAGGTGACCAGGACGCGGTCGGTGGGCTTCGGGTCCTCTGCGCGAACCGCAGCCGGCGCCAGGAGACCCAGCGCAAGGCACAGGGCAACGGTGCAGGAGGGTTTGAAGGAGGCTTTCATGGGCTGAGGGGACACCCGTCCCCGCAAAGAAGGACGGTCCCCTTCCGAAAACGATGCAAACCAAGGCACGCCGGAGGTGTCCAAGTGATGGGAGCGGAGGGTCAGGGGACGATGTGGAATCGAAATTCCCACTGATTCCGAGCCCGTTCAAATGACACAATGTTGTAATTGCTGGCTACTTGCAGTAAAATCTACTAGTCAAGGTCCAGATGGCAATTGATAGCGCCCACCCCGGCTTGGGTCTGAAGAACCGAAAGATCCTCATCGTGGCCGATGACGGCTCCAAGGTGCTCAATCTGAGGGATATACTGGTGAATGACGGCTACCTGGTGACCAGCGTGACTTCCGGCGAGGCCGCGCTGGACTACTACAAGCAGTATGAGCCGGACCTGATCATGCTCGATGTCGGGTTGCCGGGATCGAACGTCTTCGACATCTGCCGCGGCCTCAAGAATCCCTACAGCGGCGCGCCGGCGACGGTGATCTTCATCACGTCGAAGAGCAACTCGGACGAGGTTCTCCTCGGGCTTGCCGCGGGCGGTGTCGACTATATCCCCGTCCCCTTTCGGGAGAAGGAGGTTCTCGCGCGGGTGCGCGTCCACCTGCGCAACCGCCTCCGCCTTGGCCAGCTGTACCGGGACGAGAGGGCGAAGACGCTCCTGCTGTGCGTCACGGCGCACGACCTGCGCAACCCGGTCACGTCCATCCGGGCGCTGACCCATTCCCTGAGAAACGGAAACTCCGGCCCGATCGGCGCCGAGCAGCTCGACGTGCTGAACACGATCTATGATGCGAGCCAATCGATGCTGGACCTGATCAACAACCTCCTCGACGCGGCGGTCCTCGAGGTGACCGAGATGAAGATCGACGCGGAGCCGAGCTCGCTCGCGGAGCTGATCCAGGAGGCCGTCAAGCTGGCCGACGCCACCGCGAGGCAGAAGGGCTCGTCGGTGATCGCCCATCCCGGTGCGCTGCCCGCGACGCTCATGCTCGACAAGCCGAAGATCCGGCAGGTGCTGAACAACCTCCTTGGCAACGCGGTCAAGTTCTCGCCGCCGGGATCGACCGTCACGGTCGAGGAGCGGTTCGTCGGCGGCCACTGCTCGGTGTCGGTCCGTGACGAGGGGCCCGGGATTCCGGAGGGCGAGCACGAGAAGCTCTTCAAGGATTTCGGCCGCACGTCTGTCAGGCCGACCGGCGGCGAGCCGAGCACGGGCCTGGGCCTGTCCATCTGCTACAAGATCATGGCGGCCCACGGCGGCACGATCCACGCGGAGAACATGCCGGGAGGCGGATCCGAGTTCCGCATCACGTTTCCCACACCGCCATGAAGCTTGTGGGCAAGGTCCTCGTGGTGGACGACGAGGCGCACATCCGGAAGTTCGTGGGCCAGCTCGTCATGTCGCTCGGCGAGCCGGTGATCCTCCACGCCGTGAACGGCGAGGATGCCGTGAAGGTCTACGAGCGCGAAAAGCCCGTACTCGTGCTGCTCGACGTCAACATGCCGCGGGTCGACGGGATCGAGGCCCTGCGAAGGCTGAAGCGGATAGACCCCGACTGCGTCGTCATCATGCTCACGTCGCTCGTCAACCGCCAGACGGTGGAGGAATGCCTGCACCTGGGCGCCGTGGCCTACCTGCGCAAGGACAACCCCCCCGACGACATGGCGGCCCGCCTGAAGAAGATCGTCGACGACTGCTTTGACCCCAAGCCCGTGAAACCCAGCCCCGCATGAATCCACCCGAAGAATCCCCGCCAGCGCCCGAGGCGGACTCCGCCTCGCCGTTCACCGAGGTCCGCTATTCGCTGCCTGAGCTCCTAAAAGATGTAAAAATGGACCGCTCCTCCAGCCAGTTCTCGATGGAGAAGCTCGACCAGGACACGATCAGCAGGCTCTACGAGGAGCACAATTCCCGCCGTGCCCAAAAGCCAGGCTAGAGATTTCATCGCGCTCCTGCGCAGCCGACCCGGATTCGATTTCGGTCCGAAGCTGGACGCCATCGCCGAGGCGAACGCGGACCCGCTCGACCTGCTCCAGGCCCTGATCGACCAGAAGGTCCTCCTGAAGGAGGACGCCTGCCACCTCTGGGGGGACTTCCTCGGGATCGCGTACGTGGATGTGCTCGCCTCCGGGATAACCGACGAGGCGGTGAGGCAGATCCCGCTCGAGATCGCCAGGAAGGTTCGGGCCATCGGGATCTATGTCATCGACGGCGTGCTCACGGTCGCCATGGCCACGCCCAAGGACGCGAGCCTCGTCCACAGCCTGGAGCGGATCGCGCAGATCCCGCTGAGCCCCGTGTTCTGCCTGCCCTGCGAGATCGATGGCGCGATCTCCGTCCTCTACAGCACCGAGCGGTCGATCACCGACTCGCTCGCCGAGCTGGAGCGCGACGCCTTTTTCTCGGACAACGACCTCGGCATCGACAGGATCTCGGAGCTCGCCGAGCGAAAGACGCTCGCCCACGTGCTTGAGGAGATCCTCTATTTTGCGCTCCGCGAGCGCGCGACGGACATCCACATCGAGCCGGAGGAGGTCCTGTCCCGCATCCGCTTCCGCATCGACGGGACGCTGCGCGAGATCCTGACGTTCCAGAGGGTGCTCCACAGGGCGGTGATCTCCCGCCTCAAGATCCTGAGCGAGCTGAACATCGCCGAGGCCCGCTTTCCCCAGGACGGGCGCTTCTCCATCCCGATGGGGACGATTCGCGCCAACTTCCGCCTCTCGGTCATCCCGACGATCCGGGGCGAGAAGGCCGTGGTCCGCGTGCTGACGTCGGCCACGAAGCGGACGGGCGTCACGCTGGACACCATGCTCATGTCCCAGAGGATCCTGCTGCCATTCCGCCAGCTGATCCGGAGCCCGAGCGGCATCATCTTCGCGACCGGGCCCACGGGATCGGGCAAGACCAGCACGCTCTACGCCGCGATCGACGAGATCAACTCGCCCAAGATCAACATCGCGACCATCGAGGACCCTGTGGAGATCCCCATGGCCGGGGTCAACCAGAGCCAGATCAACTCCAAGATCGAGCTGCGCTTCGGCACGATGCTGCGCGCCCTGCTCCGGCAGGACCCGGACGTGATCCTCGTCGGCGAAATCCGGGACGAGGAGACGGCGAAGATCGCGACGGAGGCCGCGCTCACCGGGCACCTCGTCTTCGCCACCCTCCACACGAACACGGCCCCGCAGGCGATCGTGCGCCTGATCGAGATCGGCGTGGATCCCTTCATGGTGGCGCCGTCCGTCATCGGCGTGCTTTCCCAGCGCCTCGCCGCCCGGATCTGCGACAAGTGCAAGGAGGCCTACTACCCGCCGCGCGAGGTGCTGCTCAAGTACTTCAAGACGGAAGGCCTCGACGAGGTGCCGTTCTTCCGCGGACGGGGCTGCCCCCACTGCCGGGGCACGGGCTTCAGGGGCCGCATCGCCTTCCATGAGCTCGTCCTCATCACCGAGGAGATCCGCCAAATGATCTCGGACAGAAAGAGCGTCCAGGAGATCGCCCGCGCGGCCGCCAAGGTGGGCTACCGGCCCCTGCGGTACGACGGCCTCAACAAGGTGCTGATCGGCCTCACCACGATCGAGGAGATCGAGGAGAACTCCTCCTTCGAGTGGGCGATCTGAACGGGGCCGGGGACCGCCCGCGCCTCAGGGCGCTTCGACGATGGGCGCGTTGTTCCTGGGGTCGTCCAGGATCGCCTTGAACCGGGGATCGTCGCGAAGCGGGTTCCAGGTCGGATCGACGCGTTCAGCGTGGACGTTCGCGCCATAGGGCGTCCGCATGAGGCGAGCCAACTCGGAGAGCGCCTGGTCCTTGTCGCCGGCCCAGGCAAGGATCTTGGCGCGGTTGGCGCTTCTGACCGGCCCGTCGACACGGTCGATTGACTCGGGTACGAGCTCGATGATCCGGGCCGCGGCGGCGAGCGCCTGTTCCCGGCTGCCGAGTATCGCCTCCGAAAGCCCAATGGCTGACCAGAGCGAGGAATTGTTCGGCTCCGTGGACAGCTGCTCTTGGAGCTGGGGGACGAGCTTCTCGAGGCGGGCGCGGCATCCCGGCAGGTCGCCGTTTCCGAGGACGTCCAGCGCGGCCGCAAAATCCTGCGCCCAACGGGGCGAGCCGATACCGGTGAAATACGGCTGCTGGGCGTCGAGCTGGACGGCTTCGCCAAAGTTCCCGATCAGACGGTCCCCGAATGTTCGAATCGCGATGGCGAGCGGGACGTCCGGCTTGCTGGCCTTCAATTCGGCGGCGTAGGCCTCGACTTCGGACTTCGAGCCGGTGGCCATGAAGTATTCGCCGGTGGCAAATGACTTTGAAACCAGGTCTCCCGGCACCATCGTGGCCGTAATGTTGAACTCAGCGATGGCCTCATCGTACCTGTGCTCCGCGTTCAGCTGCGCGGCCAGTGCCTGACCGTACCGAGCGTTGTGCGGGTCCAGTTCAAGCGCCCTTCGGAAGTTGGCGACCGCGTCGGCCCAGCGCCCCTGGCGCCTGTTAATGAGTCCCAGCGAACCCGTGGCCTCCGACGAGTTGGGTTTCAGAGCCTGGAGGCGCCGGTACAGGGAGGCCGCCTTCTCGTAATCGCGGTAACCGTAGTAGTAGTAATCACCCTGCATCTCGATGACGACGGGATCGTCCGGCGCGAGGCGCACGGCGGTCTCGATAGCGGCCTTCGCCTTTTCCATGAGCTCCGCGGACGAATCGAGTTCGGCGAAATGGACCGACGCCTGGTTCGCCGCGATGAGCGCCCAAGCCTGGGCAAAGCCAGGATCGAGCTGGACGGCATCAAGCAGCCACGAAACCTGGCTGTTTACATCGAAGTCATTGGACTCGTAGGCGGCCCGCGCCTTCAGGTAGAGATCGTAGGCGGCGGGGTTGCTGGTCGGCTTTCGGTCGAGAAGCGTCTGTTCCTGCGGGGAAATCGCCGCCTGGAGGGACTCCGCGATGGACTGCGCGAGCTCCGCCTGGATCGCGAAGACGTCGGTCACGTCGCGGTCATAAGCCTTGGCCCAGACGTGCTCGTCCGTGGCCGCGTGGATCAGCTGGCCCGTCACGCGCACCTTGTTCCCGGCGCGGCGCACGCTGCCTTCCAGCACGTAGGTGACGCCCAGCTCCTGCGCGATCTGCCGGATGGGCTTGAGCGTTCCACGATACTGCATGACCGAGGTGCGCGAGACCACGCGCAGGTCGTGGAGGAACGAGAGGTTGGTGAGGATGTCCTCCTGCACGCCGTCGGCGAAGAAGGCGCTGGCATCCTTCTCCTCGCTCATGTTGTCGAACGGAAGGACGGCAATGGACTTGTCGTTCATCGCGGGCGCGGTCGGGACAGGCGTCGTCACGACGACGGGCTGGGGTGACGGGGCCGGGCCAATGGCGGGGGCCTCCGGCCTGCGGGAGACATAGACCGCCGCGGCAATTCCGACTGCGGCTGCAACCAGCGCGCCCCACGTCCACGAAGGAGTCTTCTGCCTGCCGGCAACGGGCGCGGCGCCGCCGAGCGTGGCGGCGTGGCGGGTCGGAGCGGCGACTGGAGGGGCGCTGTGCGGCGCCTCGAGAAGCCGCTTCACCTGGCCGACGAATTCCGGGGTCGGGATGCCGTGCGGCAAGCGCGTCCACTGGTAGCGCATGAATTCCTCAGGCACCACGGCCGCCGATTCCAGGGTGTCATCGATCACGACCGGCGTGAAGAACGCGACGCCGGCCGCCATGTCGTGCGTGCGCTCTACGGCAAGCTTCCACTCTCGGCGGAAATAGCCCTCCACGCGCGTCTGGGTATGCGCCGAGATTATCGGAAGGAACAGGGCGCAGTCCTTGATCTGTTTCTTGATCTTCGCGTCCCACGAATCTCCTCCGCGCAGCTCATTCTGGTCGAACCAGACCTCCATCCCGAACGCCCGCAGGGCGTCGGCGATGCGCCGCGCCGCCTCGGCATCCTCGCGGGAATAGCTGAGAAATACGGCGCGGATTCCCGGCGGGGGAGTCTCTGCTGGCATGGCTGCCCTAGGTCTATGGCAATGAAGCCGATACCTTGCCAGCCCAAAGCCGGTCGCGGTGCGCCGCCTTCGGCGCCGCCGATCTTCCGGGCGACCGCGTGGTATTCAGGATGGGAAAAGGCCCCGGAGCCGCGTGAGCTCTGCGCGGCGGCGCGCCCGGAACCGCCGTTGGCGTTCCGAGTTCGAGCTTCTTTTCTCCGCGTCGGAAATCCTGGGCCGTCCGGCGCGCAAACGGAGCGGCAGGTCGACGCTTGGAGTATAGATATTGCGTCGCTTGAACGCCAGTGGGGAGCGGATGAGGGCCGATGCGCGGAAGGTGGGGCTGGGCAGTGTCTCGGTGAACCAGGGATCGACGGCTATCCGTGAGTTCTCAAAGGCCCAGTCGGGCGGCGCACAACCGATCTTTGACGAAACGTGCTCGGCGTAGGCGGCGAGCCATGCGTCGGCCGCCTGGCCCTCTGTGAAACGATCCCTGAGCAAGGGAGGCTCGGCAGCAATCGACTCTCGCACCTGCCGACGCGACGAAAAGCGGCGCAGTTCATGGAGCCACTCGCGCAAATTGCCTCCGAAGTCAGCGAGCGACCCAGACTGTTCCGCCAATTCCTTTAGCGATGAAGGCCTTTGTGTCACGGCTTCGTTGGGCCAAGGATTGCCGCTCGGATGATGCTGCGTGCGGCATCGGACAATGTCTCTTGCGGGAAGAAACGGCCATAGATCGTCTCCGCCTCCGCAAGGGAGCGGACCTCCATTTTGCGCAGAAGGAATTCAATGTCCTCATGATCCCCGGGGTAGCCGGGCAGGGGCGCGCGGCTCGCCCGCAGCTTCATCGCCAACAGGTATGCCGCCGTGGGCACCGAAACCTGCAATCCGGCGCCGAAATCGTGTTCCGGCAGTTTTCTTTTGGCCTCCGCTTCGGCCACGAAAAACCGGACGTCATCGTTCAGCCAATCGGGCGGCAGGTCCAATTCGCGTGCCACCTTTTCGGAAAGCATCTTCGCCAATCCGGGAGGGCGAACGACTGCATCGCCATCCTTTGTGGACTCGCGCGATCCGTACAGAATGGTGAATACGGCTCCTCCGTACAGGCATACCTCGAGCACGGAACCTTCGGCGACGGCCAATTCCCCAAGACGGCGCAAGGCCTGAGTTATCTGAGCCTTGTTTAAGCTCCTATACGGCATTAATAAACCGTAACGTAACGGTTTATCTAAGTAAAAGCCTGCTCATACGCCGAGGGGAAGAAGGACAACGTAGATATAAGCCGCTAATCCCAAGGCAATAAGGCCGAGCAACCTGAAAAGCCCGAGGCTCTGGAGCGTGAAAAGGGCCATAATCCTGAGCCCAAAGGCCGGGGCGACGAGGAACGCGAGTCCCTCCAGCATCTGGAGCGCCCCGAACGCGGGAAGGACGATCAGGAATCCGTGCCATTCGCGGTGGAACGAGACGATCAGCGAACCCCAGAGCAGGCAGAGAAGCCCATAGATGACCGCGCCGGCTTCTCCCTCGCGGCGCATCCAGGCGAAGAAGCCCGCCCAGGCTGTCGGCTGGATCACGAGCGAGAGGCCGATGATCACAAAGTTGAGGATGGCGAAGATTTCGATGGCGCGCTCGGAGTTCATTGGGGATGGGGCTGAGGTTCCTTGGATCGGTTCGAAATGATGGGTGTCTCGGGCCTCCTCGGGGAGGGGCGTTCCCGTTAAAATAGACCGCTTCCGGGGCACACAGTTTCGAACGCAAAGCGATAGGAAGAGGCTGTATTTTTTGATATGAGGCGCATTTTGCCCCCTCCGGGGGGCGCTTCGCCCCAAAATCGTTTCCTGGATGGCCGCCTTTCGCCACAGTTCGGGTGGATGGAATCCCATACCCCCTCAACGTCCCGGATTTCCTGGATCCTGCGCATTGGCGCGGCGATGGAATTCATCGGCCACGGCGCGCTGGGCGTTAAGCGCGTCGCGGCCTGGACGTCCTACTTTGCGGTGGTCGGGATCCACCGCGAGACCGCGCTCACCCTGATGCCGCTCGTGGGCGCCTTTGATATCGCGATGGGCCTGGCCATCCTGGCGTACCCGATGCGGGGCGTCATCCTCTACATGACGGCCTGGGGCCTGTGGACCGCGTTCCTGCGGCCTCTTGCCGGGGAATCCGTCTGGGAGGCCGTCGAGCGCGCCGGCAACTTCGGGGCCCTCTACGCGCTTTTTCTGATGGCACGGGGAGGGGGAGCCGGAACATGGTTTCGATTCGACCTCGCGGATTCCCTGGCTGACGGGCTTCGCCGGCATATCCTCTGGGTGCTGCGCCTGACCACCTCATTCCTCCTCGTGGGCCACGGGGCCCTGGGGCTCCTCGTGGGAAAGCCGCTCCTCGCCCTGCAATACGGGCAGATCGGGTTGCACGGGACCTGGGTCGAACCCCTTGTCGGGGGCTTTGAGTGCGTGCTTGGCCTCGCGGTGCTGCTCCAGCCGGGATACGGGCTCCTTGTCTTCGTCGTGGCCTGGAAGCTGGCCACGGAGATGCTCTCGCCGATTGCCGGTTCCCCCATCTGGGTCTTCATCGAGCACGGGGGCAGTTATGCCGCCCCCCTTGCGCTGGCCCTTCTGGTACGGGTGCAGGGCGAATCCCCTCCCGTGCCGCTTCGAGTCTCGCCTGCCTGAATCTAGCTGCGCGCCGTCGTGCTCGCCAGCTCGTAGCTTATCTTGCCCTCGATGATTTCTCGAAGCGCCGTGTCCTCGGCGGAGAGCTTTTCAAGTGATTCGACCAGCGGCCTGTTGCCGCGCTTAAGCTGCTTCACGCGGCGCGAAACCACGTTAACCAGGATATTTGGATCGTCGATAACCTTGAGTGCGTCCCTGACGTAATCGTCTCTCATGCATTACCATCATAAGCACGGGAAACCGGGAAGACGACGCCTATCGGGGCTCCCCGGGGCGGGTCGTCCCAACGGCTGCGCAGGCCATTGATTTACAACTGTATTCGCGAGGCCGGCTCAATCCTCCACCAACCGGTAGCCGATCCCCGATTCCGTCCTCAGGTGGCGCGGCTTGTGGGGCTCTGACTCGAGCTTCTGGCGGATGTGGGTCATGTGGACGCGCAGGTAATGGGTGTTGTCCTCGGACTTCGGCCCCCACAATTCCCGCAGCATCTGGCCATGGGTCACGACCTTTCCGCGGTGGATGACGAGGAGCCTCAGCATCGCATACTCCTTTGCCGTCAGCCTCACCTCGGCGCCCGCGCGCCTGACGATCCGCGCCGCCAGGTCGACCTCGATGTCGCCGAAGGCGACCACCGCCGGCTCGTTCTCCCCGGGCATCCTGCGCAGCACCGCCCGAAGCCTCGCCGTCAGCTCGGCGGAGCCAAAGGGCTTGGTCAGGTAGTCGTCCGCCCCTGCGTCCAGCGCAGCCACCTTGTCCGCCTCCGCGGCCAGGACGGTCAGCACGACCACGGGGACGCGCGACCATTCCCGGAGCTGACGCAGGACTTCCAGGCCTCCCAGGTCGGGGAGCCCCAGGTCGAGCACGATCGCGTCCGGATGGCAGCGCGCGGCCTCCTCGAGGCCGATCCGTCCCTTGTCGGCTTCGACCACGTTGAAGCCCGCGGACTCGAGGGTGATGCGAAGCAGGCGGAGGATCTGCACCTCGTCGTCGATCACAAGGATGGTCAGTTTGGGTGGGCTCATGGGTTCATTCGGCGGGCACGGTCCCGTGCGGTCTGTAGGGCAGGTAGACGGTCATCACGGCTCCGCCGCCGGGGTTCTCCCCGGCGACCACGTCGCCGCCCTGCGCGGTCACGAAGCCCCGGATGATCGAAAGCCCCAGCCCGAGGCCTCCCGCCTTGGCGGCGTCGCCCCTCTGGAACTTCTCGAACAGGCGCTCGCGCATCGCGGGGGGCAGCCCGGGACCCCTGTCGGCCACCGTGAAGTAGATGCGCGACTTCGCGCGGTCGACACCGGCGGCGAGGAAGATGTCGGTTCCCGCCGGCGTGTGCAGCGCCGCGTTGAGCAGCAGGTTCGCGATGACCTGCTCCATGAGCGCGGCGTCGGCGCGGAAGAGCGGCAGGTCCCTCGGGATGTTGATCTCGAACGGGCGGCCCGCGAGCGACTCGCTGACGCCCTCGACCGCGGCGTTGACGAGGTCGTGCCCGTCGCACCAGTCGAGCTTCGGCTTCAGCGCGCCCGACTCCAGGCGGGTCTGGTCGAGGAGGTTGTTCACGAGGCGGTTGAGCCTGCGGGTGGCGGTCCGGATTTCATTGGCAAGGTCGGCCCGCGTCGCTTCGTCGGCCGACGGGAGGTTCTCTACGGCCGCGCTCAGGACCGCAAGCGGCGTCTTCAGCTCGTGGGAGACGCCGTCCAGGAGCGTGCGGTGGAGCTTGTCCGACTCGGCGAGGAGCTTCTCCCTTTCCCCGGCGGCGCGCAGGTGCTCGCGCTCGACCATCTGGGCAAGCTGCATCGCGAAACTCTCGGCCAGGTCGCGCTGGGCCAGCGAGAGCGTCGCCTCGGGGGGCATCCGCAGGATGAGGACGCCGATCGCGGTGTCCTCCCGCACGAGGGGCAGGTGGAAGCCCTCGGCCGAGGGCAGCGTGTCGGTGAAGCGCCCCGCCTTCTTGCGGTTGCGCCAGGCCCATTCGGCCACGCCGCGCTCCTTGTCGGATAGCATGTAGGACCCGGCGAAGTGGGGCATGAGCGCCGAGCCGTTGCCGTCGTCGAGGAGCAGGGCCGTCCGGGCCCCGAAGTACGCGTCGGCCTGGCGCAACGCGGCAAAGACGGCATCGTCAAGGGTGCGGGCGGCGCTGAGCGCCTGCGTCAGGTGGAAGAGGGCGGTGGCGCGGTCCTCGCGTATCCTCTCGTTTCTCTCCTGGGCCCGGACGCGCGCGGTAAGCTGCCCGGAGATCAGCCCGACGACGAGGAAGGAGAAGAACATGAGCCCGTCCTCGAACCGGCCGATCACGAACGTGAAGAGGGGGGGGATGAACAGGAAGTTCCAGGTCAGTGCGCCCACGATGCCCGCGACGAACACGGGCCCGGGCCCGACGCGCAGGCTGAGGACGATGACGGCGAGGAGGTAGAAGAGCCCCACGGAGAGGTACCCCGAATGCGGCACGATGAACCAGCTGGCCGCCGTCAGGGCCGCGAGGACGCCGAACACCTCGCCGTATTCGCGGGACGGGGAGGCCTTGACCGGGCGCCAGTCGCTCCAGGTCATCGGCTTTCCGGCCGCGCGCTCGGCGGGGACGACATAGATGTCGATGGATCCGCCGATGCGCATCAGGCGGTCCACGAGGTTCCCGCCGCTCAGCATGTCGAGCCAGCGCGGCCTCTGGGACTTGCCTACGACGATCTGCGTGGCGTTGTTCTGAAGCGCGACGCGCACGAGCGCCTGGGCGACGTCGTTGTCGTGGGTGACGACCACCTCCGCCCCCAGCTCGCGCGCCAGGGAGAGATTCTGCTCGAGCCTGCGCTGGTTATCCTGGTCGAGCGTCGCCGTGGTCTCGACGCTCACCGCGATCCACGATGCCCCCTGGGACGCGGCCATCCGCCGGGTCCAGCGCACAAGCTGCGTCGAGAACGGGCTCGGGCCCACGGCGACCAGCAGGCGCTCGCCGGAGCGCCAGACGGTCTTGAGCGTTCCGACGGAGCGCATCTCCCGCAGGCGCTTGTCCACATGCTCGGCCACGAAGCGCAGCGCGAGCTCGCGAAGCGCGGTCAGGTGGGTGTCCTTGAAGAAGCTTTCCGCGGCCGCGGCCGCGCGGCCCTCCATGTAGACCTTGCCCTCGTTCAGGCGCGCCCACCGCGCGGCGGGCGGCAGGTCGGCGAGCGAGATCAT
>Ga0302326_10018723_pt1 | contig 14355 bp, 10 predicted proteins | sample Palsa_T0_3_FD_202264 | JGI IMG/M metagenome (GOLD analysis project Ga0302326, IMG submission 202264) | Peat permafrost microbial communities from Stordalen Mire near Abisko, Sweden - Palsa_T0_3 | ecosystem: Environmental > Terrestrial > Soil > Palsa > Peat permafrost | place: Sweden: Abisko... | reverse complement strand
CAGACATCGGATTTCAGTTAGATGCGGAATCCTCATCCCCATGGGCCACATCTATTACTCATACAATATTTCACCGAAGGAGCACTCGTGCCCAGTCTTCTCGATCCCATCCAGATCGGTGATCTTCACCTGCCGAACCGCATCCTGATGGCTCCCCTGACCCGTCTTCGCGGTACCTCCGACCACCTTCCGACCCCCATCATAGGCGAGTACTACGCCCAGCGCGTCACCGCCGGGCTCATCCTCTCCGAGGCCATTCCTGTCGATCCTTTGGGCGTTGGATACCCCAACGTCCCCGGCATTTGGTCCGCTGAACAGACCGAGGCCTGGAAGCCGATCGTGAAGGCCGTACACAATAGGGGCGGACACATTTTCGCGCAGATCTGGCATGTAGGCCGCATCTCTGACCCGGTCTATCTCAACGGGCATCTTCCGGTTGCGCCCAGTGCGATCGCACCGGCCGGTTATGTCTCTATCATTCGTCCCGAGAAGCCGTTTGTGACACCGCGCGCACTTGAGTTGAGCGAAATGTCAAGTGTCATCGAGGCGTTTCGTCGCGGGGCGGAGAACGCTCAGGCCGCTGGCTTCGATGGCGTCGAGATCCATGGCGCGAACGGCTATCTGCTTGACCAGTTCCTTCAGGATGGGTGCAATCAAAGGACCGACGAGTATGGTGGCCCCATCGAGAACCGTGCCCGTTTACATCTGGAGGTTGCCGACGCAGCGATCTCCGTCTTTGGAGCCGAACGAGTCGGGATGCATCTCGCGCCTCGCGGCGATGCCCACGGCATCTCAGACTCCAACCGGGCGGCTACCTTCACTTACCTTGCTACGGAGCTAGGCAAGCGCAAACTCGCCTTCATCGTTGCGCGTGAGCACATTGCCCCCGACTCGCTTGGCGCGACCCTAAAGGAGGCCTTCGGTGGCATCTATGTAGCCAATGAGGCGTTCGATCGAAAAACCGGCCAGCAACTCCTCGACGAGGGCAACGCGGACGCAGTAGCTTACGGCAAGCTCTTCATCGCTAATCCTGACCTGCCCGCGCGCTTTGCCCAGCAGGCCAAACTTAACACGCCTGTACCCAGCACATTCTATGCGCACGGAGCCGAAGGCTATACGGACTATCCAAGTCTTTGAGCTGCTCAACATACTCTTGTGTTTGCCTGAAAACGTCCCGGCTGGTTAAGCACGGTGAGGGATGGGATCGGAATACGCTGCTGCCAGCGATACGAGCATTCCACACTCAACCTTGATTGGCACTCGGCGTTTATCTTGACCTTCCCGAGGAGGCCGCATAAATTGGATCTATGTGCCCCGCTCTGAGAACCGCTTGTTGTAGCTGCTGCCTGTTGCGGGTAGAGATGCGCACCTGCGATCGTTTCTCCTGACCCGGGAGATATCGCTTTCGTATTATTCGCCTGCAAGATTCGCCGCTTGCAGGCTTTCGTGTCTGGGGCGGCCATCCTGCACGGCAGCCCCTGGCGTAGCTACTTCAGATCCGAGGAAAACCCTTGAAGGAATGGACATTTCGCATCGTCTTTATTCTAGCGGCTATCTGCCTGGCGGCGTCTCCGGAACTGCTCGCGCAGCGCACCGAGAGCTGGTCGGGTTTCTCAACCGTTCAGGGGCACCAGGTCCCCGTCCATCTGCGTCTCTCTACTTCAAAACATGATGGCCCAGTGACCGGCGGCTTCGTCAATGAGCAGCAATTCAGTCCTGCCAGCGGTGGCATACTTTCCAGCGGCCATCTCACTCTCACCTTCGATTACTTTGCCCACAAGCTCGACGGTGACCTTCATGAGGGAGTCTTCACCGGAACCTACGGGGGCGGACGCGGACAACCGGTGCCGGTGGAACTGCACCAGGATATCTCGCAGAAGAAGGCATTGCCGGCCGGCGCGGAGAAGGAGACGACTTCGATCCGCGGCGACTGGGAAATTGCAGTGAAATCTCCAAAGGGAGAGGATGCCTGGACGCTGCGTGTTTCACCGCTGCCTCATGGTGGGATCAAGGCCATCATTCTGCGTATCGATGGCGACACGAATGCCCTATACGGCACCTACGACGAAGCCGCCGCCGAGTTCCAAGTCAGTCACTTCAGCGCTGCCGGGCCGGCTCTTTATACGCTGAAGCCGCAGCCCGATGGAACGATCCTCGTGACCAATCCATTGAAGGATGGACAACAGTGGACGGCCCGGCGTCCCGCTGAGGCTCGCAAGCAGAACCTCGCGCCCCCAACGAATGCTACCGAACAGACAAGCGTGGCAGACACTACCCTTCCCTTCAGTTTCTCCGCGCCCGACCTCAATGGCAAGCTGGTGTCGAATACCGATACGCAGTTTCGGGGCAAGGTCGTGATTGTTGCCATTGGCGGCAGCTGGTGCCCGAACTGCCATGACGAAGCGCCCTTCCTGGTCGAACTCTATAGGCGTTACCACGCACGCGGGCTAGAGATCGTGAACATCTCCTTCGAAGAGCAAGATCAGCTGAAGGATCCACAAAGACTGCGCGCTTTCATCGCCAAGTATCAGATTCCTTACACGGTACTGCTGGGCGGAGCCACCGAGCAGGTTCACGACAAGTTGCCGGAGGCAAAAAACCTCAACTGCTGGCCGACCACCTTTTTCATCAACAGGAAAGGGCTCGTGCAGGAGGTCCATGCCGGATTCTCCGGCCCAGAGACCGGCGCCTCCTATACACAGCTCAAGGCGGAGACCGATACGTTGCTCGGGAAATTGCTGGCCCAGCACGACGAAGCCAGCCGCTGACACGGCGTAGCTTCAGAGGCGGCCGCATGGGGTATCGCAAAGGCAGTCGGACTTGGAGGCACTCTCCTATAGTCCTTCGACCGCCGCCCCGAGGTCTTCGTTTTTTGTCTCGCGGATGGCGAGCAGCCCGATGATCGTGAGCGTGGCTGCCCCACTGAGGTAGTAGCCAACGTACCGCAGGCCATGGGCAGTGGCGAGCCGCGTTGCGATGTAAGGCGTGAGGGAAGCGCCGAAGATGCCCGCCATACTAAAGGCGAGTGAGCTGCCACTGTAGCGTACGACGGTCGGGAAGAGTTCGGTGCCGAGTGGGCCGTAGGTGAGGCCCATCAACGTGAGGCCGACAATGAGCATGGCGACCGCACCTGTATGGCCTGCCTGGAACATGCGTGCGAAGAAGAGTCCGAAGATGCCGATGGCGACGCTGATGGCGATCATGAACGGCTTGCGTCCGCGTTCTGCGAGTACCGCGGCTGCGGGAATCGAGAGCGCGAAGAAGACGACGCCGATGAGCTGCATTCGCAGGAAGTCGTTCTTGCTGTAATGCAGGGCGGACGTTGCCCAGGTGAGGGTAAAGACGATCATCAGGTAAAAGAGGACGAAAGTCGCAAGGCAGATGAGTGTGCCCGCTGCCAGGGCACCGAAGTAGTTCTTGAAGACGGAGAAGACAGGGACCCTAACGACTTCCCGGCGCTCCATCGCGGCAGCGAAGACGGGAGTTTCGGCGATCGTCAGGCGGACATAGAGACCCAACAGGACCAGCACGCCGCTGGCGAGGAACGGCAGCCGCCAGCCAAAGCTGAGGAATTGCGCGGGGCTGAGCCACGTGGACAACACAAGGAAGATGGCGCTGGAAAAGAAGAATCCGATGGGTGCGCCCAGCTGCGGGAACATACCGTACCAGGCGCGTTTGCCCGGCGGTGCGTTCTCCGTTGCCAACAGGACAGCGCCGCCCCACTCGCCGCCAAGCCCGATGCCCTGTCCGAAACGACAAAGCGCAAGCAACAGCGAAGCAAGGACGCCGGCGGTCTTGTAAGTCGGCAGTGCGCCGACAGCGCAGGTCGACAGCCCCATGGTGGAAAGCGCCAGCACGAGCGTGGTTTTGCGCCCGACCCGGTCGCCGAAGTGACCAAAGAGTGCGGAGCCAATCGGTCGCGCGATGAAGGCGATCGCAAAGGTGGCCAGCGAGGCGAGTGTCGCAGCGGTGGCGTCTGTCGCAGGAAAGAATAGCTTCGGGAAGACGATGACCGCTGCTGTGGCATAAATGTAGAAGTCAAAGAACTCGACGGTGGTCCCGACGAGACTGGCGAAGAGCACTTGCGCAGGCGTATTTCGCTGCTTCTCTTTGCTGGGCATGGGTTTATAGATGTTGCGCTACGGGACCGGTCGCACGCAAATGCCCTTGGGCCGCCGACAGCCTGTTCCGACAACATATAGCGGCCCTCCCCGGCACGCAGTCCACATGGATTAATTTTCGGATTGTCCGTGATCCGGGCACAATTAGAAGAACTTTGAACTCCGACTGCATCTACTGTTGGTTGAGGGCGGGTGAATATGGCCATTGAAAAGTTCACCATCAACGTGTCGGATGCTGTGCTTGCAGATCTGAGCCGCCGGCTCGATAGCACGCGATGGCCGGACGAACTCGAGAAGGTTGGCTGGGAGTTGGGCGCAACTCTCAGCTACATGAAATCGCTGGCCGATTATTGGCGGAGCGGCTATGACTGGCGGCGGCAAGAGGCAGCGCTGAACCAGCTGCCTCAGTTTCGAGTAGCACTCGATGGATTCCAGGTCCACTTCGTGCATGTGCGCGGTAAGGGTCCAAGACCGCTGCCGATCATCATCACGCATGGCTGGCCGGGAAGCTTTGTCGAAATGGTGAAGCTCATCCCGCTTTTGAGCGATCCCGAGGCCCATGGCGGAAGCGCGGAAGACGCCTTCGATGTGATCGTCCCATCTTTACCCGGCTATGGATTCTCTGACCGGCCTGCGGAGCGGGGCATGAACCCGTTCAAGGTGGCCACACTCTGGGCGCGATTGATGACGGAGCTCGGTTATGAGCGCTTCGCTGCCCAGGGAGGCGATTGGGGCTCAACCATTTCGACAGCCCTCGGCCTCAACCATGCCCAGCGCATCATCGGCGTTCACCTCAACTACATTGCCGGTCGCTTTCTCTTCGGCGGTACATTGAACCAAACCCCGGACGACGAGAGGGCCAAAACCTACCTCGCGGAACTCCGCGAATGGTGGGAACTGGAGGGCGGCTACAGCCATCTTCAAGGGACGAAGCCACAAACTTTAGGGTATGCGCTGAACGATTCCCCGATAGGTCTTGCGGCCTGGATCTTCGAAAAGTTCCGATCCTGGAGCGACTGCGGCGGTGAGTTGGAGAGCATCTTTACCAGGGATGAACTCTTAACCGATGTGATGATCTATTGGGTGACCGAAACTCCGAACTCCTCGGCCCGCATGTATTATGAATCGCGAGAGCAGCCCCTTCAGCTTTCGCCCACCAACCGCGTCAACGTTCCGGTGGCGCTGGCCGTCTTCCCCAAGGAAATTCCGATTCCGCCGCGCACGCTCGCTGAGCGTGGCTACAACATCCAGCGCTGGACTGTCATGCCCAAAGGCGGCCACTTCGCCGCCATGGAGCAACCCGAGCTTCTCGCGCAGGATATCCGAGAATTCTTCCGTCCACTGCGCTAAGGGCTTCATGACCCGTGGGATCGTTGGCAACCCGGAAGTTGTAACGTGGGCGAGATGTTTGGATGGATAAGTCGCTGGTTGAGGAGCATTGGATGTACCAGTGCTGAACTCAGCGGAAGCGGCGGATTCAGAGACATCCGAAGGAGGCTCGTCGTTGACCAGTATGCACTTCATCGGGAGCTTTCTGAGCGCACTGTTCCGGCGACCAGGATTCAGCTCAACCAGTGGATGAAGAACTTGCCAGTACAGTGGACCGTGGCCATGGAAGCGACGATGTTCGCAGGCTGGTTCTACGATCGCCTGCTGCCCCATACTGAGGCTGTGAAGGTGGCGCCATCTCAGCCACAAGACGACAACCGAACATAGAGTCCGAAGCATCCCCACGCATGACATCCTCTCACCGTCGTCTCCGGCGCGCGGCGTTACCGCGCCGCATAGATGGCCGAAGTCGCGACCGTTCCCGTCCGTCTCAAAAACAGAATCGATATCGAAGCGTTGGAGGGCGCAATTGATTGGAAACCTCCGGCCTCTTTTATCCTTTCCCTGGACTTCGAAGTCTACGAAATCCCTAAACCGTGATTGCCCAATGAATTAAATTTCGATATCGCGCATGACGGTGAACTGCGCGCAGATACACATCGCTGCAAAGACGAAATGCAGTATAACGCCCAGATTCGACGGTGCGTAATCGGGACTGCCCTGGTGAAGCTGCACCAACAGAATTGCCTCCGAGATAGACGATCGCCATAGGAAGGTCACGACTAGCAGCAGAAGGGGCAGCAACACGCTGATGATGCCGAGCGGACGGAGTCGCTGGTTTGTGCTGGCGGTGCACCAGCGCAGCGCGGCGAACAACGTATATATGGCAAGTCCGACCGAGACAGCGGCCAGGTATCGCCTGCCGGTTTGCATTGCTCCCAGCATCGCGGAAAGAGAAGGATTCGGACCGAGCCAAAGGATTTGAGGATAGGCGGCCACGACGGCCGCCAGCCGACCGAGCATGGGCGCATGAGACAAACCCAGCACGCCCAACACGGCCATCCAACCGACGGCGGGCAGCACGACAATGGCGCCGGTTGCGATGGCCAGCGGATAAAACTGCATGGCCAGGAGTGGAATCGGTCGAGTGAGCAGGAATCGCGATTGGTTGGGCACACCGGGCATCTGAATGGCGGGGCTCGTACCCAGGATGATTCCGAGAAGAAGAGAAACAACGCTGAAGGAGGCTAACAGCATCTTGAGTTTGTCGGTGACTGCATCGCCTCCGCAGTCGCAGAGATTTGCGGCGATCAGGAGGAATAAGATCGGCGCCAGGAGCGCGATGAAAGCGGCGGCGAGGAGCCGCCTGCGGTACAGAATGCCGTGTGCGCGGAAGAGCATGAGAATCTACACCTCCGACTTTCCAATCAAGTACCGGGCCAGGATGAGCAGGCAAGCCGAGATGGCAACCGGGATCAGGGCAAACGCGTAGGGCGGCGGCGGGCCGAGCCTTGAATACACGAAGAGCCAGGTCGGCAGATGCACATCGTTTAGGTCCAACACTGCCCTGAGGACTATCAAGCTGCACATTCCGAAAGCCATGGCGAGGGCCGGCAAGACATTGGGCCGTGAGCCTTGTCTGCCGGGCCAGGAATAGGGAGCCGCCAACAAGACGGCAGAAACGCCAAGACTGAGCACGGTCGTTGTGCAGATGGACAGGAAGATCCGCGGCGGCGAAGTGGCGAGCAGCGAGGCATAGAGCTCCAGCCTGCCGTCGTTCGGGGTGACCACTCCCGGGAACGCCGTAGGCAGGTGCAGCCAGATGGGCCCGTGGATGGCCGCCAGTAACAGCATGGCGACCCCAACACCTGTGAGCATCCCGGCCAGCTCCGAGCCGAGCACGACAATTAGGCTTGTCCAGTAGAGAAAGCCGATGCCGAGCGGACGGGTGCGGAAGAACTGCGCCGCCGTTCCGAATCGCAAAGTGGCCAGCACAGCTGCGGCCGTAATCATGCCGAAGATAAAGCAGCTTATGCCGACAAACGTAGCGGCCCCGAGAAGCGTGCGGAACCAGAGAAAGGCCAAAGGATCGTTCCAGGTGTTGTGGTTGAAGAACCGCGGATCGAGGATTGGAAGGCTGAAGATGCCGAGAGTGAGCCAGCTCATGAGCGGGAACGCATATCGCGTCGTGCGAAGCAGCTGCAGCAGGTACTTTCGCTCTGGCGCGGAAAATCCGCGCAGGAGAATACCCGGCTTCGGCTCCGGCTTCGGAACGTACCCCAAAGCATCGCGCTCGGCCTGCCGGATGCCGCGCAAATTCCTGCGAACCTTGTAAACGCCAAAGACGACGATGGGACCAACCAGAAGGCATATCGAGACTAATAAACTTTGCAACTGACCGCTCATGGCTGCACCTCGCCGAACGCCGGCTCTTCGGCTTTTTGGCTGCGGCAGAGTTCGAGGAAGATTTCGTTGAGCGACAGCGGCGCGGAATCGGCGACGGTTGCGCCGTCGCTGACCAGCCCGGCCACAAAACTGTTGGGATCGCCCTGCAGAATGTATTGCGAGCTGTTCCCTTCGCTCCTGGCGCTGAGGATTGCCGGGCCGATTTTGGGAAGCGCCGTACCGGTGGCGGTGACGCGGCGGAAACTGGAGAGAATCTGGTCGAGGCGGTCCTCCAGGAGCAGTTTGCCGCGGTCCAGGATGCCGATGTGATCGGAGATCTGCTCGATCTCGGCAAGTTGGTGGCTGGAGACGAGGATAGTGCGGCCATCGGCCGTGCAGTCTTCAACGAGTAGACCCAGCAGCGCGTCGAGGGATACGGGGTCAAGGCCAGTGGTGGGTTCGTCGAGAATGAGCAGCCGCGAGCGCTGCGCAATCGCCGTAATGAGAGCGGATTTGGTCTTGTTGCCCATAGAGAGCTTCAGAAAGGGCGTATCGATCGGGAGCTCGAGGCGCTCAACGGCCTTGCGAGCCAGATCGTCCGACCAGGTCTCCGGATAGAAGCAGCGATTGAGTTCGAAGAGCTTGCGGGCAGTGAGGCCAAGGAGGGTTTTGTCTTCGGGCACGTAACCGACCAGCCTCAGCATGGCCACGCGCTCGCGTTCGCTCGTGGGATCGAGGCCGAAGATCCGGGACGAGCCGGAGGTTGGCCGGGCCAGACCCATCAACATGCGGATAGTGGTCGTTTTGCCCGCACTGTTGCGCCCGAGTAGGCCGTAGATCGAGCCCTCGGGCACGGAGATCGAGAGCCCGTCGACGGCGCGCGTGGCGCCGCGGATGCCGCTGAATACCTTCGTCAGCGAATGCGTTTCAATAGCGAGTGCGTTCATAGGTCACCTTCCTGGTCGGGGTGCTGGGCGGGAGTCTTGCCGGCTGAGCCGGATTCAAAAGTGCGGAGAGATTCGTCGAGTAACTTGTGGAGCTCGGCGGCCGGGATGCGGAGCTGCGCGGCCTCAATGGCGAGTTGGCAGGCGATGGGGCGCAGGCGGCGAAGCTTTTCGGCTTTGAGCAGGCGCGGGGCCAGGGCGGACAGATTGCCAACGAACGTGCCACCGCCGGGAACGGTGCGGATGACGCCCTCCCGCTCCAGCTCGGTGTAGGCACGGGCTACGGTGTTGGGGTTGATGCGGAGCTCTGCGGCGGTGCGGCGAGTGGACGGGAGTTCCTCGCCGGGGCGCAAAAGCCCCGAGGCGATGGCCTGCTTGATCTGCTGCTCGATCTGCAGGTAAATGGGGACGCCAGAGTTGGCCGCGATATGAACGATTAACACACCGTATTAATACAGTAGTACGGTGTGACAGGTCAAGCCGCCCTGCCGGAAGGCTACTGGCTGCCCTCGTAACTCTGGGCGATCGGGAGAGTGGTTCGATGAGGAATTCCAGAGGCGCAGCCGATCATCGTGGATGATGCCCTGCAGCGAGACAGCGCGGGAAGGCTCGGAAAGCCACCCCCAGAATCAGCACGCTGGTTACAGGAATCTTTACAGCGCTTGGTTGCGCGTGATACAAAGTAGCTCGGCCTTGAAACGGTACGGAAGAGTACCAGCAATAAAAGCTTAGCGGCTAATCGAGAGACATAGCATTCCCAGGAGCACTTGAATTATGCGGATAACCCCGGTCCCTCACTTCAGCGTACGGAAGAGTGCCATCTTAGGGAGTATCGCGTTTGCATGGATGCTGCCATGCCAGGGGAGCCATTTGGGAACTTCCTACGACCCTCGGCTGGAAGATTGCAAGGTCCCCGCTGTCAGTGAGCCTTGGCGCGACTCCAATCAGAGGCCCGAGTGCAGAGCGCTTGAACTGATTAAGGCCATGACGCTGGAGGACAAGATCGCCCATTTAAGTGTGTCGTTTGGCGGACCCAAGCCGGACCGCTTTGGGATTCCCGCGCTTCATCCGAACGACGGGCCTAATGGATTCGCAAAGGGACCATTCCCCGGGCCACCGCCCCCTTCCGCAATGGGAGTGACGGCATTTCCCAATGAGATCGCGCTGGCCGCAACTTGGGACCGAAGCCGGGCGGCGGGGTTCGGTAAAGCACTCGGAGAGGAATGGCGTGGAAAGGGCAGTTCGGAGATTATCGCGCCCACTCTGAACATCATGCGCACCTGGCATTGGGGCCGATCAGCCGAGACTTTCGGTGAAGATCCATTCTTGAATGGACAGATGGCCGCCGCCGAGGTATCGGCGATCCAGAAAGAGCATGTCATTGCGATGATCAAGCACTTCGCGGGAAATAACCAGGATTCGGATCGCGTTGGGCACTTTCCGGATTTCACTGGCATCAACGAGATCATCCCGGAAAAGGCGCTACACGAGATTTACTATCCCGGATTTCGAGAGGCGATTCAGACCGGCGGGGCCGCAGGCGCGATGTGCGCCTACAACCAGATCAATGGCACGTTCGCCTGCAACAATGCGAAGCTGCTCGGCGAACTGAGCGGGTTTGGGTTTGCCGGCGCGGTGACGCCGGACGCGGTTTTTGCTCTCCACGACCCGCTTCTGGCGATCCAGGCCGGGGTGACCTACGTCGGCTCGGATAAGACGCTGCGAGAGATGTTCGCACAGAGCCAGTTGACGGAGCAGACCCTCGATCGCATGCTATATGGCGTTTTCTACCCTCTTTTCAAGCTCGGAATCTACGACTCGCCAGGCACCGGGAAGCCGGCTGCGCGGGTAACTACGAGCGAACACCAGGCTTTGTCTCGCGGGGTTATCGGGGAAGGATCGGTGCTCCTCAAGAACCAAGACGGCCTGTTGCCGATCTCGGCCGACAAGGTAAAGAGCATCGCCATTATCGGCATTGCAGCCGGCCCGCAGGCGGTGATCGGAGAAGAGGGGCCGACCGTCTACGTGGAAAAACTCAGCGTACCGGCGGAAGCGCTGATCTCCCGCGCCGGGGCCCAGATTCAATCGAGCTATTACAATGTGGGCGCCGGAATCAGGCCACTGCCGCCTGTCTCAGCAGACGTTTTCACGCCGTCGGGGGGGCCGGGGCATGGCCTCACCGCGGCGTATTTCCGCAGTTCCGATCTGAGCGGAGAGCCGGCTGTGACGCGGACCGATGCGGGCATCGACCTGAACGGTCTTCCCGCGCCGGAGTTGGGCACCGAGGTTCGCTCGTTTGGGCCGCCGAAATTGTCGTGGTCGGCGCGTTGGAGCGGGAGCCTGACGCCTCCCACAACCGGAGAGTACGTATTCTCTCTCGATGGGGCGGGGAGTGCGGAGTTACTACTCGATGGACAGCCGGTCGCTCACCTCGAAAAAGTCAATTTTAAATCGACGGCGTTCGGCGTTGTCCACCTCACAGCTGGCCGGGCGGTAAAGATCATCGTTGAACACTCGAACGACTATGCCTTGCTGGGAAGCACCCTTCACCTGGGCTGGTATCCTCCTCATCCGGACGAAATGAATGCCGCTCTAGCTGCGGCGAAGGCGGCCGACGTTGCCGTCGTCTTCGCCGGCGAACAGCTCGGCGAGGGCATGGACAAGACGTCTCTCGGCCTACCCGGAAATCAGGATGAGTTGATCGAAGCCGTAGCCTCGCGGAATCCGCATACGATCGTGGTGCTCAATACCTCGACGCCGGTGGCGATGCCGTGGCTCGAAAAGGTCTCCGCCGTTCTGGAGGCTTCGTACCCGGGACAAGAGTCCGGAGCCGGGACCGCCGCTGTGCTGTTCGGCGACGTGGATCCAGGGGGGCGCTTGCCGATGACCTTCCCGGCGTCACCCGATCAAGGCCCTGGAGTTAAGCCAGAATCCTACCCAGGCTTGGACGGGTCTGCCCAATTTAGCGAAGGGATTCTGGTTGGGTACCGTTGGTACGATCAACATCAACAGGCACCCTTATTCCCGTTCGGCTATGGCCTTTCGTATACCGACTTCCAGTATGACGACCTGGACGTGCGCCGAGCCGGGAACGCCGTCTGGCTTACAGTTACGGTCAAGAACGTAGGGAAGCGCGCGGGTTCCGACGTAGTGCAAGTGTATGTGGCCGAACCCCAGGATGCCCGGGAACCTCCCTCACAGCTCAAGGGATTTGAGAAGGTCTTTCTCAAACCCGGGGAAAGCAGCAAAGTCAATATCAAAATCCCGGCCGAGCGGCTCGCAGCCTGGAACGAGCAGACACATGCCTGGCAGCTCTGGAAAGGCGCCTACGAATTTAAGGTGGGACAATCTTCAAGGCAAATTCTCTTAAGCAAAAGCATTGCGCTTGGCGATTAAAGACGCAATGGCTCTACTTTCGTCTTAGCTGCGAATTGCGCGATAGCTCAGTTTCCGGAAAAGCACGTCGCCCACTCCTGACGCGAAAAGCGCCGGGCGCAGGCTCAGAAAACCATCGCCGACATTATGGTTGTAGCCAGAAACCTCATAGGAATTGGCTTTCGTCCAGCGAACTCCGTCATCACTCCAAAAGAAACTGACCACATTATTCAAGTTCAGAGCACGCATGTGTAGATGAACGCTGGACGTCGAGGGGCCTGGCGGAAACCTGAGCTCGCTCCCCAACTTGTAGTTGCGGAGAACTTTCCCGTCACACCCAAGCCCGCAAAACAGATTGCTGTTGTAGAAGAGCAGCAAACCGCCCTGCGCTTGCCCGCGCAATTCAAATTCGATGGTGACCTCATAGGAATGATCCCCGGTGACCATGGCGAGGGGCGACGAGTCGCCTGGCCCGCTGCCTTGACCCGCAAACAGAAGGCTTCCCTCGTCAAATTGCGCCCGCTTCAGATAGCCCGCCTGCGGTTGGTAAAACGCCAGAAGCGTACCGAGCCGATCGTGCCGAAATTCCTCCGAGAAGGCCTGCCCACTTCCCTCGCCGCTGGCGGACGCGACGGGCTTCCTCATGGGTTGATCCGCATCGCCGCCCCGCGCCAGGGGCCAGCCATCCGCCGTCCACTCGAAAGGCTCGAGTAGCGACTGCCGTCCAAGAGTCCGGAAACCACTCTCATATCCGTGATAGAGCATCCACCAGTCACCGTGCGGACCCTCGACAGGGGTCGCATGGCCTCGCGACATCCAAAGCTCATCGGGGCTGCCGGTATGAACGATCGGGTTATGGGGGCAGTTCTCCCACGGTCCGTTGATGGAGCGTGCGCGAGCGACTACCACCATGTGGCTGGTCGGGGGACCCGCCGTACCGCCTTCGCCGGAAAACATGTAAAACCAATCGCCCCGGCGCAGCAGCTTCGGGCCCTCAAGGGCAAAACCCTCGACGATCCAATCTTCCGGGTACTTCCAGCCGTCATAGACTTTCTCTACGGATCCGGCGCGCCGCAGCCCGTCAGCGGCAATTCGAACCCGGTGCCCGTCGTTGAGAAACAGATACCGTTGGCCGTCTTCCCCTACGATATGCCCAGGGTCGATATAACCCGGTATATCCATGTCGATCGGTTCACTCCACGGTCCACGCATGTCAGGAGCATGAATGACGTAGATCCTGAAGGGTGAACTTGCCCCAGCGAAGTTGGTGTTATCGGCCAGGCTCGTCGGAGCTCGGAAGGTGGGAATGTATATGAAATATCGCCCGTCGTGTTTGACCAGATCCAGCGCCCAGATCGATCCTATGTTCGTCTTAAGCGCCGGGCCAATCGGCTTCCAGTTCACCAGATCGCGAGAGTGCCAGATCACGATTCCTGGATAGTAGTCAAAGGACGAATAGCTAAGGTAATAGTCGTCGCCGTCCTTGAGGACGTTTGGGTCAGGATGATCTCCAGGAAGCACCGGGTTGAGGTACTTGCCATTGCCGAGATCGGCTCGTCTTTGTCCTTCGATGCCGGAGGCGGTGGACCCTTGTTCGTCGGCGTGCGTGCCGGTTTGCTGGACGGCGCCGGCATGGGACAGCGTAATGGCGCCCGCGGCAGGAACTGCGAGTTCGAGGAAGAGTCGGCGTGACGTTTTCATGATGCCCTCCCGAGTAGGTCGTCAGCTGAGCTTGGCGTAACTTCCAAATCGGCCGAAGACTTCCTTTCTAAGATCCGGCGCGGACTGGGGTATCGCCACGGCTATCCAAGGCTTGGTCGTGTCGAGGACTTTCAACTTCCATCGGAGCAAGGCCTCTTCACCATGCTTGAGCGCCACCCGTTTGTCCGACTGGGGCGCTCCCAGGTTGAAAAGCTTGAGTGCGATGCGTTGCGGGCCGCTTCCGCGCAACGTCGCCTCGAGGCTTACTTTGCTCGAGTCGTCTGCGAAGGACTTAAGGGACAGATCGACAGCCTGCGTAGGATCGAGTGACAGTTGGTAGGTGCGGCCTCCCACTAATTCGAGCTGCCACTCAAATCCGTCCGAAGAAACGGTGTAGAGACCTGGAGGAACGGTGCGATCGAAGCTTCCGGCGGTGAGACGTGTCGTCTTTCCGGTGCGAAGCTCGCGAAGCGTGGCGGGCGCGACAGTTCGGCCTGTGA
>Ga0302326_10018720_pt1 | contig 14356 bp, 13 predicted proteins | sample Palsa_T0_3_FD_202264 | JGI IMG/M metagenome (GOLD analysis project Ga0302326, IMG submission 202264) | Peat permafrost microbial communities from Stordalen Mire near Abisko, Sweden - Palsa_T0_3 | ecosystem: Environmental > Terrestrial > Soil > Palsa > Peat permafrost | place: Sweden: Abisko... | reverse complement strand
CGGCGCGAATACGCTCTACGACCTGGTGGTAGAACTCTGAAATCCGCGGCCCTGTAAGTTGCGCGGGCGCAGCGATGCGGAAGGTGAGCACGTTCTTGGGAACAAATCCCAGTTCCACGTTACTCAGGGACCATAGACTCTCCAGAGCCAGACCGGCGCAAATCAGCAGCATGCACGCCAGTGCAGTTTCGCCGATTACGAGCAGGGAACGATGACGGCCAAATCCGCGGCTGGTGGAGCCGCTGTGCTCGCGCAGACCGTCATTGATGTCTACGCGAGCCGCGTCGATAGCAGGCGCGAGTCCGAAGAGAATGCCCACCACTACGGAAGCCAGAAGGGAATATCCCAGGACTGCGCCATCGATGCCGGTTTGCTCGATGCGAGGAACCTGTGGAGGATGGAAGGCGAGCATTCCGCGCACAAGAAGAAAGGAGATCGCGGCGCCAGCGACGCCGCCGGCGGCTGCCAGGATCAAGCTCTCGGTGAGCAACTGGCGAATTACCCGTAAGGGTGAAGCGCCGAGTGCGGTGCGCACAGCCATTTCCCGAAACCGGGCGGCTCCGCGGGCAAGCAACAAATTCGCCACGTTGGCGCAGGCAATCAGCAATACCAGGCCGACACAACCCATCAACATGAGCAGCGCGGGCCGTACGCCGCTGGTGAAGGCGTCGTTGAGGGTTTGCAGGTCGACGCCAAATCCCACATCACCGCTCGGGTCTTCCTGATGCAGACGAGTTGCGACGGCGTTTAGTTCACTGCGCGCCTGCTTCAGGCTCACTCCATCCGGCAGGCGGATGAAGGCGCCCAGCCAATGGAAATTCGCGGACGAACCGATGCCGTTGTCGCGGCGAAGTCGTAGCGGTGTCCATAGCAGATCCTTGTCGTCAAAGCCATGAAAGCCAGCCGGCATGACGCCGACCACCGTGTGAGGTGCTCCGTCAAGCTGAATGGACTTCCCGACAATGTGGGGATCGGCGCCGTAGCGGCCTTTCCACAACACGGAACTGAGCATGACAAAGTTGCCCGATCCTGCCACGTCTTCCGCAGCAGAAAAAAATCGGCCCAGCATCGGTTGAATGCCCAGGACAGGCAGCAAATCGTAGGACACTTGGCCACCGGAGACGCGCTCCGGCGGAGCTCCGATGCTGCTCAGGTTGAACTGCCAGGAGACATGGGCTCCCATTCTGGCCAGCAGGCCCCCCTGCTGCTTCCAGTCCAGAAAATCCTGCGTGGAAAAGAGATTGCCGTTCCCGTCTGCCTGCCGTTGCGACACATACAGAAGGCGCCCGGATTCCCGGAACGGCCACGGCTTCAGCAGGACCGATTGAATGACGCTGAACATGGCGGTGTTCGCGCCCATTCCCAACGCCAGCGTGAGTACCGCCGCAGCCGTAAAGCCCGGAGACTTGATCAGCGATCGGGTGCCGTAGCGAATATCCTGTAGCAGTTTCTCCATTGCGCTTACCTCATGGTGGCAGAAGCCGCTCCACCCTAGTTGAACTGTTGCTGCGCCTGCAGGTCGGAGAGCGTTCCTGACACACCCGCAATACGGGCCATTGGAAACGCGCTGGGATGATTCTGCTGGATCCAGGCGGTCATTTGTTCGCGGACCATGCAGCGGAGGTCGAAATTCTCGCTCGAATTCCGCGAGCTAACCAGGCACCGAATCTCCATGGAATGCTCAGTAAGGTTGGTGACCTGCAGCCCGCAGACTTTCTTGTCCCACAGCGGGGACGCATGAACAATGCTGTTGAGTTGCCGGCGCAGCTCCTCCACCGGAATGGAGTAGTCGACATAAAGGAACGCGGTGCCCATGATGTCAGACGACTCCCGAGTCCAATTCTGGATCGAGTTCTCGATGACATAGCTCAAGGGGACGATAAGCCGGCGGAGATCCCAGATTCTGATGACCACGTAGGCCGAATTGATTTCCTCGACCCGGCCCCACTCCCCTTGGATAACAACCACGTCGTCAATACGAATCGGCTCGGTGAGCGCGATCTGCAAGCCGGCGAGCAGGTTGGCGACCGTGGACTTGGCGGCGGTCGCGACGATGATCGAAGCAATCCCGGCGGAGGCGAGAAGGCCGGAGCCATAGTGCCAAATGCGCGGGTCGTTGAAGGTCCAGAGGAGAGCCCCGATGTCGATGATGACGATAAAGCCGATGACGATCCGGCGGAAGAGTTGGAACTGAGTATGGACACGGCGCGCCCGGACGTTGTTTTCGGCACTAAGGTCGTACCGTATAAGCATGGTGTCCTGGATAACGTAGACGCAGCTAATCGCTAACCAGCCCAGGGCTACGACCAGGGACATGATGAGGCTCTGGCGGATGATGGCTTCGACGGCTGCCGGAGCTTGCGGAACGGCCGGCAGAAAGATAAGCAGGCAAGTGACCAGGAAGATGACTCGGGCGGGATGGCTGAGATACCTCTGTACACTGGCCCAGCGCCCGTCCTTGCTTTCTTTCTCCTTCCTGCGCAAGACGTGGAAGACCACGTAATGCACCAGGTTGCTAAGAACGATGACGCCACATAAGAGGAAGATGGCGACGAACCAGGTGTGACGGATTTGGATCCCGTTGATTGTGGGCGGTGCCATGGTGGCAAGTGTCACACGGAAAATCTCATGAGCAGGCACGCGGGCGCCCTCCCTCACCCGATTTTACGCATCGGGCGGAGCAGCGATTCTGAGGATGGAAGGATTTCCGAACGTAGGCCTCATAACGCTACGGCCGGTGGCGGGGAATGAAGCGACCTCGCTGGTTCGCGCAATCGAAGCTATCTCGGCTTCAGATTGCCGTTCACTTGGTTGATTACATCGCTGATGGCCTGGGAAATTGCGTCCGGCCTTTGCTGCTGCATCGGATGACCCGATCCCGCAACCGGTCGAAGTTGTCCATATCTCGACCGATGGGAAAGATCAACCTGAAAGCTATGCCAAGCTTCGTTGATCTGATCGCACTGCGTCTGAGTGAGCCCGGGGAAAGCGCTGCAGGGCGGAAGGACAGTTCGTTCAAGAACGATAATGGGTACATCGTCGTGCCATGCGAGATGCTGCTTAGGGGCGAGCAAACCCTCATGCTGAAGACTCTCTAGATCGTTTCCTGGACCACTAAACGCGGTGGAGATGGCCGCGTCTCGCCACGCCATCTCTTCGTGTGACGAGTCTACAAAGACGAATCCTGCGACGTCGGTGGGGTACCTCTCCTCGTAATGACGGATGAGAACGCCACCCATGGAGATTCCGACAAGAACATAGGGGCCAGGGAGCTGCGCTGAGCGGAAGAGATCGTGCATGTTCTCGACCACCTCGCTGACCGCGTGTGACCCGGGAACGTGATCGCTCTCACCCGCACCGAGCGGGTCATAACTGCAAACCCTGGCAAACTCTGAGACGCGCGACTGAACCTGGACCCAGCCCTGGTAGCTCCCAATCCCGCGCCCGGTCGCCAGGATGACCGTAGGTGTTGAATGGGACTCACCCGTGCATTCGAGGAACATCCTGTGTCCGTGAGAAATCGGAACCAATCCGGTGAAAGGAGCATTGCCCGAGCCTGATTGCGATGCTTCAGCCGACGGGCGCCCCCCTATGGACCAGAAGCTTCGCCCAAAGCCTGTAACCAAAGTGCATGCCGCAACACCAGCCAGCATGACCAGGAGGAGATGGCCCAGGTATATCGGTCCGGCGAGGGAGGTCCTGTCACGCGCGGTAGAGTTCCCAAGACTGGCTATCACCAGCCGCCCGTCCTTGGACAAAGGCGCTTTTTTTCCTTTACCGGCTCTCATAGTCGCATTCCGACTATATCGGAAAGCGACTACTTGGTCAAATCAAGGTGCCCGCCTTCGCCAAATCCGCGGATTTGCGCTTCACCTGACGATAAGCTATGCTCCCGCTCATGCAAAACACACTGCATACCGCTGTACTTCTACTGGGGGCTGCCCTGGCCTCTATCCCGACGAGTCCTTCGGCGGTGCTGATCGAGAACAATGAGGTGAAGGTTGCCCGTGCGCTCGAGAAGAATCAAGTGGTGGGAAAGTTCCACCAGCACGATATGAACCGGGTGATGATCTACCTCCAGTCGGGGCGTCAACAATTCGAATATCAGGACGGAAGACAGCCGGCGGTGTTCGATTGGAAGGCGGGTCAGGTGGTGTGGAGCCCGCCCAGTGGGATGCACTCGCCGAAAGTCCTCGATCATGATTTCGACATTATCGAGATCGAATTGAAGAACCCGGGGACAGACAAGGCGATCACCGGCGATCTCGATCCACTCAAGGTAGATCCCAGCCACTACACACTGGAGTTTGAAAACCCCCAGGTGCGGGTTCTCAGGGTCAAGATCCCGCCACACGGAGTCGCTCCCATGCACGCGCATCCGACGGATCGCGTAACCGTCTTCCTGACCGACCAGAATTTTCAGACCAAAGACTCCACGGGAAAGGTAACGACGGTAGAACACAAAGCCGGTGACGTCGCCTGGGGAACGCCCATCGAGCATACGGAACAGAACCTCAGCGACCAGCCTTTTGAAGCGGTGAGCGTCGAACTTAAGAGATGACGGACCGGCAAGAGCGTGCAAAATCTCGCGGCTTGGGGCCTTTCCTGCCAACTGGGCCGAAATAAACTCAAAATCTTATCGTTTCTTTACACGCTTCGCCGTGTAATAAACGGAGAAGTGAGCGCCTGGCCCTCAAGAGAGAGCTGCAGCACGCGGTCCCATTCGCGGAACGGCTATTTCGGGTCCAGGCCATTTAAGGGAGCCAAAAGTGGGCGCCACCGCTCGGGTAAACGACACTCCTTACGTGTCAGAGTGCTTAGTTCGCCCTTCAACTTCTGCAGACATACCGGCTGTCACTGCAATCTATGCCAAATTCGTAACTACGAGCACGGCGACCTTCGAGATGGTCGCTCCGGACGAGCGGGAAATGTTGAAAAGGCGCCAGGCCGTTCTGGATCGCGGTTTGCCGTACCTGGTCGCAGAGCTCGAGGGTTATGTCGTGGGCTTTTGTTATGCTGCGCAATTCCGCCCTCGCGACGGTTATCGTTATACGGTCGAAGATTCCATTTACGTGCGCGCGGATTGTATCGGCCACGGGGTCGGCAAGATGCTCCTGGCTGAGCTGATCTCGGAATGCCATGCGAACGGCTGTCACTCCATGGTTGCCTGCATCTGTGGAGTGAATGTCTCTTCGGTCGCGCTCCATGCATCCCTCGGCTTCAAGCAGGTCGGTTTGCTGCCTGAAGCAGGGATCAAATTTGGAGAATGGCTGCGGCTGTTGATTATGCAACGCCCCTTGCAATGAGATTGAGACCCGTACAATAGGATGGGCAAGCGGCCGCCTGGGCTGGGTTTTTGGGCGGCACGACTTCGAGAAGGAGAACCGGCAGTCTATCCATCGCGGAACGCAATGAAACAATTTGGCTGCTTTCAACTCGACACGCAAAACGAATGTCTGTGGCAGAACGGTGTGCGGTTGGTCTTGACGCCGAAGCCGTTTGCCGTGTTGCGCTACCTGGTGGAGAACCCGCAAAGGCTGGTCACCCACGATGAGCTACTCGCCAAACTGTGGCCCGAAACTTACGTGCAGCCGCAGGTGTTGCGCACCTACGTGCTGGAGCTGCGCAAGCTGCTGGGCGACGAGGCCGAGAACCCGCGATTTATCCGAACCGTTCCCAAGCGCGGCTATTGGTTCTTGGCGCAGGTGGAAGACGGCGCCAGGTACACAGCCGAAGTTGGCGTACCGCGGCCTGGCGGCATCGTAGGGCGTAGGGATGAGTTCGACAAAATGATGGGTTTGCTGCGCCACGTCAAGCAGGGCGAACGGCAGGTGCTCTTCATTACCGGGGAAGCGGGCATTGGAAAAACCGCGCTCATCGACGCATTCTGCCGGCAGGTGTGCAGCGAAAACCAGATAGACATCGCACGTGGCCAGAGCGTGGAAGGTTTCGGGGGCAAGGAAGCATACTACCCGGTGACGGAAGCCCTTGGCCAGCTCTGCAGGCAAAACGGGGGAGAGAAGAATGTGCGCGTCTTACAGCAGAAAGCTCCGAGCTGGTATGCGCAGGTGGCTTCGCTGCCACATACCGATGACTCGCCGATCGCGGCCAGCCCGGTAAAACACGAGCGCCTGTTGAAGGAAATATGTGATGCCATCGAAGCGATGACGGATGACAAGACAGTGGTTCTTGTCCTCGAAGACCTGCACTGGGCGGATCTTTCGACCCTGGATCTGATTTCGGCGCTTGCGCGGCGCCGGAGTGCCGCGAAGCTGTTGTTGCTTTCATCCTACCGGCCGGCGGACGTGAACACCGGCCACCCGTTGAAGCGATTGAAGCAGGATTTGGACGCGCACAAGCTGTGTACGGAAGCAGCGCTGCGCCCGCTCGACAAAGCTGCCGTAAGCGAGTATCTGGCCCGCGAATTGAAGCAGGCTACGCCACCGAAAGGTCTGCCGAGCTTTGTGCATCAGCACTCCGAAGGCAATCCCCTGTTCATGATTGCGATGGTCGAGCACTTGATCGCACAGGGCCTTATACGGCAGGAAGCTGGCCACTGGCTGCTGAAATCAGAACTTGCAGAAATCGAAATGGGTGTTCCCACGGTCCTTTCCGAGATGATCGAGATGCAGATTGAGGGACTGGACGCGGAGGCCCAACGCCTGCTTGAAGCAGCGAGCCTGATTGGCGTGATTTTCCCGGCATGGGCGGCCGCAGCGGCGCTGGACGGCGATCTGGAGGACATCGAGGAGCAATACGAGAAGCTAACGCGCCGGATGCACTTCCTGCATTCGGCCGGACATGACGAGCTGCCGGACGGAACCCGGTCGGCGTTCTATGTATTTGCCCATGGGTTGTATCGCGAAGTGCTTCGCAGCCGGCAGTCTCCGGCGCGCCGCGCGAGGCGGCATTTACGGGTCGCGGAAAAACTGGAGAAGCTCTTTGCCGGGCGCGAATCGGATGTCTCTCGCGAACTGGCCATGCACTTCGAGGCGGCAGCCGAGTGGGTGCGTGCGGCGCAGGCGCTTTGCGCCGCGGCAGAGAAGGCGCTGCGACGAGGCGCGCGCGACGAGAGCGTGAAGCTGATGAACGATGCCCTGCGGCTGCTGGGAAATTTGAGCGAGCGCGACCGGGCGGCGGCAGAGAAGAAGATTCGCAAGCAGCTCACGGGTATCGATTCAGGCGATTTGACGGCTTCCCGCTGAGGACTTTTACCGTCAAAAATAAATTGACGAAAACTCGACGGCAATTTGACACCTGAAACGATGAGGCGGATGTAGCGTGTTTCCCAGAGGAAAAACGCCATGCGATTCAGTCTCAGAAGCCTAATTCTCTCATCCGCAGCCCTCTGCGCCAGCACTGCATTCGCAGCCAACCAGGTACAGATGAACGTGCCGTTTAACTTCGTAGTCAAAAACCATGTGTATCGTGCAGGCACATATAAGGTCGAGGTCGAACCAGAAAAGTTTATTGTGATACTGAGCAGCAGCCAGGAGCCAACCGCGTCGCTGATGTGGCTTGTCGGACCAAGCAGCGGTAAGGATCAGGCTTCCAAGGTGCGTCTGACGTTTGACGTGATAGGAGAGGAAAAGGTGCTGCGCACGATCCAGTATGGCGGACTCACGACGCCCAACCTGGATAAGCACCCGAAGCACGACGTGGAGTCTACCAGGATCGTTGGCGAATAAGGCCAACCCGGAAAACTCAAGGTTGAAGGCCCCTTTGCATTTCTCGCAAGGGGGCCTCTCTCGTTTTTCCTGTTTCTGATATCGCTGCTTTGCTTGCGGATTGAGCCTCCTCCAAATGGAGGCTCTCTCTGCTTACCAGGATTCTGAACATACCGCCGGGCCATTTGGTTGATGGCGCAAGGTGCAGCCGACGTGGAGTGTTCCATTGCTCCGCGGTGAGGTGAACCTGGCGCGGACGGTGGCGGTTGGACAAAAAGACAGGAGGGTTCGCCCGTGAATTATGAGACAAAAACGAGTGCCGATTCGAGGCGAATTCTAGAGTTGGAGTTGCAAAATGCACGCTTGCAGCGACTGGTCACAGAACTTTTGATCAAGAACCAGCGGTTGAGATTGAAGCGGCAACTCTTCGAACTGGCTCGACGATCTGACTATCTCTTAGGGAATGCGCCGGCTGCGATCCCGTGAAAACATGCTTTATCGCCGGCGCATTCGGCGATACGCTGCCCCATAGTGGCCTCTCACAAAGGCATGCCCGCTCATCGGGCATAGGAAAACGTGCCACACATGTCAGTGGAATTCGCGATCGCCTCGGGCGTAAACACCGGCATCTTTTGCCCGGAGAAGAATGCAAGGTGCAAAAAGCGCCCAGCAACGTAGGCGGCCACCCACTGAGTGTCCTCGGACCCACAAATGGTATTTCGGTGCATGAATTTCTTTGCGGCTGGTATGTCCAGCCGATAGAGACTGCCGCGCCCACCGGCATTGCTGTCTACATCGAAGACTGAGCTTACCTCGCCTGGTTCGAGAGCACGTATGCGGGCAATCGGAAAACTGGAAAAGTTGATCGCCAGCTTTGTATCAGAAAATGCGACGTCGCCGGTGATGGACTCCGCCGGGGAGTTTGCGGCACGCCAAGGTCCTAATTCCTGCGCTGTAGCCGACATACCGCAGGCCAGCACCAATCCCGCAATCAGGCCGAGTAATCTTTCTGGCTTCATCTCTTGAGGATGACATTCATTTGGAGTTTCTACAATATTTCGGAGCTGCGAGTTGGCCGGCGCAGGATATTTTGCCGGGTTAGATCAACGCACAGCTTGGCACTGATCACGCTGTGGCCTGCTCCAAATATGGAGCCTAGCTTTCAACTCAACCTTAATGTCGTGATGCCGGCCGGGTACTCCTCTTCAAACAAGAGATCTTCAGTCGACAATGCCCGAGACTCGCTGAGCAAGCGCATAGCGAGCGCCGCACAAGCAACAACCAGAATCATCATCAAGCAACCAAGCGGGCGATTCAACAGTCGGCCCTCAACCTCGGCCGCTTTATTCAACAACCGGATGAAGAGCATCAGGCCGCCCCAGAAGACAAAATGTATTTGTGCTTTACCGGGTAGGTAGGAGCAAGTGAAGGGTATCTTGGGAAACGTGGTCAGACAAAGTTCGACCAGAAAGAGTCCCAATCCTGCCATCAGAGTGAGATGCCCCAAGGCGGGACGCCAGGGATACATAAAGAGCAGGCAGGCGGCGATGACAACCACGACAGGAGTAACGCCCAGTGCCAGCCACGAGAAGCGGACGCCTTTCTGGTAATCCCGAACGGAACGTACTTGGGTAATGCGGATCATCCAGTTCGCCTGGAGGAAAATGGGAATCGAAGCGACGATGCGCAGTGCAACGACCGTGAGGATCATCATCAGAATGCTGGCAAACAAGAACGACCTGCTGATGGTTGCTCCTATAGATCCAAATCCTGCGGGAACAGTATGGGCATAACCGATGACGATTGTGATTCCAAGCCCCAGGTAGAAGCTGAAAATCATGCGATGTTGACGACTTCTAAGCAACGTTCGCAGGCTGAACAGAGTGAGAGCTTGTGTGAGTGGGCTGCCGAAGCGCGGCGACCAGGAGACTGATCGCATCTGCGGGAGGATATCAGGTTGCTCTACTATCTTTGGCATCAAGCGGAAATAGGACAAGAGCAACGCCGCGCACGTTCCGAGCGTGGAGAAACCTAAGCCAATCCATGCGCGGGCCGCCAGCGGAGCGAGCGCGGGATGCGTCGATCCATTGAGTTGGTTAAAGAGCGCCAAAAACCAGTAGGAGGGGAGCCAGTCAAGTATGCGTTGGTTCTGCAGAGAAGTGAGTGCCAAAGGTGATTCGAGCGATGGCCCAAGCAAATAAACGCTGAGCAAGGTGCACATGACCACCGTTTGCAACACAGCGGACAGGCGAAGGAAAAGCTGACGCGGAAGCAGATTAGCTGCGAGGCCTTGTAAGGTGAGAATGGTGAGCACAAAGAATGCACTCGCCGCCGAGATGGTGATCCAATACGCAGGCAAAGCTCTTAGCATGCCAAAGAATCCGCTGCCACTGGATCGAAAGAGCAGCGGCCACAAAAGACCGGAAAAGACATTCAGTGCTACCAGCGCTAGGCCAGGTGCGGCGAACAAAGCCCCAACCTTGGCCAGAAACATCGTACTTTTCTTCACTGGTAGTGGCGCCAGCACCAGCAGGTCTCGTTTATCCGGAAAAGCCGCGTCCCAGTTGAGTATGGCAATGAGCCCGGCCGCTGTCATCGACGTTTCGATGAGGAAGTGCTCGAACATCCAAGCGTCCGTCATTGGCAGCTCGTTCCCGCCTATCAGGACAAGCGGAAGACTGAAGACGAAACTGAAAGTGCAGAAGATGGTAGCAAACTGCCCGATCAGCTTGGTTGGATCGGCGTCAGCCGACAGCAGATCGAAGTCGACAACACGGAGAAGGAAGACGCGCCAGAGAGTACAAAACTGCCGCTTCCTCAGGGTCCATTCGTTATGCATGAATCAAGTCGGCAATTTCCCGCGAGACGGCATCCGAGTCTGTTTCCACGGCAAGTTGGGAAAATATTTCTTCAAGCGTAGGTACTGCCATCAAGACTCTCAACCGCTCGATCGAGTCGTCTGCGACCACTTTGCCGCGATGCAAAATGACGATGTGAGAGCACACGCGTTCCACTGTTTCCAGTTCGTGCGAACTGAAGAGCACAATTTTTCCGCGTGTGGCCAATTCCTTAATCAGGCTGCGCAGGATAAGCGATGAGCTAACGTCAAGTCCGGAGAACGGTTCATCAAGCAATACCAGGTCTGGATTGTGTATCAAGGCCGCGCTCAGGAGAATCTTCTGCCGCATGCCTTTTGAGTAGGACGACATCGCGGCATCGCGATCGCCGTGCATTCCGAAGAGGCGAAGAAGGCCATGAATACGTTCGTTCGCGGAATGCCGGTCCATGTCGCGTAATTGGGCGACCATCACCAGGTACTCCAGGCCGCTTAAGTGCGTATAGAGGTGAGGCTCTTCGGGAACATAGCCGATCCGTTGCCGATAGGCCATGGGGTTTTCCTTGATGGGACGCCCGCCGAAGAGGATTTCTCCTGAGGTCGGCTCAATCAATCCCGTGGCCAGCTTCATGGTGGTTGACTTCCCGGAACCATTTGCGCCGAGGTAACCCGTCACTTCTCCGGGACGAGCGATGAAGCTCACATGGTCGAGAGCCGGAATGCCGAGGTAACGTTTGCAGAGATTGCGGACCTCGAACATGGATAGCCCTCACCCTACGGCGTGGTATCGAGGACAACCTCGGCATGCGAAGGCGCTTGAAGCGAGATGGTATAACAAGGCACCCGGTCGGACCATCGCACAGAGACGGTGAGCAGGTTGGGATGACTCAAGAGCTGAATCAAGCTGAAGAAAATCAGTGAAAATGTGACTCCCCCTTGAAGGAGGCGCACCGGGTCCATTCCGGGACCGGTAATAACCGTCCCTGAAGCAATGGATAACTGACCCGGATCGTTCTGGGTCCGGAAACGCTGGCGCAGCAGAGAAATGGCTCCATCGAGTAACAAGGGTACGACCCGTCCCTGTTCGCATTCCTCGTCGAAGATCCACAACATCTCAGCGCCAAATTCGTCTTGAAACGAAACGGGATGAAGGCGGAGCAGAAGACGATAGGCAGAGCTAGAAATCGTACTGATCATGCGTTTCCAGCCCTCGCTTCCCGAAGTCGTGATCTGGCCTGGCTTACGACAGTTTGTAACCGATCCACCTCTGCAGCCAGGGCGCCCTTTCCATCTTTTGTGAGCACATAAAAGCGCCGGTCATCTTCCTTGGTCGAGGCCGACTTGCGCTTCGACGAGACAGGGGGTGGGACATCCGAGACCAAACCGGCGTCCATTAACTTCTTCAGGTTGTCGTATAACGTACCGGGTCCCAGCCGGTAGTGACCGTCGGAATTGCGCGCCACTTCCTTGATGATTCCGTAGCCATGCAAATTACCCCCAGCCAGCGCCAAAAGAATCTGCAGGGTTGCGGACGATAGCGGAGGGTTCTTAGTAGTCTGAGATTTCATATCGGATTCCGACTATATCGAAACGCGACTACCTACGTCAAGATGATTTTCCACGGGTGAACGGACTCAAAGTCCGAGGGAGCGGGTTTTCAAACCCGCCAGAACGCTGGCCCGGCGATTATCGGGCTTTACAGGCTGCGGAAAAACTCATGTCTTGTATCAGGGCACGACTTTAGTCGGGCCGTAAAAAGCCACAGCATGAGGGCTTTAGCCCCTGAGGTATTGCCTTCCTGTCCGCTGCAGGCTTTTTCCGCAGCCTGTCAAGTCCGGGGCTGGCACAGCACAATAGCTCCTGCGAGCTTCGCTTGGCCGCATTGCGAACCCCGACCTCCAGGTCACCAGTTAACCCAGCGGAAAAACTCTCTGGATGAAGGCCACAGCTTCAGCCGTCCCTTCGGAGTCTGTGTCATTGCAGAACCCAGTGGATAGGACGAATATCCTGGAATGTGTTCAGTGATTTTCTTCAGGTCAGCTCGCGAAGTGAAACCTTTTCCGGGCCGGGAAAGTTCGCCGGTATGGGAATCGTCACAGTTCCTGTCGCAGCCCATTGGACACCGCGCGACAGCAGAGTTTGAAAGCCCACGCAGTCAAGGTTCGGATTTGGCTCACCCGCCCAGGTATGTCCAAGCATGGTGGTGTAGACACGGCCTTTTCCGTAGCGCCGGACCCAATCCATGGGCTCGTTCTGGTTCGACACCGGCGAATGTGCATAGGTAAGGATCGTCAAGCCCTCCGCAGGGCCATGCTGACCATGGGTGAGCTGTTCTGAAGGATGCATCCACACTTTCGGCATCCCCTCCGTAATGGGGTGGTGCGTATCGCGAACGTGGATTTGAAAATCCATCCGTGGAGGATGGCCGGGCTCCAACCCTGTGCCTTTTCGCACGACCATGATTTTGTCATCACTGGACACGGCCAGTCCGGGTCCAAAGGATGGCGACCGCCACCCTAGCCCGATCATTTCGTTGTAGGCCTTCCAATTGAGAAAGGCGTTGTTCGCCGCGTGGTAAACGACCAGGCCACCTCCCCTCCGGACAAACTTCTCCAAAGAATCCTGAACGCTGAGAGGCCACTCGATCCCATCTGCCAGATGCCCACCATTGAAGTTGTTAATCACCACGTCATAGCCGGAGAAGTTGGGCTTCCAGGAATTCCATGCATCCCGGGGAGCCCCCCGGGGAGGGCAGGTGGACACTTCGACGGTAAATAGAGTGGCCGCGGTCAAGATCTCCGTTATGGCGTGCGTCGCTGTCACCCAATCATGATTGTTGACGCCATCCACGATGAGAACCCGCAGCGGTGAATGCCGGGCATGCGCATCTCGAGACGACAGTGCCAGGAGTGCCAGGGAGCGTAGCGTGAATTGCCGTCGGGAAATGATCATGGGATGTTCCTTTATACAATTCCCGGAGTCAGGGTGTGATTTTTCCGCGGAAATAGACAGTGCTGAGCGTTCCCATAAGAAGCAACGCCGCAAAACAATAGGGGAGATAGCGCCAAGGCGCTTCAGGGATCGGGAACAGGCTCAGAAACAGAACCGCACCGATGACCAGGAGCGTGATGGCCGCGATGAGAAGTTGCCTCAGGCTTAATGTGTGGTGGCGCGCGAGATAAAAGGGCGCCGCCACGCAGACGGAAAAATACCCGCCCAAAAATCCAAAGGAGGCGATTTGCATCAGATAGTCCATCGCGTTGGCCATGGCCACTCCGCTCATGATGAGAAGGAGGGGGACGATCAAGGCAACCAACCCAATTACAAAAAGGGCGCGGGAGGGAGTCCCGTTCCGGGGATGAATTCCGGCAAAAAGCGGCGCAAATAAGCCCTCCCGCGCGATGGAGAAGATAACCCTCCCTCCAGCGTTCAAGCCTCCGACTGCACAACCAAAACAACTCAGAGCCACGCCCAGCGAACTAATCCAGCCGAGCGCAGGCAGATCGATGGAACGGGCAATCAGATCGAGCGGGGCGTTGGTTTGATCGAGGCCAAGATTCCGGTTATGCGATAGCGCTGTGATGGAGTAGATGCTGGCCATGAAGAGTAGACCCAAGAGCAAAAGACAGAAGATCATGACGCGCGGGATGGTGCGGGTAGCGGATTGAGCCTCCTCGCCCAAGGTGGTCGAACTCTCGAAGCCTGCCAGCATCATGAAGGCCAGGACCAGACCCAGCTTGATCTGCGGCGGGCGGGTGCCATCCAGGTGCAGTTGCGCCTGGTCGATACCATGGACATTCCGCACCATGGCAACACCCAGGATGAATACAATGACGCAGACCGAGATCGCCTC
>Ga0302326_10018718_pt1 | contig 14356 bp, 16 predicted proteins | sample Palsa_T0_3_FD_202264 | JGI IMG/M metagenome (GOLD analysis project Ga0302326, IMG submission 202264) | Peat permafrost microbial communities from Stordalen Mire near Abisko, Sweden - Palsa_T0_3 | ecosystem: Environmental > Terrestrial > Soil > Palsa > Peat permafrost | place: Sweden: Abisko... | reverse complement strand
CAGACCGGCCGCTACTACACCATGGGAATTCCCGAAGATACCTCAGCGTTACGTCAGGGCGTTTTTACGCTTCCGGAGTTCCTGGCGCAGACCAGGCTGGTCTTTGAGGATGAGCGGCGGCTCCTCGGTTACTCGCTCCGGCACTTCGGCCAGGGCTTGCTGTTCTTCTACTTCTCGGTGATCGATGAAAATTCCCACATGCTCTGGGGGCGGCACGAACCAGAGCTATTGGACGCCTATCGTGCCGTGGACGGATGCGTCGGTGAGGTAATACGGGAGGCGCCATCCGCGCAGTTGATAGTGCTCTCCGACCATGGCTTCACCACCTTCGACCGCGCCGTACACCTCAACGCGTGGCTTCGACATCGCGGCTTTCTGACGCTGCACGGCCCCCCAGGGGATGAAACCACGTTGAGCGACTTGGACTGGCCGTCGACCCAAACTTATGCGCTCGGTCTTAACGGCTTGTACTTGAATCTCCGCGGCCGTGAAAAATACGGGATCGTCGAACGTGGCAAGCAGAGCGCCGCACTGCTGGAGAACCTGCGCGAGCAGCTGCTGGCCTTCCGCGATCCGGCCAACGGGCGGCAGGTGGTCGAGGCAGTTTACCAAACGAAGCCGGCGCAAGAGAACGCCGCGGCCGCGCCGGATCTGATCGTGGGCTACGGGCCGGGATACCGTGGATCGTGGCAAACCGCCCTCGGCGGTATGCCCGCGGCGGAGATTGAAGACAATAATGATGCCTGGATCGGGGACCACTGCATCAACGCCGCCGACGTTCCGGGCGTGCTGTTCACCAGCCGGCCGATGCATTCCGACCATCCCCGGCTTCAGGACGTGACCGCCCTGGTGCTCAAATTGTTCAGTCTGGATCGCTAAACTTCAGAAGTACAGCGGAGCTTAGCTTATACTGGTGAACGAGGCGCAGCGCGTCGTGTATTTACAACCACATTAATGCCTACGCCACCTTCTTATCTGCATCCGCGAGATGAGCTACTCGCGCTCATGCAGCGGATCTACGGCTACCGGATGACCACAACCTCGGGAGGGAATCTTTCCTTGCGCGAAGAGAACGGCGACATCTGGATCACTCCGGCTCGCGTCGACAAAGGCTCTCTGCGGCGCGAGGATATTGTCTGTGTCCATCCCGATGGAATCGTGGACGGGATTCGTTTGCCCTCGTCGGAGCTTCCCCTTCATCAGAAGATCTATGGCCGCCGCCCGGACATCCGGGGTATCGTGCACGCTCATCCGGTTGCCCTGGTTGCCTTCAGCATGGCCCACGAGGTTCCGGACACGCGCGTTTTTCACCAGGCATGGCACGTTTGCCGGAACGCCGCATTCGCTGCTTACGAACTCCCCGGCAGCGATGCTCTGGGCGACACGGTTGGTAGCGTCTTCGCGCGGGGTCACGATTCCGTGATCCTCGAAAACCATGGAGTCGTAACTGCGGGATTCTCGCTTCAGGAAGCGTTTCACCGTTTCGAAACACTGGAATTCACCGGCAAGACCATTATTAAGGCCAGTCTCCTTGGCGAGATTCGCTACCTCACGGAGCGGGAGATCTCCCTGGCCCAACAGCGCCAGAAACCGCTGCCGGAATATGAAAGGCAGCCGCCCTCCAGCGCAGAGAAGGAACTCCGGAACGTGCTGGCCGAATTCATCCGGCGAGCCTATCGGCAGCGCCTTTTTATCAGTACGCAAGGCAGTTTCTCGGCACGTCTGGGCGCCACCTCATTTCTGATCACACCCTATGAACTCGATCGCGGCGCCGCCGAGCCGGCGGACCTCGTGCTCGTTCACGATCACCACTCCGAAGCGAGCCGCACGCCCAGCCGCGCAGCAGTCATGCACGACGCTATTTACCGCCGGCACCCGGGGGTGGGAGCGATCGTCAATGCATATCCGGTGAATGCTACCGCCTTCAGCATGACCGCTGTGCCGCTCGATACACGCACGATCCCCGAGAGCTATGTGGTGGTGCGACGTGTGGGGCGTGCCCCGTATGGTCTCCAGTTTGAGGACGCCGACGCCGTGGCGGCGCGCATCGAACCGGCCACCCCTGCGCTGCTGCTCGAAAACGACGGAGTGCTCGTAACCGGCGCCACGGTGCTCGAGGCGTATGATCGTCTGGAAGTGTTGGAGTCGACGGCCGAGGCCTTGATCAACTGCCGCGCCATTGGAGAGTTGGCGCCGATGCCGGACAGTGCGATTCGCGAGCTGGCCGTCGCCTTCGGGCTTCCCGACTAGGTAATTGTGACTCGCCGTTCTCTGCTGACCGCAATGCTGGGACCAGCCGCGGGTTCGGCCATGCGCCGCGATTTCGCGCGGTATGAGACACCGTTCAAGTACGGCAAGCTGGTGCTCTCAGCTTCGCCCGATAAAGACGCCTTCGATAGCCGCTCCGTGGATTGCCCGTTCGTATTCGCGCACGAGGGCGAATATTACATGGCGTATGTCGGCTACGACGGCACGGGTTATCAGACAGGTCTCGCCTCCAGCCGGAACCTTCTGGATTGGCACAAAATCGGGTGCATCTTGAAACGCGATCCCGCCTCGCCGGTAACCCGGTACAACATAGCGATGAATTGGGTGGTCCGCGAAAACCAGTTGCGGACAGTGGGCAGGCTGCGAAAGATCCGCGGCCGGTTTCTGGGCGCTTACCACGCCTATCCCAATCCCGGATACGAGAGCGGTCCCGCGGCGATCGGGCTCTGCTGGAGTGACAACCTCTTGCACTGGGACTTGCGCGAGCCATGTCTGCGCCCGCGGGACGGAGCGGCATGGGAAACAGGCGGACTCTACAAGCCGTGCCTGGTAGAGCACCGGGACAAGTTTTATCTCTTCTACAATGCCAAGACCGCCGAGGCGAATGGCTGGCACGAGCAGACCGGCGTGGCCGTATCCTCCGACTTGACTTCGTGGAACCGTTACGAAAGGAACCCGATCATCGCCAACGGCGGCCCGGGTAGCCCCGATGAGCGCTTCGCCAGCGATCCGTGCGTGGTGATGGATGGCGATACCTGGGCGATCTTTTACTATGGTTTGGACGCGAAGGGCAGGGCGCGCGACCTCCTGGCCACTGGAGACGATCCTTTCCACCTCGAAAAAGCCAACGAGATCCTGATCGACGTCGGCCCACCGGGCGCCGTGGATGCGGTTTATGCGCATAAGCCCAGCGTGCTATACCACGCCGGAGCTCTGTATCATTTCTACTGCGCCGTGTCGGGCAAGTACCCCAACGAAATCCGGGGCATCTCGGTGGCTCGGTCACGCGCATGGAAATGAGATGAGCATGGCCGGCCTGCGACGTATGAGGGCTTATACTGGTTTGCGGCGGAACAACGCGGAACGACGCATAACAACAAATGATTACGACACGACAAACCGACCAGGCCCGCGCGGCCCTGGATGCTTTCACCATCGAATTACCGTCCTGGGGCTTTGCCAACACCGGGACGAGATTCGGAAAGTTCATTCAGCCGGCGGCGGCCACCACTACCGGGGAAAAAATAGCCGATGCCGGCGCGGTGCACCGGATTACGGGATGCTGCCCGAGTGTCGCGGTCCATGTGCTGTGGGACTTTCCGAACGGCGCGGCGGACGTGCCCGCCGTCATGCAATCCGCGGCGGACAACGGAGTGCGTATCGGCGCCATTAATCCGAACGTATTCCAGGATCAGTGCTACAAGAATGGATCGCTGGGCAATCCCGATCCGGAGGTGCGCAAAACGGCGCTGTCTCATATCCTCGACTCCATCGAGATTCAACGAGCCACCGGATCGCGCGACCTGTCGCTCTGGTTTGCCGATGGCATCAGTTATCCGGGCTCGGGTTCTATCCGCGGGCGCAAGGAGTCATTCGTCGAAGGATTGAAGATCGTCCACGAAGCTTTGAGCGGCGATCAGCGCATGCTGCTGGAGTACAAGCCCTTCGAGCCGGCCTTCTACGCCACTGACATCGCGGACTGGGGCATGTCGTACATCTACTGTAAGCACTCCGGACCGCGCGCGAAGGTCCTGGTGGATACCGGACATCACTATCAGACGCAAAACATCGAGCAGATCGTCGCCTGGCTGCTCAGCGAGAATATGCTGGGCGGCTTCCATTTCAACGACCGCCGGTACGCCGACGACGATCTCACTCTCGGCTGCATGGATCCCTACCAGGTGTTTCGCATCTTCCACGAGATCCGCTACTTCACCTGGGAAACGGGCCGGCCGCCGGACATCGCTTACATGATCGATCAGAGTCATAACCTGAAGAACAAAATCGAAGAGACCATTCAGACTTCAAACAACGCCCAGGAACTGTTCGCGAAAGCATCGCTTGTCGACCACGAGAGGCTCGCCGCTTGCCAGCGAAAAGGTGAACTGATCGATGCCGAGGAAACCCTGCGCGAAGCGTTCTTTGCCGATGTGCGGCCGCTGCTGCGGGAATGGCGCAAGTCCAAAGGCTTGCCGGAGGATACTATTGCGGCCTTCCGCGAAAGCGGCTATCTGCGGAAAGCGGAGAAGGAGCGAGCCGCCAGGAACCAGGGCGCCGTGTCGAGCTACGCATAATGCTGCGGACGGTCCACGCCACTCGCTACGTGACCCCGTTCCGCGAGGGCGGCTCGCTCCCGGCGCTCGTTGAAGCCGACGATCTGGGCCTTTACGTATTGAAGTTTCGCGGCGCCGGCCAGGGGCCGCTCGCGCTGGTCGCCGAGATCATCGCCGGTGAGATAGGCCGCGCGCTGGGCCTCAACGTACCCGAATTGGTGCTTATGGAAGTGGACGCGGCGCTGGGACGCAACGAGCCCGACGAAGAAATCCGCGATCTGCTCCAGGCCAGCGTAGGGTTGAACCTCGCCCTGGATTTCCTTCCCGGGTCCGCTATGTTCGACTTGGCCGCGGGCGATACCGCCGGGCCGGATCTCGCATCCACTGCGGTGTGGTTTGACGCTTTAGTCACAAATGTGGACCGCACGGCGCGCAATCCGAATCTGCTGTGCTGGCACAAGTCGCTCTACTTCATCGATCACGGCGCCGCGCTCTACTTCCATCACGACTGGAAGGATCTCGCGACCAAAGCGCGCTCCCGATTTCCCGCGATCCGTGACCACATCCTGCTGCCCTGGGCGGCCCGCATCGAAATGCTCGACGGCGCTCTCGGCGCCAGGCTCGGCGAGGCGGTGTTCTCAGAGATACTCCAAAATGTTCCGGATGCGTGGCTCTTGCCCGAGCCGGGAGTCCCTACACCCGCTGAAAAGCGCGCGGCCTATGTGGATTATCTCGTGCAGCGCCTGAATGCCGCGGCGTTATTCATCGAGGAGGCCGTCCGTGCTCGCGCCGTACTCCTATGACTATGCCATCTTACGGATTGTGCCGTGGGCGGAGCGTGAGGAGTTTGCCAATGCCGGTGTGGTATTGCATTGCCTCGAACGCCGTTACCTCGAATGCCGCGTACACGTTGACCAACGAAGGCTGCAGGCCCTTTGGCCGGATCTCGATCTGAATCCGATCCGGCAGCATCTCGAAGCATTCCCGAAGATCTGCGCCGGCGACCCTGGCGGGGGGCCCATCGCCAGACTCTCCGGCAGGGAGCGCTTCCAATGGCTGGTGGCCCCCCGTAACACGATCATTCAAGTCTCTCCCGTGCATAGCGGTGTGTGCGACTCGCCCGCGGATACTTTGGACGAATTATTTCACCGCTTGGTCCTGCTGTGACCGAATAGCTTCAGGGTATTCCGTTCCAGCCGCAGCTCCTGCGTCGTAAATCGGCAAGAGCTGCACTTAGAGCAGAATTAGGTAAGTCTTATACTTGTGTTCTCAATTAGCTGAGGTTGGTCACCGATGTGCTAGTAATTTAGCCATTGGAAGGATTTGGAGACGAATGAAAAACTCAAAGAGTATAGCTTCGGCGGCTTTCGCCGGATGTGTTGCCCTTGTGCTGACGACCGGCCTTCAGGCGGATACGTGGAACAAGAAGACCACTCTGACGGTAACTGAACCGATCGAAGTGCCATCCTGCTGTAACGCCAGCCACACGGTAACGCTGGAACCCGGCGAGTATGTAATCAAACTAATGGATTCCCTCTCGGACCGCCATATTGTTCAGGTGTTTGACAAAGACGAGCAGCATATTATCACGACGATCCTTGCTATTCCGAATTATCGTTTGAAACCGACCGGAGATACTGTGTTCCAATACTGGGAAGTTCCAGCAGGACAGCCCAAAGAGTTGCGGGCGTGGTTCTATCCCGGTGATAACTTCGGACAGGAGTTTGCGTATCACAAGCAAAAGGCTTTGGAGATCGCCGCCTTTGCGAAGATTCCAGTGCCGGCCATCGAAGTGGATACGGTCGCGGTAGAAGAGCTGAAAACGGTACCGGTGGTAGCTTTGGACGACAGCGGCAAGGCCAGTGAGCTGGCAGTCACGGCGCCCGAGCCCGCGGCGCAACCGGAACCCGTTCAAACCGCGGATAGAGTAGAAGCGCCGGCTGAGCCCGCCGAAGCGCCAGCATTGCCGCGGACCGCCAGCACGGTACCGCTACTTGGCTTGATCGGGCTTTTGTCGTTGGCAGCGTTTGGCGTGCTTAGTATTCGTTCCAGGCGCGCGTAGGAGGCGAGCTCCGCAACGCCGTGGTTTCCATTCAGGGAGACCCGGCGCGAGGCGGCGAATGAGAACTTCATTGCGGAGGCGAGTTGTGTTGAGCAGCATCGCGCGCATTCCGGTTGTAGGCCTGGCGATAGTCCTCGGGACGCTCGCCGGACAGACGCCGGCGGTGGACCAACCATTCAAATTTAGCGCAACCGCCAAGCTGGTGCTTTTGGATGTAAGTGTCAAGGACCCGAATGGCGGCGCTATCTCGGGGCTGGAGATGAATAACTTCCGCGTTTATGAAGACGGAAAGCTCCAGCGCATCGCACATTTTGCGCACGATGATGTCCCGGTCACCGTCGGCCTGATTATCGACACTAGCGGCAGCATGCGGCGCAAGTACCGGGAAGTCGCAACCGCGGCAATGGTCTTCATTCGCGCGAGCAATCGGAATGACGAAGTATTCATTGTGAATTTTAGCGACGGTGTCCGTTTCGGCCTTCCCGCGAATATTGCATTTACAGACGATATCGAAGGGCTGCGCGCGGCTCTGTCGAGAGGTATTCCGGCGGGACGTACCGCGCTGAATGACGCTGTAGTGTCCTCACTCAGCCACCTTGAGAAAGGCAAGCGGGAAAAGAAGGCCCTCGTGTTGGTTAGCGATGGCGGGGACAACAACAGCTCCCATCGTTCCGCGGATGTGATGAAAATAGTTCGAGAATCGCGTGCCACGATTTATGCGATTGGGGTCTACGATGAGGACGACTCGGATCGAAATCCTCGGGTCCTCGAGCGGCTCTCCCAGGTCAGCGGCGGTGAAGCCTTTCTGGATGTGCAGCTTTCCAAGGTTTCCGGAATTTGCCGGCAGATTGCAAGCGACATTCGAACCCGCTATACCATAGGCTATGTTCCGGTTCAAACGAGCGGAGGGGACACGTTGCGGAAGATCAAAGTAGTTGCCTCGCAGTCCGGCGGTCCGAGGCTGTTAGTACATACGCGGACGAGCTACCTTCTGCCGGCCAGCCCGGTGTCGTCCGTCCCGGCAACCAGCGGGATATCTCAGGTTCGCTGATGCCTGGCCGCCAGAGACAATCCCATTGGAGACAAAGCCGATACTTCTTCTTGGTTCTAGCGGTTGCCTGTCTGGGATTTTATAGCTATGCATACATCGACCGGCTATTATTTCAGACGTATGAGGGCTGGCGGTTTGACCGGTTGCCGGATCGCGGCCGCTCCGCCGTGGCTGGATCCGCTGAACAAACTGCCGCGATTGGCCGCGTAGATTACACTCCCGGGCGATCCAGGCGGTCATCGAAGCCTCCATCCTCAGTCTCAATCATCGGGCGGCTCTCTGTACCGCGGCTCCGGTTGTCCGCGATCGTAAGTGAAGGCGTCGATGCAAAGACTCTGCGGGTCTCTGTAGGTCACATTCCCATGACGGCCTTGCCGGGGCAGTCCGGTAATGTTGGCATAGCGGGCCACCGGGATACGTTCTTTCGGAGCCTGAAGGATATGAGAATCAAGGATAAGATTGTATTCTCGACGTTTAGTGGTAACTTTAAGTACGAAGTCGAATCGCTGATAATTGTAGAGCCCGGCAATACAACCGTACTCGCCCCGTCAACTGAAAAGATGTTGACCATGGTAACTTGCTACCCGTTCTCTTATATTGGAGCCGCGCCCAAGCGGTTCATAGTAAGCGCCAGACAGGTGTCGCCGTGAACGCCGGCAGCCGGTTATTCGCGCGGATCGAAATGATCCGTGCCCTGATCGCATATTTCACTGCGCAGGACCTCATGCACTCTGCCGACCAGGGCGGTCGCCAGGAAGGGCTTTCGGATGAAGTGCCAGCCGTGGTTGAGAACCAGCATCGCGCCATCGGCGTAGCCGGACATCAGCATCACACGCATTTGTGGCCGCAGGTGCTTCAGAACGTCCGCCAACTCCGGGCCGGACATGTCCGGCATCATGATATCGGAAAGTAGCAGATGAATGGTTCGCGGGAAATGCTCTTCTACGTCTAATGCCTTGTTGGCGGAACAGGCGCCCAGAACTTCAAAGCCGTCGTCCTCGAGTATTAGCTGTACCAGCCTGAGAATAGAAGCATCATCCTCGACAACGAGAATGGTTTGCGGAATTGTTCCCTTGGGGGGTGAGGCCATAAAAAGAAAGTTGCCATCGTTCTGGATGTACTGGAGCGTGATGACGAATGGATCGTTGCACGAACCCTGCCAACGGCGCTGGTTAGAAAGTAACGGCGCGATTTCCTTTTCCATGCCATGGCGTAGTTACGACAGATCGCGCCTGCGATGCAGATAATACGGCATCGGAGTGCAGGGTTTGCCGTCGTGTCGAACGCCAGGAGATCGTGCACGGTAAGGCATTCCCCAGCCGGGTTCTCTTGGAGATAAGATTAGATCAGATTGAAATTGAAGGTTAGCCGATGGGAGGGCGCTTGGAACATATCGACTTTGTTGTCGCGCCGCTGGTCCTGGTCATTGAAGACAACGCTTCGGATGTGTTCCTGCTCGAGCGGGCCCTGAATAAACAGGATCTAGGCGTCGAACTGCTGCACTTGGCGGATGGAGACCAGGCCCTTGCCTTCCTTCGGAGAGCAGCGGCCTCTTCGGACATGCCAATTCCAAGCTTGATCCTGATGGACTTGAATTTGCCCAAGCACAACGGAGAGGAAATCTTGCGCGAGATCCGCGGCGTCAGGCATCTGTCCGGGATTCCAGTGTGCGCGTGGAGCTCCTCCCAGTCCCAGCAGGATCAGACTGTACTCATGGAACTGGGCGTAGCTCGATTCGTCACCAAACCTTTGGGGCTGGATCAATTCATGGAGATCGGCAAGATAATCAAGGAACTCCTGGCCGATCGTGCGGATAGGTACTGACCTCCGTCCAGCGCCGGGAGGGGCTGCGAAACCTGCATTTCCGAGGCAGGTTCTGCATTTTGACGCAAACGCTTTGTCCGCCGCACAATCGACCAGGGCGTACCGGGTGGCTGAACGCGGGCCGAAGCGTTCGTCACGAGGCGAGTGTTCGAACAGGCGATTACGCACGAGACTGGCATAGTGCGTGCAAGGTGTTCGGGCTATTGAAAAAAGGCATTGGTGTGCGCTCACCTTCTTGCTGCGGGATAATGGAATCGGGGTCGACCCGCGCACGCCCCGTATAAGGAGATCCCTGCCAGGAACTCCGGGAGCTAGCATCATGGGCATCGATGAAATGGATACTTCCCGCGAAAATCGCACGGAAGAGATTGAACGCCTGCGCGATGCCCTTGAGGTGGAAACCAGGCAACGCCTTCAGGTGCAGAGGCATCTGGAGCGAGCGAACGCGGATTTTGAAGAGTTTGTCTCGATTGCGTCTCACGGTCTCCTGGAGTCTGTGCGTGTCATAGGGTCTTACAGTCAACTGATTTCTGAGACTTACGCCGGCCGGCTCGATTCCGACACCGATCAATTCTTCGGCCGCATTCAGGATGGCGTCGCCAGGGTGCAATCCCTGCTCGCGGACATGGTGGAGTACTGGACCACCTATGCTGGTGGCCCGCAAACATCTCTGGCGGACATGGAGGCCGTGCTGCGTCAGGCAGTCCTCTCTGCGGATAAGCAAATAAAGGAGGCGAATGCAATTGTCACTCACGATCCGTTGCCGGCGGTGATGGGAAACTTCGAAATGCTGACTAAAGTCATGCGGCACCTGCTCGTGAATGCTGTTAAGTTCTGCGGCGCATCCTCCGCGCGCGTTCATATTTCCTGCAAGCGAGAGTATCTCGAATATGTATTCTCCGTGCAAGACAATGGTCCTGGCATCGAACCGGCATTCCGTGAGCGTATCTTTGCCGTATTTAAGCGCCTGCACGGAAACGAGTATCCCGGGGTCGGGTTAGGGCTCGCATTCTGCAAGAAGGCCGTCGAGTGGCATGGCGGACGCATTTGGGTGGAATCGACACCCGGCGAAGGCGCCACCTTCTACTTCACCCTGCCTTCTTCCGATTGACCATCGCCGTCTGCTGGCTCACGCGATGCAAAGCTTGAGGTGTGGCAACATTCGCCCTCGAGTGCAGATATTGCATTTCGGCTAGGTGAATTCGCGGATCGACACCTTGATGAGGGCCTTTCCCTTCAGGAATTAACGGGTTTGGGCCCAGTCTTGCAAGGAGCGATCTTCCGATGACCGTAACCGGTAGGGAAGCTTGGGAACTCCAGCAACTTCTTGAAGAAAAAGAGGCGCGGCTGGAGATTGCCGATGGCAATCGTCGCCGGACAGCGGGATCGGCCGGTGAAGCGCTTTGAGATGCCATGTGAGCACAGGGAGCGACTCCAGGCTCAGCTCGCCGCCTGCCCAAACCATCGCATTTCTCGGTGATTACTTGCCGCGTAAGTGCGGCATCGCCACCTTCACCGCCGACCTGCTTACGGCCGTCGCGGAGGAGCACCCCCAGGGCCGCTGTTTCGCCGTTCCGGTCAACGACATCAAGCAGGGCTATGATTATCCTGACGTAGTTCGCTTTGAAATCGAGGAGCAGGATCTGGTGTCGTACCAGCGTGCCGCCGATTTCATCAACACCAGCAATGTGGACGTGGTCAACGTCCAGCATGAGTTCGGAATCTTCGGCGGTCCGGCGGGCAGCTATTTGTTGACGCTGGTGCGGCGGTTGCGGATGCCAATAGTCACGACATTCCATACCGTTCTTCCCCAGCCGAACTACGATCAGCGCCGGGTCATGCAGGAATTGATCGCCCGCTCCACCCGGCTGGTGGTCATGACCGAGCGGGGCCGGCTGATCTTACAAGAATCTTATAACGCGCCTGCGGCCAAGATCGATCTGATCCCACATGGTATCCCCGACGTACCATTCCTCGATCCGGATGATTATAAGGAACGGTTTGGCGTGACAGGGAGGTTGGTGTTGCTCACGTTTGGGTTGCTTTCGCCGAACAAGGGTATTGAAGTTGTCCTCAACGCACTGCCCGATATCGTGGCGGAGTTCCCTGCCGTGGTCTATGTCGTCTTGGGCGCGACGCATCCGCATGAATTGCGCGGGCGAGGCGAAGCCTACCGTCTCGGCCTCGAAAGCCTTGCGATGAAGAACAAAGTCGAGCGTAATGTCATCTTCCATAACCGCTTTGTAGAGTTGCCACAACTGAAGGAGTTCATCGGCGCAGCCGACCTCTATATCACTCCTTACCTGGAAGAAGCTCAGATTACATCGGGGACTTTGGCGTATGCGTTTGGCGCCGGCAAGGCCGTGGTTTCGACGCCGTACTGGCACGCTGCCGAATTACTGAAAGATCGGCGTGGGGTGCTGGTTCCATTCGGAGACGCGAAGGCCATCGCGCGCGAGGTAAACGCCCTGCTGCGCGATACGCCGCGCCGGAATGCGATCCGCGAGAATGCTTACAGGCTGGGCCGGGAGATGATCTGGAGCAACGTGGCGCGCCTCTACATGCGGTCCTTTGAGAGGGCACGGCTCACCGTGGCGTCATCTCAGGAAAACCTGGGCCCGAGAAAGCTCGTCAAACCTGCCGAAATGACCGGCTCAACCGCCATTTCCAGCACGCCGTTCTCACTGCGCCGCACTCTTCCGAAAGCTCCGGTACAGATGACGCCGCCTGACCGGAGCGGTTACTGACGCTGGCCCGGCGGCGCAAACTCCGCATTCAAGTGCAGGTTATGCACTTCAGCGAACGACTAATCCCCCAAATGGCGGTAACGTTCCGTTTGGACCGGCTCTTGCAATAGATCGTTATTGCGTCACGGCTCATTTATGGAGACGCTTTTAGATGACGGATAAGACCCTTATTGTAGTGTCTATTTTCTTGATCGGGCTGGGAGCCGGCATCGCTCTGGTAGCATTTGTTGCTCCTCGCTCCGTCGCGGCGTCGGGTAAGCTTCCTTGTCACACCAGAGAGAGCTGAGTTGGTAGGATTGGACCCACATGACCGGAAGGACCGTATGGAATGCGCCAGTGCGCACGCTACTGTTGGGAATAGCTTCAACGACGGCTTTGCTGGCCCAGTTGGACGCACGCGAGATTATTCTGCGCGCAGTGGCAGCCGACAGTCGCAACTGGAAGCTGGCCCGCAACTATACGGTTTTGGAACGGGTGGATCTGCGGCGCCTGAACGCCGAGGGTCACGTGGACTCGGAAGAACTGAAGACCTACATCGTCCGGCCGCTGCAAGGGTCGTCCTACCGGCTCTTGACAGCGCGCGACGATCGCCCGTTGCCTGCCAGTGAAGAGCAGCAAGAGCAGGAGAAGCTTGCCAGGAACATCGTCGAGCGTCAGAATGAGACCGAAGCACAGCGAATCGACCGTGTGGCCACATACGAACGCCCGGAATGGCAGCGTGACACTTGGCGCGAATTGCCGGAGGCTTTCGACTTCCGGTTGAGTAAAGACGAGGTCCTGGGCGGTCAGAGGGTATTCGTGATCGAAGCCACGCCGCGGCCGGGATATCAGCCCCGGTCACGCACGGCCAAGATCTTTCCGCATCTCCAGGGCAAACTCTGGATCGGTCAGGAGGACTATCAACTGGTGAAAGCCAAGGTGGAAGTGACTCTTGCCATCACTGCTGGACTGTTCCTGATCCGTGTGGCCAAGGGCTCGCATGCGGAACTGGAGCAGACCCGCGTGAACGGTGAAGTATGGTTGCCCTATCGAATGCAGGCTGTGGTCTCAGCCCGCGTAGGGCTGCTCCGGATAGTGCGCATCGAACAGGAGATTAGTTACAGCGACTGCCGCGTGCTGCCGGCTATTTCTGCGAATATCCCGCGGAGTGCCGCGAAGTAAGTCGACGTAGCTCGCCCGACAAGTGGCCAACAACGTGCTCTAGTGGACTCCTAAGAACACTTAGGACATCCCGCGTTAATTGTGGATTGAAAAATGGAAAAAGGAAGTCGCGTACTTCGAACACTGTGTATGATCGCTCTAATAGGAGTGGTCCCTGTAATGGGCGTCGCTCAGGTGGTGATTCCCGTGGTAAGCATCGCTCCGGACGATCCGGTTGCGCTCGATGTGAGTGAGAAACTAACCTATCATGCCATAAACTCGTATGGTCCGTGGGAACTCCTGGGATCCGCGGCATACGCCGGGATTCTGCAAGGAATCGGCACGCCGGCGGAGTGGGGAGGGGGCGCTGCAGGCTACGGTAAGCGCCTGGGCTCTACACTTGCCTGCTCTGGTATTCACGGTGTCCTGGCTTTTGGCCTGGACTCGGCGTTGCACGAGGACCCGCGATATTTTCGATCCCGCGACACGGGCTTCTGGAAGCGAGCGGGACATGCGGTCCGCGGCACCGTACTCACGCACACTGACGCGGGCGGCGAGACTATCTCCGTTTGGCGCTTCGGTAGCGCTTATGGCGCGGCCTTTCTTTCCAATGAGTGGTATCCGGACCGGCTCAATACCGTCCGCCTGGGATTCCTGCAAGGCTCTCTGCGACTTGGGTTCGATCTCGCTTCCAATTTGGGTTCCGAGTTCTGGCCGGACATTAAGGAAAAAATACTGCGGCGAAAGCCATGATGATGCCCTCATCGAGTGACCCGGCTTCCCAATTTTTTTCCGGCAGTCGGCGCCCGACTAGTGACGCGCCCAAAAGCGCGTGGTTCTATGACTTACCGGAGCCCCGCTGCGGCGTAGGATTGGTGAGCTAAGGACCGGTAGCACCGTTTCCCAAACGGCTGCTGCTACAATAGTGTCGTAATGCCGACCCAGCCGGCAAGCTCTGGACGAATCCTCATTGTCGATGACGATGAGCGTC
>Ga0302326_10018714_pt1 | contig 14357 bp, 12 predicted proteins | sample Palsa_T0_3_FD_202264 | JGI IMG/M metagenome (GOLD analysis project Ga0302326, IMG submission 202264) | Peat permafrost microbial communities from Stordalen Mire near Abisko, Sweden - Palsa_T0_3 | ecosystem: Environmental > Terrestrial > Soil > Palsa > Peat permafrost | place: Sweden: Abisko... | reverse complement strand
GTTGAAAAACAATCCGCAGGAAGCGGTCTACTTCGCGGGCAACCTCTTGTTGGATGGCCTGCGTTGTTTTTTTTCCTGGGCCGTTTGCACGGCCTGCTCCACGGGCCGTAAACGGCAGATCTTTCGGTTGACATCGACCAACTTGCCCGTCAAGCTCTGGAACTTGCGGAACTCCGCGACCTCCCCTTCCGCCTTACGCACGGCGGCAGGCGAGGGCAGATTCTGGGTGACGGTCTTGCCTTCGACCTTCTGGGTGATCTGAAAATGAGGGCCGTGTCCGGGATCGTCGGGTTTGGCGCAATGGCAACGGGGATTGCCGCAGCGGCGGGTAACACTGGTGATGGAACCAGGCTGGAAGTCGCGTAGTTGGGAGATCTGTTGGAGCACAGTGGTTCTGCCGTCGATTAAAGCTGAAAGCGGATCTGGCACAGGGCCTCCTTATCTTACAGTATCACATACTTCAAGATCGGGGCCCCAAAAAAAGAAAAAACGCAATCCATCACTTTTATGTCGCACACTCTTGACCGCCCCACAAAACCAAATTGGCCCCACGGCGTGCGATCATTATGGCTTGAGCCCACTCGTTGTTGTACTGCTGGCCCCCCTCATGAGCGCCGACATGAACGGCGCAGCCCGCGATCTGGGCCGCACCGTGGCAGCCGCCGTAGCGCACGACCCCGTGGCGGTGACCGTGAAGAATCTGTCCGCGCTGGGCGGCGCCGAAACCGCCGAAATCCGCCATGTGTTCGAGTCTGAATTGAACGTGGCGGCGCAGCCGGCGGTGGAAATCCGGCTCACCATCTCCGAGAACCTGACGCAGTTTCTCCTGGTCGCCGAGATTCAGCGCGGCGGCGAGCGCCAGGTCCTGTTGGAGTCCTGGCCGCGCACGTCTGCGGCTTCCACAGGCTCCCCGACGGACAAACCGGCGCGTGTCACACTTGAAAAGAAGCTGCTGTGGGAACAGGATCTGCCCATCCTGGATGCCGCGCAGATCGCGGGCGGAATACTGGTGCTGGACGCCACGCGCGTGCTGCTGGTCCGCGGCGGCGACCGCCAGTCCGCGCCGATTCCGGCCTGGCACACGTGGCCCCGCAACCTCCGCGGCCGGCTGTCGGTGAACGACTCCGGGTTCACCGCGTATCTGCCCGGAACCATTTGCCGCGGCGGGACCGAGCCGCGCCTTTCCGTGATTTGCGAAGACTCACAAGATCCCTGGCTCCTGGGGCCCGGCGCTCTCGCGATCTTCACACCGGATCGCAACCAGTTCCCAGGCCACATCGACATCGAACCGGGAGGGCCGCGCGACCTGCCTCCGTTCTACACTGCCGCGCCCGCCGCCGACGGCTGGATCTTTGCCGGAGCCGACGGTCGTGCACACTTGTACACGCACTCCTGGGATTCCGCCGGCGCGATCGATCAGTGGGGCAGCGACGTCGCAACGGTCCAAACACCTTGCGGCGCGCGCATTCTGGCGGCCCGTCCGACTGCCCTCACCGAGCCGGATGCCATCCAACCTTATCAGATCGTGAATGACGCACCCATTCCCGCCGGTCCGGCGCTCGAATTCTCCGGACCCATTACCGCGCTGTGGTCTTTCGGCAGATCCGCCACGGCGGTCTCGCGCGATCTCCAAACCGGACGCTATGCGGCTTTCAGCCTGGCTCCCACTTGCGGTTCTTAGCGCGCTCGCGCTGTGCGGCGCAGCCACGCGCCCGCGCTACGGCGGAACCCTGCGCGTGGAGATGCGCGATGCCCAGCCCGATGCCGGACCGCTGCGTTCGCTCGTTTTCGAAACCCTCGTGCGGCTGGACGCTACGGGCGCGCCGCAGCCTTGGCTGGCCCTGTCCTGGCAGCATGACGCGGCGGCCAAGCGCTGGCAGTTCAGTTTGCGGCCGGGAATCAAGCTGCACGATGGCTCGGCTCTGACGTCCGCGGCCGTTGCCGCTTCCTTGCAAGCCGCCCTGCCGGATTTGACGATTGCCGCCACAGCCGACGGGATTACGATCCGCGCCAGCCGCCCCTTGCCCGATCTGCCGCTCGACCTGGCGCACAACGGTTGGCTGGACACCGGCCCGTTCCGCCTGACGGCATTCGATCCGGGCCACCACGCGACATTCGCCGCTAATGAAGATTATTGGGGCGGCCGTCCATTCCTGGATGCGATCGACGTTCAACTCGGCCGCGGACTGCGCGACCAACTGGCCGACTTGGAACTCGGCAGGGCGGACGTAGTGGAAATCGGCCCGGCCGACTTGCGCCGCGCCGCCGACCATGGCAGGGCTGTATGGTCGTCCGCCGCCGTCAGCCTGGTCGCGCTGGCATTCGCGCCCGGCCACCCAAATGACCCGCGCCTGCGCGAAGCCCTGGCGCTCTCCATCGACCGCGCGGCCATGCACAACGTGCTGCTGCAAAAACAGGGGGAGGTCACTGCCGCGCTGTTGCCGCAATGGATCTCCGGTTACGCTTTCGCATTTCCCACCGCGCTCGATCTGCCGCGCGCCCGCGCGCTGGCCAACGCCCTGCCGCCCGCCGCGCGCACGCTTACCCTCGCATACGATCCCGGCATGCGCGCGGCGCGGGCCCTGGCCGAGCGCATCGCGGTCAACGCGCACGACGCGGGCCTCACTGTGCAAGTCTCACCGCAGAATCCGAACGCCGACGCGCGGCTGGTCGAAGGTCGGCTCGCCTCGTTCGAGCCTGAGCGGGCGCTCGCCGGACTGGCCGCCGGACTCGGCATGCAAGCGCCGACCGCCGCTCAATCGCCCGCGGCGCTATACGAATCCGAGCGCAAGCTCTTGGAAGACTTCCGCGCCATCCCCCTATTTCAACTCCCCATGCTCTACGGCGCAGCCAGCCGCGTCCGCGTGTACGCGCCGCCGGCGGTCACGCGCCTGGGCGATTGGCGCTTCGACAACATCTGGCTCCCCGGGACCGCGCCATGACCTTCCGCACGCGCCTGTTGATAGCTTTCGCGCTGACCGTGATCGTCGCCGTGGCGTTCGTAGGCGGAATCGTCTCCACCACCACCCGGCGCGCCTTCGAGCGCCTCGACGAAGAGCGCGTCTCCGCCTTGGCCGCGCAATTCCACCAGGAGTTCCTGCGCCGCCAGCGCGAGATTGCCCAACAGGTCGAAGACATCGCCGAGTCCGAAAGCACGCGCGACATGATCATCGCGCTCAGCCGCCCGGACGCCGATCCCTCCAGCTATGTGGATGCCGCGCAAGCGCCGGCCACGGCCCACAATCTGAAGTTTCTGGAGCTCGTCTCCGCCTCCGGCAGCATTGTTTCTTCGGCGCAGTGGCCGGCGCGATTTCTCTACCAGGAAGACTGGGTCGCCGCGCGCGGCGATTGGAACTCGCAGGAGCCTTTTCTGAAACGCGAAGAACTGCCGACGGATACGGCGCTGGCGCTGGTCTCCGTGCGCGTCGCGAGCGTAGGAGACAACAAGCTGTACGTGGTCGGCGGCGAAGAACTCGACCGCGATTTCCTGTCGTCGTTCGTGCTGCCGGCGGGTATGCGCGCGCTGCTGTTTCGCGAGCCGCAATCCATTGTCGGCGCATCCGGACCGTTGCCTCAGCCTGCGCCGCTGGCGCCGCTGATCGATGCCTTGCGCAAACAGCGCCACGAAGTGACGCAAACGATTCGATGGTCCGCCGACGCGGCCGACGCGGAGACGTTTCACGCCATCCCGCTGATCGGGCCCGGCAAAGATCAAAACCACGACCTGATGGGCGGATTCCTGGTGGGCAGTTCGCGCGCCGCGCAGGTGCGCCTGGAGCGGTTCATGATTCGCGTCGAAATCCTGGTGGCTGTGGGCGGCGTTGTGCTCGCGCTGCTGATGGCATTCTGGACCACCGCGCGCATCACCCGCCCGGTGGAAGCGCTGGCCGCCGGCGCGCGCGCGGTAGCCGCCGGCGACTGGCATACACAGGTGGACGTACATACCGGCGGCGAAATCGGCGCGCTGGCCGCCGCCTTCAACCAGATGACCCGCGACCTGCTGGAGCAGCGCGACCGCCTGGTGCAGGCCGAGCGCGTGGCCGCCTGGCGCGAACTGGCGCGCCGCCTCGCGCACGAGCTGAAGAATCCGCTGTTCCCGTTGCAGATCACCGTGGAGAACCTGCAACGCGCGCGCGCGGCGCATCCCGAAGAGTTCGATGAGGTCTTCCGCGAGAGCACCGCCACGCTGCTCGCCGAGCTGGGTAAGCTGCGCGGGATCGTCGGCCGCTTCAGCGACTTCGCCAAGATGCCGCAGCCGCAACTGGAAACGGTGGACCTGAACGGCCTCGTGCGGGAAAGCCTGAAGCTGTTCGAAGCGCAGATGCAGGCGGCGGGCGTGGTGTTGCGGTTGGATCTCGCCGCCGACTTGCGGGCCATCCAGGCGGACCGCGGCCAGCTCGGCCGCGCGTTGCAGAATCTGGTGTTGAACGCCATCGACGCGATGCCTGCGGGGGGCACGCTGGCCATTCGCACCGCAGCGCATGAAGACGGCGTGCGGCTGGAAGTCTCCGACACCGGGCAAGGCCTGACGCAAGAGGAATACGACCGGCTGTTCACGCCCTATTTCACGACTAAGACGCATGGCACCGGTTTAGGGCTGGCTATTGTGCAGTCGGTGATCAGCGATCATGGGGGGAAGATCGGGGTGCGGAGCGAGCCGGGTAGGGGGACGGCGTTTGTTATCGATTTGGCGTGATTCCGCAGGCTACGTCCACCCATTGGCGGTGTGACATAATGTGCTTACTGATTCCTGCAAATAGTGCGCTGTGGGGTTCTCCATGAATATCAGCGGGTCAGATCTTGGCGACAGCGTCCTATCGCTGAAGCCACTATACGATTTTGCAGGGAGGAACAAGGATGACGAAGAAGCGTTGCGGCTTTCGAAGAGCAAACTAGGGGCGGAATACTGCAAACTTTGCGAGGTGGCAACGGAGCCTGTTGATGAGTGCCAAGGCTTTTACCTGTGGGGAAGCTACGACGGGCAAGGGCTTTGGCGGAATATTTACCTGGGATGGCGGGATTCAGGAAAGGCGCGAAGAATCTTCAGGAAGCGGATATGTGAGGAACTAAAGGATGAGCGCGCGTTCCTTTGGCGGCACGTACCACCGAAGCAACGCTAAATGCAATCCGCGAAAGAATCCACCGGGGCAAGTACGAATCTGTGTGGCGTCGGGCCCTTCGAAAGAGCGGGGCGACACATATTATCTGGGTGCCTGCCCCTCAGATCACCGACGAAGACGTAAGACGGATCGAGGCAGGCCCAATCGAAGCCATGAACCCGGCAGCGAACCAAGCGCGGCCCCCTCCTCCGAATCGCTACAGGAGGACACGACCCGCATTTTCGAAGCCTTTCGCCGGACTATCCATGCCGCTCGCCCACGAGGGCACGTGGCCTGAGATAATGAGATAAAGGAAGTTCGCCTATGCAGATTACGCTGGATCTGCCGGAAGACATCGCCCAGGGACTCGAATCGATGTGGAGGGATCTGCCTCGCGCCGCGCTCGAGAGCTTGGCGCTCGAAGCATACCGATCTCGCGCGCTTACCGCCGCGCAGCTTCGGCGGCTGCTTGGCTTCCAAACGCGGATGCAGGTTGACGCTTTTCTGAAGGAGCACGAAATATACGACTACACGGTCGCGGATTTCGAACAGGATCGGGAAACCCTACGCCAACTCCGGGTGACAGAAAACCAGCCCTGAGCCTGCTCTCTTCATGGTCGCCGTCGCGGATACCCCGCCAGTCAACTATTTGGTTCTCATCGACCAGATCGCGATCCTGCCCCGGCTGTACAAGCGTGTTCTGATTCCACCCGCTGTATTTGATGAATTGACAGATCCTGCAGCTCCTAACGCGGTCCGCGGCTGGACCGAAGGTCATCCCGGATGGCTCGAAATCATGCGCCCGAAAAACACGGTCGCGCTCGCAAAACTCGACCTCGGAGAAAGCCAGGCTATCGCACTTGCCACGGAGTTGGGTGTCGACGTAGTGCTAATCGACGAATTGGCAGGTCGACGGGAAGCCCAGCGAAGAGGCCTTCAAGTTGCGAGTACCCTCTCGGTCCTAGACGATGCCGATCGGGCCGGACTGGTCAAGTTCGAAGATGCGATCGGACGCTTGTGCAAAACCAGTTTCCGTGTATCCCAAGCCGTGCTGGCGGGGATTGAGCAAAAGCGCTCGCGCTGACACGCATTGAGAGCATTCACCGCGCACACCACCTACGATACACCGGAGGAAAGCATGCCAAACATGCAGCTTTGTCTCGCAGCCGGTCTGCCCACCATCGCGGTGCTCGGCGGCATCCTCACGAACGCCGTGCTCTACAACTGACTCAACTCGCGCATGACCGGCATGGAAGTCAAATTCGACCTCGGCGATGAATCCGGACTGAAATACCTGCGCCACGCCGCCTAAAAATGCACCTTCAACGCAAACTCCAAAATGCGCGGATCGAACGCCGATTGCACCTGCCCGAACGCCGACGAACTTAGATTCGTGTTCATGGTGGCGAAGGCCGCCACCGTCCCCGCCGGCGAAATCCCTCCCACGAAGTTGGCGTGATTGATAATGTTGAACGCCTCCGCGCGCACCTCCAGCCGGAACCGCTCCGTAATGCCGAAGATCCGGCTGAGCGCCGTATCCACGTTCACCGTACCCGGCCCGCGCAGCTCATTGCGTCCCACGTTGCCGAATGTGCCCGGGGCGTTGGGCACAAACGCCGCGGGATTGATCCACTGCACGCATGGCGACGCTTTGCAGCCTTGCGTGGCGGAGTACACATCCGGCATCATCTGATCGGGCCGGTCGTTATTCAGGTCCGTAAGCGAATTGTCATGTCCGGTGGTCACCGTCAAGGGCTGGCCGCTGGAGGCATGAAACAGGGGGGCCAATTGCCAGTTGCTCAGCAGGCGGGCGACCCAAGGGCTGCCGCTCGACCACGAGCTCAGCCCCACCATCGACGCGTTGAAGATGCTGCGCGTATCGAAGATACAAGGACCCCAATCCGCATGCCGGTTGAACGGCTGCGAATTCGCCGGAGTGGCCAGCGCCGCGCCAAAATCGTAGTCGGACACACAGTATGAGTCCGTGTAGTTGGCATTGAACGTGAAGTTGTGCGCCAGCCGATGCTGTACCGACAGCAACAGACCCTCATAGTGCGACACAGCGCCGTCGTCCATGGTATCGATACTCGAATAAGCCTTGCCCAGCGTGGGATTCGCCAGGTACAGCAGCCGGCGCTGGTTGGTGTTCGCCGAAGTGGAGGTCGGACCCATGTACTCGGCCGGATCGATTTCCTCGGTGATCCACAAGTGCGTCGTACGGTTGCCCAAGTAACTGGCGGATGCCAGCCAGCCGCCCTGGAACTGCCGCTGATAAGTGACGTTCCATTGCCCCACGTTGGTGGGCTTTGGGTTGATGGGCATGTTCACGTATACGCCCTCGGATGGGAAAAAGAGATGCCCGGGCGCTTGCGGAAATGGATTGCCGCCCGCGTACCCCGCCCAGGGATTCGACAACGTGCCCGTCGAGCCAACGTCGATATCGTTGCCGAACGGCGGATTGGTCGTTTCGCGCTCGTTGAACCAGGTTTCGGTGGAATCGTAGAGGAGCGCGCCGCCGATGCGCAGCGTGTCGCGGCCGTCGGCGTGCGGACTCCAGACCAGCCCGACGCGCGGCGCGAAGTTCGCCAGGTGTCCGTTCCACATCGCGGCGGGAATGCCGGGGTCGCCCTTGAAAAACAGTCCGGCGGGCGCCGTCGGATGCACCGTGCTGAACTGGCCCGCGAAGAAGGCCGATTCATTGAAGGAGTCGCCGCGCCCGTATTTGTCCGGGTCGGCAAAGGTGGGCTCCCAGCGCAAGCCGTAATTGAACGTGAAACGCGGAGAGACTTTAAAGCTGTCCTGCGCGTAGAAGCTCATCACCCACTGCCGCAGGTCGTCGGGGGTGGGATTGGTTTGCTGGAAGTCGCTCACCGCTCCGATCATGAAATCCGCCAGCGCGCTGCCGGTGGACCCGCCGTTGAACGTAAACGTCCCATTCTCGTCGAAGCCCGATATGGTGTTGTTCTGTATGCGGATCAGGTTGAACCCGAAACCGAGTTGATGCCGGCCCCGCACCAGATCCACGTCATCGGCCAACTGGTAGCTGTTTACGTCGAAATGTCCCGGCGCGCACGTGCCGCAGAAGGTGCTGAATGCGCTGCTGATCGTCATCAACAGGAAATTGGGCACCGCGCTGTACATATCTACTCCCAGCATGGTCGGATTGATCGGAGTATCCGTCGGCCCGCGATCGTCGCGCACCCGGTTGAAACTCACATGGAAAGAATTCAAGGTGGTCGGACCGAACGTGTAGGTGTCGCCGATAGTCGCCGATTGCGCCCGCTCAAAGTTGCCCGGCGCAGTGGTAGTCAGCAGATTCGTGCCGTTGAACGTCGGCGGATTGCTGTAGTCGTCGAAAAGGTATCTGCCAAATAGAGTGTGCTTGGCGTTCTGCACCCAATCGACGCGGCCGATCAACTGGTCTTCGTCGCCGGTAACCGGAATGCCGTAAGTGACCTTGCCGCAATCGGTAGCCGAACTCACCGGCAGATACTTCGACGCGATCGCGAGGGCCACCGGATTGATCTGTGTCTGCGGAATCATGTTGTTCGGGTAGAACGTCTTTGTGGTGGGGTCTTTCAACTCCAACGTCTTGCCGCTCGACTGGCACCCGGCGCCGGCCAGCGTGCTGAAGTCCCCGGTGAGCGCGGCGGCCGTGGGAATATAGGCGATCGACTGCGGCGGGTTCGAGCGATTGCGGGTGCCCTGGTACCCGCCGAAGAAGAACAGTTTGTCGGTGACCATCTTGCCCCCCGCCGTCGCGCCGAACTGGTTCCGCTTCAGGCTGTCGTGCACCGGGGCGAAGAAGTTGCGCGCGTCCATATCGCCGTTCCGGATATACTCGAAAAGATCTCCATGAAATTGATTCGATCCGGACTTGGTGACCGCGTTGACCGTGGCTCCCGGATGCGTCCCGAAGCGCGACGACACCGCGCTGGTATCCACGCTGAACTCCATTAGCGCATCCGGAAAGGGGAACGGCATATTCACGTTGGACATCGCGTCGGTGTGATCCCCGCCATCCAGCAGATAAGCCGTGCCGTTGCCTTGTCCGCCGGCTTCCGAAATCCGGGTGGAACTCCAGAAGGTCTTGCTTCCCGTATCGCCGGCGTCGCCGTAGGCTGCCGCGCCCAGGGTGATGATCAACTGGGTCGCCTGCCGTCCGTCCAGCGGCAGATCGTTGATGCGCTCCTGATCCACCACCGACGAGACCGAATTCTCCTTGGTTTCGACAAGGCTGGCGTTGGCCTTTACCTCCACGGTCTCGTTTACGGAGCCCACTTGCATGGCCACGTTAACCTGAATGTTGTTGCCCACCTCCAACACCAGCCCGGACTCCACGTGGTCCTTGAAGCCGCTGACCCGCACTTCCAGCCGGTACGGGCCCACCGGCAGATCCGGCAGCGCAAAGTTTCCCAGAGAATCCGTAACGGTGGACCGCACAATCCGTTTGTCGGTTTCCGTCATCGTGACGGCCGCGCCGGCGATCGCGCCGCCGGTGGGATCTGCGACCGTGCCGCTGACCTCCGCGACCGCCACGGTTTGCGGGCGCGCCGCCGGCGCCCACAGCATGAAGAATATGGAAAGAGACGAAACTGCAACTGTCGACTTGGACATCCCATTGCCTCCCTCTATTTAGCTGTCCGGCTGCCGGGCAGAATGACCCCTCTGCGCCGGCGAGCCGCCTGCGAAATAAGATACAGAAAATCGGTCCCTTCTGTCCAATAGATTAATCCGCTGATATTAATCGGTCGAAACGATGGATTTCGGCGGCGGAATCCGCCCTCGCCTGCCGCCCAGCGCAGTTACCAAGGAGGAGGCCAACTCCCGGATGGCCTTCGGCAGAATCTCGGCGTCCGCCGATACCAGGCGCAGTTCCCGCGTCAACGGCTTACCCCTCACCCGCAGTACGCGCAGATGGCCGTCCGGCGGCTCCTGCTCCACGGCGCACAACGGCATGATGGAAGCGCCCAAGCCCACCCGCACCAGGCTCTTGATGGCCTCGTTGTTCTCCACCTCCATGGTGATCCGCGGCGTGACCCCCAGCGATTCGAAGTAGCGGTCGATCACGTTCTGCATGGCGGTGTGCTTCTCATAAAGGATGAAGCGCAGCGACGCCAGATCCGCCGGCTCGACCGTCTTCTGGCGCGCCAGCGGATGCTCCCGGTTCACCACCACGATCATCTCCTCCTGCCCCAGCGGTGTGACCGCCATGCCGGGTTGCGGCGCCGTCCGCATCACCACCGCCAGATCCAGATGCTGCGACCGCAGGGCGTCCAGCAGGAATTCCGTGGTGCCCGCCAGCACGATCAGCTCGATGTCCGGAAAGCGCCGCGAGTAGTCTCCCAGCACGTGCGGCAGCCGGTAAGTAAGCGTGGTCGGCCCCACGCCCAGCCGCACCGTGCCGCGCTTCAGCGCATTCATCTCCCGCACGGCCATCTCGGCGTTCTTCAGATCGCGGAAGATGGTCTCGGCATACTGCAGCAGCACCCGTCCGGCTTCGGTAACCACGACCCGCTTGCCCACGCGCAGAAATAGCGGGCACCCCAGTTCCTCTTCGAGCGCCTTGATATGCTGGCTCACCGTGGATTGCGAGAGGTGCAGTTGATCGCTGGCGCGCGTGAAGCCGCCGCTCTTGACCGCCGCTTGGAATACTCGAAGCTGATGCAGATCCATCGCGCTCAGCCTATTCTAGCCGCCCGGCGCGGCGGCGCGCTCCCCAAGTGCTTAACCGTTTTGGGGATTTCTAAATGAAGACATCAGGGAGCGGTTTCCCTAAAACGGTTCATATGATACGCTAATCGGCACCACCCAATCGAGGAGCACTCCCGATGATCATCGGCGTCCCCAAAGAAGTCAAAGATCATGAAACGCGCGTAGGCCTCGTACCCAGCGGCGTGACGGCGCTGCACGAGGCCGGCCACCAGGTTCTGGTCCAATCCACCGCCGGCGCCGGCAGCGCCCTCACCGACGCCGAGTACATCGAGGCCGGCGCCGTCATCCTGCCTACCGCAGCCGAAGTCTGGCGGCGCGCCGACTTGGTGGTCAAGGTCAAAGAGCCGCAGGCGTCGGAATACGGCCACCTCCGCCCCGGTCTGATCCTGTTCACCTATCTGCACCTCGCGCCGCTGCCCGAACTGACCAATCGCATGTTGGAGGCCCAGGTCAGCGGCGTGGCCTATGAAACCATCCACGATGCCGACGGATCCCTCCCGCTGCTCACGCCCATGAGCGAGGTGGCCGGACGCATGTCCGTACAGGTGGGCGCGCAGTACCTGGAAGCGCCCAACGGCGGGCGCGGCGTGCTGCTGGGCGGCGTTCCCGGCGTTGCGCCAGCCAACTGCGTGATCATCGGCGGCGGCGTGGTCGGCACCAACGCGGCCAAGATCGCGCTCGGCATGGGCGCGCACGTCACCATGATCGACCGCAATCTCAACCGCCTGCGCCAGCTGGACGATATCTTCGGCGGCCAGATCGTGACGCTGGCTTCCAACCTATACACCATCCGCGAGACGCTGAAGCTGGCGGACCTGGTGGTCGGCGCCGTCCTGATTCCGGGCGCATCCGCCCCCAAACTGGTGCGGCGCGAGATGATCGCCAGCATGAAGCGCGGCGCAGTGGTGGTGGACGTGGCCATCGACCAGGGCGGCTGTTTCGAAACGTCCCACGCCACCACCCACACCGAACCCATCTACTTTGTCGATGGCGTACTGCATTATTGCGTCTCCAACATGCCCGCCGCGGTGGCGCAGACTTCCACTTTCGCGCTGACCAACGCCACTTTCCCGTATCTTCTGGAACTCGCGAACAAGGGCCTGGAGCGCGCCTGCACCGAGCATCCCGGCCTGCGCGAGGGTGTCAATACCTACAACGGCTTCGTGACGCACGCCGCGGTGGCCGAATCGCAAGGCCGCCCCTACCGCGAACTGGCCGGTGTAGTATAGGGCGGGGAACCGCTCCCTGACGGGTCGCGGCTCAGTAACGGGCCGCATTGATTTCGTACGTCTTACCGAGCCGCGACTGTAAGGGAGCGGTTTCTTCCAATAGAAACCCGTGTAATATAGGAGAGAAGGCCATGCCAGCCACCGCGCAGCACACCGAGATCCCCCCGCAGCCGCTTACCGCATTGACGGAAGAAGAGAAGCTCTTCCAATCCACCGTGCGGCAGTTCGCGCGCGAGCAGATCGGCCCGTACGTCCGCGAAATGGACGAGGCCGGCGTCTTCCGTAAAGACATCATCCGCCAGTTTTTCGAGCTCGGCCTGATGGGCATTGAGATCCCTGAGGAATACGGCGGCTCGGGCGGCAGCTTCTTCCAATGCATTCTGGCGGTGGAGGAATTGTCCGCCGTGGATCCTTCCGCCGGCGTGATCGTGGACGTGCAAAACACCATCGTCAACAACGCCCTGCTGCATTGGGCCAACCCCGCGCAAAAGAAGAAGTATCTGCCGCGCCTGGCTACAGACACGGTGGCGTCTTACGCGCTCTCCGAAGCCGGATCGGGATCGGACGCCTTCGCCCTGGCTACGCGCGCCGTCGACGCGGGCGACCATTTCCTGCTCACCGGCCGGAAGCTGTGGATCACTAACGCCGCCGAAGCGGGACTGTTCCTGCTCTTCGCCAACGCCGATCCGGCCGCGGGATACCGCGGCATCACCGCGTTTCTGATCGAGCGCGAGTTCCCCGGTTTTCAGGTCGGCAAGAAGGAAGACAAGCTGGGCATCCGCGCATCGTCCACGTGCGAACTGGTCCTCGACAACTGCCGCGTGCCGAAGGAAAACGTGATCGGCGCGGTGGGCAAGGGCTACAAGATCGCTATCGAAACCCTGAACGAAGGCCGCATCGCCATCGGTTCGCAGATGATCGGGCTGGCCCGCGGGGCGCTGGATCACGCCGTCGCCTACGCGCGCGAGCGCAAGCAATTCGGTAAAACCATCGGCGAGTTTCAGGGTGTGCAATTTCAGCTTGCGGTGATGGCCACCGAAGTGGAAGCCTCCCGCCTGTTGGTGTATAACGCCGCGCGTTTGCGGGACGCCGGATTGCCGTTCCAGACCGAAGCGGCCATGGCCAAGTACTATAGCTCCGAGATCGCCGAGCGGGTGGCATCGAAAGCCATCGAGGTGCACGGCGGCGTGGGGATCACGAAAGATTACCCGGTGGAGAAGCTTTACCGGGACGCCAAAATCGGCCGGATTTACGAGGGAACCAGCAACATACAGTTGCTGACCATCGCCAAGAAGCTGCTGGGCAAGTAGGGTGGCGCCATGCGCCGCTTGGGGAAACCAGCGGGTCCTGGCGAACGTCCTCATTCAAGAGGGAACGGATGCATAGATACGCGCAAATGGCCTTGTTTTCGGCGCTCTGTCTGCCGGTCTGGGCTGGTGGCGACGATAAGTCGGCGGCAACTCCGGTAGTCGCCACGGTTGCGCCCGATGTCAACCCGGATGAAATCATTCGCAAATTCGCCGCCAAGGAGAAGGAGTTTTCCGAGGCGCTCCAGAGTTACACCTACAAGCAGACCGTGAAGTTTCAGGAATTGGACGAATCCGGCGCGCCCGGCGGGAAGTACGAAATCGTGCAGGACGTGGTCTTCACGCCGGACGGGAAGCGCACGGAGCGTGTAACGTATGCGCCGGTCATCACCCTGAAGAATATCTTGCTGAGCCCGGAAGACATGGAGGACATGCGCAACATCCAGCCTTTCGTCTTGACCACCGATCAGATTCCGCAATACGACGTCCGCTACCTGGGCAAGCAGAACGCGGATGAAATCCCATGTTACGTATTTTCCGTGAAGCCTAAGAAGCTCACGCCCGGCAAGCGCTTTTTCGAAGGGCAGATCTGGGTGGACGATCGCGACTACCAAATCGTAAAGACATACGGCAAAGCCGTCGGCTACCTGAAGAAGAGCGACGATCAGCAATTCCCTAAGTTTGAAACGCTGCGCGAGCAGATCGATGGCAGGTACTGGTTCCCCACTTACACGCACGCCGACGACACGCTGCGTTTCAAGGATTTTAGCCAGCGCATCCGCATGATTGTGACCTACAAGGACTATAGAAAGTTCACGGGCAAGGCTACCATCCAATTCGGCGACGTGGTGGACGACAAGTCCAAACCCGATTCGAAGAAACCGTAGTGCCGCGTAGCGCAGGCACCCTGCCCAATGCCACTTACTTTTCGAGGCGCTGCGGCGAAACCAAAACATTTTCAAGCATTTATGTCTTTCGATGAAAATTGCGTGACGCTCGGACGCTTT
>Ga0302326_10018712_pt1 | contig 14358 bp, 10 predicted proteins | sample Palsa_T0_3_FD_202264 | JGI IMG/M metagenome (GOLD analysis project Ga0302326, IMG submission 202264) | Peat permafrost microbial communities from Stordalen Mire near Abisko, Sweden - Palsa_T0_3 | ecosystem: Environmental > Terrestrial > Soil > Palsa > Peat permafrost | place: Sweden: Abisko... | reverse complement strand
CAGGCAGACGAGCGATGAGAGGGCTAAAGAGGTTTGGACCTTTGTCCGCAAGCAGGTGGCAAAGGGGCATCAGGCGTATGTAGTGTATCCGGTGATTGAGGGGGCGAAGGACGATCAGCCGGAGTTGGATTTCGCTCACGATGCGGTGCCTGAGAGCGAATTGACTCCGGCCGCGAAGAAGGTCGGGAAGAAATCCCCGAAAGCGGCTTCTCTGTTTGGAGAGACGCCAGGGATGAAAGCGAAAGGCCGGAGTGCGCCCGAGTTGAAATCGGCGGTTGATATGTATGAGAGCTTGCGGCACACCAGCCTTGCCGGATTGCGTTTGGGTTTGCTGCATGGCCGGTTGAGCGCGGACGACAAGGAAGTCGCGATGCGGCGCTTTCAGCAGGGCGAGATCGATGTGCTAGTCGCCACCACGGTGATCGAGGTAGGCGTCGATGTTCCGAATGCGACGGTGATTGTGATCGAGCATGCGGAGCGGTTCGGGCTGGCGCAGTTGCATCAGCTTCGCGGGCGGGTTGGCCGCGGGGCGGCGAAGTCTTATTGCATCCTGATGACCGGGGCGAAGAGATCTCCACAAGGCGAGGAGCGACTGGCGGCGATGGTGCGCACTCAGAATGGATTCGAGCTGGCGGAGTTAGACTTGCAGTTGCGGGGGCCGGGGGAGTTTTTCGGGACTCGCCAGGCGGGCTTGCCGGACTTCCGCGTTGCCAACTTATTACGTGATCGGGCTCTTCTGGAACTGGCGAAAGAAGAGTCGGCAAAGTTCGCCGCGAATGCCAATGCGGAGGCCACAGCGGAAGAAAAATCCCGAGTGTGGGCAAGACTGAAAGACGCCTGGCAGCGCAAGTATGGATTGGTAGAAGCGTAGGTATTTGCGGCCGGATTTGCTTAAAAGTGCCTCCCTCCGAATCCGGCCCGGGAGCGGCGCATCCTACGGCGAACGTTTATATGTTTAGAATGGGTTAGTTCCGGGGGGATCGTGCCGAGCCAGCAGGAAGTCCAGTGGTCGCAGCTAAAAGTCGGCGTGTTGGTTCTGGTGGCGGTTGCCGTTCTGGTTTTGCTGATTTTTCTGTTGTCCGGCGGCGTCGGCGGATTATTCACGGGCAGGTTGACGGTCCACTCTTATTTTGAGAACTCGGCCGGGCTTAAAGTCGGTGCTCCGGTGACCCTCGAAGGGGTGACTATCGGCAACGTGAAATCAGTGCGAATCGTGACCGACCACAAGCTCACGCCTGTCGAAGTGACAATGAAGATCGGCAAGCAATACCAGCCAGCTCTGCATTCGGACTCAAAAGCCAGTCTCGAAACCATCGGCGTGTTGGGCGACACGGTGTTGAATATCAACAGCAAGAGTGCAACCGGACCTCCACTTCAGGATGGCGCCGAATTGCCGACAACCGAGACGCCGAGCCTGAGTGATGTAATCAAGTCGAGCCAAGGCACGATCGAACAGATCAACACCATTCTAGCCAAAGTCGACAGCCTGGCCGATTCGCTGAATAGCGGGAAGGGATCGATCGGGAAGCTGATCCAGGATCCCGAGCTCTACAACCGGGCGAACGACGCGGTGACACAGATCCAAAAGCTAGTGGACGAGATTGGGAGCGGCAAAGGCTCGATTGGGAAACTGATTGTCGACGACACTCTCTATAACCGCGCCAACGAAACAGTGGGACGGCTGCAACACATTGCCGACCAACTGGACGAAGGCAAAGGCACAGCCGGCAAGCTGCTCAAAGATGAAACTCTCTACAACAACCTGAACAAGTCGGTTGCGAGCGCGCGGCAGTTGCTGGAAGACATCAACGCCGGACGCGGCGGTCTGGGATTGGTCGCCAAGGACCCCGAGTTCGCCAAGAAACTCAACGATACCGTGACAAAGCTGGATTCGCTCCTGACCCGAGTGGATAGCGGAGAGGGTACGATCGGCCAGCTGGTACGGAACCCCTCGGTCTACAACAATCTGGACCAGATGCTTACCGAGTCTCGCGGACTGGTCGCGGGGATCCGGGAAAATCCCAAGAAATATCTGACTTTTCACGTCAAAGTCTTTTAGAGCCGGCCCCAATCTCAGGTTCGGCAGCCCGATTAGACGTCTGAATTTGCTGCGGTCAAAAGCATGGCCGAAAAGGTGGACGGCGCGTGGGTCGTCTTGAACTGTATAAAAAATCTCTTATCAGGCTGCTAGTTCGTGGCTGACCACACCGCAGCGGGTGTGTTACCTTTCGGTTGAGACGCGCTGCCCGCTTGAGCGGGTTTTCACAAATGCTGTGTGGTCGTCAGCGGTGTTTCTGTGGGCGTTTTCTTGAGGAAAACGCCAGCCGGGACTACCTCTCCGCATCGCATCTTTTGTGAAAGCGCTTTAGCGTATGGCAGCGCGCCACCCGGGTGATTCCCGGCATGAAAGCCCGAGTCCCGAACTTTTCAGGAGCCTATGCAACCACTTCGCACCGCTATCCTCTCGCTCGTATCCATTGCTTTTGTACCAGCAGCAGTTTTCGCGCAGAGCGCCCTCACACTTCAACCGGCGGTCAATGCGGCGGATGCGCCTTCCACATCGGCTGAACCGACGGAGCCCAAGGCGCTCCACAGCTTCGACCTCACGGCTATCGACAAGTCGGTCGACCCATGCACGAATTTCTATGAGTACTCTTGCGGCAATTGGCGAAAAAGCAATCCTATTCCGAGCGATCAGGTGCGGTGGGGGCGCTTCAACGAATTGTCGGAGCGCAATAATTATCTGCTTTACACCGAGTTGAAGAAGGCCAGCGATCCGAGTGCTGACCGCACTCCATTGCAGAAGCAATACGGAGATTTCTTCGCGGCTTGCATGAATACGAGCCTGGCGAACGAAAAGGGCGACAAGCCGATTTTGCAGGCGCTGAAGTTCGTCGACGGGCTGCAGAGCAACGACCAATTGGCGGCGATAGTGGCGCGGTTGCAGAGCAAGGGTGGGGTACGGGTCTTTTTTGGGATCGGCTCAGAGCAGGACGCCAAAGATTCGAGCAAGCAGATTGCGGCCGTAGGCCAGGGCGGACTTACCCTTCCCGACCGCGATTACTACCTCGAAACCGATGAGCGGATGACCAAGATTCGCCAGCAGTATACGGAATACCTGGTGAACATCTTCAAACTGATCGGGGACTCGGACGACAAGGCCGCCGCCGAAGCCAAGAACGTCCTTGATCTCGAAACCGCACTGGCTAAAGGTTCGGTTCCACGGGTCGACTTGCGCGACCCGCAAAAGGTCTATCACCCGATGCCGATTTCGGGACTGAAGGCCCTGGCGCCCAATTTCGGTTGGGACAGTTATTTTTCCGACATCGACGAAGCGAGTCTGACCAGCCTCAACGTTTCGACCCCCGACTATTTCAAGGCGATGAACCAGGCGCTGAGTTCCACCAGCGTCGACGCCATCAAGAGCTATCTCCGTTTCCACGTCGTGAACGCAGCCGCGCCGTGGCTCTCTGACACCTTCTTCGACGCGAACTTCAATTTCTTCAACAAGAACCTCAGTGGTCAGGAAAGCCCCCAGCCGCGCTGGAAGCGTTGCACGCGGCTCACCGACCGTGCCTTGGGCGAGGCGGTCGGCCAGGATTGGGTGAAGCAGTACTTCCCCCCGGACGCGAAGGCCAACATGGAGAAACTCGTCGATGCGCTCGATAAGGCGCTCGATCAGGACATTCAGTCGCTACCCTGGATGAGCGACGACACCAAGAAGCAGGCAGAGCTGAAACTAAGCGAGTTTCGCCGGAAGATCGGCTATCCGGAGAAGTGGCGCGATTACTCCAGCCTCAAAGTCGACCGCGACGACCTGATCGGCAACCTGCGCCGCTCGGCCGCCTACGAGTTCAACTACGACATGAACAAGATCGGCAAGCCGGTGGACGAGAAGGAATGGGGCATGACTCCGCCTACCGTGAATGCTTATTACGACGCCCCGATGAACGATATAAACTTCCCGGCTGGTATCCTGCAGCCGCCCTTCTTCGATAACAGCAAAGACCCGGCAGTCAACTTCGGCGCGATCGGCGTAGTGATCGGTCATGAGATGACGCACGGATTCGATGACGAAGGCAGCCAGTATGATGGCAAGGGTAATCTGCGCGAGTGGTATACGCCCGAGGACCGGAAGCAGTTCGTGGCGAAGACCGATTGCGAAGTCAAGGAATATGACGGCTTCGAATCGGTACCTGGGGCCAAGCTGAACGGCAAGCTGACTCTTGGTGAAAACACGGCGGACAATGGCGGCCTGCGGATTGCGTATCAGGCGCTGATGAGCACGCTTGCGGCGGAAGGTCCATCGGGTTCACAGCCGATCGATGGCTACACTCCGGAGCAGCGGTATTTCATCTCGTTTGCCCAGGTTTGGTGCCAGAACCAAACCGACAAATCGGCGAGGGTATCGGTGAAGACCGATCCGCATTCGCCGGGGATGTGGCGGGTCAATGGCACGGTGCAGAATTTCGACGAGTTCGGCAAAGCCTTTGGCTGTAAGAAAGGCCAGCCGATGATGCCGGAGAATTCCTGTCGAGTGTGGTAGGTACAGGATGCGGCGTTCCGTGGATTGGGCTCGATCCGCGGACGCTGACGCTCCTCATTAGCTGGTGTTTTGCGTTTTGAGTGGGAAGAAATCTCTTGTGAAAGGTGGGCAACGCGGGCTTTTATCCGCACAGTCCGCCTTCTCAATCAGCAGGTGTCTATGCAATCCCCCACCGTCCTCGCCCGTGCGCTCGCCGCCGTTTCGCTGCTCTTAACCGCGACGGCCTACGCGTCTGAGAACCCTTCCCCTGTGCTACCCGCGAGTGGCCCGGCCTCGGCGACGGACACACCCGCGGATGTCCCGAAGGAACCGAAAGCGCCGCATAGCTTTGACCTCACGGCTATCGACAAGACTGTTGACCCGTGTGTCGACTTCTATCAATACGCCTGCGGCAACTGGCGGAAGAACAACCCCATTCCGAGCGACCAAGTGCGCTGGGGCCGATTCAACGAGCTTGCGGAACGCAACAACTACCTGCTCTATACGGAACTCGAAAAGGCCAGCAATCCTTCCGCGGATCGGACTCTACTGCAGAAGCAGTATGGGGATTTCTTTGCCGCCTGCATGAACACCAGTCTGGCCAACGAGAAAGGGGCGCAGCCGATTCAACCCTTGCTGCAGCGGATTGCCGCTTTGGAAGACAAGAAACAAATTGCTTCGCTGGTGGGCGACATCCAGAGCAAGGAAGTTGGCGCAGCGTTCTTCGTCACCGCCTCGCAGCAGGACCTGAAAGACTCAACCAAGGTCATTGCGGGTATCCGGCAGGGCGGCCTTTCGCTTCCCGACCGCGACTACTATCTCGAGACCGATGACCGGATGGTAAAAATCCGCCAGCAGTACGTCGACTATATGGTCACCGTCTTCAAACTAGCTGGAGATTCAGCCGAACAGGCCGCCGAAGAAGCGAAGAGCGTGCTGGACATCGAGACCGCGCTGGCGAAGGGGTCCATCAGCCGCACTGAATTGCGCGACCCGCAGAAACGCTACCATCCGATGGAGGTGTCGGCACTCAAAGAACTCGCGCCGGATTTTGACTGGAGCCTTTATTTCGGATCGATCGGCGAAGGCCAATTAACCAACCTCAACGTGAGCACGCCGGACTTTTTCAAGGCGATGAACCAGATCGTTGCTTCGAATAGCCTGCTGCAATTGAAGAGCTATCTGCGTTTGCACATTCTCAATGCCAATGCTCCGTGGCTTTCCGACGAGTTCTTTCAGGCCAATTTCAATTTTTTCGGCCACGAGTTGCAGGGGCAGGATTCTCCGACTCCGCGATGGAAACGGTGTACGCGACTGACCGACCAGAGCCTTGGCGAAGCGGTGGGGCAGGACTGGGTGAAGAAGTACTTTCCCCCTCAAGCCAAAGCGGACATGGAAAGGCTTGTAGCGGCGCTGAAGACATCGCTTGCCCAAGATATTCAGACGCTGCCGTGGATGAGCGAGGCGACCAGGAAGGAAGCCGAGGTGAAGCTGGAACTCTTTCGCCAGAAGATCGGCTACCCGGACAAATGGAAGGATTATTCCAGCATTCAGATCAGCCGGGACGACCTGATCGGCAATCTCGATCGCGTCGCCGCCTTCGATTTCAACTACGACATGAACAAGATTGGCAAGCCGGTGAACGAGAAAGAGTGGGGGATGACTCCGCCTACGGTGAATGCCTATTACATGTCGTCGATGAATGACATCAACTTTCCGGCGGGGATTTTGCAACCGCCCTTCTTCGACCCCACGAAGGACCCAGCAGTCAACTTTGGCGGCATCGGGGTAGTGATCGGTCATGAGATGACGCATGGCTTCGACGATCAGGGGAGCAAGTTCGACGGCAAAGGCAATCTTCGCGAATGGTATTCGCCGGACGACCGGAAGCAGTTTGTGGAGAAGACCGACTGTGAAGTGTCGGAATATGGGAGTTTCGAGTCCGCGCCCGGCGCAAAGCTGAATGGGAAACTGACGCTCGGTGAAAACACCGCCGATAATGGAGGCCTGCGGATCGCATACGAGGCGCTGATGAGCACGCTTGCGTCGGAAGGCGCGGGAACCGGCCAGCCGATCGACGGCTACAATCCTGCGCAGCGGTTCTTCATCTCGTTCGCGCAAGTGTGGTGCGAAAACCGCACCGACCAATCCGCCCGGGTGAGCGTCAAGACCGATCCACATTCACCAGGTCAGTGGCGGACAAACGGCACGGTGCAGAACTTCGACGGGTTCGGCAAAGCGTTTGGCTGTAAGAAAGGCCAACCGATGATGCCAGAAAACTCCTGCCGTGTGTGGTAGACACGTCTGAGGGCGGTTGAGGTCTGGTAGTCTAAGGAGGCTACAAGGACTCGGGCGGCCTGTCCTTGCGGTTAATTTGGTTTTGCGTCATCGAGTGGGTGACACCACCGTTCACTATCGCAGAAGTACAGTTGGTGTAATGTACGGCGGATTGGTTATGTAGGCTTTTCTTGAGGCAAGGCCCGCTCGGCCGGGGTGCTTCACTTTACAGTGACTATACTTCTGCTCCAGCGTCGAACAGTTGGACATGGGACGATTGGACATGGGACGATGTCCAGTGACTGGTGCGATCAGGGGCAGCCGCTGTTGGAGACAATATAAGATCAGCGGAACCATCCGAATACCAAGTGACGCTAGCCGAAAGCCGCGCCAGCTTTTACAATTCAGTGTGGGTGTGGTGAAAGACCTACCCGAAACAGCCCGCTGCGAGAGCAGTACCCGTGTCCGAAGTGGAATGGCGGGACGAAGGAAGCGCATGAAGTTCAGGAAATTCGGCCAGGTGGTTCTGGCCTCAGTAGTGTCCCTTGGTCTTACTCTTGGAGTAACTTCGTGCAGCAACAGCTACACGGTTGGTTTTTTCTATGTGACCGGCTCGCAATATAACCAGGTTGCAGGTTTCAAGGTCAATAACCAGACCGGCAATCTTACCGCTATCAACAAATCACCATACTCTTCAGGTGGAACCAACCCGGTCCGGGCGCTGATCACGAGCAGCGGCCGATTCCTATACATCCTGAACCAAGGGACTTTTTCTTATAACGCCGACGGAACGACCACCGGCGCAGCAAGCAATATCGCGCTCTTCGAGATCGGCGGAAGCGGCGTGTTGACGTTCCAGGAATCCTATACTTCGATCGGGAACAATTCGCTCTCGATTCTGGTCGATACGAGCGGTACACATCTGTATGTGATCGATGAATACCAGACCCTAAATGAGGGTGGAACGAATGGGAATGTCACCATCCCGTCTACGGCGGCAGCGACAGCGAATACGCCATGTCAGAACTCTGCGGATGGACGGTATTATCCGGCAGGCGACATCAGCGCGTTCACCATCGACCAAAATACGGGACGGCTCTCGGTGCTCCAAAACGCGCAGGTACCGAACCCGAACGGCCCGGGCCAGTTGCTGTACTTCCCACTGGGATGCTTTCCGACGGAGTTCAAGCTGACCGGCGGCTATATCTTCACGATCCAACAGGGCAGTACTAGTAACGCGTTCCATACTGTGGATTTGCAGACGGTGTTCTCGTACGCGCAAAGCGCGACGACCGGGCAACTTACGCTGACCCAAAATGCACCGCTGCAAACCAATGCCGCACACCTGACCACGATCAATACCGATCCGGGGAGCAGGTATATCTACCTGCTGGATGCGGGGCCGGTGAACTGTTCGGACACCAATGGGACGGTCTCCACGACGCAGATACTTCCTTTCACTCTTGGATCGGGCGGGATATTGCAGTCACTGGTTGGGGGTAATGTGTGCAACGATCCCACCGGGGTGGATCCGACGATCGTGATTGCCGACAGCAAGACGAAGTTTCTCTACGTAGCGAATACGGGTCTCAACACGACCGAAACCCAGCCGGGGAGCGAGATCAGCGCCTACACGATCGACGCAACAACGGGTAGGCTGGCATTCATCGCCGGCGAGCCTTTCTCGACTGGAGCGGGACCGCGTTGCATGCTGGAAGATCCGTCGAACCAGTTCATTTACACGGCGAACTTCAACGACAGCACGGTAGTTGGCAAGATCATCGACGTGAATGCCGGAGTGCTCAATCCGCTACGCAAGGCGGCAAGTTTTGCGACGATAGGCAATCCGACCTGGTGTGTGGCCAGCGGACGTACGCAGTAACGCAGGCCATGGACAAGCGGAGTACCCGATTCGAGGATCCAAGGTGCTCCTGCTATGCCATTGACTGTGGGCAAAGCGAATCGAAACGCCCATTGCAGATTAGCATTGAGGCGCGTTCGCTAGCGGAAAGCTCGGTGAGCTTTTACAATTCAACTGGAAGCGTTCCCGTATGGGGGCGATCCCGAAATAGTTCTGCCCAACGGCAGCCCCGCTCCAGAATATGGAAGGACCGGGACGAAGGAAGCGCATGAAGTTCAGGAAATTCGGACAGGCCACGGTGGCCGCGGCTGTGTCCCTTGGTATGGCAATTGGTATCACCGCTTGCAGCACTGGAGTTGATAACACCGTCGATTACGTATACGTCGCCAACTCGAAAAATAACCCTGGACAGATCAACGCTTACTATGCGGATTCGCAATCGGGTGCGCTGACGCAGATTCCGGATTCTCCATACCCCTCCGGTGGCAGAAACCCGGTCGCGTTGGTGACTTCGCCTAACTTCAAGAACCTGTATGTGGTTAACCACGACGATAATACGATCGTGCAGTTTAGCATCGGCACCGATGCGAAGTTATATCCCCAGCACACTTACAACACTCCTGGGACCTTTCCGAACGCAGTATCGATCAATAAAACCGGGACATTGCTGTTTGTGACAGACACTTATCAGCCACAGTATACGGCGGCGAATCCCGGACCCGGAGCGGTGGTGGTTTATCCGATCAATACCGACGGGAGCCTGGGAACCCCGGTGGCGAATGGAAATCTGTCTTATTACCCCCTCAGCACGGGCGAAGTGAATGTGCTCAATCCGGTGGCGGTCGATGTGGTGACCAACAACCCTTCGAATTCGAGCTCGCCTGGATCCCTGCCGACATTCCTGTATGTGGCGAACGTGAACAGTTCGCCCAGCACGAATCCATTAAGTGGACTTGGCAGCATTTCAGCGTTCTCGGTAGGCAGCAGCGGTGCGCTGACTCCTATCACGGGATCACAGGCCGATGGGACTTTTCCGGCGGGCACTACCCCGAGCGCTATCGCCAGTACCCCACTGGGCCTATTTGTCTATGTTACGGACAGCGCAAACAATCAGTTGATCAGCTATACGATTCAGTCGAGCGGCGTGATCCTGCCTTCGCAGGTTGGTCCTACACGTACCGATGTCTTCCCGGACGCCGTGGTTGTCGATCCTCGCGGCGAGTATGTTTATGTTGCCAATTACACGGCGGGCGACATCAGCGCCTACACGATCAATACTGGAACCGGATACCCGACGGGTGTGGCTGCGGCGGGGACGTATGCAACCGGAACCGGGCCGACCTGCGTCTTCGTGGAACCGGCGCTGGGCCGCTATGTGTATACCACCAACTTCCTGGACAACACGATTTCGGGCTTCAATCTGAACCCCAACACCGGTACGCTGGCTACGGTGCAGAACAATCCGTTCCCCGCAGTTGGACAGCCTACGTGTATTGCGGCAACGCCTCATAACAATCATGGGACTGCGACGCCCGTCACTTAGAGATTGCTACGAAATTGTAGATGGAAAGCCTCCGACGATGTCGGGGGCTTTTCCTTTTATGAGAATTGTTTAGGCTGGCGCCTGCTGCTTTTGCAAAGTGAAACACTCGCGCCTACGGGTGTGAGGGTTATACTGCGAGAGAGGTCAACATCGTGCATGATGTAGTTGTGGTTGGAATTCCACTGCTGGCAATTCTCAGCGGATTTTTGTTCAGCCGCAATGATATTCATCAAGTGCGGTCGGAAATCGCAAGCTTGCGTAGCGAAATGTATGCAAGATTCGACAAGGTCGATCAGCAACTGGATGGCATCAATGCCGACCTGCGGCAGTTCTACCATCTAAGCTAAGCGGAAAACTTGAAGCGGATGTCGAGACCCTGAAAAAGCGTCTCTAAGTCCACTCTGCTTTGCGCCTGGTTTATATGCCAATCAGCCTTTTACGGGCGGCAGTTCGGGATGGAAGCCGCTGACGTCCTTGTCGTAGACGCCGGTGAGGGCGTTCCAGCGAACATAGACGAGTTCTTCGAGCATCTTGATGCCATCTTTGAGATAACTTAGGCGGCTGCGCTCGTCGTGGCCCCAGGTGACCGGAACTTCCTGAACTTTGTACCCACGTTTGAGGGCAATGAAGAGGAGTTCCGGGTCGAAGCCCCAGCGCTCAATCCGCTGTAGTTGAAAGACGGTATAGGCGGCCTCGCGGCGGAAGGCCTTGAAGCCGCATTGCGTGTCGGCGAAGGGTAGTCCCATGATCAGGCGGGTGACTGCGTTGAAACAGCGCCCAAACATCTGACGATACAGTGGTTGATGTTTGGTCTGGCGGCCTTTATCGAGCCAGCGAGAACCAATCGCGATATCGGCGCCCCCACGAATCGCAGCGAGCAGGCGCTCGGATTCTTCCATGGGCGACGATAGGTCGGCATCGGTGAACATCATCACTTCGCCCTGGGCATGAAGCATGCCGTTTCGTACGCTGTATCCCTTGCCCCGGTTTGTAGCGTTTTCGATGAGCCGGACAATTGGTTCGCGTACCGCTACTTCTCGAACAATGCTCGCGGTATCGTCCTTCGAGCCGTCGTTCACGACGATCACCTCAGCGGCCCAGTTTCGCTGGTGTACGCAGGCGAGCACCTGGGTGAGCGCGGCGCCTATCCTCGCACTCTCGTTGTACGCCGGGATGATGATGCTCAAAGTCGATTCTGAAGCCATACCTACCTGATTTTCTCGACCGGCCGGCGGGTTGAATCGCTTGCCAGTCCGAGTCCCGCCGCTGATGATTCGACACAAAAAAACATCGGCGACATGGAAATAGCCACCAAGTTGAACCCCAATCTGGACTCATAGATGCTACACTCCCGCCTATGAATGAACAACAGAAACGCTCAACCTGGTTCTGGGTATTGATCGGTGGATCGCTGTTCGGAGTGTTCCTCCTGGTCGTGGTCGGGCTGGCCTTCGCCATTGTGCACTCGGTCGGAGGCGGCCAACTGTCGTCGATTGGATCAACCCTGGGATCGGGAAACATTGGGGTTATCGATGTTGATGGAGTGATCCTCAACGCGGAGACGCCGGTCGAGCAACTGCGGAAATTTGCGGATGACGGGTCGATCAAGGCGATCGTTTTACATATCGATTCTCCCGGAGGAGGGGCAGCCGCGTCGCAGGAGATTTACGAGGAAGTGCGGCGGATCCGCACGGAGAAAAAAAAACCGATCGTCGCCTGCATCGAAAGCGTTGGGGCGAGCGGTGCTTACTATATTGCCTCGGGGACGGGGAAAATCTATGCAAACCGCGCCAGCATTGTCGGCAGCATCGGCGTGATCATGGAATATACCAACTACGGCGACCTGCTGAAGTGGGCGAAATTGAAAAACATTACGATCAAGGCCGGCGAACTGAAGGACGCCGGATCACCGACGCGCGACCTGACCCCGAAAGAACAGGCATACATGCAAGGTCTGGTGGACAATATGCACTCCCAATTCATCGCGGATGTAGCGACTGGGCGAGCACAGCCGGTGGCGGAAATTCAACCGCTGGCTACCGGCCAGGTATGGACAGGGCAGCAGGCTCTCCCGTTGCATCTGATCGACGCAATCGGCAGCTATCGCGATACTCTCCTCGCCACGGCTAAACAAGTCGGGATCTCAGGCGAACCGAACGTCGTCAAACCGTATATCAAGCGGAAGACCCTGCTCGACGTGCTGACCACTCCAGGTGACCTGTTCCCGGGTCCGGAGAAGCTCTTGGAGCGCAACGTGGGATTTTACTTTCTTTGGCGATGAGCAGTCCGGTGAGGGTTTGCTCAGAAGGCCCAAAGGCGGAAGCCGGAGTTCCGGGGCAGACAGGAAAGCCTGAGTTCTGAAATCGACTCTAGCGTTTTCACAAAGGCGTAATGCGAAGAAGTAGTCTCGGCTGGCGTTTTCCTCAAGAAACGCCTACAGAAACATCGCTGAAGGGCCCGCACTATTTTGTGAAAGTGCGTTAATTCGCTGCATCTATTCAGGTTGTGGTGAAATGCCGTATTCTTAGAATCAGAATCGGAGTGTCATTCCCAATGACCAAAGCAGATCTGGTGGAAGAAGTGACGCAACTCGGCGATTTAACCCGTCGCGATGGAGAAGTGATCGTTGACACAATATTCGATTCGGTCATTGGCGCTCTGAAGGCCGGGGACAAGATCGAAATTCGGGGTTTCGGCAGCTTCAGGATTCGGCAGCGCAAGCCGAGGATCGGGAGAAATCCGAAGACTGGAACGAGGGTGGATGTTCCGGCAAAACGAGTCCCATACTTCAAGCCGAGCAAAGAGCTACGGGACCTGGTGAATCCCAAGGCGGCGGAGCTTTCTGGCTCCTGAGGTTGCGAGCTTGTATGTTTCAGGTGCCAACGATGCCGATCACTGACATCATTCTTCCGGTCTTTCCGCGTTCAGCACGGTGGGAGAAGAAGAGGTCGGTGCGACAACTCGTGCAAAGATTCACGGTGAAAATCAATTGGAAATCGAGACCTGCCGCGACCAATTGGCGGCGATTCGCTTCGACAAGGTCAAGCCGAGGCTTGGCGTGTGGAGCGAATAGCTCCTGGGCATAGCTGAACTCGGCAGCGAAGAGATCCTTCACCTCCTGCCCAACTTCAAAACAACATTGGCCAATGCCGGGCCCGACGGCTGCGGTCAGATCTTTGGGGTGACTGCCGAATTCCACCCGCATCGACTCGACGCCGCGCTCGACAATGCGCTTCAAAGTACCACGCCAACCAGCGTGGAATGCAGCGACAGCCTGCCGTTTTGCGTCCGCGATGAGGATCGGCAAACAGTCGGCAGTTTGGATCGCTAGAATCGCGCCAAGGTCGTCAGTGAGCAGACCGTCGCCCCAGAGCGATGCCCGCTCGGCAATCTGAGCGCGGCCAACTTTTCTTACCAGGCTGGAGTGCATCTGCTTCAACGTCACGAAACCATATTGGCCCGGGACATCGGATGGATCCAAGTGGAGCTGGGAGAGAAACTTTGCGCGGTTCCTGGAGACGAGCTCCGGGTTGTCCGTTGCCGTGAAACCAAGGTTGAGTTGGCCGATGGTGGGGGGTGCCCCGAGTAGTTGACTGAAGCCGCCAGCGCGCGTACTAAAGCCGTGAGTCAGCCAACGGTACCCTTCCCATTGGGGGACGCGGACGATGTGGCAATCGTTGGTGTTTGAAGCCTGGGAACCTGGAGGGGAGTCGAGTAGGGCGTGAGGAAGGCTCAAGGCAGTCGATACCCTCAGCGAGTAGGATAACTCCGAGACAATAGAAATTTAGAGCGTATGGGCCCACTTTCTGGTGGGCCCGCTCCAGAGGCGTTAGGGAGGGTTATCTGGATTTGCAAAGAGAGAGTTCGTTAGGAACGAACCGTCGGTTGATGAGATTCAATGTATCGGTGGGACGAAATTGCTTGAAACGCCTTTGGTTTATACGTCTATGATGCAACCAAATAGCCGCTAAGATACAACATTTTTAGGAGAATCTGAGAATTAAGAATGGTCGTCAATTTGTCGGCTTTCCGTTCAAGGAATCGCGATAAGGTATAGCGCGGACGCGTGCGGCGCAAGGGTCACATTCAGGCTGTCTGCCATTCCAATTTCTTTGCGTTCCCATAAATTCCTCATTTTGTGGAACTTATGTG
>Ga0302326_10018711_pt1 | contig 14358 bp, 6 predicted proteins | sample Palsa_T0_3_FD_202264 | JGI IMG/M metagenome (GOLD analysis project Ga0302326, IMG submission 202264) | Peat permafrost microbial communities from Stordalen Mire near Abisko, Sweden - Palsa_T0_3 | ecosystem: Environmental > Terrestrial > Soil > Palsa > Peat permafrost | place: Sweden: Abisko... | reverse complement strand
GCCCCTGTCGGCCAAGCCGGCGAAGTCGGCCAAGGCTCCGGCGAAGCGCAAGGCGAAGCCCAAGGCCAAGCGCGCGCCGAAGAAGCGCCGCTAGGTTTTTCCAAGGCGAGGGCGACGTCCCCTGGGGACCTCCGGCGCCTCCTCCTAGTGTCCCTGGACGTGGGCCTCGAGCTGCTTCTGGGCGGCCACCATCTCCTCGAGGCCGCACCCGGGCTTGGCCTTCTTGCGCGCCCGTTGCAGGGCGGGCACCGCCTGCATCGCGCCTAACTCCGCCAGCCGTCGGGCGGCGGTGGCCCTCGGCGCGCACTCCTTCTGCTCGAGCCAGCCCGCGTAGAGGGTGCCCAGGGCCTCGGCGTCCAGGCGTCCTGAGTCGTCCAGGTAGCGGAGGGCGCCCCAGGCGGCCTCCGAGGTGCCGCTGTCGGCGAGGGTCTGCAGCGCGGCCGTCAGGCGGGCGCGGTCCAGCCCCTCGAGCCACTCCTTGCGTGCCGCCTCGCCCCGGCCATGCACCAAGTCCTCCACCACGCCGCTGAGGACGAGGCCGTCGAACGCCTCGTCGGAGGGCTGGCCCAGCTGAAGCGCGAGGAGCTCCTGGTCATGGTCCTTGAGGGCGTGCAGGGCCGCGGCGCGGACGGCCTGCGCTCCGGAGGAGAGGTTGCCGCGGCTCGAGTCGGCCAGCGTCTTGAGCGCCGCCTCGGGCTGGCCGGCCTGCACCTCGGCCTTGGCCCTGGCCAGCGCCCGGGGCGGGCCGAGACTCCAAAGGACGATGGCCATCAGGAGGGCCAGGGCGGCCAGCGTCGCCAGCGCGCGCAGAAGCCAGAAGCGCCTGTCCGCGCCGAGAAGCGGGAGCAAGAGAGAGGTGGCCTTCGTGCGCAGCTCCGGCAGGGTGCGCGCGGGGGTGGTGCGCTCCTCGAAGAGTTGCTGCGAGACGGAAGGCCCCTGGCCAAGTGGCGTGCTGGTGCGCGGCGGAAGCGCGGTGTCCAGGGCGCGCACCAAGTCGTTGGCGGACTGCGGGCGCGCCTTGGGGTCCTTGGCCAGCGCCCGCATCACCATGGCCGCCAGGCCGGGCTGGCTGGCCACCTGCGGCGCCAGGTGCAACAGGGGCCGGGGCGAGGCGCTGACGTGCTGCACGAGGTAGTCGCGGGCGTTGGGGCCCTGGAAGGGCAGCTGTCCGCTCAGCATCCGGTAGGCCAGGACGCCGAGCGAGTAGAGGTCGCTGCGGGCATCGAGCGGCGCGCCCATGGCCTGTTCCGGGGAGAGGTACTCCGGCGTCCCGAGGACGACGCCCACCTGGGAGAGGCCGCGCGCGTCGGGGTCCGGCTCCACCAGCCGGGCGATGCCGAAGTCCAAGAGGCGGGCCTGCTCTCCCCGGGCGCTCGGGGTGAGGACGACGTTTTCGGGCTTCAAGTCGCGGTGAATAATCCCCTTCTCGTGGATGGCGGCCAGGCCCTCCGCCAGCTGCACCAGCACCCGGCGCCCGCGCTCCGGGTCGAGGGCGCCCGCCTCCAGGGCCTGCAGCAGCGTCTCGCCCTCGGCCAGCTCCATGACGAGGCAGGTGCCCTCCTCGGACTGGCCGAAGTCGATGACGCGCACCACCGCGGGGTGTTCCACCGACGAGAGGAGACGCGCCTCGCGCCGGAAGCGCTCGCTCATGCCGGGCTGCTGCCCCACCTCGCGCCGGAGCACCTTGAGCGCCACCTTGCGCCCGAGGCTCACCTGCTCGGCGAGGTACACCTCGCCCATGCCTCCGCCCCCGAGGTGCCCGAGCACCCGGAAGCGTTCGTCGAGGACGAGCGAATTGAGGGGGAGCACGGGCTGTGGGGGTCCGCAGCCGTTGAGAATATCCGGCTTCACCAAACGGAAACGAGCCCCCCGGGGCGGGGGCCGTGCTGCAAGTCCCGGAAACTTGGGCCACTCCCGGTCGGGTGGTACCTTTCGACGTCGTCGTCCGGCGCGCCCACGGGGGGTTTGTGCCTCCTTCTTTCTAAAGGCGGAGCCCCCGCGGGAGCCGGCCCCTTTCGGGACAGAAAAAGAGATGGCGGGCGAAGAAAAACGCGAGCCGGAAGTCGGCAAGTCCGCGGCTCCCGAGCTGCGGCTTCTGGACCGCCGTGCCTTCGTCGCCTTTCCGCCACTCGAGGCGGCCCCCGGCGTGCGCATCACCGACTTCGGGCTGCAGATTCCCGACGTCACCTTCCCCTTCAGCGTCAGTGGCGGGGCGCTGCGCTACCAGAAGAAGACGCTGCAATTCGGCTTCCTGGAGGTGACGCTCGACGCCGAGCGCCTCCGGCGCGCGGTGCAGGAGGTGGCGCAGGGCGCCCTGGAGCTGGAGGACGTCCACCTCACCTTCCGCACCGGGTACCTCGAGGGCCAGGCACGCCTGAAGGGGGCGACGGCCGTGCCGGCCACCTTCAAGGTGGCCTTCGACGCCCTGGGCGAGCGCCTCGGCGTCTACCTCTACGACGTCCGCCTGTACGGCTTCTCCCCGACGCCGGCGGCGGTGGTGCCCCTGTTGCTCTCGCGCTCGGCCCAGTCGGCGCGCCTTCTTCCCGACGTGGAGCTCCGGGGCACGAGTGGCTTCTCGGCCCGCGTCCTGCCCCCCTTGGTGCAGGCGGCGGCCGTCACCCGAGGCTTTCGTGTCCCCTCCCTCGAGGGTGCGCGCCTCACCGGGCTGGACGTCTCGGCCACCGCGCTGCGCCTGCGCTTTGCCGCAAGCGGGCTTCCACCTCCGGCGCTTCTCGACGAGGAGCTGCTCCTGGCCCTCGAGGGCAGTCGCGCCTTCGCCGAGGCCGAGGCGCTCCTGGCCGCCGGCCGGCTGGGGGACGCCCGCGACGCGTACCTGCGCGGGGCGGAACCGCAGGATGCCCACCCCTTCGCCCTGGAGCGCCTCCTCGGGCTCCTGGTGGCGGACCCAGGCGCGCACGAGTTCGCGCTCGACGTCGCCCAGGCCCTCGCCCGACGGCGGCCCACGAGCGCCTCCCCCTTCTGGGTGGAGGCCGTGGTGCGCGAGCGACGCGGGGAGTTTGCACGGGCCGCGGAACGCTGGCTCGCGCTCTCCGCGCTGTCGCGCAAGCGCGGCGAGGACACCTCGGCCGCGGCGGCCGCCGAGGCCGCGGCCCGGGTGGCCGAGGGACATGCGCCGCAGATGGCCATCCGTGCGCTGCACGAGTTACTGGGCCTGAGGCCGGACCACCTCCCGTCGCTGCAGGCGCTGGCCCGCGCCGCGGACGCCTCGGCGGACAGGGCCGGTGCCATCCGCGCCTACCGGAGAATCTCCGCCCTCACCAGGGACCCGGCCGAGTCGGCCGAGGCCCACGTGCAGCTGGCGCGCCTCTCGGTGGTGACGGAGGACGACGTCGCTGGCGCGCGGCTGCACTGCGAGGCGGCGCTGCGCCTGTCGCCGGACCATGCCGGGGCCCTCGAGCTGCTGGGCGAGTTGTGCCACCGCGCCGGGGAGCATCTCCGGGCGCTGAGGGCCCTGGACCGCCTGCGCGACGTCGCCCTTGGCCGCCATGACTTGCAGCAGGTGGGACGGGCCAACCTCCTCGCCGGACGGGTGTGGGAGGTGGGCCTCCACAACCTCGACAACGCGCTGCTTCGCTACCGGGAGGCAGTGGCCCTCTTGCCCGGGGACCCCGAGGTGCTGGTGGCCGCGGCGCACGCCGCCGAGGGGCTGGGACGGGTGGCGGAGGCCGTCACCGGCTACCTCCAGGGCATCGAGCTCGCCGGCGAGTCGCCGGCCTCCCCGGCCATCCGCGCCGCGGTGCACGGCGCCCACCGGGCCCTGGCGGTGCTGGAGCGCACGCGGCTGGGGGACGCGGGCAAGGCGCGCTCGCACCTCGAGGCCGCCCTGGCCCTCCAGCCGGAGGACACCGACGTCCTCGAGGAGCTCATCCCGCTGTATCGCGCGCAGGGAGACGCGGAGCGGCTGGCCCTCACCCTGGAGCGTGCCGCCCCGCTGGTGACGGACGGCCCGCGCCGGGCGGCCTACCTGGCCGAGGCCGGCGAGCTGCAGAGGATGCGGCTCGACAACCCGGCCGCGGCCGAGGCCCTGCTTCTGCGCGCGCTCGACGTCGACGCCGAAAACCGCGTGGCGCTGGAGGGCATGCTGGCGCTGGCGGAGCAGCGGCGCGATGGCCCGCTTCTGTGCCGCTGCCTCAAGGCCCTCGCCGCGCAGGCCCGCGACCCGCAGGAGCGCGTGCGGTACCTGCGGCGCTTGGCGGTGGCGGCCAAGGACTTGGCCAGCGACTTGGGGCTGGCCGCCGAGGCACTGGCCGAGGTGCTGCGCCTCGAGCCGGATGACTTGGTGGCCCTGGGAGAGTTGTGCGGGCTGCAGCGGCGGCGGGCGGACATGCCCGGGCTGGCCGCGGCGCTGCAGCAGCGGGCCCGCGTCGCCGAGGCGCAGGGCGACCTGCGGCTCGCCGCCGCTGCCCTGCGCGAGCTCGCCCAGGTGCTGGAGGCCCGCCTCGGGCGGCTGGGCGAGGCGCTGGTGGCCCTGGAGAAGGCGGCGCGGCTGCAACCCGAGCCGGCCCTCCTCCTCGAGCTGGCGGAGCTGAGCCTCAGGGCCGAGCGCCCGGAGCACGCACGACGTGCTTTGGAGGACGTCCTCGCAAGCTTGCCGCGCTCCGCACCGGAGGAGACGCGCGCCGAGGTGCGGGCCAAGCTGGGACGGGCCTGCGAGATGCTGGGGGACGACGCCTCGGCCATGGCCTACTACGCCCAGGCCCTCCCCCAGCGCCCCACCGACGACGCGCTGGCCGAGCGCCTGGAGGCCCTCTACGAGAAGCGGGGGGCACAGCGCGAGCTGGCGGAGCTGTGGGCGGCGCGCGCCCAGCAGCTTCTGTCCTCCGGCCGCGCCGAGGCCGCCGCGCCACTTCTCTACAAGAGTGCCCGTGCCCTCCTGGCCGCCGGACAGCGGGATTCGGCGCACCAGAAGCTGTACGCGGCCCTCGAGCTGCAGCCGCAAGGGGCCCTGGCCGGGCAGATGCTGGAGACGCTGGCCGAGCTCGAGCTCCAGTCCGGAAACCGGCCCGAGGCGGCCCAGCTGTTGGCCCGGCAGGCGGAGCGCGCCGGCGAGCCGCGGGTGGCGGCGCGCCTCTTTCTCCGCGCTGCCGAGGTGACGCCGGACGCGGGCCGCAGCCTGGCCTTCCTCGAAGCCTCGGTGAAGCAGGACCCGCAGCTGCTTCCGGCCCGGGTGCGGCGGGGCACGGCCCGGCTGCCCTCGGACGCCCGCGGCGCCCTCGAGGACTTCGAGGCGGCGCTTCAGCTGTTGCGGACGGACGCGGTGGGGCTTCCGCCGGCGGAGCGGGCCTTCCTCCTCAGGAGCGCGGCCACCGCGGCGCGGGCGGCCTCGGAGCCGGAGCTGGCCAGGCGTCACCTCGCGGCCTACACCGAGGGCCACCCCGAGGACGTGGAGGCGCAGCTCGAGCTCGCGAGCCTCTACCGCGAGTCGGGTTCCCTCGGGGCGCTGCAGGCCCTCCTCTCGGCCCTCTGGCCGAGGCTGTCCGGCGCCCAGGCCAAGGACGCGGCGCGGGAGCTCGTGGCCTTGAGTGTCGAGATGCAACGGCCGGCGGAAGCCATCCCGGCGCTGCGGGAGCTGTTGCGGAAGGACCCGCAGGACGCCTGGGCGGCCGAAGCCCTCCTCGGAATGCTGTCCGGAGAGGCGCCGGCCCGCGAGGAAGCCCTCGGGTTGCGCAGTCTGCTGGCCGCCTCCACGGTGGGAACCGTGCGCGCGGCGCACCTCCTGGAGCGGGCCCGCCTCCTGCGCGCCATGGGCCGGGCGGCCGAGGCGCGGGCGGACTTGGTGAGTGCCGCCGCCGACGCCCGGGAAGCCGGGCCGGTGTGGAAGGAAGTCGCGGAGCTGGCGCGCGCCGACGGTGACGTCCCGGCGGAGCTCTCTGCCTGGCGCTCCGGCATGCAGGCCGCCCCGGGCCTTGCCCTCGAGGCGGCGCCGAGGCTTCTCTTCCTCGGCCGGGCGCTCCTCTCCTCGGGCAACGCCGAGGAGGCGGCCCGGGCCTTCGCCCAGGCGGCGAGCGCCACCGCCGAGGCCAGCACCCGCGCCCAGGCCTACCTCGGCCTGGCCGAGGCGGCCCTCAAGACGGGGGATGCCCCGTCGGCCTCGCGCGCCCTTCTCCAGGCGGCCGAGCACGGGCCGAAGGAGGCGCGCGTCCAGGCCCTCCTGCGGCGCGCGGAGCTGGCCGAGTCCCAGAAGGACATGGACGCGGCCAGTGACAGCCTGGAGCGCGTCCTCGTCCTCGAGCCGCACAACACCACCGCCGCCACGCGGCTGCGGACGCTTCTGGAGAAGAATGAGGACTGGGCGGGGCTGGCCGAGTTGCTCGCCGAGCGCGTCGCCCACGTCGGAAAGGCCGAGGGGGCGCGTCTGTCGGCGGAGCTGGGCGTCCTCTACCTCGAGAAGCTGGCCCTCCCCGGGCCGGCGGAGGCCGCGCTGCGGCGTGCAGCGCAGCTGGACGCCACCGAGGCCGTCGCACGGCGGCGCCTCGTCCGCCTCCTGGTGGACCGCGGTGCCTGGGAGGAGGCAGCCGAGACGGCGCGCCAGGCGGCGCTCCTCTTACCGGCGCGCGAGTCCGCCGCCCTTCTGCGAGACGCGGCCCAGGCCGCGGCCCGCGCCGGCGCCGACGCCGAGGCGCTGGCCCTCCGCCGCCGCGCGCACCAGCTGGACTCTGCCCAGGGCGAGGAGTTGCGCGTCCTGGCCTTCAACCTCTACCGCGCCGGCGCCCGTGCCGAGGCCCTCCCCCTCTTCGCCGCCGCCGCGCGCGAGGTGACATTCGAGGACGCGCCGGACCGCGACGAGGAACTGCTACTCGCCTACGCGGACCTCCTCGCCGCCTCGGGAGACGCGCCGCTGGCCGAGGAGACGCTGCGCGGGCTTCTGCGCGAGCGGCCGCTGAGTACCGCGGCGGTGGAGCGCCTCTCGGACTTGCTCAGCGTCCGGAACCCCCGCGAGTCCATCGCGCTTCTGGCCAGCGCCCTTGAGGGCCGCGCTCCGAGTCTCCCGGTGGGGGAGATGTTCCTGCACCTCGCCAGCCGGGCACGCACTGAGCTGGCCGACACCGCGTGGTCCGCAAAGCTTCTGGAGCGCGCCGCGCAAGCCATGCCCGAGCCCCTGAAGGTGCGGCGGGCGCAGGCCGAGCTCTTCCGCGAGACGGGGCAGCATGCCGAGCTCCTCCTCGCGCTGCGGGCCCTCTCCGAGGAAGCGGCCGCGGCGGGCGAGGGCCAGGCCTCCCTCTCGGCGCTGGACGAGCTGGCCAAGGTGGCGGCGGAACTCGGCCGGGGGGAGGAGGCCCTCGAGGTGTTGGGGGCGGTGCGCGACGGGCTGGAGCAGCTGGGCCAGACGGAGGCGGCCGCGGACGCGGAATTCCGCCGGGCGGAGCTCTTGCTGCTGGTGCGCAGGGACGGACTCGGTGGCGAGGCGGCGCTGCGGAGAAGCTTTGCCCTCTACCCCCGCGTCCGCACCACGGAGCGCGGGGCGGAGCTGGCCGCGCGCCGGGAGGACGTCCGGGCGCAGGTGGACTGGCTTCTGCGCGGCGTCCCGCTGCGGACGTCGCCCATGGACCGCGCCGACGCCCTCCTGGCACTGGCCGACCTCCACGAGAAGGCCCTCTCCGACGAGGGACGGGCCGAGGCCCTCCTCCGCGAGGCGTTGGCCGACGCCCCGGGCCACCTCGCTGCCGAGGGGCGGCTCCTGCAGCTTCTGGAGAAGTCCGGCCGCACCGAGGACGTCGCGGCCTACCTCGAGTCCGCGGCGCGCGTCAGTCGCGACGCGGAGGCCAAGGCTTCCCTCTTGCTGCGCGCGGCCGAGGTGTACCGGAGCCGCCTTGGAAACCTTCCCTCGGCCGTGGACGCCCTGGCCGCGGCGCACGCGCTGCGCCCGGGCGACGTGGCCTTGACGGGCGAGCTCGCTGACTTGCTCGTCGCCGCCGGACGTCCCTCGGACGCGGCGCCCTACGACGCGCAGCTGCTTCGCGCGGACCCCTTCCGCGCGCCCTCGGCCGCGCGACAGCTGGCCTTTCTGGCCGACGCCGGCGACGAGCGCGCCCTGGCCGCGCTGCTCCTTTCGCGCGCCGAGCGCCAGGCCGGCAGCGAGGCGGCGGCGAGCTACCTCGAGGCGGCCAGCGCCTACCGGCGCGCGGGGCTGGCCAAGGAGGCCCTGCTGGCCGAGGACCGCGCGTTTGCCCACGCCCCGGACTCCGACGCGGCCTTCCTGGCGCGACGGGCCCGCGTCGGCACGGATGGGCGTGCGCTGGCAGAGCTTCTCGTGCAGCGCGCCCGCGCCGTCCCCTCGGGCGCACCGGCCCTCCTGGCCGAGGCGGGCGAGCTCCTCTCGTCCCTCGGTGAGCCGCTGAAGGCGGCGGAGGCCTGGGATGCGCTTCTGCGCCTTCGCCCGGACGACGTCCCGGCGCTTCTGGCCCGCGCCGAGCTCGCGGCGGAGGCCGGTGGGCCGCAGGCCGCCCAGCCCTATGACAGGCGGGCGCTGGCCAGCGGCGCGGACACCCTCGGCACCGCGCAACGGCTTCGCCTCAAGCTGCGGCTTGGCCACGCGGCGCTGGCCCAGGGCGCGTTGAAGGACGCGGCCGACGCGCTGGAAGAGGCGGTGGCGCTGGGCGCGGACTCGGAGCGCGGCCGTCAGGCGCTCTCGCTTCTGGCCGAGGTGTACGAGCGGCAGCGGGACTCGGCCGGCGCCTTCCGCACCTCGCTGCGCCTTGCAAGAACCGCGGGGCCCGACGAGGCGGAGGCCCTTTACCGGCGCGCGGCCGGCCTCCTCGAGGACGACTCGGCGGCCCTCGAGGCGCTGTTGCCCCTCGCCGAATTGCGCCCCACCGACAGCCAGGTGGTGGACCGCGCCCTGTCCGGGCTTCTGGCGCAAGGGCGCAGAGAGGAGTCGCTCGGCCTCCTGCTTCGCGCCGCGCACGCCGCGGGCGGGACGCGCGCCGCCGACCTCCTCGTCGAGGCGGCCCGTCTCTCCACGGCCCAGGGAGACACCCAAGCTGCGCTTGGGCACCTCCGCGAGGCGGTTTCTGCCGCCCCCGCGCACCGGGCGGCCCTGGAAGTCCTGGCCGACGCTCAACGCACCTCCGGCGACGCAGAGGGGCTGGCCCGGACGCTCGAGTCCCTCCTCACCCTTCTGCCCCTGGACGCGCACAGCGCCGCCCTTCGCCTGGAGGCCGCACGCAGCGTGGCTGGCCCGGACGCGGCGGAACGGGTGCGGGCGCTTCTGCAGCCGGTGGTGGACGCCGGGCCCTCGGAGTCCTACGCCGAGGCGCTGGACCTCCTCGAGCCGCTTCTGTCCGCCGCGCCGCTGGCCCGCGCCTCGGCCCTGGCCGCCCGTGCCGAGCTGCAGCAGGGCGCCTCGCGTGCCGCCCTCCTCCTCGAGGCGGCCCAGGTGGCGCAGGGTGCGGGCGACATGGCGCGGGCGGCGCTGTACGCGCGGGCCTCGGTGGCGGCCGAGGCCACGTACGGTTCGCTTCTGCTTCTGGCCAACCTCATGCGGGCGGGCGGGGAGATGGCCAAGGCCGCGGCCTCCCTGGTGCAGGCGGCCCAGAGGACGTCTGCGCCGGAGCGCCCGAGGCTGCTTCTCGAGGCGGCCGAGGCCTGGGAGGCGGCCGACGACGCGCCCGAGGCCCGCGACGTGCTGTTGCGCCTGGCCGAGAGTCACCCCGAGGCGCTTCCGCCTGCGGAGTGGGCCACCCGGCTTCTGCGGGTGGGGGCCCCCGAGGCCGCTGCCCAGTACGGCTATGCGCCGCTTCTCGCCCAGGGCGCCTTCGCCGAGGCGCTTTCTGTCGCCGAGTCCCTCGGAGACAGAGGGCGGCAGCGGGAGGCGTTGTGGGCTTCGGCCTCCGTCGCGCCGGAGCCCGCGCTGGTGCGAAGGCTGGCCGAGCTGGTGCTTTCCGAGGGGACGCAGGAGGAGAGGCTGCGCGCGGCGCGGCTGGCCGAGGTGGTGCGGGCCAAGGAGTTGGCCTCGGCGCTGTACCGCGCGGTGGTGCTTGCGCCCCTGTCCGCCGAGGAGAAGCGGGCCGCCGACGCCGGGCCGAGGGTGGAGGCCCTGGCCCGCCTGGTGGCGCTGGGCGAGGGAGACGCTGTCCTCTTCGAGGTGCTGGAGCGGCTGCAGACGGGCGCGCCGGCGGCCCTCGTCGAGGCCCTGGCCGCCTATGCCCGCGGGCGTCGCGGTGCGGACAGGGAGCGCGCGCTGCGCACCTTGGCCCTCCGGGTGCCGGAGCTGTCCGGGCCTCTGTGGCAGGAACTCTTCCAGAGGGCGCGCGACGACAACCGCCTCGAGGAGGCGGCCCAGGCCCTCCTCGGCTGGGCGGAGGCGACGGCGGAGCTACCGCAACGGGCCGCGCTGCACACCCAGCTGGGGGACCTCTTCCTCCACCTCGGCCAGACGGCCGAGGCCGAGGCGGCCTACGTCCAGTCGGCCTCCGAGGACGCGACGTCCACGGCGCCCTTGCAGAAGCTTCTCGCCCTCACCTCGGCCGAGGCGTTTCCGGAGCGCTACGTGGCGCTGGCCGAGAGGCTGGCTGCGCTGGGCGGGACGGGGGCGCTGTCCGGGGTGCAGGGCCTTCTGGCGAAGGCCTACCTGCAGCTGGGCCGGGCGGAGGACGCCTACCAGGCCCTCTCCTCGCTGCCCGGGACGCCGGAGGTGCTGCAGCAGCGCGCCAGCCTCGCCTCCACGCTTGGACGTCGCGAGGAGTCCTTCGCCTTGCGCGGACAGCTTGTCCACTCCTCGCTGGAGCGCGCGCAGCTGGGCGTGGAGGCGCTGCAGGCCGGACTCCTGGAGCGCGGCATCCAGCTTCTCAGTGGCGTCGAGGCCGAGGTGCCGCTGGCCGCCCGCCGCGAGGTGGCCGAGCGGCTGTCGGCGCAGAATGCGGGCGCCTCCATCGCCGTCTCTTTGTGGCCCGCCCTCCTCAAGGAGGCGGGCCTCGATGCCCAGGGCTACCGGGCCTACGCCGAGGCGCTGCGGCGCACCGGGCGCGTCGAGGACGCGGCGCTCTTCGAGGACTTCGCCCGCGCGGCGGTGGGGGAATTCCCCTACGCCGAGGCGCCCTCCTCCATCACCCGGCTGTCCCGGCCGCGGGGCGTCCTCACCCATCCCTTGCCCCCGGGCGCCGTCCCGCTGGAGGGCGCGGCCATGCCCGAGTTGCACCGCGCCCTGTCGGCGGCACTCTTCGCCCTCGGGGCGCCCGAAGTCCTCGTCTACCTCGACCCGCACGGCGGCCCGGAGGCGTGGCTGGCCGGCCCGGAGACGCTGGTGCTGGGCGCGGGTGGGCTTTCGTACTTCGGCCCGGCCGAATTCACCTTCCTCCTCGCGGTGGCGCTGCTTCTCGGTGACGAGGGCGCACGGCTGGCCGGCCCGGGCCCCCTGGCCGCGCTGGCCCGCGTGGCGCCGGCGGCCTTCCTGGCCGTCCCCTCGCCGCTGGCCGCAGCGCGCGTCCTCGTCCTCCTCGAGCCGGGGGTGCGCGGGGGGGACGTGGAGGGCCTGGACACGGCCTCCGTCCTGGCCTCGAGCGCTGCCTTTCACGCCGTCGTCCAGCGTGCCCTCGCGCTCGTGTAGAGTCCTCCTCCTTTGGGACTTCACCGCATGCCGCGCCGTCTCGCCTTCGCAGTGGCCGTGGCCGTGGTGGCCTGCAGCTCGAGCATCCAGTTTCCGGGCCAGCTGGTGGGAAGCTTCAACACCGCCCTCATCCCCCAGTCCAACACCTGCCTGGCCTTCTCCAACCTTCCCGGCTTCTGCGACAACGGGTCGCCCGGGCTGTGCGACGACGGCGGGTACCCTGACGGCGGCACCACCGTCCTCGTGGTGTCCATGGGCCCGGACGACGCCGGCTACATCAGCTACCAGTCCGGCAGCCAGAGCGCGACGGCCACCGGCACCTTCGACGGGCAGACGGTGAATACCCAGGCCCTGGCCGAGCGCTTCTTCCTCCTCGCTGGCCAGTCCATCGCCGACGGGGGCTGCATCGCCCAGGTGACGGAAACCATCCAGCTCAGCATCTACGCTGAGCTCGACGGCGGCTGTGCCGGCGGCATCCCCGTCGGGCCGCCGCCCGTCGTCATCGGCGGCACCTACCAGACGCAAGCCAGCCCGGCCTGCGGCCTTCTCGTGGACGTCGTCTCCCCGGGGGTGGTGGCGCCGGGCACCGGGCCCATCGCCGGGGCGTGCTGCCCGACGCCGCTGCCCGACGGCGGTTGCGCGACGACGCTTCCGCCCACCTGCAGCGTCACCTTCGGCCTCGTCGGGCAGGGAAGGCCCTCGCCCCCGTGAAGCGCGCGGTGGTGCTGCTCAGTGGCGGTCTCGACTCCGCCACCTGCCTGGCCGTGGCGCGCAGCGAGGGCTTCCATCCGGTGTGCCTCCTCGTGCGTTACGGGCAGCGGCACGCGGTGGAGCTGGAGCGCGCAAGGGCCGTGGCCCAGGCCCTGGGGCAGGCCGAGGTGCGGGAGGTGTCGGTGGACTTGCGCGCCATCGGCGGCTCGGCGCTCACCGACGACATGCCCGTGCCGAAGGACCGTTCCGCCGAGGCGCGCGCCGACGGAGTGCCCGTCACCTACGTCCCGGCCCGCAACACCGTCTTCCTCGCCCTGGCCCTCGGCCTGGCTGAGGCGGTGGGGGCGCGCGACATCTTCATCGGCGTCAACGCCGTGGACTACTCGGGCTACCCGGACTGCCGGCCGGAATTCATCCGGGCCTTCGAGGCGCTGGCGGCCCTGGCCACCCGGGCCGGCGTGCAGGGGGAGCGCTTCCACATTCACGCGCCCCTCCTGGCCCTCAGCAAGGCGGACATCATCCAGAAGGGCCTCTCCCTCGGCGTCGACTACGCGCTCACCACCAGCTGCTACGAGCCGGACAGCGCGGGAGGCGCCTGCGGACGCTGCGACAGCTGCCTCATCCGCAGCGAAGGCTTCCGGGCCGCGGGCGTCGTGGACCCGACGCAGTACGCGGCCCGGTGAGGGCCTTCCTCCTCGCCTTGGGCCTTCTGTCCGCGGCGCCGGCGCCGGACTTGGTGGACGCGGGCCAGCGTGTCCCGGGCCTCGTCGTCGAGCTGCGCTATGCGAAAGACGACAACTTCTTCCAGAAGGCCTTCTATCCGCCCGGCGCGCGCTGTCTTCTCTTGCGTCCGGTGGCCGAAAGGCTGGCCCGCGCGGCCACGACGCTGGCCAAGCAGGGCTTTCGCCTCAAGGCCTGGGACTGCTACCGGCCGCACGCCGTGCAGTACGAGATGTGGGAGCGCCTGCCGAAGCGGGGCTACGTGGCCAACCCCCGCACCGGAAGTCACCACAACCGGGGGGCGGCGGTGGACGTGACGCTTCTGCGCGCCGACGGGACGGAGGTGGAGATGCCCACGCCCTTCGACACCTTCGGGCGGGCTGCCCGCCAGGACGCGCCGGTGCGCCCCGAGGTGGCCGAGCGCCGGGCCGCGTTGCGCTCGGCCATGGAGGCGGCCGGCTTCCACATCAACCGCATGGAGTGGTGGCACTACGAGGCACCCGAGGCGCGCGGCGCGCCCCTCCTGGACGTGCCCCTCTAGGGCGCCGTTCAGCATCGCGGTAACCGGAGAAGAAGCGCTTTACAGGGAAAGTGCCCCGAGCCTAGCCTTGGGCGTAGGGCATTCGGGACGCTTCCTCTGGCCCATTCGGGGGGTGGCAAACGATGAAGCGCTTTTGGCTGCTCGTCGGTCTCGTCGCGGCGGTCTGTGCCGGGTGTGGCTCCGGGCCCACCGCGTTGCCCACGGCGTTTCTCACCGGGGGCCTCAACGAGGCGGCGTCCGTCACCGCCGTCCAAGGTTACGTCTTTTTGGGCGAGAGCAACTGGGAGCTCCTCGTGACCGCTGCTTCCGGCGACACCTCTCTCAAGTTCGGCGTCGGAGCGCCGGGCACCGCGCTGCCGACGGGCGCTTTTTCGAGCTCCTCGCCGGCCATGCAAGCCACCAGCACCGGCTACCTCATTCATGCGGACAGTGCCGCGACGGACCTGAGCGGCGACTACTGGTGGACCAATTTTCCCTCCGCGAGCGGGGAGGACGGAGGGAGCTTCGCGCTCACCATCTACTCGACGGGCGCTCCGACGAATGACGGCGCCTCGGGCACCCTCTGGAATGACGCGCACGGGACGCTCACCGCCGTCATGGTGCCGCAGAAGACGAATGGCCCCACCGGGATGGCCAACGTCACCCTGTCGGTCACTTTCTAGGGACGCTTTCCAGAGGGCTGCCGGGGAAGGACGGCTCCAGGGAGCCCTGAGGCCCCGAGGCGTCGCTTTCTCGACGTTCCACCCTCGCCACCCGGGCCGCTTTCCAGCTCCCCGGTAAAGAGAGAAAGAGTGGTTTACATGGAGAGGAATGAAACCCT
>Ga0302326_10018710_pt1 | contig 14358 bp, 9 predicted proteins | sample Palsa_T0_3_FD_202264 | JGI IMG/M metagenome (GOLD analysis project Ga0302326, IMG submission 202264) | Peat permafrost microbial communities from Stordalen Mire near Abisko, Sweden - Palsa_T0_3 | ecosystem: Environmental > Terrestrial > Soil > Palsa > Peat permafrost | place: Sweden: Abisko... | reverse complement strand
TCACCGATACCGGCATGTCCCCCTGGGGCAGCCGGTAATAGTCGGTCCACTTCGCCGCCGTTCCGCCGAGCACGTAATTGACAGTCAGGGCACTGCTGGTGTCCCCGGTGCGGGAGAACGTGAGAAGTCCCGTGACCGAGCCGTCAAGGGACGCGTCGGCAACTGTGGCGACAACTGAGACGGACGGGAGTGTGGCCGCTTTGGCAGCCTTGGTGGAAAAAGCGGCCGTTACGGCAGTCGAGAGACAAAACAGGGACAAGACGGCGCGACCCGCGGCTTTGAGTCGTCTCATCAGACCCGCCAGCGTACCGGTTCGCCGGGAGGCCTTGTAGCCGCGTTGGTCTGGTTATGATGTCAGACAGTGGGCATTACCCCTGTCGGAAGGCATGGAAGCCCCTTGTCAGCGTTTGTCTGACACGAAGAGGGACCCCTTATCGGGGGTTTCCGGAGCGCGGCACGGAGCCGCGGCTCCTACTGGGCGATATTCACCCCGGCGGAGACCGGAGTCGCCTTGTCAGTGATCGCGTAAGCACCCTCGTTCACGCCGACCGTGCGGGCAAACGTGTCGAGAATGAGGTTCACATAGCGCACGAGGACGCGATTGGGCGAATACGGGACATAGACGATGTCGCCCGCCTCGAGCCTCACGTCCGGGGCGCGACCCAGGAGGACCTTGTCCACTTCCACAACCGCAATCTGCGGATGGGCCAACGAGCCCCTCAGGATCGCCACGTTCTTGAGATACGCCTGCGGCTCAGTGCCGCCGGCCAGCGCGATGGCCTGCACGAGGGTCAGCGATCCCGCCATCCTTACCGAGCGCGGCTGCACGACCGCCCCAACGACGTGCACCTGCGCGCTGTGCAAGGACGGCATGAAGACAAAGTCGCCGGGCTGGAGATAGACATTCTGGGAGAGATCGCCGTCGCGCAGCAGCCGCTCGAAGTCGACCGGCACGAGGTGGCCATTGCGGATGAGAAAGGTCCGGGAGAGGTCCGCAGACTCGGACGGCGTGCCGCCCGCCGGGGTGGTAACGGCAAGGCCCCCTGCCTGGGCCACGGCGTCGAGAAGGGTCGTGGGGCGGCCCAGCGAGTAGACTCCCGGGTTGCTCAGGCGGCCCATGAGCCAGACCTGCTGGCTTGCGACCGACTGGAGGGCGAGCATTACGGATGGCTTGCCGCGGACGAACTTTCCCATCGCATCAGCCACGAGGTTGCGGGCGTCGGGAAGCGTCAGGCCCCACACGTCGAGGCCGGGCAGAATGTAATAGTAGATCTTGCCATCCGGACCGACGGTCACGGGCGCAAGGGTCGATAGGTCGCCCATCACCTCTATCTCCAGCTGGTCGCCCGGGCCCAGGCGAAAGTCCGTCTCCGATGGCTGGAGCAACGCCGTCTCGAGCGAGGGCACCGGCGGCGCACTCAGGTCGGCCGTCTCGGGCGGGGGAATCCCCTGGGTGGCAACCGGAAGCGGAACCGTGTCGCAGCCCGACAGGAGGAGCAGTCCGGCGGCCAGGGCGGGAACGAGCGAGAGGCGGAGGGAGGGTGTCACGGCCTCTAGTTGGTGTGCGGGGCCGCGTAGATGCGCGGGCCCACGTTGAGTCCGGTCCAGGTGATGACGGCCGACTCCACGAAGGCCGTGGCGGCGCGGTCAAGGAGCTCCTCGCCCAGTATCCACGGCCGGTTCGACACATAGACGAGATCGCCGGGCTCCAGTGCAAGGTTTGGCGACTTTCCAGAAAGGGCATTGGCGATGTCGACCGTGAAGGTCACGGGGTGGTCCAGGGATCCCCGCACGACCAGCACGTGTGCCTTCCACGCTGTCTCGGTGAATCCTCCGCGGGACGCGATGGCCGAGAGCGTGCTTACATCCGAGTCGAATGCCACCGGCCCCGGGGAGCCCACCTCGCCGAGGACGTAGATCTGCCCCGAGGAAACGGCGGGGAAATACAGGTAGTCATCCGGCTCGAGCGCTACGTTCTGGGAGAGGTCGCCGTGCATGAACAGGCGCTCGAAGTCGACGGGCACCCGCTGGCCGCCCCGTGAAAGGAAGCTGTGCGAGAAGTCGGCCGCCTCGACGGTGTCGCCGTGGGAGACCCCGGTCTCGAAGCCGCGCGCGCGCGCAACGGCCTCGATGACCGTTGTCGGCCGGTCCAGGGGAAAGACGCCCTTCTGCATGACCGTGCCGAGCATGTAGTACCTCTTGCTGCCATAGGAGACCGGAATGATGAAGGCCTGCGGCGCCTGGCGAAATTTCCCAAGCTCGTCGTTGATGCGGTCCCTGAGCTCGTCAACGGTCAGGCCCTCCGCGAGGACGTTCTCCGCCTCGAGGTAGGAAACCCGGCCGTTGGCCCCGATCGGCACGCTGTCTCGCGTGAGCTCAGGGGAGCCGTAGAGGTGAAAGCTCAGGATGTCGCCGGGCCCCAGGGTGAGGTGCTTCTGCCAGGCGGCCCGCTCGGTCGGGTCGGCAGCGGAGAAGGCGGCCGGCTCCTGCGCCGAATCGGGCGCTGCGCATGCCCTTGGGGTCGCAAGGAAGATCCCGGCAAGAAGCAGGAGCGCGCTGCCCTCCATCCAGCGGCTGTACTGCCCCCGCATCGGAGGCGCAGATTCGCGGTTGAAGACGGCGCCAACGAGGTTGCAGTTTGCGTGGCGCAGGGTGCCCAGCTCGACGAGCGTCTCCTCGGAATCGGACTTGTTGCAGTCGACCAGCCAGATGAGGTTCGGGATGTTCTCGGCAAGCAGCACGGTCTCGGCCTCCGAGGCCGGGGGCAGCTCAACGAAGATGACCACATGGTCGACCGCGCGCCAGGCCTCAAGGGCCAGCCGCCACTGCTTGCGGCGCTCCAGGTTCCATATCCATCCGGGCAGGAAGATGCTGACTGCAGGCGGGCAGTCCGCGCGGGTCAGCTGGTCGACGGTCTCTCCCGGGCTGGACAGGTCGTTTGTCGACGAGGCCCACCTGTGTGAATCAGACGGCTGGATCCCTCCCGCGCGCTGCGCGGACTCAGCGGGGAGGTCATCCGGCGGCCTCGAGGTGATCGTGAGCACGCGGAAGCCGCAGCTGCTTGCCGCGCGGGAGAGGAGACCGATCCATGTCGAGCGCCCGTCGCCGCGGTGGGCGGACGTTATTCCGCAGACCATCCCCTGGCTCGTCGGGGAACGCAGCTTTCCCTGGAGGGCCGTCCACGCTCGGAACGCCCATTGGTCCCGGCTGGCGGCAGACATCCGTCCCAGGTCGCCCAGCGTGGCGAGGAGGGGAAGTCCGGTCACGCGCCGCACGTCGGCACGGGTCCGGATGCGGTTGTTCAGGAATTCCGAGACGAGGATCTGCGTCGCGGAGCCGAAAAGGCCGAGCATCGCCCCAAGGCAGGCGAAGAGCGCGGTCTCGAGGCGGTGCCGGCGAAGCTGGGTCGGGTTCGCCTCGGCGGACAGTAGGACGCGAAAGTAGCCGGGAGGATTCTCCCGGAACGGCTGAAGCGCCCACTGGCGCGCCTCAAGGGTCGCGCGGGTGTTCTCGAGGGTGCGCAGGCGCTCGCCCATGGCCGTTTCCTCGGGGGTGACGCGGCCATATGGGAGCGGAAGGATAGCCGGCGCCAGCGCCGTGTGGGAATCGGCGGCTGCGGGGCCAACGGCCGACGCGACGTCCTGGCGCTGCTCATCCTGCAGGGCCGCCAGCCGCGCGCGCTGCTCGCGAACGAGCGGATGGGCGTCGGTGTAGCGGGCAAGAAGGTCGTCCAGCTGCTCCTGGGCCAACCTGATGCGCTGCGGGAGGTCGCTTGCGGAGGACGCGTCGGTCCCGCCGGTAAGGGCGGCCACTGCAGCCTCCCTGTTCGAGGGAATCTCATTTCGGGTCTCGGCAATCTCCTTTTCCAGCTGCGCCAGCTGGCGGGCCAGATTGACGCCGGCCTCCGTTGCCTCAAGGCGCTGCAGGTTCTGGGTATAGGCGATGGCCGCCGCGCAGAAGCGGTCGACGATGTTGATTGACTCATCCCGCGAGCTTCCGGTCGCGGTGACCGTCACAACGTCGTTGTTGCGGTCGAGTGTGATCTGCAGCTGCTCCGCCAGCTGCCTCGCCGAGACGGGCGGGCTCAGGTGGGAGCCGACGTCCTCGAGAATGCCCGGCGCCTGCAGGATCACGACAAGGCTCGGCGTGCCCAGGTCCCTGGGGCGGTACGTGTCGTCCACCGTGGACGGCTCATAGTGGATCAGCTGGGCAGTAGAGGTGTAGGTACGCCCCCATACCGCCCGGGCGACCAGGGCGCACACAGCCGCCAGGGCGAGCGTCCAGCATGCCATCCAGAGCCAGCGGCGCCGCCAAATTTCAAGGATTGACCAGGTGTCGAAGGGAGCGGGCGGTGGTCGGGTGCCGTTATTTTGGTTCATAGGTGCGTTAAGTCTCGGGAAGTCGTGAAACTCCCTTGGACGCCTATTCTGCCAAAGGGCTCCCTTTTTGGAATTGGGGTCATTCCCTACTTCTGCCCGGAATCCGAGCCCATGTCCCGGGGGCGGCGCTCGACGAGCCCGTATTGGAACGCATAGTGGACGAGCTCCGAATTGTTGGACATGCTCATCTTCTCGAGCAGCCGCGCGCGATAGGTGCTGACGGTCTTCACGCTCAGCGAAAGCTCGCGCGCGATGGCGCTGACGGGCTTGCCCGAAGCGATCATCCTCAGGATCATGAATTCGCGGTCGGATAGATTCTCGTGCGGGGCGGCGTTGACGTCGTGCACGATGAGCGACGCCAGTTTCTCGGCCAGCGGCAGGCTGACGTAGCGGCCGCCGGCCACCGCCTTGTTCACGGCGCCCACGAGCTCGTCGGCCGCGCTCTCCTTTGTCATGTATCCTGACGCCCCGGCCTTCAGCAGGCGCACCGCGAACTGGTCTTCGGGGTGCATGCTCAGGATCAGGACCGGAAGCTTGGGCCGCGCCCGCTTTATCTCCTTCAGGACCTCCAGCCCGCTGCGCCCCGGCATCGTCAGGTCGAGGATGACAATGTCCCAGGGATCCTTCCAAACGCGATCGAGCGCCTCCTGGGAGTTTGCTGCCTCGCCAAAGGTCGCGCGTTTGAAGGCCTCGGCCAGGATCTGCCGGAGGCCCCGGCGCACGACCGCATGGTCGTCTGCGATCAGTATTCTCATGGCGCTGGATTCCCCCCGGTGACCGCCTTGGGCATGGGCACGCGCATGGTGACCGTCGTCCCGCGGCCCGGTACGCCGAAGAGGAAGAGCTGCCCCCCCACCTGGGCCACGCGCTCCCTCATTCCTATGAGCCCGATCGACCGGGGATGGACGATCTCCTTTTCCAGGATTCCCCGGCCGTTGTCGCGCACGGTCAGGACCAGCTCGTGGTCGACCTGAGACAGGCGGACGGTGACGCGGGTCGCATTGGCGTGGCGGATGATATTGGTGAGTGTCTCCTGGAAGATCCGGAAGCACGTGGTGCTGAATTCCCTGCCCCAGATGGCCTCCTTGACCTCTATCTTCACCTCGCACGGGATACCCGTGCTATCCTGGAAATCCATTGCCTGCCATTCGATCGCCGCGGCGAGACCCAGGCTGTCCAGCACCCCCGGCCTCAGTTCCGTCGCGATCCGCCGCACGGTCTGGATCGTGTTGTCGACGTCGGCCGACATGGACTTGATCTTGCGCTGGAGCGTGCGGTCGCTGGCGACCTTGCCGGAGAGCCACGAAAGGTCGATTTTGAGGCCCGTGAGCGACTGGCCGAGCTCGTCGTGGACTTCCCGCGCGATCCGGGTCCTTTCCTCCTCGCGCACGAACTGGAGATGGCCCGTGAGGGCCCTGAGCTGGTCGTGGGATCGGATGAGCCTCTCCTGCGCCTTCCGGTTCTCCCGCCTTTCCTTCATCTCCCGCAGCGCGCGGCTCACCGCGGGCGCGAGACGCGTCAAACGGGTCTTCAGGACGTAATCGGTGGCGCCCCTCTTCAGCATCTCGATTATCACCTCTTCTCCCAGGACTCCCGTGACAAAGATGAAGGGGACGTCGGGTGCCAGCTGCTTGGCGATCTCAAGCACCGTGCCGCCGTCAAACGTGGGAAGCCAGTAGTCCGACAGGATGATTCCGGGCGGCCCTCGGCTTAGCTCGCCCTCGAATTCGTCGAGCGAGTCGACCGTGACCATCGAGATGTTCATGCCGGAATCGAGCAATGTCTGCTGGATCAGCTCGGCATCGGGCTCGTTGTCCTCCAGCAGCACGATACGGACTGTCTCGGCCGGCAGCTGCGGGCTGTTGGCCGGGGGCACCGCCGGTTTCTTGGTGACATGCGCGTCCAGCACCGCGCCGATGGGGATGTCGGGCGTACTCTTGTCCGTCTTCATGCGCGCTCCGAGCGGAATTCGGGTTCGGTGGCCTCGCTGGGAAGCGAAAAAAAGAATATGGCGCCGCCGTCCGGCACGGCTTCCGTCCACATGCGGCCGCCATGGCGTTGGATTATCCTATGAACGTGGGCCAGGCCGATGGCGCCGCCCTCCGTCGCAGGGGAAGACTGGCGGTGCTGAAATGAGGCGAACATTCTCTCGCGGTGCTTGAGGTCTACTCCCGTGCCGTTGTCGCGGACGAAGAGGATGACCTCGTGGTTTCCGTCCTGAACGCCGACCTGGATGCGGGCGACCTCGCGGGTCCGCGTGAAATTGAAGGCATTGGCCACGAGGCTCTTGATGACCTGCTGGATCAGCGTGGGATCGGCCTGAACCGACGGGAGGGCTCCGATCAGCCAGATCACGCGCCGATCGCCCTTTGCGGCGTCTAGATCGCGCACCACGAGGTCCACAACCGACCTAAGGTCCACGCGCGCGCGCTGAATCTCCGTGCGGCTCATCCGGGAGATCGCAAGGATCTCATCGAGCATCTGGGCAGCGTTGATGGTCGAGGTCTTGATCAGGTCCAGGTAGTGTCGTCCCTTATGATCCAGGTTCTTGGAAAAATGCGCGATCAGCAGATCCGTGAAACCGCCGATGACGGTGAGCGGGGAGCGCAGGTCGTGCGAAATTGTCTGTGCTAGCTCGTCCATTTCGGCGTGGGCCGCGTCGAGTTCGATGGCGTGGTGTTCCGACCGCCGCGAGAGCATGTCGATCATGCGGTGAGGTTCCCTGTCCTGCGGCTGTGTCTTGCGGGCCACTTCCTCAAGGTGCGTTGTCATAGTGGAATCGGTTTGGGTGCGCCATCGGCGGCGGGCGGGATCCGGTCGCCGCCTCCGTTGCCGGCAAGCAGATTGCCCGCTGGCATGGCGGAGGGTTCCTGCCTCCGGCGCCGAGGCTCCGCCCCTTGTCGCAGCTTGCGGGCGGTCGCCCGCGCATAGACGCCAAGGGTGGCCTCCGCGGTGGCCCGCCAGTCAAAATCGAGCGCCCGAGCGAGGCCCGCGGCCCTCAAATTCTCGCGCCATTCGAAGTCGACGGACACCCGCGTCAGCTGCGCCTGCATCTGGCCAATGTCACGGGGTTCAAGGCGGCCAACCGCGGCGCCCACGACCTCGCCCAGAGCGCCCTCGATTGATGAAAGCACCGGGAGGCCGCAGGCCATCGCCTCGACCGCCGGCAGCCCAAATCCCTCGTACAGGGACGGAAAGACAAGAACGTCGGCCGCGCGGTACCAATCGGGGAGGTCGGCCGCGGGCACGAAGCCGAGAACCTCGATATCGCGGGCGAAGGGCGACGCGCGCACTATCCCGTGTATCACATCGGCGCCGTGCCAGTCTCCCCCGGCGAGTACAAGGCGCCAGGGAGACCCCGTCGCGGCCTTGAAGCGATTGAAGGCCTCGATCAGGCCGGAGTGGTTTTTCGCCGGGTGCTCAAGGCGCGCCACGTAGAGGAAGAAGGGGCCTGTCAGGCCCCGGGGGGCGCAGACCGCTTCAAGCGCCCGGGCCTTGGATCCTGGACTGAAGCGGCCGTGATCGACGCCATTGGGAATGACGCTGATGCGGCTAGCCGGCACCCGGAAGAACGCCTCAACGTCGCGTGCCGTCGCCCGGCTCACGGCGACGATCTCGTCCTGGCGCTGCGCAAGATGGCGGGCGACCACTCTCCCGTAAAACATCCGCGCCCGGTCATATTTTCCGGGAAGGCGAAAGGGCGCGAGGTCGTGGATTGTCGACACCAGGGCGCACGGCCTGGGCCATAGCATCCGCCGGTAGCTTGGAATGTGCACGACGTCGATGCCGCGGCGACGTGCGATCGCAGGCAGCGCCGTTTGATGCCAGAGAATGTCCCGCACCGGGGGCCTGTGGCGCTCCGAGACGGGCTCCAGGCGCATTGAACCGGCGGCAAAACTGAGGAGGTTCAGGTCCTCCTCTAGGGCGAACAGCGTGAAATCGTGCCGCGCCGCGAAGGGGAGGAGCGCGCGAACCAGCGAAAGCACGTACTGGCCGACCCCAGAGCGGCCTCGCTGCATGACGGAGGTCGAGAGGGCTATCCTCACGGGCGATCCTTTTCGGACGTCTTTGCGCCGGAGGGTGCACGGAGCAGGCGTTGCGCAACGACTGCCGGCGCGAAGCTGATCAGATCGTCGGCATACCGCAAGGCGAGCCGCCCTGGTTCCTGGAGGAGACGGAAGAACCACTCGGTGCCGCTTTGCCGCATCCACAATGGCGCACGCGCGATTCGGCCGGCCAGGAAGTCGACGGTTCCCCCGGCGCCGATCATGACGGGAACGCCCAGCGCGCCAAAATGCCTCGATATCCACTTCTCCTGCTTCGGACACCCAAAGCAGACAAGGGCGATGTCGGGCCTTGCGGCGCGCACCCGCTCGGCAATCTCAGCGTGGTTCATGTCGTCCAGCGGGCGGAACGGCGGCGAATAATAGGCGACGGGCGGGAGGGACGGATGAGCCGCCTCAATGCGAATGGACGCCTCCGCCGCCACGCCGGGTCCACCTCCGAGCAGGAAGATCCGCCAGCCCCGGACGGCCGCCCTCTTGAGCAACGAGGGAATCAGGTCGGACCCGGCCACCCTGGCGGGAAGGGGGTCACCCAGCCAGCGGGAGGCCCATACGAGGGGCTTGCCGTCGCAAAGGACCAGGTCTGCCTTGCCGAGAATGCGGTGCAGTTCGGGGTCGCGCCGGGCCTTCACGAGGAAATCGACGTTTGGGGTGACGACGTAATGGGAACCGCCCTCGGATATCATCGCCTCAATGCGATCGACGGCGCCGGAAAGCGTCACGCGGTCGAAAGGAACACCCAATATGTCGACGGGCCAGTCCGCATCCGTTGGGAACGCCGGTGTTTGGGCACAGTTTTGCACGCGGGCTTAGACGCCGCATTGCGGGAAGTCGGAGCTGGGGTTCATGCCCCAATCTCAGCTGGCCAGCCGTCGCCGCCCCGAATGTCTGGGGTGGACACCCCCTTCCGTGATTGCCCGCGGGCGGCTATTTTGGGGCCATCCATGACCCTCCTGCGATTCCTGGTCCGCTATTCGCCGGCAACTGTCATCTGGACGTCGATTGCCGCCCTTTTCAGCGGGGCCTGCAGCGCCGGCCTGATAGCCCTCATCAATTCGGCGCTTAACCACCATGGCAGCCCAGGGACAACGCTGGTCGCCGCCTTCTGCGCGTTGGGGCTCTGCCGGATCCTGACGAACGCAATCGCGCAGGGAACCCTGGCGCGCTTCTCGCAGGCGACGACCGCGCGCCTGCGCGTGGACCTGGTGGCCAAGGTGCTTTCCGTGCCGCTGCGCCAGATCGAGGAGCTCGGTGCGCCGAAGCTCATGGCGGTCCTCACCGAGGATATCCTGGAGATAACGCAGGCAACGCTCAGCATCCCGATTTTCGCAGTCAACTTTGCGGTGCTGCTTGGCGGCGCGGTGTACCTCGCGTACCTGTCATTCCCCGTTTTCCTCGGGATGCTGGTATTCGGGATCGTCGGAGCCATCACCTACCGTGTGCTCATCCGCAGCGGATTCGGGCACCTGAGCGCGGCCCGCGACGGCCAGGACCGCCTCTTCCAGCATTTTCATTCGCTGACGGAGGGAATCAAGGAGCTGAAACTCCACCGTGCGCGACGCGAGTCCTACCTGAGGGACGATGTTGCCGGGGCCGCAGCCCTCTGCCAGAGGCACAACGTCGCGGCCGAGTGGCGCTTCATCGTGGCCCAGAACTGGAACCAGATGCTCTTCCTCGCGCTTATCGGCCTGATCCTCTTCCTCCTTCCCAGGATGGAGACCGTCAGTCCCCAGGCGATGACGGGTTACATCATCGCCACCTTGTACCTCATGGGGCCGCTGGCCGGGCTGCTGGGCAGCCTCTCTGTATTCAGCCGCGCCAACGTCTCGCTGCGCAAGGTGGAGCAGCTCGGGCTCGCGCTCTCGGTTCACCCTGCCGAAACCGCGGCAGTCCCCGTTCGCTCGTTTGAAGGGGAACCATTCGAGTCCCTGGAGCTTGTCGGGGTGAGGCATCACTACCACCGCGAGCGGGAGGACGACAATTTCATGCTCGGGCCGATAGATCTTACGCTGAGGCCGGGGGAGCTTGTGTTCCTCGTCGGGGGCAATGGCAGCGGGAAGTCCACGCTGGCGAAGGTGCTGACCGGCCTCTATCCGCCCGCGGAAGGGGAAATCCGGTTGAATGGGCGAGCGATCGTCGACCAGAACAGGGACGACTACCGACAGTGCTTTTCCACGGTGTTCTCAGACTATTTCCTCTTTGAGCGGATTGTCGGAGTTGGTGGGGCGGACGCCGACGCCCGCGCCCGCGATTACCTCGAGCGCCTTCATCTCAACCATAAGGTCTCGATCAAGGACGGCGTGTTTTCGACGACCCAGCTTTCCCAGGGCCAGCGGAAGCGGCTGGCGCTCCTTTGCGCCTACATCGAGGACAGGCCGTTCTACCTTTTCGACGAGTGGGCGTCGGACCAGGACCCGGTCTTCAAGGCCGTGTTTTACACACGGCTTCTTCCCGAGCTGCGCTCGCAAAACAAGGCGGTGCTGGTGATCACGCATGACGACCGCTACTTCGGCTGCGCCGACCGCCTGGTGAAGCTGGACTACGGGAAGATCACCAGTGGGCATGTCGAGCAGCCGGCATTCGCGAGCACTCGATAGGTTCCCATATGCGCCCCGGGGGTAGGTCTGTACCCCAGCAACAGGTGCGCCTGCATCGAATCTAAGGAAGCAATCCTATGGCACCTGCTTTGACTGGAATTGGCGATCTGAATTCGTGCGCCGCCGCGGGAGCCGCGGGACGATCCACCCGCATTGGATTCATCCTCTTCGCCGCCGCCGCCGCGCATGTATTCTCGGCCCATGCCATGGCGGGCGTCTATGCGTTCGCCCCCCTTGCTGGAAACCCCGCCGTCCTCGACCACACGGACGGGACAGGGACCAACGCCCGCTTCATGAATCCCACGGCGGTCGCCGTGGACAGCGCCGGCAACGTCTATGTCGCCGATGGTGGAGACCACACCATCCGGAAGGTGACGCCTGGGGGCGCCGTCACCACGCTCGCGGGCAGCTCGGGCCAGGCCGGAAGCAGCGACGGCACTGGCACAGGCGCCCTTTTCCTATATCCCTACGCCGTCGCCGTCGATGCCTCGGGCAACGTTTATGTGGCGGACAGCGGCAACAACAACATACGAAAGGTGACGGCGGGCGGAAGCGTGAGCACGCTTGCCGGAGCCGTCGGCTTCGCGGGAAGCGCGGATGGCGCCGGCACCGCGGCGCTCTTCAACATGCCTCAGGGGATCGCCGTGGACGCCGTCGGAAACGTCTATGTGGCGGACACCAACAACAGCACGATTCGAAAGATAACGGCGACGGGCGTCGTCTCGACGCTCGCGGGTGTCGCGGGACAGACCGGCGGCTCCGACGGGACGGGCTCCTCGGCGCGCCTCTACAACCCCTTTGGCCTCGCCGTGGATGCGGCAGGCAACATCTACGTTGCGGACTATGACAACGACACCATCCGCAAGGTGACCGCGGCCGGCGTTGTCTCGACGCTTGCAGGCGGCGCCGGGTCGTCGGGCATCGCCGATGGACAGGGCGGCGCGGCGCGCTTCAACCATCCGTCGGCCGTGGCCGTTGACGGTGCCGGCAACGTCTATGTCATCGACACCTCCAACCAGACCGTGCGCGAGATCACAGCCGGCGGAGGCGTGACGACGATCGCCGGCTCGCCGGGAATCGGCGGGAGCGCCAACGGCTCGGGGGCCGCCGCAAGCTTCTTCTACCCCGGCGGCATCGCATCGACCTCCGCCGGTGTCGTCTATATCGCCGACACGGGCAACCACTCGATCCGGGCAATGAACTCCCCCGGGGCCGTGAGCACCCTGGCGGGAAGCGCGGGACAGAAGGGCGATGCCGATGGAGCCGGAAGCCAGGCGACCTTCGAATATCCCTACGGGGCTTCGATCGACGGCTCCGGGCACCTGTACGTCGCGGACAGCGGCAACAACACGGTGAGGGAGATTACCGCAGGGGGCGCCGTGACGACCGTCGCCGGCTCCGGGGGCCTTCCGGGCAGCGCCGACGGCGCGGGCGGCGCGGCGCGTTTCAGCAACCCGGCCGGCACCGCGGTGGACGCCAGCGGCAACGTCTATGTGGCCGACTCCGGCAATTCCACCATCCGCAAGATCGCCCCCGGGGGTGCCGTGTCGACCTTTGCCGGCGTCGCAGGGGCCACAGGTACGACCGATGGCGCCGGCTCGACGGCGCGGTTCAACGCCCCGGCGGGTCTTGCCGTGGACAGCGCGGGAAATGTCTATGTGGCGGATACGAACAGCAACACGATCCGCAAGATCACCCCTGGGGGATCGGTCACCACCCTGGCCGGCGTCGGCGGCCAAACGGGATCCGGAGACGGAGCCGGCGGCTCAGCCAGGTTCAACAGTCCCCATGCGGTGGCGGTGGACGGTTCGGGCAACGTATACGTTGCTGACTTCTTCAACGAGACAATCCGGGAGATCAGCCCGTCCGGCACGGTGAGCACAATCGCCGGTTCGGCCGGACAGACAGGCTTCAGGGATGGAACCGGCGTCGTCGCGAGATTCAACCAGCCCTATGGGGTGGCGGTCGACGGCTCCGGGAATGTCTATGTCGCCGACACCTACAACCGTGCGATTCGAATGATCACCCCGGGCGGGGCGGTCACGACGCTCAACGGCACGCAGGCTCGGTTCCTGTATCCCCAAGGCATCGCGGTCACCAGCTCCGGGACCCTCTACGTATCCGACGGCGACAACCAGGCCGTCATGATCGGGGCGGCCGTCACTGCACCGCCGGGCGGGACGCAGATCGCCAGCCAGTCGGTCACGGCAGGCCAGAATGCGACGTTCACCGACGGGACGGCACTTCCCGCGACCACCTACCAGTGGCAGGTGTCCGTGAATGCGGGCACCTCGTGGACCAACCTGAGCGACGGCGCGGCCTACAGCGGCTCTGCGTCGTCCGCGCTGACCGTCACGGCCCCATCCGCCTCGCAGAGCGGAAACCTCTTCCGGGTATTGCTCTCGAATTCGGCGGGCTCGAGCGTCAGCGGCACGGCAACGCTGACGGTGACTGCAGGCGTGACCACAGGCGGGACTGTCGGGGGCCCGACCGGAAGCGCCCGAATTGTTAATCTCTCGATCAGGACGAATGTGGGGTCTGGAACCAGCTCGCTCACCGTGGGCCTTGCGATCAACGGCTCGGGCTCGAAGCAGCTTCTGATCCGGGCGGTGGGCCCTACGCTCGCGACATTCGGCGTCGCCGGCGTGCTCAACAATCCGCAGCTCTCGATCCTCAACAGCGCCGGCGTCGTGATCTATTCGGATGTGGCCTGGGGCGGCGGCGCCTCGCTCGCCAGCGTCTTTGCGGCCGTGGGCGCCTTCGCGTTGCCGGTTACATCGGCTGATTCGGCCCTCGACGTGTCGCTTGCCGCCGGAGCCCCGTACACCGTGCAGGTGAGCGGGGTGGGCGGCGCGAGCGGAGTCGCTCTTGCTGAGGTCTACGACGCGGACGGGGGAAATCCGCCGACGCGCCTCGTCAATGTGTCGGCGCGGGCCCAGTCGGGAACGGGGGCAAATGTGCTGACGGCAGGCTTCGTTATCGGCGGCAGCGGCACGGACACGCTCCTGATTAGGGGAATCGGACCGGGGCTGACACAGTATGGAGTCACCGGGGTCCTTTCCTCACCGCAAGTCACGGTGTTCGACTCCTTGAACAACACCATTGCCTTCGACTCCGGCTGGGGGGGCGGCAGCGCGCTGACGGCCGCGTTTGCCCAGGTCGGGGCGTTTCCCCTGCCGGCGACCTCGGCGGACTCCGCCGTACTTGTCACGCTGCCCTCGGGTACATATACCGCGCAAGTAAGCGGGGCAAACGGCGCGACCGGCGTCGCGCTGGTGGAGATATACGAGGTAAACTGAGTCCAAGTGAGTCATTGCC
>Ga0302326_10018709_pt1 | contig 14358 bp, 10 predicted proteins | sample Palsa_T0_3_FD_202264 | JGI IMG/M metagenome (GOLD analysis project Ga0302326, IMG submission 202264) | Peat permafrost microbial communities from Stordalen Mire near Abisko, Sweden - Palsa_T0_3 | ecosystem: Environmental > Terrestrial > Soil > Palsa > Peat permafrost | place: Sweden: Abisko... | reverse complement strand
GTTCGGCCGGGTCAGCGGCCTAACATGGGCGAACTGGGGCGGGACGGATCGGGCGCGGCGTTAACGAGAAAGCCGCGCTTGTCACCGCGCCGGCGGGCGGCGGGCGTCATGTCGTCCGGAGGCGCGACCGGCGCGCTGATCGCGAACGTTTCGGTGGTGCTGCTAGTGCTGCTGAACTGGGCGAGCTGCTGCGGACCGTCGCTTGCCGGGAGATTCGGCATGACGCTGACATTGTAGGCGCTGTCCAGCACGAAGGGCGTCGCGTTGATCGCATAGACCGTCGCGGAGATGCCGAATCCGTTCACGGACGGATTCCCCCCGCAGTCGTTGCCCATCACGTTGTCAGTGCACTGGAGTACATTGCTGTCGCCGAAGCTCAGCCCGGCGCAAAAGACGTTGAACGGCCCGTTGGACGGCCCGCTCTGCAGTCCGCTCACGCCGTCGTTGCAGCCGTCCTGCTGCAGTTGAGAGATGTCGATGGCGTTGGGCGTGATGTTAAAGCTGCCCTGGCTCGCTGACGGAAACGGGACCATGAGCGGTGGGGAGTCGATCGAAATCGTCGCCGACTGCGATTGGCTGGTGTTGTGCCACTGCCCGGTGACGGTCGAGAACGTACCGGTCGCATCGCTTTCGACGTTCGGGAAGAAGAAATTCTGAGGCTGAGCATCCGTATCGATGATTCCGACGACCGGATGGACGTCGGCTCTGAAATGGAAGCTGAAATTGGCGGCGATCGTCGCTGTTCCCGAGCCAGTATTGTTGAAGGGCGCGCTGCCGAGTGTGAACGTCCGCACGGCCTGGGCGGTGCCGGCCCACTGGGTGAGTGGCACCGGGTTGCTCGGCACGCCGCCTGCGGAGATGACGTACAGATAGCCCGCCGCGGCGGGGCCTTCGGGCGGAATCGTCGCCGTGATCGTTGAGGGCGACCAACTCGTGATGCTCAGCGGCGTCGCGCCGGCGGGCGAACTCTCCGAACTCGACATGACGAGGCTGCCTTGCGCGCTGGGGAATTCGCCGTACAGCGTCAAGGTCGCGGTCGGTGCCTCGTTCACTTCCGCCTGCGCGATCGACGGCCGGCCGTACTCGATGATGTTGTTGGCAGGGATCGGCGCACCGGCTGCAAGCGAGGGGCTGGGCATTTCGATGAAGTGCGACACGGGCCCGTCGGCGAACGGCGGAAAGATCATGTTCATTGCCGCAAGCTGTTGGTCGAGCGCAGTCGACGTCACGTAGTTGTCGGTCGACCCGACGAGCGGATCGTTGCGCGTCTCCTGCGACATCTGGTTGTACGTCTCGAACAGCGAAAACGGCCGTTGTGCGGGGCTGCGCTGGTTCACGTATGTCGCCAGTCCGCTGGCGCTAGGGTTTTGCTCGCCGAGCGTGCGGTCGAGCAAGAAAGCGTCGCTATCGTCAGAGTCGCCGCCTAAAACACTCTTCGTCCAGCCGTAGTACATGCCGACATTCGCCGCGAAGAGCGTGTTCTGCACGGAGGTCGCGATCAATGGATTCGCTCCAAAGCAAGAGATGTTGTCGACGATCGCGCCGGGATTGAAGGTAACATGTGAGGTGATGAACGCGGGCGTGAAGGCAAACGTCGCGAGCGCCACATATTCGGATGGGTTGTAAAGGGTCAGGCCGTAGACGAGATTCCCGGCTTGGAGATCGGCGGACCATTTTTGCATGTTGGCTGCCGTGACCGGCGTCGTCGACAGTAAAATGTATTGCGCGCCGCTCGGCTTCTTATACACGCCGCCGTGGGTCGAGATATCGAGGACGTCGACCCCGCCGTTCCTAAGTGCCGCCACGTTGTCCAAGCTCGCGCTGCCTTCTTCGGCGCGATACGTTGCGGTGGGATACCCGGTCGGCGCGAATGCCGCGGCGAACGCAATCTGACGACTGGGGTGGAATCCGATATCGCGATAGTCGTATTCGAGGAAAGCGATTTCGTGAGGAGAGCCGCCTTGGATGAGCGTGGGCGGCGTCGGAGGGCCCTGGGCGGTAGTATAGAGCCCTTTGTCGGCGAAAAAATATGCCAGCGCTCCGTTTGCCAGCGTTGCGGTCACGCCGTCCGACTGCGACTGAGCCGAAGTGAATCCAGCCTGGGTACCAGCGAATGTCGCGGTGCTTTGAAGATCGGCTTGCAAGTTTTGGTGCGGCAAGCCCTGGTAGTAGGTCTCGACGCTTTGCATCGCGGCGTTGATTTGAGCAGCCACTGCACCCGCACTACCGGTCGGGCTCGGCGAGGGGCTGGGCGTCGCTGCGCCGCCGGGCGTGGGCGTCGCGCTCGGCGTTGCCGACGGCTTCGGCGTCGCGCCCGTGCCGGGGTGGCTGCCGGCTGGTGCCACCATGATCGTGCCGCCCGAGCAGCCCGCCGCGACGACGAGTGTGCAAGAGATGAGGATCGCACGAACCGGATGTTGCATCGGCAGTCTCCGTACGACGCGGGAACATCGGCCCTCTCGATGAAATCTCGAACGCCGAACCCGTGCTTCGCACTCGACCGCTCGAATCCCGGCGGATCGAGCGCGGCGTTAACGAGAAGACCCGCGCTCGTCGCGCGGGTCCCTCGTTCTTTGCCACCAGGCCGAAGACTTAGTAGTCCTCGTCGCCGCCGCCGAGCGGCCCGAGGCCCTCGTCTTCTTCCTCGTCTTTTTCTAGCTCCTCGTCCTCGTCTTCGAGGACGTAGCCTTCGTCGATGTCTTCCTCTTCCACGGCCGGCTCGTCTTCGAGCACGTCCGCGTCCAGGACGTCGTCGCCCAGGCCCGCGCGGCCGAAGGCGGCGGCTTCGCCGTCGAGTTCCGGCGCGGCGACGCTGGCGCGGCTCGGTGCGGCCTGAGCGGCGGCGACTTCCTCGTCGCTCGCTTCGGCCTCTTCGTCTTCCTCGGGCTCGTCGTCGACTAGGGTCGCGCCCTCGGCGCTGTCTTCCATCCCGATGCCCGCGGGCATCGCGGCGGCGGACGCGCGCTGGACCTCCGCCTCGCGGGCGGCGATCTGCGTTTGCGACAACGGAGCTTCGTCGCCGACGAGCAGACCGATGTCCTTGGCGGTCTCGGTCAGATCGTCGTCTTGGATCTTGATCTCGATCTCTTCGCGGTTCTCCGTCAACACCTTGACGTCGAGCGCGAGCGATTGGAGTTCCTTGATCAGCACCTTGAACGACTCGGGCACGCCCGGCTCGAGCACGTTCTCGCCCTTGACGATCGCTTCGTACGTCTTCACGCGACCCACGACATCGTCGGACTTGACCGTCAGCAGCTCCTGCAGCGTATACGCGGCACCGTAGGCCTCGAGCGCCCAGACTTCCATCTCGCCGAAGCGCTGGCCGCCGAACTGCGCCTTGCCGCCCAGCGGCTGCTGGGTGATCATCGAGTACGGGCCGGTCGAACGCGCGTGGATCTTGTCGTCCACGAGGTGGGCGAGTTTGAGCATGTAGATCATGCCGACCGTGATCGGGCGGTTGAAACGCTCGCCCGTGCGGCCGTCGCGCAGCCAGGTCTTACCGTCGTCCGGCAAGCCCGCGTCCTGCAGCCACTCGCTGATGTCCTCGGCGTGCGCGCCGTCGAAGACGGGCGTGGCGATGAACATGTCGAGCATCTTGGCGGCCCACCCGAGGTGGGTCTCCATGATCTGGCCGAGGTTCATCCGCGAGGGAACGCCGAGCGGGTTGAGGACGATGTCGACCGGCGTGCCGTCTTCGGTGTACGGCATGTCTTCTTCGGGCAGCACCTTGGCGATGACGCCCTTGTTGCCATGGCGGCCGGCCATCTTGTCGCCTTGCAGAATCTTGCGCTTCTGCGCGACGTAGACACGCACCAGATGGCTCACGCCCGGCGACAGCTCGTCGCCGTTGTCGCGCGAGAACATCTTGACGTCGATGATCTTGCCCTTTTCGCCGTGCGGCACTTTCAACGACGTGTCGCGGACTTCACGCGACTTCTCGCCGAAGATCGCGCGCAGCAGCCGCTCTTCCGCCGTCAGCTCGGTCTCGCCCTTGGGCGTGACCTTTCCAACCAGGATGTCCTCGGGCCGCACTTCCGCACCGATGCGGACGATGCCGTTCTCGTCGAGATCCTTGAGGGCGTCCTCGCCAACGTTGGGGATGTCGCGGGTGATTTCCTCAGGCCCGAGCTTCGTGTCGCGGGCTTCGCACTCGTACTCCTCGATGTGAATCGAGGTGAAGCGGTCGTCCTTGACCATGCGCTCGGAAATCAGGATCGCGTCCTCGTAGTTGTAGCCTTCCCAAGGCATGAACGCGACCAGCACGTTCTGGCCGAGCGCCATCTCGCCTTGATCGGAGCTGGGACCGTCGGCCAGGATCTGGCCGCGCACGACTTCTTCGCCGACCTCGACGATCGGCGTCTGGTTGATGCACGTACCCGCGTTGGAGCGGGTGTACTTGAGCAGATCGTAGACCTTCTCGACGTCCGTTTCGGCGCTCACGACGACGACCCGGCGGGCGTCGACGTGGGTCACGCGACCGGCTTCGTCGGCCAGCACGCAGCCGCCCGAGTCCTTGGCGGCGCGGTATTCCATGCCGGTGCCGATGATCGGCGCTTGCGGGCGCAACAGCGGCACGGCTTGGCGCTGCATGTTCGCGCCCATCAGCGCGCGGTTCGCGTCGTCGTGTTCGAGGAACGGGATCAGCGCCGTCGCGACCGAGACGATTTGCTTGGGCGAGACGTCCATCAGCTGCACCTTGTCGGGCGGCTCGGTGACGTACTCCTCGGCGTAGCGCGCGACGACTTGCTCGGCTGTGATCCGGCCCTTGTCGTCGAGTGGCGTGTTGGCTTGCGCGATGATGTACTCGTCTTCGCGGTCGGCCGTGAGGTAGCGCAGATCGGTCGAGACGACGCCGTTGTGCACGGTGCGGTAGGGCGTCTCGATGAAGCCGTACTTGTTGACGCGCGCGAAGGTCGCGAGCGAACCGATCAACCCGATGTTCGGGCCTTCCGGCGTCTCGATCGGGCAGATCCGGCCGTAGTGGCTGTGGTGGACGTCGCGGACTTCGAAGCCGGCGCGCTCGCGCGAGAGGCCGCCCGGCCCGAGCGCGCTCAGCCGGCGCTTGTGGGTGAGTTCGGCCAGGGAGTTGGTCTGGTCCATGAACTGCGAGAGCTGGCTCGAACCGAAGAACTCTTTGATCGCGGCCACCACCGGGCGGATGTTGATCAGCGCTTGCGGCGTGACCGTTTCGATATCTTGCACGGTCATGCGCTCGCGCACGACCCGCTCGAGGCGCAGCAAACCGACCCGGAACTGATTCTGCAGCAGTTCGCCGACGCTGCGGATGCGGCGGTTGCCGAGGTGGTCGATATCGTCGATGTGGATCTTGCCGGTCGCGACCTTGATCAGGCGGCGGATGACCGCGATCATGTCCTCGCGCACGAGGCAGCGCTTGTCGATCGGCGGAATGCGCACGCCCGCGGCGACGTATTCCTTCTCGAGTTTGCCCGAAAGCTTGTAGCGGCCGACGCCGGCCAGGTCGTAGCGCTTCTCGTCGAAGAACAACGACTCGAGCAGCTTCTCGGCGTTTTCGGCGTTCTCGGGCTCGCCCGGGCGCAGCTTCTTGTAGATTTCTTTGAGCGCGTCCTCGCGAGTCTTGACGTCCTTGTCCTTTTCGAGGCAATTGACGATCAGGGGCGAGTTGTCGAACAGCGCCAAAATCGCTTCGTCGGATTCCCAGTTGAAGCCGAGGTCGGGCCGCGAGAGCGCGCGCACGAAGGTCGTGACGTAGATCTTGCGGTTCTTGTCGATGCGGACGCCGACGGTGCCTTCGGTCTCGTCGTTCTTCGTGCCGTTGTCGGTTTCGAACTCGATCCAGGCGCCGCGGTTGGGGATGATCGTGGCGTTGAACGTCGGGCGGTTGTTGGTGTCCGAGTCGCGCAGGAAGTACACGCCTGGCGAACGGACGAGCTGGCTCACGATCACGCGCTCGGCGCCGTTGATCATGAACGTGCCCTTGTCCGTCATGAGCGGGAAATCGCCCATGAAGATCTCTTGGTCCGGGATGCCCTTGATTTCGCCCGATTCGGCGGTGATCAGGCGCACCCGAACGCGCAGCGGGGCGCTGTAGGTCATGTCGCGTTCGCGGCACTCTTCGACCGTGTACTTCGGATCGCCGAGCGAGTGGTCGCCGAACTCGAGCACCAGGTTGCCGGTGAAGTCCTTGATCGGGCTAATCGATTCGAAGGCGTCCTTGAGGCCGTCGGTGATGAACCACTTGAACGAAGCTTTTTGCAGCTCGATCAAGTCCGGCAGGTCGAGGACGTCGACGATTTTCGCAAAGCTGAAACGCTTGCGCTTGGCACCGGGGTCGGCGTAGCGCTCGACGGTAAAGGCTTCCGTCTCGGGAGCGAACACGACCGCCGTCGAGGGCGCAATAAACGGGGCGGATACACCGTCCCCATTCTTCGTCGCGCGCTTCGAGCGGGTCGTCTTCCCGGGCGCCTTAGCAGCTGCGGTCTTGGGAAGGACTGTTTTCGCCATTAAATTCTTTTGATTCTCTCTCGATACGACGCGCCGGACAACGGAAACTGTGCCCGAAGCGGCTCTCCGGGCACAGACAGTTAGTGTACGCCTCCGCGCTTGTGGCGTCAAGCACGATTCGCGCCCTGGCTACCTGGTTTCCTGCTACTTTAGTAGCATTAGTCGACGTCCGCTCTTAGTCGCGGGCGCTCGACTCGTCGGGGCTCCGTCGCGCCGGCCTGAGCGCCTCGCCGAACTGGCTGGTCGTCAGTTCGTAGCATTCGCAGGCCGTGGACTCGAGGCCGGCGCGATCGAGCACGGTGATCCGGCCGCGATGATAGCTGATGAAGCCGGCCCGCTGCAAGATCGCGGCCGCGACCGTCACGCCGGAACGCCGCGAGCCGAGCATCGTGGCCAGGAACTCGTGCGTCAACGGAAAGCTGTCGTGGCCGACGCGGTCTTGCGTCATCAGAATCCAGCGCGCCGCTCGCTCGTAGACGCTGTGCAAGCGGTTGCAGGCCGTGAACTGCCCGAGCATGTTGAGGTAACCTTGCAGATAGCGATTCACGACGTCGCGGAAGCGTTCGCTCTCTGCCAGCAGCTGCCGAAAGGTCGCGGCACTCATCTTCCACGCGCTGCCGTTGACCTGGCAGAACGCATGGTTGGCCGTCTTGGTGCCGCCCATCACCAGCGGCAGGCCGGTCGTGCCCTCGTGACCGATCGTGCCGATCTCGATCATCGCGCCGTCGCGCATCAGCGTGACCACGGAAAGCACGCAATCGAGCGGAAAATAAGCGTACTCGATTTCCTGTTGCGCGTCGTAAACCGTTCCGCGCAACTCGAAGCGCTGAACGACGCCGTCGAGTAAAACCTTGGCTTGCTCGTCGCTGTTCAGCTCGCGCAAGATCGCGTTTTTCTCCAGGAACCGGTCGACCATGGTCTGATAAAAATACGTTAGGCGCTGGGTTTTCGCCTTTCAAAAACGGTTTCGCAAACCGCGCCGGGCTGGTCCGATGGCGGAAATCGGGCCCGCGGCAAGGAAGCACGCGCCATGATTCTTCGCCGAGTTCTTTTTGCGCTCGCGCTAAGCGCGTTCGCCGCCCCACTCGCCGGCTATGCTGCCGCGCCGACGCCGAAACCGTCGGCGAAAGCGTCGCCCAAAGCGTCCCCGAAAGCCACGCCCAAGGCTATGGCCAAGAAGTGCGTGCCTACGGCGATGCACAAGTGCCCGAAGCCGCCCATGAAGGTCCAGTCAGGCGCGCCCTCTCACCCATAGCCCAGGCCGGTCAGCCGGCGAGCGCGAGCGGTGCGGCGAGCTGTTGCGCAGCCGCGTCGCTCAGCGCGGCGCCGGCGGCAAGTTCTTGGTCGAGCCCGGCGCCGAGCGTTTCGCGTAGCGCCGCGAGCAGCCGCTCGTAGGTGGCTTTCTCGGTGCTGCCACGATCGATCCGAAGCGTGACCAGGAGCGCGTCGACGTAGCCCAGCAAGCGGGCGGCGGCGAACCACTCGCCCGCACGTGCCTTGAGGGCGGCCAGCGTTTGCAAGGCGTAGCCGGCGTGCATGCGCGAGCCGGCCTCCAGCGCGAACCGGAGGGCCGTCTCGGCCGCGGCCGCGGCGTCGGTCCAGCGATCCGCGATACCGTAGTACATCGCGAGGTTCGCATGGGCGATCGCGAGGCTCAGCGATTCGCGGGTCGCGTAGGTGCGGTTCACGGCCCGTTCGGCCAGCGCGATCGCGTCGTCCGGGTTGCCGAGGGCGAACTCGATTTCGGCCAAATTCACATCGAGGTAGAGCATCCCGCGCTCGAAGCCGGTTTGCTCCGCGAGCCGGACGGCCTCCTCGAGTTCGGCCCGCGCGAGCGCGAGATCTCCACCCGACGCCCAGCGCTGCAGGGCGAGCGTGTCGAGGGTCAGCGCGGCCAAGCGCTTGCAGTCGACCGCGCGAAATTCGGCCAGCGCGCTCACCAGCAGCGGTTGCGCTTCGCTGCCGCGGCCCATGAAGTCCAGCGCTTGGGCATAGGTGCGCAGCGCGAGCGCGGCATCGAGCCGAGCGTCGAGTGAGGCTGCGAGCGAGCGCGCCCGGGCGGCCGCGGCGAGCTGCCGATCGTACTCGCCAAAGACCGTCGCAACCACCGCGTCGGCAATCTCGAGCTTGAGCTGGATCTGCGGGTCGGGCCCGATTCGGGCGGCCGCTTCGAGCGCGCCGCGCAGCTCCGCTCGGCCCTCGTTGGCCGCCAGACCGCTCCAGTACCAGCGCAGGTTCGCGACCAGCGCGATCCCGAGCGGCTCGTCGTTGCGCTCGTGCAGCGACCATCCGAGCGCAGCCCGCAGGTCCGCGCCGGCGGCGTTGGCTTCGGCTTCCCAAAGGGCGGTCGGCGTCTCGAGCGCGGTTGCGTCGAGGCGTTCCGCAGCCCGCAGCGCGTAGGCGGCGTGGCGCGCCCGCAGCTCCGCTTCGTGGCCGCGTTCGCGCAGCTTCAGCAAAGCGAAGGCCCGCGTCGATTCGAGCAAGCGGTACGTCTTCTGGTCGCTGTCGCCTTCGACCGCGAGCAGCGACTTGTTCGCGAGCGCATCGATCGCGTCGATCGTCTCGAACTCGTCATGCGCCTCGTCGCTGCAGACCTCGGCGGCGGCCTCGAGCGGCCAGCTGCCCATGAAAACGCCCAGGCGCTCGAACACCTCGCGCTGGCGTTCTTCGAGCAGGTCGTAGCTCCACGAGATCATCGCGTGCAAGGTCGCTTGGCGCGGCATCGCTTCGCGCCGGCCACCGGTCAGCAAGCGGAAGCGTTCCGAGAGCTTGGCGGCCAGCTGCGGGGGCGTGAGCAGCTTGACCCGCGAGGCGGCCAGTTCGATCGCCAGCGCGATGCCGTCGAGGCGGCGGCAGATGTCGGCGACCGTGCTTGCATGCGCGTCGGAGAGAACGAACCTCGGATCGGCAGCGCGAGCGCGCTCGACGAACAGCGCGATCGCTTCGTAGCGCAGCGCCGCTTCCGCATCCAGCGGCAGATCGGGCGGCGGGACGCGCAAGCTCGGCATACGCAACACGCGTTCGCCGTAGACGCCCAACGCTTCGCGGCTGGTCGCGAGCAGCTTCGTGCCCGGGCAGTGCTTCGCGATCGCGGCGATCGCCGCGGCCGCCTCGGCCACGACTTGCTCGCAGTTGTCGAACACGAGCAAGGCTTCGCGCGACGCGAGCCAGAGCTGCACCGTTTCAAGCGGCGTCCGGCCGGGCGTCTCGCGCAGCCGCAGGTCGGTTGCGATCTTGCCCGGCACGAGCGCACCGTCCGCGATGGCCGCCAGCTCGACGTACCAGACGCCGCCCGGAAAGCGCTCGAGCAGAGCGGCGGCGACGTGCAGCGCGGTCCGCGTCTTGCCGATCCCGCCCGCCCCGACCAACGTGACCAGCGAATGCTCGGCGATCAGGGCTTCGATCTCGGCGGCCAGCTCTTCGCGCCCGATCAAGGGCAAGAGTTGGGAGGGCAGATTGTTGCGCGACGCGTCGAGCGAGCGCAGCGGCGGGAAGTCGCTCGGCAAATCCGGGACGACCAGCTCGGCGATCTGCTCGGGTTCGGCCAGGTCCTTGAGGCGGTGCGCGCCCAGATCGCGCAAGGTCGCTTCGGGCGGCAGCGCCGGCCGGGCCAGTTCGGCGGCGGCCGCGGACAGGATCGTCTGGCCGCCCCAGGCGGTCGCGAGCAGGCGCGCGACGCGGTTCAGGGTCGGGCCGAAATAGTCGCCTTCGCGCTCGTCGGCGGTGCCGACGTGCAGCGCGATCCGAATGCGCAAGCCGGCGACTGCGCTGAAGTCGGCCCCAGCCAAGCTGCGCTGCAGCGCGAGCGCTCCGGCCACGGCCTCGCCCGCCGTGTTGAAGGCCGCGCAGAACGCGTCGCCCATCGTCTTGAAGACGTATCCGCCGGCCTGCTCGATCGCAGTGCGAACCAGCGTGTCGTGACGGCGCACGGCCTCGGTCATCGCCGCGCGGTCGTTTTCCCAGCGTTGCGTGCTGCCTTCGATGTCGCTGAACAGAAAAGCGACGGTTCCCGAAGGGGGCTGGAAGGGCTGCGCCACACCTTCATCCTTGTGCTTCCGCTTCGAGGAGACATGCCGTGCAGCTTCGATCCCTAGCGTTCGCCTTGCTCTGCGCGGCCGGCAGCTCGGCCGTGGCGCTCGCCGCGCCGCCGTCGAGTCCCCCGAAGCACAAGCCCGCGGCTAAAGCGACGCCGGTTCCGGCGATCTGCACGTTCGATCGCGGCAAGATGCATTGCGCGCGCGTCAAGCCGGCCCCGACCAAGCACTGAGGCGCGCGTTTCTTTCAAGGCATGTAGATGCAAAAGGCCTTCACAAAAAGCAAAGCCCGCACCCTGAGGTGCGGGCCTGTTTTTTTCGGCGCCTTTAGCGCCGCGCTAACGCGGCGTTACCGGTACGAGGAACTGCGTGTCGCGAAGCAATCGCGGCAGTAGACCGGCTTGTCGCCGCGCGGCTGGAACGGCACTTCGGCCGTCTGACCGCACTGGCTGCAAGTCGTCTGGAACATCTCGCGGCCACCGCCGCGCGACGATCCGCCGCCCCCGCCGTAGCTTCCGCCGCCACCGCCGCCCGAGCCGCGTTGGGCCTTGCGGGCCGCCCGGCATTCGGGGCAACGATTAGGCTTGTTTTGGAAGCCTTTGCTCGCGAAGAACTGTTGTTCGCCGGAGCTAAAAATAAACTGGCTGTTGCAATCAACGCAGCTTAAGGTTTCATCAGTGTACACTATGGGACTCTCTCCTGGCGTCTGAGCTATTATCGGCCCCGCTGAGTACCTGATGGAAGCTGGTTTGCTAACTACCTGGACCGCGATGGTTTCGAAGCCGGCGGCGTGACGCCATGAGTACCCGAACCGGCTCCGGGCACTATAACACACTCCGACGAAAGTTGGATGCTTTCAGGGCGAAAAAATTAATAAGGGTCACATTAAGAGCACTTTACTCATCGGCTGATGCTCGATGCCGGCATCCCACATACGGTCCCCGTCGTCGCGGAAACCGTGCTTGAGATAGAAGCCGCGCGCGTGGGTCTGCGCGTCCAGCCGCGCTCGGACGAAGCCGCGCCGGCGCGCCTCCGCAACCAGCGCCTCGAGCAGAGCAGCTCCCACGCCCGTACCGCGCGCGGGCGCGAGGACCGCTAACCGGCCAATCTGCGCTACGCCCGGGGCGGCGGAGTAGTAGCGACCTGCGCCGAGGGCCGCCGCGCCCGGGGCCCCGTAGGCCAAGGCGTGCCGGGCATCGCGATCGGCCGTGTCGTGAACGTCGATCTCTTCTTCGAGCGGAACGCCCTGTTCGAACACGAACACGCGCGTACGGATGTCGCAGGCAACCTTCATGCGCTCCGAATCCTCTATGCCGAAGAGTTCAACGATCACGATCGCCTGCGCGCTTTGCGTTGGCGCCACCCGCGAACCGTACCTCGAAGCGGCCCTCGATGCGGTACGCGACGCGGTCGACGTGCTGGTCGTCAACGACAACTCGGGCCTGGTCCGCAGCAATAACCGGGCCATCCTCGAAGCCAGCGCCTTCGCTTCTCGCGGCGCGTTGCGCGTGGCGGCGCATCCGTTCGTCGATTTCGCCGACATGCGTAACCGCGCGTTCGCGGAGCTGCGTGCGCTGCCGCAGACGCCGGATTGGGTCCTGTTTCTGGACGCCGACGAAGTGCATGGCGAGCAAATCCGCTATGTCGCGCGCGAAATCTTGCCCCGGCTCGATGCCGGCGTTGGCAACGTCGACGCATACACGTACCACTTCTGGGCCACGCCGCGCTGGGTGACGGACGTGGCGCGGCGCTTCGTCTTCTACCGTTACGCAGCTGACCTCGTATGGGTAAACCCGGTGCACGAGATCATCGCGAATCTGCACGGCGGATCGCTGGTTCTGCCGTACGCCTACCATCATTACGGCAACGTCGTACCGGTCCGGCTGCTGGCGCGCAAGCAGACGCGCTACTTCGCGCTGGGAAACCGCGTCCCGCAACCGCCCAGCGAAGACGAAGCCACGCCCGAGATGTATTTGCACAAGGCTCGCGAGTTGCGACGCTATGCCGGTCGCCATCCGCGCGCGGTGCGGACCACGCTGGCAGCGCTCGAGCGCGAGCTGGGCGCCGAGTTCGCGGCCCTCGACGCGGCCATCGCCGCGCGCCGCGATCCACTGACGCGGATCGCCGCCGGCGCGCGTGCGTTCAACGAAACGTTGCGCGTGCAGCTGCGGCGGGCCGAACATCCATTCGCCTATCGCGCCCCGACGACGGGGCGCTAGCGCTAGCGTGCGGCGTATCCACCTCGCGCACGGGATCTTAGAGCGCGACGGACGTTTGCTGCTGGTGGCGTCGCGCTACCCGAACCACTCGCAGCCGCTCTGGAATTTGCCCGGCGGGCGGCAACGCGAGGGCGAGTTGCTCGAACAGACCGTGCGGCGCGAGTTTCGCGAGGAGACCGGTCTGCTGCCCGAGGTGATGGGCTTGCGCTACGTGGCGGAGTCGCACGACACGCCGTCCGGCACGCATTTCACGAGCTTCGTGTTCGCAGTGGCGAGTTCGGGCGTTCCGGTCCCGCCTACCGGCGACGCGCACGTGGTGGCGTGCGAATGGGTGCCGTTCGAGCAGCTGCGCACGGTGCTGACCGTGCAGGTCGTGTGCGAGCCGCTGCTCACTTACTTGATCGACCCGCGCCGGCGCTATTTCGGCTACGCCGAAGCCGGCATCACGATCGAATTTGCCGACGAGCCGTAGGCGTTTCAGCGGCGGACTCCACCTGCTGCGCCCAACGCTCGCGGGTCAGTTCGTAGATAACGATGTCGACCGGCTTGCCGCGCACGATCGCGCCGTTGCGTTGCACGCGCAACTCGACGAAGCCGAGCGTATCGAGCAGCCGGCGCGAGAATTTGTTCTCCGGCACGCAGCAGGCGTCGATCTGCTGCAGTTCGCGCGTTTCGAAGGCGCTCTCGAGCAGCGCCCTTGCCGCTTCGGTTGCGTAGCCGTGGCCGCGGTGCTCGGCCAGAACGCTGTAGCCGATTTCGGCCGCGCCGCGCATGTGGTCGCCGACGCGCAGCGAGATCCAACCGATCGGCTCCTTGTCGTGCACGAGCAGCCACTCGAAGCGGCCGCTCGAGCGAGCGTCGAAGTGCTTGGGCCTGGCGGCGACGCGGCGCTCGAAATCGTCGCGCGCGTAGCGCGGCACGTCTTGGAACTCGCGCAGCATGCCGCTCTGCATGAGCCGCCACAGGATCGCAGCGTTGCGCGAGGTGACCGGTTCGAGGATGAGTCGCGGGGAGGCGATCCGCTTCACGCCCGACCCGTTCTGCGCCGGGGTATCACGGTCCGGCAAGTGCCGCGTCGCTGAAATCCTCGGCGTGCGCCAGGCCCCCGAGCGGCGGGTCGGCCTTGAAGCTGACGCGGTCGCCGGGACGCGCGAGCAGTGCTTCTGGCGCGGCGTGGGCGTCGACGACGTACATCTGGCGGTTGGCGCGCAGGGTCAAGTACACGTTGCCGTCGGGCGCGGCGGCGATGCGATCGACCTCGCCTTGCTTCTGTTGCTGGGCCGAGAGCGGGACGGCCGCCGGCACCCCGACGCCGAGGAAGGCCGCGTATTGCGCGAACGCGTCGTCCTGCGGTTTGGGGCTGGAACTGGAACCGACCACGACGTGGCCGCTCTTGGCGTCCACCAGCGCGACCGTTTGGTACTTGCCGGTTTCCTGCGCGACCAGTGGCACGACCCACGTGTTCACGCCGAAGGCGTTGTAGAGCAAGGGCTGGGTCGGCACGAGTTTGCCCTGGCGGACGATCGGGTGCGAAGCGACGGCTTGTTCGGCGCCGCGCGAGTTGAACTCGCCGCCGGAACTCGTGTAGTAGGTCATTTGGCCCGTGACGGTGTCCATGTACG